>Ga0070741_10010099_pt1 | contig 17986 bp, 13 predicted proteins | sample Coa_R1_4_FD_66440 | JGI IMG/M metagenome (GOLD analysis project Ga0070741, IMG submission 66440) | Surface soil microbial communities from Centralia Pennsylvania, which are recovering from an underground coalmine fire - Coalmine... | ecosystem: Environmental > Terrestrial > Soil > Unclassified ...
TAGTAATCGACGCAGCTCTGACATGCGCCTTGCACACAGCACGTGTATCTATGAGCGCCGGTCCAGTCGCAACATGGCGCTTGTGATGAAGCGCGGCTGGGGCAGAGCAATATAAACGCAGCCACGAGAAGCGAGAAACGCATGAGCCTGGCTACGCTTACAGCCATCATCCACCTCCTAATTGAGTATAATAGTTGATATCGGATCTCATGCTACCCCCCCCCATGCTGTACTTGTCAAGGATCATTCCAGTTGGATAAACACGAAGTCGAAAATACAATCTGTCGCTCTGTTTATCGGGTTTCCTGAGCAGAGCGTAGCCTATGCTGCCACCTTAAGGTGCCGGCGGGGCTGAGGCGCGCCTCCCGGGTGTGCCCCCATTACTTGCAATGCACCTTAGACGTGCAGGCCTCGACCGCAAAGTGCTAGGCTGCCCCAGGATTGGGAATACCACCACTCTAAGAAAGGCGCGACAAATTTGACAAACGAAACCCTGCCCCCTACGATGATGAGGCGTTTTTGCGCAGGATTCCGAATGAGAGGAGCGGTTTGAAGAAGCGGCACACAATAGCCTTATTGCTTGCTGGCGTCGTTTGCATGCCGAGCGCGACCAGTCTGGGCCGCCTGGTGACGGACCAATCCGGACGCCGGGTTGACATTCCGGCAAGCCCGCAAAGGGTTGTCTCGCTGGCTCCTAACATCACCGAGATCATCTATGCGCTGGGCCTGGGCGACCGGCTGGTGGGCGACACGGACTACTGCGATTATCCCCCCGAAGCGAAGCTGAAGCCCCACGTGGGATCAATCGTGAATCCCAGTCTCGAGAGCATAGCGGCCCTTAAGCCTGACCTGGTGTTCGGCACAGCCGACGCGAACCGGCGCGAAACGGCGGACCAGCTCGAACGGCTGGGCATCCCGCTTTATGGGCTTGCAGCGCATACCTTCGATGACGCCATGCAATCCATCGAAGATGTGGGCGACGTGCTCGGCCAGGGGGCAAAGGCGCGCTCGATTGTGGAGGGATTGCGCAAGCGGGCTCAGGCCGTCGAGCAGAGGATTCAAGGCCAGCCTCGACCCAGGGTGCTGTTTGTGGTTTGGTATCGGCCGCTGATCACCGCCGGCTCCCACACCTTCCTTTCGGACGTGATTCGCCGTGCGGGAGGCATTCCACTCAACGAGGGACTTCGGGGCGAATGGCCGCGTTTGAGTCTCGAGGAAGTCTTGCGACGCGAGCCCGACGTCATCCTTTTCCCCAGGACCGAGTCGTTTTCTCCTGCGCTGGACGAATTCACGCGCCTTCCCGGCTGGAGAGAATTGCGCGCCGTGAAGGAACACCATATGTATTTTGTTCCCGAGACTATCATGCGTCCCTGCCCGCGCCTGGTGGATGCCCTCGAACAGCTCGCCGGGATTCTTCATCCCGTTTCTGGCTCGCCGTCGGAGGCGCGGAAATGAGCGTTCCTGCCACGCGGCGAAACCTGCTGCTGACGATCGTCCTGTTGAGCGTTGGCCTGGTTGTGGTTTCGCTTGCCGCCTTGATGGTCGGTGGAGTGCATCTGCCACTGCGCCAGGTCTGGGTGGGCCTCTGGGGGGCCGGGCCCGCCGGCCAGGCGGAAGTGATCGTGCGCGAAATCCGTCTTCCCCGCGTGTTGCTGGCCATGCTCGTAGGGGCGGCACTTGCCTCCTCCGGAACGGCCCTCCAGGCGTTGCTTCGCAACCCACTCGCTGATCCTTACGTGCTGGGCATCTCAAGCGGCGCGGCGCTGGGAGCGATCGTGGCCCTCTGGGTGGGCGGGCGCGTGGCGAATGCCTCTCCCCTCGCGGCCTTCGCGGGAGCGCTCGTCACCATGGTGTGGGTGTTCGCTCTCGGACGGCGCGCAGGGCGGCTGTCGAGCTACACCCTGCTTCTGGCCGGAGTGGTCACAGCCTCATTTCTCTCCGCCGTCATCATCTTTGTGCTTTCCATGCTCTCGACGCGTGACGTCCGCGGCACGGCGTTCTGGCTGATGGGAGATTTGAGTGTGGTGACCGACGTTCAACTGCACCTTCTTCTGCCGGTCATCGCCCTGGGCATCGGCGGGCTCTACTTCTTCGCCAAGGACTTGAACGTCCTGCTCTTAGGGGAGCAGGAATCGGCGCACCTGGGGGTTAACGTCACGCGCGTGGAAACTCTGGTGTACATCCTGGCATCGCTCCTGACGGGTGTGGCGGTTTCGGTGAGCGGAGCCATCGGCTACTTGGGACTGCTCGTGCCACACCTCGGAAGAATGGTCGTGGGAAGCGATCACCGGATGTTGATCCCGACTGCGGCGTTGGGGGGAGCGATCATGCTCGTAGTCTCAGACCTGCTGGCGCGCACCCTCGTAGCCCCAGGTGAACTCCCCGTGGGCGCGGTGACTGCCGTGGCGGGGGCTCCGGTGTTCATCTACCTGCTGAGGAGGACGACGGGGTAGAGGACTGACAACTGACCACCGCTGACTTCGAATGAACCTTGAATCCACATCCGCTGGTTTAACGCACGCTAACTCGGTGAAGTCGGTGGGGCCGCACCTCAGCGTTGAGGGTGTGGTGTTTCGCTATCTGCACTTTTCGCTTGCGACCACGAACTTCGAGGCGCAGGCCGGGCAAGTGGTCGCCATCGTGGGGCCGAACGGTTCGGGGAAATCGACATTGCTGGAAGTGGTCAGCGGCCACCTGAAGCCTGCCGAGGGGCGCGTGCTGCTGGACGGTGAAGACCTGCACCGGCTTCCGCCGCGCGAGCGCGCTCGGCGCGTGGGGCTGGCGATGCAGGAGACCATCCTTCTATTCGCGCTCGATGTGCGGGAGTTCGTGCGGCAGGGAAGGCATCCCCACCTGGGGCGAGGCCTCTTCGAGTCACCGGAGGACGAGCGGTGGGTCGATTGGGCGCTCGAAAAGACCCGTCTCACCGAATTCGCGAGCCGGCAAGTGACGGAAATCAGCAGCGGCGAATTCCAACGCGCCGTGCTGGCCCGGACGCTCGCGCAGCGGCCGCGGCTGCTCCTGCTGGACGAGCCTACGGCGAACCTGGATATCGGTTACCAGGTGGAGATGTTCCGCCTGGTGCGGGACCTTGCAGCCTCGGAGGGATTCGTTGCCGTCATCGTCACCCATGAGCTGAACCTGGCGGCTGAGCTTGCGGATACCATCCTGCTGCTCGACAAGGGCCAGTGCCTGCGACAGGGAAGCGCCCAGGAAGTTTTCGACCAGGAACTCCTGAGCCGCGTGTTTCGCACCCCCGTTCTGGTGGAGCGCAACCCGGCAAGCGGGCGCCCGCGGATCAACTGGGTGGCCACGCGAAGCTGACCTCGGTCAAGAAGACGGGGATGGTTCGTTGAGCCCGTCGTCTGATTATCAGTAGGGGGCACAAAGCCGCCAGGGCATATTGGACGCCCCAGTCGGACGACGAGTACAAGTCCAGGAATGTGCCGGGCATTATCAGATGTTTTCCGCGACTTACCGGGTCGACGCGATGCGCGTCGACATGGTCAGGCTCATCCCGCACGTCGCCTTCGAGGACGAAGATCAGCGTAACATCCCTGTAAGGGCTACGGGCGATCGCCGGCAGGCGACCTGGAGGACTCGGCCTTTCACCCCCTCCCTAGCGAGGCAGGCGCCAGCTCAATAGGCGCGGCCTGAGCCATTGTGGGTCCTTATCCTGGTGACAGAGCAGGCAGGCGTTGGGGCTGTCCGCCTGCCCGAAGCGAAGGGTCATCTCACTGTCCGGAATGGAATCGAATTCATGGCTCCGTGCCTTGAAGAGGAGAGCATTCGCTATCCGCGGCATGTGGCAGGAGACGCAACGGCTGGCTTCCGATTCCGCCGGATGATGAGTGTGGGCCTCGATCTTTCCCGCGAACCCACCGTGACATTGCAGGCACATCTGGTCAGGTTGGCCAAAGAACTTAAGCGAATTCCTGTTTTGAGCGGCGTTGGCGGGATGCGGGTTGTGGCAGTGAACACAGGTCGCGCCGCCTTTCTTGAAACACGCCGTACGCATCAAAGACTCAACAATGAAGGATGTCTCTTTGAACCGGCCGTCTTTGTAACGCGCGTTGAAGGAAAATTCGGCGTAAGGGCGCGATTTGAAATGCACGTAGAAAATTCCGGCCTCCCGCGAGAAGTTGAGCTCTCCCTCCGGTCCGGGCTCTCGCAACGCGGACTGCATGTGACACTGTGCGCAAATCGCCACGGACTCGCGGCTGCTGATCTTGCTGAAATCCACGGGAGGATCGAGGGGCTTCTTCGCGTAAAACTCTCCCCTCTGCATCGAAGCGACGTGCCTTGCTGACGGGCCGTGGCACATCTCGCAGTTGATTCCCGGCTCTCGGAACTCCAGGTTGTCCGGCTCAAAGCCCCTGCCCTTCGCGTTCCGCAATTGGCTGGTGTGGCAGGCGGCGCAGTTCGCCTGATAGCTTGTCCAGGCATCGAGAGTCTCCCAGTGATTCAGATCCGCTCGCAGGCTGGTGGGTGGGTCGATGATTTTCCAGAAGTTCACCCACCGTTTCTGAAGTGCGTTGTATTGGATCGGGAAAACGTGGATCTGCCCGTTCGCAAGCCGAGTCGCATAGGCTTGCTCCCACTTCGAACCAATCGTGTAGTCGACAGGGTAGCGATGCATCAATCCGTCTGACTGCTTGATGTTGAAGTAATGACGGCCTTGAAAGATGGTCATGCGGGCAAAGAGCGTTCCTCCCTGGTCCCGCGCGGACTTGTCGAATCCTTGGCTCACTCCCCGGGCCGTCTTGTAAAATTCGTTGTCTTTCAGAAAATCACCGAGGATGTTCTCCGGCCGATAGGGCCGGAACATCCTCGCCATCCCGGTCTGGGACCATGCCTCATAGATTCCGGCATGACATGCGCGACAGGCCTGCGAGCCAGCATAGTCCGGCAATGGGCCAGGCGAAGTTAACGGGTCCAGAGGCGGAGGGGCCGGATCTATCCTTTGCTCCCCTTCCTGGTGGAGAACGAACTCCTCAAAACTGATTTGGCGTGCTTGCGATGCCGCGTAGATCCTCCGCAGGTGTTCGATTGCTTTGCCCTGCAAAGGGCCGACGGCGCGCGCCACGGGAGCCAAACTTGCCGCGGCTCCGGCAGCGTCCCCTGCCGACGAATACGCCAGCCCGAGCAAATAGCTGATTTCCATATCGGCTGGATTGAGTGCCCTTGCCCGCTTGAGGTAGTTCACGGCGCGCCCTGCCAGTTCCTTTCGTTCCTGAGCACGACCCTGGGAGAGAGATTCGACGGTGGCCGCCCGGCCCAGCACAAAGTAGCAGGAAGCCCTGAGTTCGCGTTCAATCTGCGGCCATTGCTGCCTTGGAATGGAACTGCTCCGGCCGATCCGGTCGAGGTACTCCAGCGCATCATTCGCGCTTTGCTCCGCCTCCGCCGTAAGACCTAGCCTCACCTCGACGTTGGCCAACGGAACAAGCAGCAACGGATTCTCGGGGAGAAGCCTCAGCGACTGGCGCCCGTATTTCAAAGCCACTTCGTATTCCCCGGCATCGATCTTCGCCTTGGCGATGATTTCGTATACCTCCGGCAGCAGCCAGGACGTGGGGTATGCACTCAGAAAGGTCTCTGCCGCCTTGGCCCGCTCCGCCGGATCTTTCTTACGAAAGAGGTCGATGAAGGCTTTGCGCTCTTCGGGATTGTTGATCTGATCGACCACCGTAAACGACTTCTGATCACCCTCGGCAATGACAACATCCCGGTCCTGGGCGAACAGCGGAAGAACGCCCACAAAGAACGCCACCCCGACCAGCGCTCCAGAGAGATTCCGCCGCCTCACTCCTGCACAGGGTCCCCGGTGGGGCCGAGGTAATCGAGCCTCGATGGTTGCAAGCGTAACCATGCACAATACGGCTGAGAGTTCCAGGTGCCCTGAGAATCGTTCGGTTCAGCCCGAGCTTCGAATTACAGACCCAAGAAGATTATCCGTTCGGCCCCTCCCCGGTCCCTTCCGTCGTTCATCAGTGGGCCCTGGAGAAGTGCTCATGCACAATCTGCCACTTCCCTCCGGAGTGCGCAAACACGTGGCTGCCGCGCCCCTCAATCGTATGTCGCGGCCGCCCGGTGCCCAGCTCAACCGTCCAGTGGAAGCTGACGATCGCGCAATCACCAAACTCCTGCACGATTGGCTGCGCGATCCGGTACCGCATGTGAGCGGAAGCCTGGTGGTAGTAAAGAAAAGTCCGCCGCATGGCGGCCCGGCCGGAGATGCGTTTCGCTCGCGTCGAAGAGAAGCCGATTACGCGGGGATGAAAGTGCGAGAGCAGCAAGTCAATCTTTCCCGCGTTGAAATCGCGCACCAGTTCATTTTCAATGCGGAGAACAGCTCTTGTCGCGGATGACATTGCCTTCCTCCTTTCGGTCGAAGGGCAGGGGCAGGACGAAGCGGCTCTACATCCTTCCCCGGTGGCTAATTAATCCAACGCCCGGTGTCATCCTTCCTTTCCTGTTTGCGCATGTAGACCTCGAATTTCTTGCGCAGGCGGGCTCGCCGCCAGTCCTGAAAGCGAAGCTGGAATTGGGAAGGAACTCCGCCGGCGCGCAGGTAGAGGAAGCCGAACAACATTCCCCCGAGATGGGCGACGTGGCTGATGCCGGAACCGGGAGAGCTCAGGGAACTGACGAACTCGATCAATCCCATGATCATCACAAACCATTTTGCCTTGATGGGAATGATCATGTAGAGGTAGATGGGCCGGTCGGGGAAGATCAGCCCATAGGCCAGCAGCAAGCCATAAACAGCGCCCGAGCAGCCAATCGTCGACATCAAGCCGCTTGGTTGGAGTGCCACATCGAAAAGCCCGGCGCCAACCCCCGTCAGGAAGAAATAGAAAAGGAATTGCTGGGGTCCCCAGCGATTTTCCAGATCCGAGCCGAACATCCAGAGCGCAAACAGGTTGAAAATGACATGGAAGAAACCGCCATGAAGAAACAGGTAGGTGACCAGTTGCCAGAGGTAAAGGTGATGAGTGACATCGTAGGGTCGCAGGCCCAACAGAGCAAACACAAAGGTCCATTCCGCGAAAAGCTGAGCGGGAATATAGGTCAGGACAAAGACCGCTGAAATTACAACGATCAGGTACTTGACCATTCGCGTCAGCGGCGGGCCAAACGAAAACGAGTACTCTCGATAACGCGGCATAGGTGGAAGCCTATCACACCCCGCCGAGTCCGCCAACTCCCGCCCGGTGACAGGGGCCCGCACGAGGGCGCCTGGATATTGCGCCCTTCCTGGCGTTCGGCAAAAGGAGCTAAGGCTAAGGGCGAGGTTGCCGATATTTCATGTGGACTGCCATGCGTGAAGCGGAACGAAGGCGGACGGACCGGCTCTTCATATCAATCCCCATCCGAGTATTCGGCATCGACCCTGTGCTCGGGCACTTTCAGGAAGAAACGCACACCATAATTGTTAACCGGCACGGGGCCTCCATTGTTTTGTGCCACAGGCTGGAACCGAATGACACGATCCGTATCGTCAATCTTGAAAACCAACTGGAATCGAATTTCAGGGTGGTTGGAAGAATCAGATCCTCGACAGGTGGGGGTGCGGAATGGGGCATCGAATGCCTGAGCGAAAAGATTAATTTCTGGGGAATGGCATATTCGTCCGGCCATTACCCTGAGAGGACCCCGGCCTGTGCCTTGCTCGCCTGCCAAGGATGTCACGACAGATTCTTCTGGCCTTTGTCCCCCATGCAGATCGAGGTTCTCGAGATGGGCGGCTGCCTTCAAAATTACTGTGACCACTGTGGCTCCGAGACCGACTGGGTCCCAACAGACCCCAGGATCCGCAAGCCCTGAGTTACAACCAGCAGGCATTCCGCTCGTGCCTTCCTGGCGCGGCCAGGAACCACAGGCCTGATTCTTGCCTCCCTGGCATCTGAAGCTATTCCAGCTTCTTCCTGCCCACGTGGAATAACGCGGCTGCCATGGCCATGAAAACCACCAGACCAAAGATACTCGAGTTGGCCAGGGTCGCCCAATACTTGGTGCCCAGGACGACCTTCTGATCAACCTCAAAGCCAACCAATGCGGCCAGGATGAGCCCTCCGATGGATCCGCCTGCGATCAGGCCGGCAGCAAACAGCGCGCCGCTTGATACCTCGCTCTCCTGGCGCTTGGTGACTTGTTGCAGCAGCCAGCTCACCACACCTCCGCAGAAAATGGGCGCGGTTGTTGCAATGGGCAGGTAGGAGCCCACTGCAAAGGCCAGGGAGCGCACGCCGCATAATTCCATCACCACGACGATGAATACGCCGAGTAACACCAGTCCCCAGGGGAGGCTTTGGCGGAGGATTCCGTTAATTACCGTGCTCATCAGCACGGCCTGGGGAGCGGGAAGGCGTTCGGACCCGATCCCGACTCGCTCCTGAAAGTCGATACGCTGCGCCCCGGGATCGAAGTAATATCGCCCGTCCGGAATCTTGTGCGAACCGATGACATTAATCACCTGGTACGTTTTTCCCTGGTAATTTGTCTCCCCAACAACCTTCATCTCCGGCGACATCTGTACTTCCGCAATGGTTAGTGGTTCCACACGGGTGTAAGCCCGATTCAGTAGAATGAGAGTGAACCCGATCACCAGAACGGAGGTCAGGGCGCCGATAATCATCGCCACTTCGGCATGGCGCGGAGTCGCTCCCACGATGAACCCGGACTTCAGCGATTGCGACGTTGCCCCGCCCACGGCTGCGGCGATGCAGACAATGCCCCCAATCGAAAGGGCCACGGCGGGGTAGGCGCCGCCGGTCCAGCCTGCCGCTACGAAGAGGAGAGCGGTCAGCATCAGGGTGGCGATGGTCATTCCTGAGATCGGGTTCGCAGAAGCACCGATCAGGCCTACGATGCGGGCCGACACCGTCACAAAGAGAAAGCCGAACACCACAACCATAATCGAAGCCACTAGATTGCCATGTACGCCGGGATTGATCCGAAAGGCCAGCAGCGCCCACACCACCAGGACCATAATGAAGGTCCCGCCGAAAATAACTGTCCCGGGCAGCTCCCGCTCCGTGCGGAGTGCGGCAACAGGCTGTGCCGATTTTCCCTTCCGGAGTTGTGCCAGCGTAGTGCGAAGGGCCCGCCAGATCGTGGGAAGCGTGCGCCCGAGCGTGAAGAGTCCCGCCATCGCAACCGCTCCCGCACCGATCGGCCGAATGTAGGCGCGCCAGATTGCAAAGGCGTCCATTTCACTAATGGGTACGGTCCCAGGAAAAATGGGGTGGGCAAGTCCCTGCCCAAAGAACTTAATCATCGGGATAGTGACCAGCCACGAGAGAACCCCGCCGGCGAAGATCATACCTGCGGTGCGAGGACCTATGATGTAACCAACGCCCAGGTACTCCGGGGTCACATCCGCGGCCAGCGTTGCCCCGGGATACCATCCGGGCTGGTATATGGGGCGGGGCCGCCAGACCAGCAGGGCTTCATTCAAGAGCTTGTAAACAAGACCAAGGCCAAAACCGCTGAATACCTTTCCAGCGAAGCTTCCACCCTTCTCACCGGCAATCAGGACGTCGGCGCAGGCGGTGCCCTCCGGGTAGGTCAACGCCCCGTGTTCTACGACGTTTAACTGGTGCCGCAAGGGGATCATAAAGAGGACGCCGATCACCGCCCCGACAAGTGCCAGCAGCAGCACGCGGGGGATGTCGGAAACACCGAGCGAGTAGCCGAGGAAAATCAGAGCCGGGAGGGTGAAGACCACGCCCGCAGCGATGGATTCCCCGGCTGAGCCGGCGGTTTGCACGATGTTATTCTCGAGAATGGTCGAGCGCCCCAGCCACTTGAAAATGCTGATGGCGAGCACCGCCACCGGGATCGAGGCGCTCACCGTCAAGCCGGCGCGCAGGGCCAGGTAAACGGTCACCGCGCCAAATATGACACCCAGGACGGCGCCCATCGTCACGGCGCGGAACGTGAGTTCAGGCATCACGACGTCCGGCGCAACGTAGGGCTGGAAACCTGTTTCTGCACTCTTTTCAGGCATCTCGGGAGAGGGTGTAGCCATGATTCCTTCCGGGGAACAATGCGATTTGAGGCTCACGCTTTGAGCCGCAGGCGGACCAATTCATTAACTCGCTTACCGTCCGCGTTCTTGCCCGCCAACTTGGCCATAGCCGCCTTCATTACCCTGCCCAGGTCCCTGGCGGTGGCAGCACCGGTCTCTTGAATGGCGGCCGAAATGGCAGCGTCAATTTCCGCGTCGCTCGCTGCGGCCGGCAAATAGCTCTCCACGACTTTAATCTCGCCTTCCTCTTTTTCCGCCAGATCAAGTCTTCCTCCCTTCCGGAATTGCTCGGAAGACTCGCGGCGCTGCTTCACCAGTGTCCTGAGGACAGCGATGGCCTCATGATCTTCGAGGGGCCTGCCGGACTCCACCTGCTTGAGTTTAAGAGCCGTTTTCATCATGCGGAGAACGGAAAGCTTGAATTCGTCCTTCGCTTTCATTGCGGCAACCAGGTCTTTGTCAACGTCTTGAACGATAGCCATGGGTTTTTGCCTCAAAACCTTGTGGAATATAACACAACCGCTGCCAAAACGACGGACCTCTCCCCCGTTGAAGAGGATTTGACCCAAGCGCCCCGGCTCCGGGCGCTTCCCGTTTGCCTGTTACTAAAGAACTATTTTCACACCGGGCGCGTCGTGGCAAGTTAGGTCTTGCGCAGTGGGTGCGAAGCGGTGAGTCTCGTCGATTTTTCGCTGCAAAGCGGTCAAGGTTCTGGATGAGTCAGGGAGCCGATGGCCGGCCCCCATACGCAACGAGTTAAGCCAAGGCGCGAGAGAGAACGAGAGCTTGTCGCGAAGACGAGGTTGCAGAGAAGAGGAGACAACGATGAAGGTCTTGATCGCGGATGACGATCCTGTTTGCCGCGCCATGGTCGAAGCCGCTCTTCACAAGTGGAACTACCAGACTGTTGTGGCGAGTGATGGGGCTGAGGCCTGGAAGGTGCTCCAGGAAGAGAACCCGCCTCCCGTTGCCATCCTGGATTGGGTGATGCCACGAATCGACGGCCCCGAGCTATGTCGCAGGACCCGGGCAAGATCCAATGGCCTGCCTGTTTACATCATTCTGCTTACGGCGCGTGGAAGTCAGGAGGATCTGGTTGCGGGGCTTGAGGCAGGGGCCGATGACTATATTACGAAGCCTTTCCGCCGCGAAGAGCTTCGCGCCCGCTTGAACGTTGGCATGCGAGTCATCCAGCTTCAACGGAGTCTCTCGGCCCATGTGAAAGAGCTGCAATCGGCGCTGGCCAGTGTCAAGCAGCTTCAGGGTCTGCTCCCCATCTGCATGTACTGCAAGAATGTCCGCAACGACTCGAACTACTGGGAAAGGGTTGAAAGCTACATCGCAGAGCATTCCGATGTTCGCTTCAGCCACGGAATCTGCCCTGATTGCTATATCAAGATCATGAAACCCCAACTCGACAAGTTGGGCGCAAAGATTGTTTAGCAGTGCCCGGATGTCGTGGAGGAAAATTAGATTCTCCTCAAGATCCCCGCTGGAATGCCGATGGGTCGATTGAAGGGTGTGCTTTCTCAGGAATCCGATGACTGATACACCCTGCAATTATCCCACTGCCAGGCCGAAGGCTTCAGGATCGCCAACCCTTCGACTGGGGCAGTCGGTCAACTTTATAAGTCGAGGCGGAGGCGGGACGGTAAGGGACCCAGCGTTCGTGTCGCTTGAGAATTGTGATTAGATGATTAAGAGACTCCAACCTCCTCGGAAACGGCGGTCAAGTCGTTTTCCTGCATTGCGCTCCATCATGTTGGCACTGTGTGTTCTCATGGCCCTGATGGCGGTGCCAGGAGCCCAACACTCCGCTGAGGCGCGGCCATTCCTCTTCCACGGGGACAGAGCCCTCGCGGACGCCTCAATCCGTTACTTGCCCGCGCGGCACGTGCCCAGGACGGCGGTCTCCCTCGCGAGGGGCGCCGGAGACATGGGCGCAGCCAACGGAGAGGATCTAAGGCGATTGAGGATGGGACTGGACCCGCTACTCTCCGCGCTTCTTGCGGCCCTCGTGTGGGTGCTGGTCCTCAGGCGGCGAATGCGCGAGAAGACTCGCCTGGCGCGCGAGTTCCTTCGGCGTGAATCTGCCCTTCGGCAGCGCTACTTCGACCTGGTGGAAAATGCTTCCGATATTGTCTTTACCTGCACAGCCTCCGGTGACATTACCTCGCTCAACCAGGCCGGAGAAAGGATTCTGGGCTTCACGCGCGATGAGGCGCTCCGGATGAACGTTGTGCAGATTATGGATCCCGCGTATCTGGAGGTCGCCCGCCAGGAATTTTCCCGCGCGCTCGCCGGTGAAGCCAGGCCGCCCCTGGAAATCGAGGTTCTGGCGAAGGACGGCCGACGCGTCACTCTGGAAGTTACCGGCCAGCCGATCCGCCACGAAAACAAGCCGGTGGAAATCCAGGGGATCGCCCGGGACGTCACCGCCCGAATCCAGGCGGACCGGATCCGGCGCGAGAACGAGGCCCGCTTGCAGGCCCTGATCGGGTCCATCGATGAAATCGTTTTCGAATTTGACCGCAGCGGGTCGTGCCTGAACATATGGACACGCAACGAAAGTCTGCTCGCAAGATCCCGAGCGGATCTCGTGGGCCGGAATATTGCCGTTGCGGTCGGCGATGAAATCGCGCGGCCGCTCCTGGAGGCCATCCGGCGCGTTCTCGATTCCGGTCAATCAGAATCGCTCGAATATCCTCTGGATGTCCCGGCAGGCAAGCGATGGTTCCTGGGGCGGATCAGCCCCATCCCCTCAGCGGACGGGTCTTATGCCACGGTCTGCATGCTGGCAAGGGACATCACCGAGCGCAAGCGCGCCGAGGTTGCGCTCGAGCACGCCAAGGAGGCTGCCGAAAGCGCCAGCCGGGCCAAAAGCGAGTTCCTGGCCAACATGAGCCACGAGATTCGCACCCCGCTCAATGGCATCATCGGCATGACCGAACTCGTCCTCGCCACGAACCTCAACGCAGAGCAACGGGATTATCTCGGCATGGTCAAGACTTCGAGCGATTCTCTGCTGGCCGTTGTGAACGATATCCTGGATTTTTCCAAGATCGAAGCAGGGAAACTCACCTTGGACCCGGTCGAATTCGATGTTACCGAGGTGCTGAGTGAAACGCTGAAGTTGCTGGCCCCGCGAGCTCACCAAAAGGGTCTGGAAATAGTCTACGAAGGCGACACCGAGATTCCTCGAAAAGTCATTGGGGACCCGACCCGCCTGCGCCAGATCATAGGGAACCTGGCGGGCAATGCCGTGAAGTTTACCGACCACGGGGAAGTCGTGCTGAGCGTCGCAAAGGAATCGGCAACTCCCGGGGAAGTCTTGCTGCACTTTGCGATTCGAGATACCGGAATCGGCATCGCCCCGGAAAAGCAGAAGATCATTTTTGAGGCCTTCGAACAGGCGGAGAGCTCCACCACACGCCGCCATGGCGGGACGGGACTGGGACTGACCATCTCGACCCGCTTGGTGCAGATGATGGGTGGCAAGCTCTGGGTGGAAAGCCGACCCGGAGAAGGAAGCACTTTCCATTTCACCGCGCGTCTGGGCCTCCTTCCTGCGGAAACGCACGAGCCGTCCCGGGACGAATGGGCGGACTTGCGCGGTGTGCCCGTCCTGGTGGTCGACGACAATGCCACCTGCCGCCGTGCTCTCTTCGCAACTCTCCGCTCCTGGCGCATGCGGCCTGAGGCTGCAGACGGTGCCCCGGCCGCACTCGAAGCCGTGACGCGAGCCAAGCGAAATGGCGACGCGTTCAAAGTCATTCTGATTGACTCTCAGATGCCGGGGATGGACGGGTACGTTCTGGCTGCCCGCATCTGGAAATCCGGCCTCGCCCCAGACGCTTCGATCATTCTCCTTACGTCAGGAGGCCTGCGGAGTGACGCGGCGCGGAGCCTTGAAGCCGGCATGGCAGTTCAGCTCGCCAAGCCCGTTTTCCCCCGAGAGATGCTGGGAGCCATCCTCAAGTCGCGCGCCCCTGCGCCGGACACCGCGCCCCGGCCCGTGGCGGAAGCAGTTTCGCTTGAGCCCGGCCGGCGCAGCGGAATCCGAATTCTGGTGGCGGAAGACAACCCCGTCCATCAGCAGTTGGTCGTGCGCCTCCTCGAAAAGCGCGGCCACCAGGTGACGCTCGCTGCAAACGGCCGCGAGGCCCTCGCCGTGCTCGAAAAGCAGGCGGTCGACCTCGTTTTCATGGATATCCAGATGCCCGGCATGGATGGCATCGAAGCGACGCGGGAGATTCGCGCCAAAGAGAAGCTGACGCGTGAACACCTGCCCATCGTCGCGATGACGGCACACGCGATGAAAGGCGACCGCGAACGCTGCCTGGCTGCCGGCATGGATGAATACGTGACCAAGCCGATCAAAAGCAGCGAACTCTTCGGCGCCATCGAAAAGCTGGTTCCTGCGTCCCCCGGACTTGCGGCCAGGACCCCAACCGGCGACCGCTCGGGGAAATCATTGATGACGCCGGGGTGCGCTCCCCCTCTGACGGGGATAGTGCGCTGCTGAGGCACTCCTCGCGCGGCCTCCTCAACACAGGCTCCAGCCTGTTTCACACACAGCGCCGAGCCACGATTGTCTCCCTGCCTGATCGGTTGCCGCCTCCTCGCCATAATCTCCTGTTCCGTGTGATAATCGAAACTGGGATCGACCTTCAGGTCGTGTCAAGTTGTGAGAAACGGTGCCGCGAATGATCAAGCAAATATTCCTGTTCCTGTCTGTTGCAGCACTCTGGGGTCTGCGGAACTGTGCCGCCGCACCCCCTCCCCTAGAAATCCCGCACGCGGATCTTGCCCGGACCGGCATCGACCAGATGATGAACGGCGACTTTGAGAGTGCGGCCAGGTACTTCCGCCAGATTCAGAAGGACGATCCCGAAAGCCCCTTGGGTTATCTGCTGGAGGCCGACGTCAACTGGTGGAAGATCTACCTCACGGAAGGCAACCTGATTGACCCGGATGTCTTCGAGGCCCTTTCTGAAGCGACGACGCCCTACGACCCAGACTTCCGCCGCTTAACCGACCTGGCGATCCAAAAAGCCGAGGCGCATATCCGTGCCCGCCAGGACGAAGCGCTGAACAACTTATACGAAGGTCTGGCTTATGCCCTCCAGGCCCGCCTCGACGCCCTGCGCGACCATGCCCTCGCCACCGCCCGCTCCGGCAAAAAGATGCGCAATCTCTCCCTGACCGCCTTGAAGCTCGACCCCGGTCTCACCGATGCCTATTTCGGTCTGGGGGTTTACAACTACTTCGTCGATACCTTGCCGGGCTACGTCAAGATGCTGCGCTTCCTGATTCTGCTCCCGGGAGGAAACCGTGTGACGGGCCTGCAGCAGATCCAGCAGGCGATGGAACACGGCCAGGTTGTGAACGCGGAAGCTCGATTCCATCTGGCCAAGAATTACTCCCGGACGAACGAACGCCAATTCGAAAAGTCCCTCGGGCTTTTCCGCCAGATGCAGCAACAGTATCCTCACAACCCACTGTGGAAATTACTGGTGGGAAGCCTCGAGATCCGCATGGGCCAAACCCAGGCGGGCGAAGCGCTCTACCGGCAAGTGGTGGACGAGACCGCTGATCCGCCCTCCGAGATTTGGAAACCCCTCCACCAGCAGGCCGCCAAAGCCCTGGCGCTCCGATCTGGCAAGTAATATACACTTTTATAATACGTTTTTTGATAATTGATGGATTTACAAGAGTGAGGTCCAGGCGCCCTGTGATCATCTTTCGTGCGGCAAACCCGCGTCATCATGAGTGCAGCAAAGAATCGCGGTTTTTCTCATCGCTTAGCGCATCCGCCTGCTCATGCGCGTGATACGAGCTGCGCACCAGTGGTCCCGATTCTACATGCCGAATGCCGAATCGCATCCCCTCGCGTTTGAGGGTTGCGAATTCCTCCGGGGTATAGAAGCGTGCTACGGGAAGCTGGTCTCCGGAAGGCCGCAAGTACTGGCCGATGGTGACGATGTCCACTCCCGCGGCGGCCAGGTCTCGGAGCACCTCGATTAGCTCCTCCATCGTCTCGCCCAGCCCCACCATCAGCCCGGACTTGGTTGGGATGGAGGCGTCGATTTCCCGCGAGTGGCGCAGCAGGCGGAGTGAGCGCTCGTAAAGCGACCCGCGCCTTGCCACGGGGTACAGGCGTGGCACTGTCTCGATATTGTGGTTGAGCACGTCCGGTCGGGCGGCCAGGACAACCTCCAGGGCCTCATCCGACCCTCGAAAGTCCGGGATGAGCACTTCCACCTTGCATCCAGGAATCCGCCCGCGCAATGCCTCGATGGTCCGGGCGAATATCGTTGAGCCGCCATCAGCCAGGTCGTCGCGGTCCACCGATGTCACCACGATGTACTTCAGGCCCATATTGGCCGCGGCTTCGGCCACTCGCTCAGGCTCGTCCCAGTCCACCTGCCCCGCCGGTCGGCCCTTGGGCACTGCGCAGAACCCGCAGCGCCGCGTGCAAAGCTCGCCCAGGATCATGAACGTCGCCGTGCGATGTCCCCAGCACTCACCCACATTGGGACATCGCGCGCTCTCGCACACGGTGTGCAGCGAAAGTCCGCGCATCAGCCGCTTGAGGTCGAAATAGTTGTCCCCGCCCGGAATGCGCACCTTCAGCCATTCCGGGCGCCTCTGCACCGCAGCCGATACGTTGAGCTGGACAAGGTCTCCCATCGACATTCCTTATTCTAACCCGTAATGTTCGCTCCGCGCACCCTTCCGATGTTCTTAGGGATTGCCGTTGGGCCGTGTCGTGCCCTCCTGGATGCAGCCTCCTGTGGGCCGAGCCTGCACGGTTCCGGGTGAGCACCCCTGGCAGGGGGGGGTGCCTGCGGTCCTTCTGCCCCTCTTGGGAATCGAGAGAGGACGTAATTCTTCTTGTTGCCTCATTCTAAAGGAGATCGTGGCTTTATTCCAAGCCCTTCCCGGGCGAACCAAGCCTCCCTCTCTGTAGCGCGAAATGCTTGGCCGGTTGAACCCGAGAGCCTCGCATGTCTTGGGAATCGAGAGTGGACGTAACTCTTGTTCTTGGCTGATTCTAAAGAACATCGTGGCTCTGTTTCATATCCTTTCCGGGCCTGCCGGCCGGCTCGAGCCGCCTTTCCGGGCGTTGCCAAGCGAAGCTGGCGCGCTTTGAGGCCGATTCATTCTTTGGAGTTCACCCTTTTCAGCATGCCCGGCGTGCCTGCCGTGTTTTCTGGTGCTCCAAGGAGCCATACGTTAAAACTCTAGCCTATCTATTTCGCCCTCGTTTGTCAAGACGCCAGGCACGGCCGGATTTGCCATACAGCGGGCTGTGGGGCCGCCGCAACCTTCGCCTGACGTGGGTCCTTCCTGGCAGGCGACCCGCGCCTGAAGCCGGGGGCGTGATGACCACGCCTGCTCAGGACGTTCGCAGGAACCTTCGACGTTCGTAGCGCACAAAGATCGTCTGGGTGCCGAGCAAGAGGATGGCCGTCGCCACCAGCATCCACATCCCTGCGCGAAGGCTTGCGCCCCTGGCCACGTAGCCGAGCACCGGGGGCAGCACCGCCCCGCTCAACAGGGCGAAGGTCATGAGGATGCCAAAGACGGTGGCGAACAACTGCGAGTAATAGGTGCTCGCCGTACCGGCCGTCGTCGGGAAGACCGGCGCATAGCTCAGCCCGCAGATGACGACGGCCGCCGTGGCCACGGCCACACTGGGGGCAAGCGTCAGGCAGAGCAGGCCTGCCGTGGCTCCCATCGACGCCGCCACCAGCAGCCGCGACCCGCGGACCAGCTTGACCACCAGGCTCGCTCCGAGCCGCCCCAGCATGAGCGCGATCCAGAAGACGGTCAACACCACCTTGGAGGTCTGGGCCGAAGCGCTCAGTTCACGCTCGAGAAAGGTGCGAATCCAGCCGGCGGTGGAAATCTCCACGGCCGAATAGAAGAACAGCACCCCGGAAA
>Ga0070741_10010100_pt1 | contig 17986 bp, 18 predicted proteins | sample Coa_R1_4_FD_66440 | JGI IMG/M metagenome (GOLD analysis project Ga0070741, IMG submission 66440) | Surface soil microbial communities from Centralia Pennsylvania, which are recovering from an underground coalmine fire - Coalmine... | ecosystem: Environmental > Terrestrial > Soil > Unclassified ...
TCCCTTGCACCGGAGGATGCCGCGTTTTCCGAGCGCACGCCCTATGCGCCGAGCAGTCCCTATTCGGCGTCCAAGGCGGGTTCCGACCATTTTGTCCGGGCTTATTTCCGCACCTACGGCCTGCCGACGCTGACGACCAACTGTTCCAACAACTACGGCCCGTACCAGTTTCCCGAGAAGCTGATCCCGCTCATGATTCTCAACGCGCTGCAGGGCAAGCCGCTTCCGGTCTACGGCGACGGGATGCAGGTGCGCGACTGGCTTTACGTGGAGGACCATTGCGACGCGCTGCGGGCGGCCCTGCGGCGCGGCCGGCCGGGCGAGACCTACAACATCGGCGGCAACAGCGAGAAGCGCAACCTCGACGTGGTGCGCGCCATCTGCAAAATCCTCGACGAATTGCGTCCTTTGCCCGGGGCCGCCCCGCACGCCTCGCTGATCGCTTTCGTCGAAGACCGCCCCGGGCACGACCGGCGCTACGCGATGGACGCGCGCAAGATCGCGCGGGAGCTGGGCTGGTCCCCGCGCGAGAGCTTCGATACTGGTTTGCGCAAAACCGTTTCCTGGTACGTTGCCAATCCAGCATGGGCACGATCTGTCATGAGCGGGGACTATCGAAACTGGATCGAGCAAAATTACGCAGTTAGACAGCCGCGATGAAAGGAATCATTTTGGCTGGCGGCTCCGGCACGCGGTTGTATCCGGTCACTCAGGCCGTGTCGAAGCAACTCCTGCCGGTGTACGACAAGCCGATGATCTATTACCCGCTGAGCACTCTAATGTTGGCCGGCATCCGCGACGTCCTGATCATTTCCACGCCGCAGGACACGACAAGGTTTCAGGGGCTGCTGCGTGACGGTTCGCAATGGGGGATCAATCTTCGGTACGAAACTCAGTCGACCCCGGAGGGAATCCCACAGGCGCTTGTCATAGGGAAAAGATTTGTTGGAAGCGAGCGATGCGCGCTCATACTTGGCGACAACTTGTTCTACGGCAACGAACTTACTTACTACCTGCATAAAGCGCGGGACCGTGATCAAGGGGCGACCATTTTTGCGTATCCCGTGAAGGATGCGCAAAGGTATGGCGTCGTGACGTTCGATAGAAACGGCTGTCCGTTGAGTATCGACGAAAAACCCGAGAAACCGCTATCCCCCTACGCCGTGACGGGGTTGTATTTCTATGATTCCAGCGTGATCGACGTCGTGGCGAACCTTCGCCCTTCAGCCAGGGGGGAGCTCGAGATTACGGATGTCAACCGGCATTACCTCAAGTGCGGGAAGCTCGATGTCATCATCATGGGGCGCGGGATGGCTTGGCTCGATACGGGAACCCACGAAGCCTTGCTTGAGGCGTCCGTCTTTATTCAGACGATTGAGAAACGTCAAGGCCTCAAGATTGCGTGCCCAGAGGAAATCGCGTTCCGCCTGGGTTACATTTCGCATGATCAGCTGGAGAGTCTGGCAAGCCAGTACGGACGTAGCGAATACGGAAGTTATTTGCGGTCTCTGCTGAGCGACAGATATCTGAGCCTGGGACAGGGCTTAGCCGCGCGACAGCAATGAGCGACTCGGCCCCTCTTGCCGGGGGAGCACCTGCCCGAACCGCAGTTGTGGTGCAATCCAGCTACATTCCGTGGAAAGGGTACTTCGACCTCATCGGCAGCGCAGACGAATTCGTGCTCTTTGATGACGTACAGTACACCCGACGTGACTGGCGCAATCGCAATCGCATAAAGACGGCACAGGGCATCGCGTGGTTGACGATCCCGGTAGCTGTGAAGGGAAAGTACCATCAGCGCATCCGGGATACTCGTGTCAGCGACCCTGGCTGGGCTCGCCGGCACTGGGCGACGCTGGTTCAGGCGTATTCGAAAGCACCGTATTTCCGCGAGGGGCGTGATCGATTCGAACCCTTGTATCTCGGCATGACGGAACAGAGCCTCAGCCTGATTAACCGGCGCTTCATCGACGAGATCTGCGACATACTCGGAATCAGAACGCGCATCTCATGGTCAATGGACTATGAACTGAAGGAAGAAGGAAAAAACGAACGGCTGCTGGGCCTGTGCAAGGCTCTTGGCTGCAATCGCTACCTGTCCGGCCCGAGTGCCCGCGGTTACCTGGACGAAGCTCTGTTCGGGCAAAACGGGATTTCGGTCGAATATATGGATTATTTGGGTTATCCGGAATACGCGCAGTTGCACGGACCCTTCGTGCATGAAGTGAGCATTCTGGATTTGATCTTCAACGCCGGCCCGCACGTTCCCAGATACATGAAGAGCGCGAGGGTGCGCCGGCAGTGCAATTCGGCTTGAGGTACCACCGGACTGGAGGCCGGACGGGATGGCCAAGGCATCTGTCGTGGTATTCGGAACAGGCGAGCAGGCCGATGTCGCCCACTTCTATCTGAGGCACGATTCGCCCTATGAGGTTGCCGCGTTTACGGTCGACGCGAAGTATCTCCAGGCCTCCTCCTTCAACAGGCTGCCAGTAGTGCCGTTCGAAGAAATTGCGCAGCAGTTTCCTCCCGCGGCGAATGCGATGTTCGTGGCAATCGGCTACAAGGGCGTCAACGCACTGCGCACCGAGAAATACCTGGCGGCGAAGGCCATGGCCTACAAATTGATCAGCTATGTCTCGAGCAAGGCGACCGTCTGGCCAGGATTCTACGTCGGGGAGAATTGCTTCATCCTGGAGGACAACACGATCCAGCCGTTCGTCACGATCGGCAACAACGTCACCCTGTGGAGCGGCAACCACATCGGGCACCACAGCACGATCGGCGATCACTGTTTCGTGACTTCCCATGTGGTGATATCGGGTGGCGTGAACATAGGAGAAGCCTGCTTTATCGGTGTGAACGCGACGATCCGCGACCACGTGAAGCTCGGCAAGGCCTGCGTCATCGGCGCGGGAAGTCTGATCTTGCAGGATGTCGCGGATTTCAGCGTCTATTCGCAGGCCGGCGCGCAGCTTTCACGCGTGCCAAGCTTCCGGCTCAAGAAACTCTGACGATGGTGGTGAGGCAGTCGTGGCGCAAGCTGGGGCGGGTATTCTGCGCACAGGATCATGCACCGTGGATGCGAACGCACGCAGCCAACCCGGTCGTGGAAACCCTTGCCGAGGACCTGGTGCGCATCTATTTCAGCAGCCGCGACGACCGAAACCGATCCAGCATAGGCTGGGTGGAAATCGACTTGCGCGCACCCACACGGGTGCTGAGAATCGCCACCGAGCCGGTGATCGGCCCGGGACGCCTCGGGACCTTCGACGACAGCGGCGCGTCGATGGGGTGCCTAGTGCGCGTGGGGCCCGCGCGATATCTCTACTACCTCGGATGGAACCTGGGCATGACCGTGCCGTGGCGCAATAGCATCGGCCTCGCGATCAGCGACGAGCCCGACGCCCCGTTCCGCAAGTGGAGCGAAGCCCCTCTCGTAGATCGCTGCCCGGCAGATCCTTTCTCCGTGTCCTATCCGTGGGTGATGAAGGACGATGGTCGGTGGCGGATGTGGTACGGCTCCAATCTCGACTGGGGTCCGAACCAGACCGACATGGCGCATCTCATCAAGTACGCGGAGGGCGACGACGGGATCCACTGGCGCCGCGAAGGCCGAATCGCGATCCCGTTCAGGGGAAAGGACGAGTATGCAATGTCCAAGCCGTGCGTGATCAGGGAGGGCGGCCGGTACCGGATGTGGTATTCCTATCGAGGCGCGGCTTACCGGATCGGCTATGCCGAGTCCGCTAACGGTGTGCAGTGGGAGCGAATGGACGACCTCGCTGGCATCGAACCATCCGCCGAAGGCTGGGACAGCGAATCGGTCGAGTATCCGAATGTCTTCGAGCACCGCGGTGTGAAATACATGCTCTACAACGGTAATGCCTACGGCCGCACTGGATTCGGGATCGCGGTCCTGGACAGGGATGTGCGCTGATCCAAGATTTTCATCGATGCCAAGCGGGATGCCGGCTGGCCCGCGAAAATCCGCACCGCCGCGGAGATCGGCGGTTGCTGCGTCGTTTCCGGCGGAATGTACAGGGCCTTGCTTGGCGGACTCTGCGCGGCGATGTACCGGGCGCAGGAACGCATACAGGCCGAATTTGGAAGGGCACGACCTGAGAGTGGGGCAGAACTGAACGTGTCACGCCACGAGCTGCGTTTCGGGACGGTATGCTTCGGCCTGAGCGCGGTGCGGGGGCTGATTGCTATCGTTGTCGCAAAGGTCTCGACGATTATCGGTGTGCACCTGCAGAACGGATTCATACTGCCTTTGCATCCGCCGCGGCGGACGCTGCAGCTTATCGAGGACGGCATCCACAACGACTTTACCCCGTATCTGTACGATGATCCGGCATCGACACGCACCTGTTTCGCCATCGGCTCCTTCGCGCGCGAGAACGGCACGGAGGTGGTGGTGTCGGGCAGCCTTCAAAGGCCGATGCGTGTGTCTACCGAGCAGATGGTGCGCGCCCAACCTCCATGCGTTCAGCAACTCCTCGGCGGCTCCACGCGCGTAGCGACTGATCGGGGCGAGTACTCTCTCCCCGCGCTTAGGCGCCCGCATCGAAAGGAACACGAATGAGTCGCCCCGAGCTGTCGGTCGTCGTCCCCGTCTACGGATGCCGGGACTGCCTCGGCGCCCTGCATTCGAGGCTCTCTACGGTCCTGGCGCAGGCCGTTCGCGGATACGAGATCGTGTTCGTCGACGATCGTTCGCCGGACGACTCCTGGGGCCTGATCGAGGAACTGGCCCGTCGCGACCCCAATGTCCGTGCGCTGCAGTTGAGCCGGAATTTCGGTCAGCACGCGGCCATCACCGCCGGACTCGATCGCTGCGCGGGCGAATGGGTTGTGGTCATGGACTGCGATCTCCAGGACCCTCCCGAAGAGATTCCGCGGCTGCTCGCCGCGGCGCGCGGTGGCTACGACATCGTGCTCGCCCGCCGCAGGCAGAAGAAACACTCCCTGTTCCGGCGGCTTGCCGCCCGGGCCTTCTTCCGCATGATCAATCTCTTCAGCGGGACACGTTTCCACGGTGAGTACGGCAATTTCAGCCTCATCTCCCGCAAGGTCGTCGACGCCTTTTCCCAGTTGCGTGACCGCGACCGCCACTACCTGCTGATTCTTCACTGGCTCGGCTTCAGCACGACGGAGATCGAATTCGTGCACGCCGATCGCTTCAGCGGAGAAAGCTCGTATACGTTGAGCAGCCTGCTCAGGCACGCGTTCGAGGGAGTGTTTTTCCAGACCACGCGACTGCTGCGATGGATCGTCTACCTCGGATTTTGGATATCCGCATCCGGAGTCGTGCTCGCCGCCTATTTCGTCTATCAGTACCTGGCGCATTCTGTTTACCCAGGGTGGACCAGCCTTGCCGTCCTGATCCTGCTGATCGGAGGATTCATCATCAGCAGCACCGGCATCGCGGGACTTTATGTCGGCAAGATCTTCGAGCAGGTCAAGGGCCGTCCGCTGTACGTCGTCGACCGCACGGCCGGCGCCGACGCGCCACAACCATGATGTTGCCGCGGTGGGTGCCGCAACGTGTTTGCCTCGAGGAGCGGCTGCGCACTAACCGGGAAGTGCGGCATTGCGCCGGCCTCGCGTTTCTCGTCTCCAACCTGCTGCTGCCGCTCTTCAATCGACTGGTCGGGCGCGCGGGGTCGGGAAAGGTCCGGCTTTCGTCGGCGGAGAGAACGGCGGCATCTGGCTGGCGGGCGGTGTACGGCAAGACTCGCTTCCCGAGGGTAGCCGGCCTGGTCGTGAACGAAGTCGCGATGTACCCGTTCCACTCTCTGCAGAAGGCCTGCGCGCCGGCTTCCCGCGCGCTGGGCATGCACGCCGGGTTTGCCAAAGGACCGTCATGTCTTCCCTCGTCGCCCACTCTCTGATCCTGTTGACGCTGCTTCTCGGCCTCTACGGCCAGGTCGTCCTCAAATGGCAAGTCAGCCGTGCGGGGGTCCCGCCGGAGGACTGGGCGGGGCGGATCGGGTACGTGCTGCATCTGCTGGTCAACCCGTGGGTAGTGACCAGCGTGCTCGCCGCCTTCCTGGGCATGGTGGCGTGGATGCTCGCGCTTGCGCGGGTCGAGTTGTCGTATGCGTATCCGTTTACCAGCCTGTCGTTCGTCCTGATCCTTGTCGCCAGCGCCTTCGTGTTCCACGAGCCGGTGACGGCGCAGAAGCTCGTCGGCATGGCACTGATTATCGCCGGCATCGCAATCGGCAGCCGCGGATGAAACGCTGCCTGCGATGCGGCGCGGTCTTCGCCGCGCCTGGATGGCGATGTCCCGACTGCGGATGGGAGCCCGAGACACGAAATTCGATCGCGTGCTTCGCCCCGGAAGCCGCAGGCGTGCGAGACGGCTGGGATCCGGACTACTACCCGCGCCTGTTCCGTCTCGAGAGCGGGAATTTCTGGTTCCGCGCCCGCAATCGCCTGATCCTCTGGGCCCTGGAAAAATTCTTCCCGGCGGCGAGGAGCATGCTGGAGGTGGGCTGCGGCACGGGCTACGTGCTCTCCGGGATCGCCATTGCGCGGCCGGCCATGGCGCTCACCGGAAGCGAGATCCACGAGGCCGGGCTGGACTGGACCGCGCGCCGCGTGCCCGGTGCGCGCTTTCTCCAGATGGACGCGCGCCGGATTCCGTTCACGTCGGAGTTCGATGTCGTCGGCGCTTTCGACGTGATCGAACATATCGAGGACGACCGCGCCGTGCTTGCCGAAATCCGCCGGGCGCTGGTTCCCGGCGGCGGCCTGATCGTCACGGTTCCCCAGCACCGCCTGCTGTGGAGCGCGGCCGACGAGTACGCCTATCACAAGCGGCGCTATACCCGGGCCGATCTGGTCGGGAAGGTGCGGGAAGCGGGTTTGCGGGTACTGCTCTGCACCTCGTTCGTCAGCCTGCTGCTGCCGCTCGCGGCAGTGTCGCGCCTGCGCACGCGCACGCTCGAGACGTTCGATCCGGAGGCCGAATTCCGCTTGCCAGCGTTCGCAAACCGGCTGCTGGAAGGCGTGATGTCGGTAGAGCGCGCCGCCATCCGCGCCGGGGCCCGCTGGCCGTTCGGGGTCTCCCTGCTGCTGGTCGCGCAGACGCAGGACGGCTGACTTGGACCTGCGCTCGCTCCTCGCCCATCCGCGGTTCTACTCGTGCTTCGCCAGCGCGGTCGGCGGCGGCGCCCGCGCACAGTATGCGCGACAGTACCTGCGCGCCCGGCCGGGCGAGCGCATCCTCGACATGGGATGCGGGACGGCAGACATCCTCGATTACCTGCCGGCGGGGGTCGACTACACCGGCTTCGACCTCAGCGCCGACTACATCGCGGCGGCCCGTTCGCGCTACGGCGAGCGCGGCCAGTTCCGCAACGAGCCGGTGGACGTGGCGCTGGCTGGCCGACTCGGGTCGTTCGATCTCGCGATGGCGAATGGCGTGCTGCATCACCTCGACGACGCCGGCGCGCATTCGCTCTTCGAGCTCGCGAAAAGGGTGCTCGCTCCCGGGGGGAGACTGGTCACGTTGGACGGCTGTTTCGTTCCAGGCCAGTCTCGGATCGCACGCTTTCTGCTGTCCCGGGACCGCGGCCGTTTCGTGCGCAACGAAGACGAATACTTGCGTCTCGCGCACGCCAGCTTCGGCCGGGTGGCGCACGACGTGCGGCACGATCTGCTCCGGATTCCCTATACGCTGATCATCATGGAGTGCCGGCTTTGATGAAGATCCCGTTCTGCAAGCCTTTTCTCACCGGCCGCGAATCCGGGGAGATCGGCAAGGCGCTCGCCGGCCTGCACCTCTCCGGCGACGGCCCGTACACGCAGCGGTGCCAGGGTTGGCTCGAGGCGAAAATCGGGTGCCGCAAGGCGCTGCTCACCCAGTCCTGCACCGCCGCGCTCGAGATGGCGGCGATCCTGTGCAACATCGGCCCCGGCGACGAGGTCATCGTGCCGTCGTTCACCTTCTCCTCGACCGCGAACGCGTTCGTGCTGCGGGGCGCGACACCGGTATTCGTCGACATCCGTCCCGACACGCTCAATATCGACGAGCGTCTGCTCGAGGGCGCGATCACGCCGCGTACCAAAGCCATCGCCGTCGTGCACTACGCCGGCGTGGCGTGCGAGATGGACGCCATATTGGAGATCGCGCGCCGCCACAGACTGCGGGTGATCGAGGATGCCGCGCAGGCGATCGGCAGCCAGTACCGGGGCCGCCCGCTGGGCGGCTTCGGCGACGTGGCGGCACTGAGCTTCCAACAGACCAAGAACATCGTCTGTGGAGAGGGCGGCGCGCTGCTGATCAACGCGCCGGATCTCGTCGAGCGCGCCGAAATCGTCTGGGAGAAGGGCACCAACCGCCGGAAGTTTTATCGCGGCGAGGTCGACAAGTACACCTGGGTGGACATCGGATCCTCGTATCTACCCAGCGAGGTCACGGCGGCCTTTCTTTGGGCGCAACTCGAGGCAGAGCGCGAGATCAACGAGCGACGCTTGCACGCGTGGAACGCCTACCACGAGCGACTGTCGCCGGATGCGGGCAGTCTGGGCTTCTCGATGCCGGTCATCCCGCCCCATTGCGGGCACAACGCGCATATCTATTACGTGCTGCTGCGCGACCTCGAGACCAGGACGCGGCTGATGCGCGATCTCTCCGTTGCCGGCATCAGCGCGGTATTTCATTACGTCCCGCTCCACACGTCTCCCGCGGGGCGGCGTTTCGGCAGGACCCACGGTGAGCTCCCGGTGACCGATCGTGTTGCCGACACGCTGCTCCGGCTTCCGCTGTGGGTCGGCGTCGATGAATATGCTGATTTGGTGACCGGCGAGCTGAAGGCATCGTTGGGCCGCGCATCCCGATGAACCGCGCGATTGCGGCCGCCGGGCGCGCTGGCCTGCGGGCGTCGCTGGCGCTCGCCACGCTCGGACTGACTGCGACCCTCGTGGTCGTCGTATGGAGCTGCCGGCGCGGATTCGATATCACCGACAATGGCTACTATCTGCTCACCGCAGCGCATCCAGAGGACGTCGCAGTAGCGCTTACCAGCGCGCACCGGTATGCGTGGCTGGTGCTGCTGTTGTCGGGTTACGACATCTTCCTTTTCCGCGTCATTCCGCTCGTCGCCCTTGTCGCCGCAGCGCTCGTGCTCGGCTGGCGGCTCGGCCGCCTGCTCCCGCAGACGGACTCCCTCGCACTTGAGAAGGCGCTGCTCGCGACGCTCTGCGCGCAGGGCGCATTGCTCTACTTCTCCTGGACGCTCTACGGCGCGAGCTACAACGCCTTCGCCGCGATCGCGCTTCTCGTGGCGATGCTGTGCTGGCTCGGTATCCTGGAAGCGGCCGACGGAGATCGCGCAAAGCCGGCCGCGGCGTGGGGCGTTGCGCTGGGCGCGTGCCTGGGCTTCTGTTTCGCAGTGCGCTTCCCGACGGCGGTTTCCGCGGCGGTTTTGTTCGCCGTCGCTACGCCGGCTCTTTGCCCGACGCTGCGCCGATCGGCGCTCCTTCTCGTGGTCTGGGTGCTGTCCGGCGCAGCGTTGTTTTTCGCTTTGCATTTCGCTGTGGTCGAGCCTTTCGGAACCGCGATCCGCGAATGGCGAAATGGTGCGCAGTTCGCCGCGTTGCTCGGTACCAGTCCCACCGGCCTGTTGCACAGGTACGCTGCAGACTTTTCCTACTATGGAAACCAGCTTGTTCGCTTCGGCGGCGTGTACGCATTGCTAGGGGCGATGCTTGCGCTGGCCCTCGCGGGGTGGCGCCGGGTCCGGTACCGCTCGTCTGTCGTTGCGCTGGCGTTCGGCGTCCTCATGCTCGCGTTTTCTGGGCAGGCAGTGCGGATGAATTATTACCTCGGCGGCGACGAATACCTCAGGCGGCTGCTGCCGTTTTACGCTGCGCTCGGCGCTGTGTTTACCGGCAGCCTCCTTGTCATCTCCGTCTTGCGCGGCGCGCCGGATGCGGATTGGCGCTGGGAAAGCGAGCGGCGTCGTGCTGGCATTGCCGTCGTTCTCCTGGCGCTTCCGTTTGCCGGGATGATCGGCACCGGCAACCAGGCGTCGTTGAACCTGCTGTTGCATGCGGCGCCCTGGTTTGCGTTGCTCGGCGGGCTCGTTTTGACCGCCGCGCGAGCCGCGCAAACGCACTGCGTGACGTTGATCGGCACGACCGTCCTCTCGGCGTTCGCCGTCGCTCAGATCACCACGGGCGGGGAAGTGAGCCCGTATCGATTGAACGCGCCGCTCTCCGGCCAGGAGACCCGCGTCAGACTCGGTGACCCGCCGTCGGAGCTGCTGGTCGATCCCCAGACGGCGGATTTCCTCGGTCGGCTCGACGCCGTCCTGGCGGGCGGCGGGTTTCGGGCCGGCGACGACGTGCTGGCGTTCTACAACATGCCGGGCCTGGTCTATGCCGTAGGCGGCCGCTCGCCCGGGGGGCCGTGGTATAACGCCGGCTATGCGGGCGATTGGGCGGCAAACCGCTTTCTGCTTGCGCATGCCGACACGCCGCGGCTACGGCGCGCCTTCGTGCTGCTGAAGGGCCGGGCAGGCGGGGCGCGAGAATTGCTGGGCGAGCGCGGCATCGATCTGGACCGGCACTACGCGCGCATCGGGCGCCTGTTCTGGCCCCTGACGGGCGAGATCGTCGACGTGATGAAACCGGCAGACCAACCCGGTTTGCGGCTTGGCGCCCGCCGCCAGGACCCGCTCGACGGCAGCGCCGTGCCGGAGATGCCGGCGCAGCGACAGTAGAACCTGGGATGCCGAAGTGTTGAGGCAGTTGATAGGCAATACAGGCTGGTTGCTCGCGGAGCGCGTTCTCAGGATGGCGCTGAGCTTTCTGATCGGGATATGGATCGCGCGGCAGCTTGGACCCGCCATATACGGCGAACTTGCCTTTGCACTGGCGGTCGTGGCGCTCATGGGCCCGATCGCTTCTCTCGGTACGGACATGATCGTCCTGACCGATCTCGCCCGCCCGAGTGAAGCCTCCGGAGGCGTCGTCGGCTCCGCAATCGGCGTGCGATTCCTCGCCGGCGCCGCGGCTGTCCTTGCCGCTGCGCTCGTTGCGCTGTCGCTGGACCGCTTCGCAGGCGAAGGACGGCTCGTGCTGCTGGTATGCCTGATGATGCTTCCGTTCCAGGCCTTCGACGTGCTGGAACTCTTCTTTCAGGCGCGGATGCAGGCAAGGCGCGGCGTGATCGCACGCCTCGCAGCGCTCGCGGTACTTTCCGCTGGCCGCGTGGCCGGATTGCTCGCCGGCGTGGCCGTCCTGTATTTCGCCGCGATGCAGGTGCTCGAGGCCATGCTTGCCGCGATGTTTCTGCTGCGCACGTACCGGGCTCAAGGTTTCGACTTGCGCGGCTGGCGGTTCGACCGCGGCCAGGCGACAAGCCTCGTGCGCCGCAGCTTCCCGCTGCTGCTCTCGGGCATCGCCATCACGGCCTACATGCGCGTCGACCAGATCCTGATCCGTCTCCTGATGGACGCCGCCTCGGTCGGCAAATACGCCGCGGCCGCCCGCATGACCGAGGCGATGTACATGATCCCCACCGCGCTGTCCGTGTCTCTGGTACCGCTGCTGACGCGGACCTGGGAGCGCGATCCGGCTCGATATGCCGGAGTGCTGGGGCGTAGCGCGCGCTGGCTGGTGCTCGGTTCGGTCGGCATAGCGGGATCAGTCGCGCTGGCTGCGCGGGACATCGTCGTCATCCTGCTGGGCAACGCCTATTCCGACGCCGCGGCGATTTTGGCCATTCAGGCCTTCGGCCTGGTATTCGTCAGTTTCGGTTACGTGAGCGCGCAGCACCTGCTGCTCAGGAACCAGGCCCGACTGGTCTTTCATCGGACGCTTGCCGGCGCGCTCGCCGGAGTTGCCCTGACTGTCTTGCTCATTCCGCGCTTCGGCCTGATCGGCGCCGCCGCGGCCTCGCTGTGTGGCCAGATAGTCGGAAATCTCGCGCTGTTCCACAGCCGCGCGGGGCGCACGGTCCTGGTCGAGATCTTCTCGGCGATGCTCAGCGCGCGGCCGCGCGCTGAGGCCGCCTGACGCAGCCGACATGTGCGGAATCTTCGGCGTCGTCGGCGACATCGAGCGCAGCACGGCCGCGCGCTCGCTCGAAATGCTCGCGCACCGCGGGCCGGACGGCGGCGGGCTCTGGTCCGGGGCGGGAATCACGCTCGGGCACAGGCGTTTGTCGATCCTCGACCTAAGTGATGCGGCGAGCCAACCGATGGCGGACCTCAGAGGGCGCTACCACATCACTTTCAACGGCGAGATCTACAACTTCCTCGAACTGCGCGCGGAACTGGAAGGACGCGGACACGCGTTCCGCACCGACTCGGATACCGAGGTCATCCTCGCGGCGTTCGCCGAATGGCGCGAGCGCTGCCTCGATCGCTTCAACGGCATGTGGGCGTTCGCGATCTGGGACGCGCATGAGCGGGCGCTGTTTCTCGCCCGCGACCGCTTCGGCAAGAAGCCGCTGTTTCACGCCGCGGTTTCGGGCGTCGGGTTCGCGTTCGCTTCCGAGATGAAGGCGCTGCTGCCGCTGCTGCCTGCCGCGCGTCCCAACCGGCGGCTGTTCCGCGACCGCGGCAGGATGTTCACCTATGAGGCCACGGACGAGTGCCTGATCGAGGGTATCGCGCGCTTCCCGGCTGCGAGCTGGGGGTGGTTCCGCGACGGCCGGCTCGTCACGTCGCGGTGGTGGAACACCTTGGACCATCTGGTCGAGGTGCCGCGGCGCCACGAGGAACGCGTCGAACTGGTCCGGGAGACCTTTCTCGACGCCTGCCGTCTGCGCATGCGCAGCGACGTGCCGATCGGCACCGCGCTCTCCGGCGGGCTCGATTCCAGCGCGACCATCGCCTCGGTGGCTGAGGTTGCGCGCGAGCGCGGGCTGGAGCGCACCGCGGGCGACTGGCAGCACGCCTTCGTCGCCGGCTTTCCCGGCACGCCGCTGGACGAGACGCCGTTCGCGCAGCGCGTGTGCGAACACATCGGCATCGAGGCGACGGTGGTCGAGGTCGATCCGACGGCGGCGATTCCCCGCCTGCTCGACTACCTGCGGCTGTTCGAGGAGCACTACATCACCAGCCCGATTCCATTCATGCTCACCTACGGCGCGGTCAAACGCCACGGAATCTCGGTGACGCTGGACGGCCATGGCGCCGATGAACTGTTCGGGGGCTACGGCTTCGATTTTTTGGTCGCGATCCGCGACGCCGGACTGGACTTGGCCGCGGGCCGCCGCGTGCTCGACGCATATTTCGATTCGCTGCCGCCCGACGCGACGCAATTCCCGGTGCCGCGTAGCCGCGCATGGTTCTGGCTCAGGTGGCAGCTGAAGGACTTCGTGAAGACACTGCTGCACCACAACGTCCATCCCACCAGCCGCGATCGCGGCCATCCCGCGTGGACGCGACTGGACAGCCTGAACCGTCGGCTCTACGTGTCCACGCACGAGACGATCCTGCCCACGCTACTGCGCAACTACGACCGTTACAGCATGGCCAACGGCGTCGAGATTCGCATGCCCTTCCTCGACCACCGCATGGTGAGCCTCGCGTTTTCGCTGCCGTGGGATGCGAAGGTCCGCAACGGATTTTCGAAGGCGGTGGTGCGCGACGCGGTGGCGCCCTACCTGCCGCATGACATCGCCTACCGCAAGACCAAGATCGGCTTCAACTCGCCCTGGCTGGACTGGATACGCGGGCCGCTCAAGGGCTTCATGCTCGACACGCTCGCCAGCACATCGTTCCGGTCGTGCGGCCTGATCGATCCCCGGAAAGCGGCCGTGCGTCTGCGAGGTGTCCTTGACGCCGAACAACCCACGTTCGAGGACGGGCAGGAGGCGTGGCTCGCGATCGCGCCCTACCTCTGGGAGCAGGCGTTTCTCAAGGGCCTGGGCATGCCCGGCGCGAAGCCGCAGGCCGCCGCGGCATGAAAGACGGTTTCCCGATGCAGGCCGACCCCACGTTCCGGGACCACAGTTACCTGGCGCACGAGCACGCCTACGAGGATTATCTGCCGGGCGGGCCAAAGGCCGATCACGCGCGCGCCTGGCTCGATCCGCATTCCGTCAATACCTGGCGCTTCCATCGCATGTACCGGCTCGCCGATCCTCTGCTGGAAGCCTGCCCCGGCGCGCGGTGGCTGACGGTGGGCGACGGCAGGCTAGGCATGGACGCGCTCTACCTGCAGGCGCGCGGCGCGCAGGCGCTTCCCACCGACATCTCCGACGCGCTGCTCGCGGTAGCCAAGGCGCGCGGCCTCCTTTCCGACTACCGCAAGGAAAACGCCGAGGCATTGAGCTTCGCCGACGACAGTTTCGATTTCGTGCTGTGCAAGGAGTCCTACCACCATTTTCCGCAGCCGATGAAGGCGCTCTACGAGATGCTGCGCGTGGTGCGCCAGGGCGTGCTCCTGATCGAGCCCAACGACCAGGCGTGCCCGGACTCGTGGAAAACCGCGGTGAGCCGGCTGCTGAAGAATCTGATCAAGAAGATGCTGCGCCGGCGCACCGATTACCACGACTTCGAAGAGCTGGGCAATTACGTCTACACCATTTCGCGCCGTGAGATCGAGAAGGTCGCGCTGGGGATCGGACTGTCCACGGTCGCATTCAAAGGCGTGAACGACTACTACCTGCCGGGGGTGGAGTTCGAGCCGGCGGCGGAGCATTCGGCGCTGTTTCGCAAGGTGCGCGCCCGCATCGCCAGATACGACCGCCTGTGCCGGCTGGGCATCGGCCAATACGGGCTGCTCGGTGCGGTGATCCTGAAAAAGCGCGCCGACGCGCGCGTCGCCCCGGCGCTGGCCGCACACGGCTTCGACGTGGTGCGCCTGCCCGCGAACCCCTCGCTGTCGAAAGCGCAGTCGTGAAGCGCGCTCCGCGCGCGGAAGCAAACCACGAGTCGATATGCCGTTCGGTCAGCGAGTGATGCCGCCGCCGCACTCCCATCGCCACGCGTCCTCCACGATCCGGTCCAGCTCCCCGCACTGCGGCGCCCAGCCCAGCTCCTTGCGGATGCGCTCCGAGCTCGCGACCAGCCGCGCCGGATCTCCCGGCCGCCGCGGCGCGTCGATCACGTTCAGTTCGCGGCCGGTCACGCGCCGGACCGCCGCGATCACCTCCAGCACCGAGAAGCCGCGGCCGTTGCCGAGGTTGTAGCGCCGGCTGCCGCCGGCCGAGAGCAATTGCCGCAGCGCCAGCAGATGCGCGGCGCACAGGTCGGTTACGTGGATGTAGTCGCGGATGCAGGTGCCGTCCGGCGTCGGATAGTCCCGCCCGTAGATCGAGGCGCTGCCACGCTTCCCCGCTGCGGCCTGGAGCAGGATCGGGATCAGATGCGTCTCGGGCGAGTGCCGTTCGCCCAGGCGCCCGCCGGGATCGGCGCCCGCGGCGTTGAAGTAGCGCAACGACACCGACTTCAGCGCGTAGGCGCGGTCGAAGTCCTCCAGCATCTCCTCCACGACGAGCTTGGTGCGGCCGTAGGGATTGGTCGGCGCGCACGGATGGTCCTCGCCGATGGGAATCTCGCGCGGTTCGCCGTACACCGCGGCAGAGGAGGAGAAAACGAAACGGCTGACTGCGGCGGCCGCCATCGCATCGAGCAGATTCAGGGTGTTTGCCACGTTGTTCCGGTAGTACTTCGCCGGATCCGCGACCGATTCCCTGACCTGGATCGAGGATGCGAAGTGCATGACGGCGTCGAAGCGATGCGTGGCGAACAACTGGTTGAGCGCGGCGCGATCGGCGAGATCCGCCTCCATGATCTCGCCGCCCGCAATGGCGTCGCGGAATCCGGTCGAAAAATTGTCCAGCGATACGACGTCGAATCCGGCTTCGAGCAAGGCCAGTACCATGTGCGAGCCGATATAGCCGCCGGCTCCGGCGACGAGAATGCGGGGCATGGAAATTCGCGACGCGGAATGCGGGTCGGGTTATTGCGGGACCGGCGGATGATACGTCAACGGCCTGCGCCGCGGGCTGGAACGGGACCGGCCGTCGGGTAGAATGGCGCCGGCACTTCGAAGCAAGGCGATGCCCGACGCCGGACGTGCACCCCCCTTTTCAACCGACACGCGCTTGACTGACCAAGGCATCTGCCCGCCGGTCCTGATCCTGGGGTTCAACCGCCCCGACACCACGAGCCGTGTCCTCGAGGCGCTGCGTCCCGTCCGCCCCGCGCAACTGTATTTCGCGGTGGACGGCCCACGCGCGGAGCGAGCGGGCGAGCGCGAGCGCGTGCTCGAAGTCCAGCGGCTCGCCGAGCGCATCGACTGGCCGTGCGAGGCGTACACGCTGTTCCGCGATTCGAACCTGGGCTGCAAGCTCGCGGTGAGCGAAGCCATCAGCTGGTTCTTCGACCGGGTCGAGGCGGGGATCATCCTCGAAGACGACTGCGTGGCGCACCCGAACTTCTTCCGCTTTGCCGCCGAGCTGCTGGATCGCTTCCACGACGACGAACGCGTGCTGATGATCTCCGGCGACAACTTCCAGTTCGGCCGCCGGCGCACCCCCTACAGCTATTATTTCTCCCTCTATACGCATATCTGGGGCTGGGCCACCTGGCGGCGTGCATGGCGCCTGTACGACCATCGCATGTCATTGTGGCCGGAGCTGCGAGATGGCGGCTGGCTGGAGGACGTGCTCGGCGACCGCGTGGCGGCCGCGTCCTGGAGCAGGATTTTCGAGGATACCTGGCGCGAGCGGAACAGCTCCTGGGCCTACCGTTGGACCTTTGCCGCCTGGGTGCAGGGCGCGCTCACCGTGCTGCCCGCCGTGAACCTGGTGTCTAATATCGGTTTCGGCGAGCAGGCGACCCACACCCGGCGCGCCAACCCGCTCGCCGCCCTGCCTGCGCAGCCGATGGATTTCCCGCTCTCGCATCCACCGTACGTCATCCGCGACGCCCGCGCCGACCGCTACACGCAGCGCGCGGTTTTCTCTTCGGGCTCGCTTCTGCGGCGCGCGGCGCGCGCCCTCTATCGCGGGATGCGGCCGGCATGAGCGCGACCGCGACCAGGCAAGGGGCGCCGGACCGGCGGCTGCTCAACATCGGCTGCGGGCACACCCTGCATCCGGCGTGGGTGAACCTCGACATCGCGCCCACCGACCGCGGCGTGCTGCGCTGGGACGTGCGCCGCGAGCTGCCTTTCCCCGACGCCAGCTTCGAGGCGGTGTACTGCTCGCACGTGCTGGAGCATCTGCTGCCGGAGGACGCGCAGGCGCTCGCCGCCGGGATGTTGCGGGTGCTGCAGCCGGGCGGCGTCGTGCGCGTCGTGGTCCCCGACCTGGAGGGCATCGCGCGCGAGTACCTGCGCCTGCTGGAGGCGGTCGAGCGCGGCGAATCCGCGCGCGAGCCCGACTACGACTGGATCATGCTCGAGCTGTACGACCAGGCGGTGCGCAACGTCTCGGGCGGCCGCACCGCCGCGTTCCTGTCGCGGCCGGACCTGCCGAACCGCGATTACATCCTGTCGCGCGTCGGCGCGGAGGCGCAGAGCTTCTGGGACCGGCGCGACCAGGGTTGGCTGCGCCGGCTCGCCGGCGCCCGGCCCGGGAAGTGGCTGCGCATGGCCGCCGGCCGCGTGCGCATCCGGGCGCGCATCGCCGGGTGGCTGGTGCGGCTCGTCGCCGGGGCGGAGGCGGCGCGGGCGTTTCGCGACGGCCAGTTCCGCCGCTCGGGAGAGATCCACCAGTGGATGTACGACCGGCACTCCCTCGGCAGGCTGCTGCGCGATGCCGGCTTCATCGGGGTCGCGCGGGTGAGCGCGCGCGCGAGCGCCATCCCCGGTTTCGCCGATTACCGCCTCGACATGGACGAAAAGGGCGCGGTGCGCAAACCCGATTCGCTGTTCATGGAAGCGAGGAAACCCCGATGAGCGCACGCGGTCCGGCGCCGGCACGGCGTCGCCAGGTCTCGCCCACCGGCGGTGGTCGCCTTTCTTCGCTGCCTCTTGCCGTGAAGGCCCGTTTGCCCATTCTCGA
>Ga0070741_10010101_pt1 | contig 17985 bp, 19 predicted proteins | sample Coa_R1_4_FD_66440 | JGI IMG/M metagenome (GOLD analysis project Ga0070741, IMG submission 66440) | Surface soil microbial communities from Centralia Pennsylvania, which are recovering from an underground coalmine fire - Coalmine... | ecosystem: Environmental > Terrestrial > Soil > Unclassified ...
TCCAAGACGCGCGCACTCTTGAATTCGGGTGTAAAGGTTCGTCGCTTTGGCATTTTGTGTACTCCTGGGCTGGATTATATTCCTTATTCTGCCTGTCCAGCTTTTGGGGTACACTTCAGACGCCTAAACAAAGCGTTCAGAAAAACAAAGCAAATGCCGAACAACATTCAATTTGCATTGTTTCTTTCCGTGCATTGTTCAGACGTTGAAGGCGACGCAGTTCGTCGCACAATTCAAGAGTCGTTCATGCGCCAACGAAAGCGCGTGCATTCAAAATTCTTATTTCCGATAAAGTCCAGTAGAAAACAAAAAACGGCAGCCCATTTTTCTGCCGCTTTCTGGTTGTCAAGATACTCGCGAGATAACCTTTTCGCTTGCGTTCGCCCCTCGCGTATAATGCGAAAAAATTACAGAGGAGTCTATTCGATGTCAGTCATCACTTTACGCGCACGCGTCTTACAACAATTGTGGGTTCGTATTCTTTTGATTCTTGCCTTCGCGGCGTTCACCGCCCTTACGGCGCGGCTGCGTGTGGATTTACCCTTTACGCCCGTGCCCATCACCCTCCAAGTGCTCGCGGTTTTGTTGGCGGGCTTGGTTTTGGGCGCACGCGCGGGCGCCGCAAGTCAAATCGTGTACGTATTGGCAATCACACTCGGCGCGCCGCTCGACGCGGGCGGCTTGGGCACGGCGGTTTGGCTGCGTCCCAGCGCCGGATATTTGCCGGGATTCATCGCCGGCGCGTTCGTCGCCGGTTATCTCGCTGCACCCAAGCGCATGCCTACGCGCGCGCGCCGATTCATTGCCGCGCTGGCGGGCGTTTTGACGATTTATCTCGTCGGCGCCACATGGCTCACCGTTGGTTTTCTCGGCGGCAACGTGACGGCAGGCATAATGCAGGGCGTCATTCCCTTTATTGGCATTGATTTGGTCAAAGCATTCGTCGCGGCAGTGGTTGCCGAAAGCGGCGCGGCGCTCGTGAAACAGTGGAAATAAAGCGAACGCGCAGCGATCATATGCGGGCGTGCCCCTGTTCCATCTCGCAATACAACGCGTCAGGTTCACAGCCGGTACATTCCAATTGCAGCGTCGCGTGGGCGATGCCGTACTGTTCATGCAAAATCGTATTAATCTCGCGTTGGATTTGCGCGCCTTGACTAATGGAAACGTCGTCGGTCAAAATATGCGCGGACAAGGCGCGCAAGTTTTGCGCCAGCGACCACACATGCAAATCGTGGACGCCGCGTACGCCGCGCACATTTTCGATGGCGCGCACCAACGCGTTCATGTCCACATCGCGCGGCGTCGCTTCCAATAAAATCTCCAGCGCCTCGCGCACAATGCCGACAACATTCCACAAAATCAATGCCGCGATGAAAACACTCGCGAGCGGGTCGAGCCAATCCCAATTCGTCAGCGCAATACCAATGCCCGCCACAAACGCGCCGAGCGTCGCCAACGCATCGCCCGCCAGATGCAAGAACGCGCTGCGCTGATTCAAATCCGTTTCGCTGCCGCGCACAATCAACAGCGCCGTGCCCGCGTTCACCCAAAACGCGAGGAACGAAACGAAAATCAAAATCGTGTCCTGCACCGGCAGCGGATGCAAAAAACGCTGCACCGCTTCGTAAAAAACAAACAACGCAATCAACACGAGCGACAGCGCGTTGACGAGCGCGACGACGATGCCGACGCGATGATAGCCAAACGTTTTGCCCGCATTCGCCGGACGCAGCGCCACGCGCAGCGCATACCAACTCAACGCCAGCGCAACCACATCCGTGACATTGTGCGCGGCATCGGTCAAGAGCGCGAGCGAATTGGCATACACGCCCGCGATGATTTCAAACGCCACAAACGCGAGCGTAATGCCCAACGCCGTAAGCATCCGCCGCGCGTGGATGAATTGGGTATGAGAATGTTCGCGCAAGGAAAAATAACCAGAGACTGGAGACTGCGTGCAGTCTTCAGTCTCTAAGCTCCAAGCTCCATTTCCCGATTTGCCAACGCCGCGCGCGCTTCGCGTACAATGAAATACACCATCACCAGCGCGGCGAGCGGGTCCGCCCACCACCAACCCAAAAAGTAATTGGCGGCGAGTCCGAGCAGCAGCGTGAACGAAAGATACGCGCACGCAATTGTCTCGAACGCATCGGCGCGTAACGCGCGACTGGGAATCTGTTCCGCCAACCGCAATTTCCAGCGCGCAATCAGCGGCATGATGACCAGCGACGCCACCGCGAGCGCAATGCCCCAGCCGCTCGCTTCGGGAATCTCGCGCGTCCACAACGCGTAACCCGATTGAATGACGACATACACTGCCAGCGCCAACAGCGTGATGCCGACAAAGCGTTCCGCGCGCTGTTCGACGCGTTCGATTTTTTCCGCGGCGCCGCCGTTCTGTTCCGCGCGCAGCCGCCATATCAAAATCACGCCGGCGGTGACTTCGATGAGACTGTCCAGCCCGAACGTTTCCAGCGAAATGCTTGCCGCCAGAATGCCCAAGCCGAGCGCGAGGATGCCTTCCGCGATGTTGTACGTGACATTAAAAATTTCGACGCCCAACGCGGTTTGGACAGCGCGGGCGCGCAGTGAGACATCCATGATCTTTGCCTTTCAGCGCACCGGCTCGGCGCCCGTGACGCGCAGGAGTAATACCGGCACCGTCGCGCGACTCACCACGCGCGGCGCGATACTGCCCGACCAAAACGCGTCAAGCCCCGCGCGTCCGTGCGTCGCCATCACAATCAAGTCCGCGCGCACGGCTTCGCTTTGTTCCAAAATTTTTGTGACCACATCGCCGCGCGCAACATGCCCCTCGACGCTGATATTCTGTTGGCGGAGCATTTTCAATTTTTCGTCGAGATATTGCCGCGCGCCATATTCAGCAAGGTCGAGCACGGCGCGTGTGGACGAAGGCAGAATCGTGCCCGTCGCGCTGCGTTCGGGCGAAAGCGCGTCCACCGTCGGTACGACGACGACCAATTGCAGCGTCGCGCCGCTCCCTTGCGCGATTTCACTGGCGACCCGGAGCGCCGTCTCGTACAACGCGCTGGAATCGAGCGGCACCAAAATCGTTTGGCATTCAAACGCGCGCTGCTGCCGCGACGCGGTATGGATGAGCAGCACCGGAATCTCGCCGCGCTGCAGCACTTGCTGGGGGATGCTGCCCAACAAGCGGCTCTTGAATCCACTCGCGCCATGGTCCGCCAACAAAATCAAATCCACGCGCAGTTCCAACGCGTGCGCGAAAATCGCTTTCACCACATCGCCGCCTTCCGCCACATCCACATGCCAATCGGCGGCAATGCCATGTTTGACCAATTCTGCCGCGCGCGTTTGCAGATACGTTTCCGCTTGCGCCGCATTCAGCAGATGCGCTTGCCCGTGAATCGTCGCGGGCGCGGCAGGTTCGACCACATGCAAAAGTGTGACGCGCGCGTTGCGCAGCCGCGCCAAGGTCTGCGCAACCGGCAATATCGTTTCCGCGAGCTGCGAACCGTCGAGCGGCACCAGAAAATGCTGAAACATCGCGCTTAGCCTCCAAGAATTGTTTGATACAACAGGAACAGGTTCAGCGCAATAATCAGCGCCGCCACCACGGAGGCAACAATGGTCGTGATGCGATGATTCGTCAACACGCCCATCAAATCGCGCCGCCGCGTAAACATCACCAACGGGATGATGGCGAACGGCAGCGCGAAACTCAACACAACTTGACTGATGACCAATGTGCGCGTCGGGTCGAGACCCAATGCAATCACCACCAACGTCGGGAACATGGTTACCAGGCGACGCAGCCACACCGAAATCTTGCGGTGCAAAAAGCCCTGCATAATCACTTGCCCCGCCATCGTGCCGACAGTTGACGAGGACAAGCCCGACGCCAACAGCGAGACCGCGAACACAACACTCGCGGCGGAACCGAGCAGCGGCACTAACGTTTTGTAGGCATCCTCAATGCTCGCCACCTCGGTAAAGCCCGCGCGGAAAAAAGTGGAAGCCGCCATGATTAACATCGCCGCGTTGACGAATCCCGCTGTGCCCATCGCCACGCCCACATCCACCAATTGAAAACGGTACAGGCGCTTGAGCTGCTGTGGTTCGCGCGTGACCACGCGTCCCTGCGTCAATGCCGAATGCAAAAAAATCACATGCGGCATGACCGTCGCGCCCAAAATACCCGTCGCCAGCAAAACGCTTTCGACGCCGCTGAAATGCGGCACCACCGAATGATAGGCGAGCTGTCCCCAATCGGGGCGGTCCAAAATGGTTTCAATCACATAACACAGCGCAATTACGCCGACGAATGCCGTGATGACCGCTTCCAAATGTCGAAAGCCGCGCCGCTCCAAACTCAAAATCACAAAGGTCGCGACTGCCGTCATCAGTGCCGCCGGAAACAACGGAATGTGAAACAACAAATTCAACCCCAGCGCCGCGCCGAGAAATTCCGCCAAGTCCGTCGCCATCGCCATGATTTCCATCAAGCCCCACATGCCCCAGACCACAGGGCGCGGAAACTCATTCCGACAAATTTCCGCCAGATTCTGTCCGGTGGCAATCCCCAATTTCGCTGAAAGCGATTGAATCAGCATCGCCATCAAATTGCTGGCAAAAATCACCCACAGCAAAACATAACCGTACTGCGCCCCCGCCGAAATATTCGTCGCATAATTGCCCGGGTCCATATACGCAATCGAAGCAATAAATGCCGGACCGATAAATGGCAAAATGCGCGCCAGTCGGTTCTTGGTACTTTTGCCTTGCAAGACTTGGGTTGCTTCGGCAATCGTCGCCGCATCGTCCACCCCGCGCAGAATGCCTTGATTCACAGATTTAGCCATACCATCGCCTCAACCATTTGGATATACTTGCATTATTTCATGAGCAATCCCGTCATGTACAACACCACCATTCCGGTCAACACGCCCGCGAGCAGCGTGAACGGCATCGGGCGTTTCGACGCGTCATTGCGTATCATTTTTGAAATTTGATACGCGACCTGGAACACCGCGCCCGCGCCAATCGCAAGGAACAACACCGCGAGCGCCGGCGAATAGCTCAAACCACCCACCCACGCGCCCACAATCGCGGGCGCGCCGCCAATCAAACCCAACAACGCCAAATTCAACCACTGCGGTCGGTCGCGCACAATCGGCGCAATGATACCCAAACCTTCGGTGATGTTTTGAATGATGAATCCGATGACCAGAAACGCGCCCAGCGCCGCCGCGCCGACGCTGTACGCCGCGCCGATTGCGAGCCCTTCGCCCAAATTGTGCAGACCGATGCCGACAGCAATCATGAACGCGACACTCATCCGCTGCTGCGATTCACTCCGTCCCAATTTGTTTTGCCGCGTCGAAATCGCTTCGAGCAGCAAAACCGTGCCGACAATGCCCAAGCCGACGAGACCGACCCCTTGAAACGGTCCGCCCAAGGTGTTGGCAACCTCGAATGCTTCGCTCGTCGCGTCAATCCCCAAGAACAGCAACAAGCCCACCGTGACTGCCATCAAAAACGCGAACGCGCGCGAGCCGAAACGCCGCAGCGCGGGATACCAAAAGATTCCCAAAAAGACCGGAACCACGCCGACATACAAACCGATGAGCGTGAAACTCAAAAGCGTTTGCGTGTCTACGAACTGCGTTGCGGCGGCGGCGGTGATGGTCGTTTCAAAGGACATGCTGTTGGACGAAAAAATGGTGAGCGTGTACGGATTCGCCTCAACCCACGGATACGGAATCGTGACCGTCGCGCTGCCGAGACGCGGAATCGTCGCATCGGGCGTCACGCGAAACGGAACGATGCTGTCGTTGATGTTGATTTGCGCGAGCCTAATTTCTTGCGGCGAGGTGTTTTGCACCTGCAATTCAATCACGCCGGGACGCAGCACGATGCGTTCAAACTGCACGCTTTCGATGGGCGCGGCAGGCGCGACATGCAGCCCCGCGCCGCCGGTGAAAACAAATAACGCGATGACTGCCGCGAGCAGCAAAATGGGAATGAGAAACAGTCCGACGGTTTTGAATGCGCTTGGTGCGTTCGCGTTTTCATTTGCCGTTACATTTCGGGTCGTCACGCTTGTTCCTCCTCACGGGCGGGATTCCCCCCCCCCTACGACTGCACCTCAAACACACCGGTCCAGCCCAGTTCGGCAAATTCCGTTTTGTGCGCGTGAAACATGTATTTGCCTGGAAATTTGTAGCGAAATTCCAACATACCGCGCTGTGCCTGCGCCTGGATGATGGTGTCTGTGTATTCGCTCGGCGTACGACTCGTGCCGGTCGGATAGTAATGAAAAAAATTCGCGTGCAGGTGAAACGAATTGATCGGGTCGTATTCGAGCATGTTGATGAGAAACACGCGCACGAGCGCATCTTGGTTAATCACAATCGGGTGCTTGTCGTAATGAAAGGGAATAAAATTCACCGCGTAGAAATCATTCGCGCCGTCAAAATCAATGTCCACGCCGTTTTGCACCATCACAAATTCATGCTCCGCTTTGTTCCATCCGCCTTTGGGGTCCACGATGAACGCGCCGTACAAACCGCGCGCGATGTGTTCCGCCAACGGAAATACATGGCAGTGATATTGATGTACGCCAAACGGCTCGGCATCGAATTCGTACACGAATGTTCCGCCCACGGGAACGGGTTCGTACACGCCGTCCATATTCGCGTGATGCACGCCGTGAAAGTGCATCGTGTGGGGATGCGGTGTGCCGTTCACAAATTCGATGCGAATGCGGTCGCCTTCGGTACAGCGAATCGTCGGACCCGGCACGCGTCCGTTGTACGTCCATGCCTCGAATGGAATGCCCGGCACGACCTCCACCGTTTTGACGACCGCGTTGATACGGTACTCGCGCAGGGTTTGCCCATTTGGCAGCGTGCTCACGGTGCCGTAATCGAAAGCGGTGAGAATGTCCGTCGGATTGAATCCATTGCTCGCATGGTCCACTTCGCCGACTAGCCCCGGCATGAACATTGCATCGCTGTCATGTCCGTAATGATTGGGCGTGGGAGTGGCAGAAATCTTGGGCGCAGCGGTAGGCGCGCAGGCAGCCGCGATTCCCGCTCCCGCGAGACTCAGCGTACCGACAGCGCCTGCTTTCAAAACATCGCGTCGCGTCAGCTGTTTGAGCAAATCCACAGGCATCCCATTCCTCCTTGCAAATCCCCTCACCCCCCGCTCCCTCTCCTACGAGGCGCGGGGAGATTTCCTCCTCGCCAATTCATTTTTCTTTATTGGCGCGGCGCGGCGCTTTGTCCTGCATGGGCGTAACCCAAATCTCGCGCGCCAATGCTTCATCCAAGACATGTTCCTCGCCGGAAGCCACGCGCACGCGCAGCGGTCCTTCAAAGGGTTCGCGATGAATGACCTCCACATTCGCCGTCGGCACCAAGCCCAGTTTCAAAAAATGGCGCAGGTGCGCGGAATTCTGGTCGCGCACGCGCCGAATGACGCCGCGCTGCCCTGTCGGCACCTGGAGTAAGGAAAGGTACTGCGGACGTTCCACGTGACCCGTCTTGGTGGGAATCGGGTCGCCGTGCGGGTCGTGCGTGGGGTCGCCCAAGAACGCGGCGATGCGGTCTTCGAGGTCTTCGGAAATGACATGCTCGATTTTTTCCGCTTCCGCATGAACCGAGTCCCACGGCACGCCGAGCGTTTGCGCGAGAAACTGTTCAATGAGCCGGTGGTGGCGAATGACCTCGAGCGCCATTTTTTCTCCGCGCGGCGTGAGCTGCACGCCGTGATACGGCGAATGATGCGCCAGTTTCAGACGCGCCAATTTCTTGACCATATTGGTCGCCGACGCCGCCGAGATGTCCAGGAATTGCGCCAGAGCGGAGGTTGTCACCATTTCCTGGTTTTCCTGAAGGGAATAGATGGCTTTGAGATAGTTCTGCACAGAGGCGCTTGTCATTAGTTACTCCAAATTCGATGTTTAGCCATAACTAAATTTTTATCCTCAAAAATTTAGTCGTGACTAAATCTGACGACGCCGCCATTATAGCGCGCACGCGAGATTTGTCAACCCCCGCGCGGCGAAGGGCGCGTGTCCGATTTTTGGATTCGACATACTCGGTTCGTTCGCCCAGAAATGGGACGCGCTCCCTCCCTTTTGTGGGGCTTTGGCATTTCATTTGAAACAAGTTACAATCGAGCGCGCTTGTTTTCTGTGCCTGTAACAAAACGCCGCGTCACGAAATGCAATACGGATGATTTTGATTGACACGTTCCATTATGCCGCCGCGCGTTCGGACGAGCTGCTCGGCGCGTTCGAACAGCATTTGCTGTTGGTCGCCGTCGCGCTGGGCATTGGCATTGTGTTGTGCGTGCCGCTCGGCATCCTGACCTCGCGGTCGCGGACCGCCGCGCTGGCAATTATCAATGCGGCGAACGGTTTGCGCGTCATTCCCAGTTTGGCGATTTTGTTTTTGGCAATTCCGTATTTGGGTCTGTCCTTTGCCGCGTCGGCGTTGGCGTTAACCGTCTTGGCGCTGCCGCCGCTTCTCATCAATACCGACGCGGCGTTTCGCGCCATATCCCCTGCCGTCAAAGAAGTCGCGTACGGAATGGGCATGACGGGTCGTCAGGTCCTGTGGCGCGTCGAATTTCCGTTGGCGCTGCCCGTCATTGTTGCGGGCATCCGTACCGCCACCGTCGAAGTTATCGCGAGCGCAACCCTCGCCGCCTTCATCGGGGGGGGGGGCTTGGGCATTTATGTCACGCGCGGTTTTGCGCTCTTCGACAATTCGATTTTGTTAGTCGGGGCGATTTCCGTCGCACTGCTGGCATTGAGCGCCGAAATTATTTTGGGTGGGTTGGAGCGCTTGATTCGGATTCCACAATAGCACGCGCCGCAAGCGGCAGCGTGAGACCGTTACGGCAGGAGGAACCATGCCACACAAACATCCATTTTTCGCACTTGCATCGCTCAGCGCAGTCCTCGCGATGTCGTTCGTGCTCGCCGCTTGCGGCGGACAGCCCAAACCGGTGCGCGTCGGCTCCAAAGATTTCACCGAAGAATTCATCGTCGGCAACATGTATGCGCTGCTGCTTGAAGCGAACGGCATTCCGGTCGAACGCAAATTGAATCTCGGCGGCACGCCCGTTTTGCAGCAAGCATTGGTCAGCGACCAGGTGGATTTGTATCCCGAATATACCGGCACCGGATTGTTGACGGTTTTGAAACTGCCGACGAATACGAACCGCGAGCAAGTGTTCAACACCGTGCGCGACGAGTACAAGAAACAATTCAATCTCGTATGGCTCAATCCCGCGCCGCTGAACAACACACAGGCATTGGCGATGAAAAAAGATGTCGCCGCGCGCTTGGGCATCAAAACCATTTCCGATATGGCAGCCCACGCCGCCGACTTGACGATGATTGGTCCGCCCGAATTTGAGCAGCGCGAAGATGGTCTCCCCGGCATTCAAAAAGCGTACGGAAACTTTAAACTCAAGCAATACATCGCGGTTGACCCCGGCTTGCGCTACGAAGGTCTCGTGAACGGTCAAGCCGACGTCGTCGTCGCGTTTGGCACCGACGGACAAATCGCGGCGTACGATTTGCTCGTCTTGCAAGACGACAAGGGGCTGTTCCCGCCCTATCAAATCGCACCCGTCGTGCGTCAACAGGCGCTCGACGCGTATCCCAAAATCGCGGAGGTCTTGAACAAACTCGCGCCGCTGCTCACCGACGCGACGATGCAAAAATTAAATTTCGAAGTGGACGGCAAACAGCGCGAACCCGCCGATGTCGCCAAAGAATTTTTGCAGCAGAATGGGTTGATTCGGTAAGCGGCAAGTGGCTTTACTCGCGTTTCAGCATGTCTCGAAAATCTTCCCGCCCTCGACGCACGCAGCAGTGCATGATTGCACGTTTCAAGTCGAGACGGGAAGTTTTGTGGTGCTGCTCGGACCGTCGGGCTGCGGCAAGACGACGCTGCTCAAGATGGTCAATCGGCTCATCGAACCGACATCAGGCGCTATTTTTTTCCATGGGCAGAATATCCGCGAATTGGACGCGACCGCGCTGCGCCGCCAAATTGGTTATGTGATTCAACAAGTCGGTTTGTTTCCACATCTCACCGTCGCGCAAAACATTGCTGTCGTCCCCGAGCTGCTGGGTTGGGAAAAATCGCGCATCGCCGCGCGGATTGACGCGTTGCTCGATCTCGTGCAAATGAAGCCCGATTCTTATCGAACGCGTTACCCCGCGCAATTGTCCGGCGGACAGCAGCAGCGCGTCGGCTTGGCACGCGCGTTGGCAGGCGACCCGAATCTTTTATTGATGGATGAACCGTTCGGTGCGATTGACGCTATCACGCGCGCAACCTTGCAGGATGAAATGCTGCGCTTGAAAAGCGCCATCCATAAAACGGTGCTGTTTGTGACGCACGATGTCGAAGAAGCGCTGCGGCTCGCCGATCAAATCGTTGTGATGCGCGCGGGACGAATCATACAGCACGATGTGCCGCACAAAATTTTAGCGCAGCCCGCGAATGATTTTGTACGCGAGCTCGTCGGCGCGAACGATATGATGCGTCAACTGTCGCTGATGCGCGTCACGGACGCGATGCAGCCGCTCCCGCGCGATTTCGTTTTGGACGACACGCCCGCGATTGCGGCAGATGAAAATTTGCGCGAGACGTTGTCAAAACTATTGCAAAGCGGCGCGCCATCTCTCGTCGTCGTGCAAGACGATAAACCGATTGGCATCGTGAGTTTTGAACGAATCCGCGCGGCGGCGCGGCAAAATTGATTCGCGCATCCAAAGCGTTGCATTTCGGATTTGACGTTTGGCATTAGGGCAGATTCCACTTGGGTTCAAGGGGCAGACCTTCGAGGTTTCGGCGGTGCAGTCCATCGGACGCAGTTCGTCCGCGCAAAAACCGTGAAGGTCTTGCGCCCCAAATGAAATAGAAATTCGCTCCAGGCATCCGGCATGGATTACATTTTCAACCATCCCGACGTGGTGCTCGAACTCTTGGGGCAGCACATTTTCGTCACAGGCATCGCGCTGCTCATCGCCATTGCAATTTCGCTGCCGCTGAGTTTGTTCATTGTACACAACGCGCGTTGGACGACGTTCGTGTTGAGCGTGTTTGGCATTTTCTACACGATTCCCAGCATCGCGTTGATTATTCTGCTCATTCCGTTGACAGGGTTGAACGCGTGGTCGGTCATCATTGCATTGATTTTGTACGTCCAAGTAATTTTGGTGCGGAACAATGTTGCCGCGCTAAATGGGATTGACCCTGCGATTATCGAGGCGGGGCGCGCGATGGGGATGAACCGCTGGCAGCTGTGGTGGCGCGTGCAATTGCCGCTCGCGTTGCCCGTGATGCTTGCGGGGATTCGCATTGCGGCGATTGTGGCGATTGCCATTGCGACCGTCGGCGCGAAATTCAACGCGGGCGGTTTGGGGCGATTGCTCTTTGACGGAATAGCCCAGACCGGGCGCTATGACAAAATCTGGGCGGGCGCGCTGGCGGTGGCAGCATTGGCGCTCATGGTGAATCTGGCGCTCGTTGCGCTGGAACGACGTTTCACACCGACGCGCGCGCGGCAGACAAGTGCAGCCGCGCGTTGAGATTTTTGGCGCACCATGTGTGCGTATCCATTGATGAGCTCTCATGATGACCGAATCTGCGGAACCACGTTTCAGTTGGTGGCGCTTGATGCGCTTGTGCACGTTTCAAATCGGCTCGGCGATGGGCGATATTCTCGTGACTTCGATTTGGAATCGCATCATGATTGTGAATTTCGGCTTGCCTGCCCTTCCCGTCGGTCTGTTGTTGTCGCTCCGATATTTGCTCTCGCCGCTGAGTTTATATGCGGGCTTTCGCTCCGACAACACACCGTTTCTGGGTTATCGCCGTACGTCGTACATTTGGCTCGGACGCGCGCTCATGCTGCTCTCGCTGCCGTTGTTGGCGCTGAGTGTCGGACGTTTTGACGCAAATCAGAATGAAGCGTTGGGCTGGGCACTGGCAGTGGCGTCCTTTTTGTTGTACGGCACCGGTACGCTGCTCTCGGGCAGTCCGTTTCTCGCGCTCGTGCGCGATGCGATGCCCAAAGCGCGTCAAGGTCTCGCCGCGTCAATGGCGGAGACATTCCTCATTATCATGTTCGCCGTTGTCGGCATTTCGTTTAGTCTCGTGCTCAAGGGCTATTCGCTGGCGGGCTTTTGGGCATTGACGCTCGCGACGATGGGCATTGGCGGGTTCTTTTGGATTTTCGCCATCGCGGGTGTGGAAAAACGCGCGCGTATAGCCATGTCGCGCGCGGCAGAGACAACTCGCGCGCATTTTGCTCCATTTCGCGCGACCTTTGTCAATATTTTGAACGACCGACGCACGCGCGCGTTTTTTGTTTTCCTTGCAATGGCGACGGTGTCCGCGTGGATGCAAGAAGTCATTTTGGAACCGTTTGGCGCGCAAGTGTTGAATGCGACATTGGCACAAACCACGCGTTATTCGTCGTATTGGCAAAGCGCCACCGCGCTCGTGCTGATTGTCGCCGCGATTGTGTGGCGCAAGCGGCGCGGCGAAGACCAGGTCCCGCTTACCCAAATGGGTTTGGGCATTATGGGCGTTGGCATGGCGCTGTTGGCAGTCGTGTCATTGACCGCGCAAGCATCGCTCATTGTTCTGCCGCTGTTGATTTTTGGCGCGGGCTTTGGCTTGTACACGTTCGGCGGTTTTCAATTGTTGATTGTGATGACGTCGGACCAAGCCGCGGGCGCGTATCTCGGTTTGTGGACGGTCACCATTTTATTATCGCGCGGATTGGGCATTTCGCTGGGCAGCGCGCTGCGCGATGGATTCGTCGCGCTGAGCGGTTCGGACGCCTTGGGCTATGCCATCGTCTTTGGCATTTCCGCGTTCGGCTTGTTCCTTTCGATTTTGCTCCTAAGCCGCGTCAACGTCCTCAGTTTCGCGCGCGACACGGGGCGCCTTTCTGCGGTAGACGCGCACGTGATGGCAGCGGAACTGTAGCGCAAATCCCCTTTGGCATTGCCAAGCAGCGTTTGCGAGCGAACGCTGCTTTTTTTTATTGAATGCGCGGAGGCATCTTTTTCGTATCCTTTTACGTATCATTCATTGTGCGCGCGGCACTTGACACGGTTTCCATATTCGCTATAGTGCTTATTGCAACTTGTTGCAATAGGGAGAAAATGCAAAATGTCGCGTCATGTCGAATTGGTCGCATCGCTGCGCCAAGCCGGACGTCGGCTGACCCCGCAGCGCGAAAGTGTGCTCGCCGTCATCGTCGAAAGTGAAAGCCATTTAACCGCCGAAGAAATTCTCGCGCGCGTGCGGCGGCGCTATCCTTATCTCAACAAGTCTGCCGTGTACCGCAGTCTCGACTTGTTGACCGAGCTCGGTCTGGTGACGCAAACCGATTTGGGACATGGGCATGTCGAATACGAACTGCACCGTCATCCCCATCATCATCACTTGATTTGTCGTCACTGCAAGCACGTTCAGCAAATTGACCACGCGGTGTTTGCCGCGCTGGGCAAGAAACTCGAAACGACTTTTGGCTTTAAGGCGGATTTGGACCACTTTGCGATTTTCGGCACGTGCAAAAAGTGTCAGCCGCGCGCGGCAAAAACATTCCAACGCCGCGCGCGCTAGACGCGCGCACCTGTCCATACTGTTCGTTCAGGAGGTTTCACATGTTGTCTGCACCCCTTGCCCCGGCAGCCATGCACATTCCCGACGGCTTTTTGTCTGTTTTGGTCGCCATCGCGCTTTGGCTTGGCACGGCGCTCATCGTCGCCGTCGCGCTGCGCCGCGTCAGCGCGGATTTGGGCGAACGCCAAGTGCCGATGATGGGCGTTCTCGCCGCCGCGATTTTCGCGGGGCAGATGCTCAACTTTCCTGTCGCCGGCGGCACGTCCGGACATTTGCTGGGCGCGGCGCTCGCGACCATTCTTTTGGGACCGTGGGCTGCCATCATCATCATGACATGCGTCATTGGCGTACAGGGGCTGATTTTTCAAGACGGCGGTCTGTTGGCGATGGGCGCGAATATTTTCAACATGGGCATTGTCGGTGTGGTGGTCACCAACTTTTTGTATCGCTCGGTGCGCACGCTGGCAGGCAATCGCTCGTGGAGTATTTTCGTCGGTGGATTTTTGAGCGCGTGGCTCGGCGTGGTGCTCGCCGCGCTCGTTACCGCGCTCGAATTGGCAATCTCCGGAACGTCCCCGGCGAACATTGCAATTCCCGCGATGGGCGGCATCCACATGCTGATTGGTGTAGGTGAAGGATTGATTACTGTCGGCGCGCTCGCGTTTCTGTACGTGACGCGTCCGGATTTGCTCCAAATCGGCGAAGCCAAACCGGCGGGGCGCGCAGTGTGGGTTGCCGGGCTGCTCATCGCCGTCGCGATTGCGCTTGCGTCACCGCTCGCGTCGCGTTTCCCCGATGGCTTGAATTGGGTCGCCGAACAGGAAGGTTTTATCACGAACGCGCACGATGCGCCGTACCAAATCATTCCCCATTATGTTTTTCCGGGGATTCCGAATGAAGCTCTCGCCACCATCATCGCGGGCATCGTCGGCGTGCTGCTCGTCTTTGGCGTCGCGTTTGGGATTGCGTATACGCGTCGCAACAAAACAGGCGCGGCGCGCTCAACTCCGCAAACCCAAAACTAAACGATTCGCTTCATGCATGTTCACTTTCTCGACCCGTATCATTCCGGCGATAGTCTGATTCATCAACTCGACGCGCGCATCAAATTGGTGTTGACGTTGGCGTTCATTCTCACGGCTTCGTTGACACCGTTTGGCGCGTGGGCAGCGTACATCTTGCTGCTGGCGATTGTCCTGTCCGTCGAAATGTTGTCCGAGTTGGGCATTCGCTATGTGTTGAAACGCGCGTTTTTGGCGACGCCGTTTGTGCTTGCCGCGCTGCCGTTGATTTTCACGGTGCAAGGCACGCCCATTGCGTCCATCACCATCGGCGCGTGGACGTTGACCATGACGCTCGAAGGCGTGGAACGCGTCTTGAGCATTGCGCTCAAGTCGTGGGTCTCGGTGCAAATGGCAATCGTGCTTGCGGCGACGACGCCGTTTCCGCAGCTCTTGGCGGCGATGCGCGCGCTGCGCATTCCCAAATTGCTCGTTGCGATTTTTGGTTTGATGTGGCGCTATATGTTTGTGATGGTGGACGAAGCGCTGCGTTTGCTGCGGGCGCGCGCGGCGCGCAGCGGCGCAACCGACGCGAGACGCAAACGCGGCGGCAGTCTCGCATGGCGCGCGCGCGTGACCGGCGGCATGGCGGGGAATTTGCTCGTGCGTTCGTTCGAGCGCGGCGACCGCATTTATGCCGCGATGGCGGCGCGCGGCTATGACGGCGAAGTGCGTACGTTTCCACTGCCCGCGCTGACCGCGCGCCACTGGTTCATCATGGGCGCGGGTCTACTGGTGTGTCTTGTCATTTTGTTGCTCGCGGCAATTCTTTCACCCTGAGGAATTTTTGTGCATCACACCATTCAAGTCCAAAATCTCGTTTTCAAATATCCGGACGGCACGCGCGCGCTCGACGACGTGAGTTTTTCCATCGCGCCGGGCGAAAAGGTCGCGCTCGTCGGACCGAACGGTGCGGGCAAGTCCACACTCCTTTTGCATCTCAACGGCATTTTGCGCGGCGAAGGACACGTGTGTGTGGCGGGCATGGAAGTGACGCCAGACAATTTGCCGCGCGTCCGCGCCGCCGTGGGACTTGTGTTTCAAGACCCCGACGACCAATTGTTTTCGCCGACCGTGTTTGACGATGTGGCATTCGGTCCGATTTATCAGGGACTGCCGGAAAAAGAGGTGTGCGCGCGCGTCGCCGATGCGTTAGCCGCCGTGCACATGCAAGACGCGGCGCGGCGCGTTTCGCATCACTTGAGCGTCGGACAAAAGAAGCGCATTGCGATTGCGACGGTGTTGGCGATGCAGCCGGAGATTTTGGTGCTCGACGAACCGAGCGCGGGGCTCGACCCGCGCGCGCGGCGCGGACTCATCCATTTGTTGCGCGAACTGCCGCAGACGATGCTGATTGCGACGCATGATTTGCAATTGGTCGCGGAGCTGCTGCCGCGTACGATTGTGATGGACGATGGACGCGTTGTCGCCGACGGCAAGACGAACATGATTCTCAACGACGCCGCGCTGCTGACCGCGCACGGTTTAGAAAAACCTTGACGCCGAGCAAGCGCGAAATTTCAAGACGTTACTTGGAAAAGCGCGGGGCTTGGCGACGCGCCGTCCACAAGAGCCCGCGTCCCGGCGCGACAAGATACACGACGAAAAAGAATACGGTGGCGGTCAAGACTACTGCCGCGCCGGAAGCGATGTTGAAATAGTACGACAAGTACAAACCGACGATGGACGCGAGCGCGCCCAAGCCCGCCGCGACCAGCATCATCACCGGCAAACGGCGCGTCAACAAATACGCGGTTGCCGCCGGTGTCACCAACATTGCCGCGACGAGACCGACGCCGACGATTTGCAGCGAGACGACAATGACCAGCGCGATGAGGACGAGCAGCACATTACGCAAGAGGTCGGTCGGCAAACGCAATGTCGCCGCCAACACCGGGTCGAACGAAACCACCAGCAATTCTTTGTACAATAAAATCACCGTCAGCAATACGATCGCGCCCAAGATCGCGATGGTGACCAAATCGCTGTCGCTCACGCCCAACACGTTGCCAAACAAAATGTGCGTCAAATCGAGCGCGTACGTTCTGATGGTACTGATGAGCGCGACGCCGAGCGAAAGCGTCGCCGCGAACAAAATGCCGATGGCGGTATCTTCTTTGATGGCGCCATGCTTGGTGAAAAAGCCGATGCCAAGCGCGACGCCGATTGCGGCGATGAGCGCGCCAATCAGGATGTCGCCTTGCAAAACGTACGCCACCGCGACGCCGGGCAAAATCGCGTGCGCCATCGCGTCGCCGAGAAACGCCATTCCGCGCAAGACGACATAAGAACCGACCACCGCGCACAAGATTCCCACCATCACCGCAGCGAGCATCCCACGCTGCATAAAAGTATAGACCAACGGCTGTGTCAGTAATTCCATCATCGTTTCAATGTCTCCACCGACGGCGCTTGTACCGTCGTATATTCGTCGGGCGGGCAGCATTCGTCCACAATCATGTTGCCTTCGACGAACATGGCGTGAGTCCCAAACGCGCGGCGGAGGTTCTCGGAAGTCAAGACCCGCTCCGGCGTGTCATACGCAATCACACGACGATTCAGCAGCAGCACGCGTTCAAAATGCGCCGCTGCCAAATTCAAATCGTGTGTGGAAACTATCAGCGTCACGCCCTGCGCGAGCAATTGGTCGAGCAGCGTGAGCGTTGCCTCTTGCGTCGGCACGTCCACGCCAGTAAACGGTTCGTCCATGAGCAGAATGTGCGGTTCTTGGGCAAGCGCGCGCGCCAAGAAAACGCGCTGCTGCTGCCCGCCCGACAAGTCGCCAATCGGATGTTTCGCCAGGTGCGCCACGCCCATTTGCTCCAGACAGCGCGCCACAATTTCGCGGTCGCGTTTGCCCGGACGTTTGAGCCAGCCGAGCGAGCCGTAGCGTCCCATCATTACCACATCGCTCACCGTGACTGGAAAGCGCCAGTCCACTTCTTCGCGCTGCGGCACGTACGCGACGCATTCCTGATGCGCGCCGAACAGCACATCGTGAATGCGAATTTCGCCGCGCGTCAGCGGAAGCAGCCCGACGATGGCTTTGAAGAGAGTGGATTTGCCCGCGCCGTTCGGTCCGACGACAGCAACGCGCAGTCCCGCGTCCACGCCGAACGTGACATCGTCGAGCGCGGGCGCGCCGTTGTACCGTACGGTCACGTGATTCACTTGGAGCGATGCGGGAATTACCCGCGATGCAGATTGGGTCATGGATACCTCACCCCCAGCCCCTCTCCTATGAGGAGAGGGGAAGACCTCACCCC
>Ga0070741_10010102_pt1 | contig 17984 bp, 19 predicted proteins | sample Coa_R1_4_FD_66440 | JGI IMG/M metagenome (GOLD analysis project Ga0070741, IMG submission 66440) | Surface soil microbial communities from Centralia Pennsylvania, which are recovering from an underground coalmine fire - Coalmine... | ecosystem: Environmental > Terrestrial > Soil > Unclassified ...
ACCGTCTCGAACTTGAATTGTGCACTGAACTGCCGTTGTTTGCGGGCCATGTTTGTCCTCCACAGGTTTCCTTTATATCCCTTCTCATTCCTGTGCCCAACAATCCGCCCGCAGTACAAACTTCCAGCCCTGACCACACCGCCCGCGACAACACGTGATGATACTTCGCGTCATTTCGTTCCTGCCTCGGCCCCATCACCCGCAAAATCGCGCTCACGGTACGCTGCCCTTTGCCAGGATTACACCCGCCACCAGTACTTCCACTTTATACCATGTTGTTATCCCGTAAATGGCTGGCGCAAACTCCGTCAGTATCGTTATCATCCACCCCGGCAGATTAACCATCTTCAACCTTTCCGCCAAGTCAGGTCAAGACTGGTTATTCTGCCTCATCTTTTATTCAACCATGTTCAAAGTCCAGCTTATAGATCATCCTGGTCGAGAACTGCTGTAAATGGGCCACCAGCCACGATTTCACGTGGCTCGAACGGAATATGCTGATGCGATTATGCCTTTGGTAGCGGCAGCCTTGCCAGGACTCGGGTTCCGCCAGTTTGGGGCGACTCGATGAGACAAGTTCCACCCAGTTCCGCCGCCCGCTCGCACATCGCGCGTAAGCCGACTCCCCTCGAGCGTCTGACGGGAAGACCGCAACCGTCGTCGATCACCTCGAGACACAATCCATCCATCAGCGTCAGGCGCATCATACAAGAACGCGCGTTAGCATGGCACACGACGTTGGTGAGTGCTTCAAGTGCGATCCGATAGGCGGCCACCTCGACCGCAGCCGGTAAAGGCGGTAGTCGTTCTGGTGCCTCGAGCCTTACGGACAGACCATCGGCGTGATTGTATTGCTCTATGTGTTCACGCAGTGCCAAGACTAGGCCAAGCTCATCCAACGCAGGGGGCCGCAATTCGTAAACCAAGCGGCGAATATCGGTGATGGCCGCCTGCGTTTCGGCCTTGAGGTCGGATACCAGCGGAACCGCCGCGACAGGATCATGGGGCAGCAGGTTGCGTACGGCATCAAGCTGAAGGGTCAAAGCGGCAAGCGCCTGGCCGAGGCCATCGTGCAGGTCGCGCCGTAGGCGACGGCGTTCTTCCTCACGTGCTGTGACCAACTGCTCACGAGAGCGCTGCAAGTCAGCCGTGAGTCGAACCGCGTGGGCCGCAATGCCCACCTGATGGGCCAGGCCATCGAGCAGGCGAAGATCGGCAGGCGAAAAGACTTCGCCGGGGCCGCGCGGCGCGAGGATCAACTCGCCAATGGGTTCCGCCTGATACACGAGAGGTAGACGTAATGGCTTGTCCTTAAGCAACCCGAAGGTCGCAGCAGGAACCAACGAGTCGCCTTGCTTTAACGCAATCGCCACGTAGGGAAGTTTGAGGGCCTGCGCTACCGTCTCGACGATGGTCGGCAACACCATGTCGGGCGTCAGGGTCGCTTTCAAACGCTGTCCAAGCAGGGCGAGCATGGTGTAGGGATCGTCACGTTCGCCATACATCAAGCGGTTGACGCCGCGTTGCAATCGCTCACGCAAGGGCTGAAATATAACGGCAACTAACCCGGTTGCCAGCAGTGAGATGAGGAAGTTCCCGCTCGATTCGAAAAGTGCGCTCAGTGAACCGACGACCAGGCCGTAAAGGATAACCACAATGGTCGTCACTGCGCCGTAGACCAGTGCGCGGTTAATAACGATGTCGATGTCAAACAGATGATAGCGCAGCACCGCGACGGCGACGGCACCGACAAACCCCAGCGGAAATAGCGCCAGTATGTTTCTGTCGATCAGGACGTGTCCCAGGATAATTTTCGGAAACAGCCCGAAAACGATGCCGACTGCGCTCATTACACTGATTGAGAACACAACCAGTCGCCCTTGCTGGCGCGTGACGGCGTCATGGCTCCCGAAGAGTTGGCCGGACACCAGTGTAATTAACGACAACCCCATATACACCATGATTGGGATCGGCCAGGTTGCATTCAACAGCCCGATCCAGGCGAACATACTCGCCGTCTGGAAGCGCATAATAATAAGATACGTGCCGCAAGCGGCGATGGGGAGTATACGCATCAGGAGAGATAAAGCGCGATGGCGAGACAGGAGGGGATGTGGCTGGGGAAAGACAAGTGCAAAATTCAACAGCGAGATGACGCCCGACGTCGTAGCGCCGAAGCTCGCCAGCTTGAAGAGCCAGAAGCCGGTTCCACCCACAATATCGCTGATCTGAAGGCCAAAGAGTATCGCTGTGGCAGCGGGTAGCATACTATACGGACACATCAACAATGGAATAGTGGCCTGCTCCTGGGGACGGCGCAGAAAAATATAAGTAGCGATGGACAGGAAAATGGCGAGGGTGATGGGCAGCGTACCTGTCGTCGCCAGGATAGCCCCCAGCGGATAGGGCCGTAATCTGATCGGAACGTCTAGTCGACTTCCATTTCGGATGACCGTGTAGGGGACGATTTGATCCAGTTTCCATTGTGGACGCGGGAAACCAGGCGTTGCCAGGCCCTCTACCCAGGTTTCGATACGGGTGCCATCGACGGCAACAATCAGGTCATTTTGATGCAGCCCATCTGCACTATCTTCCAACGGCGTTGCGAGAATTCCGCCGGATTTCCACGCCGTTTCGCCAAATGGCTCGTCCGGGCCAAGGCGCGCGCCATCGAAGGGGACAGCCAAGTGAAGCCAGAGGTAGCTGAGCGACAACGCCAGCAGCGCTGTCGCCGCGAGGACCACCATGAGCCGGACGCGTCCTAACCGTTTCATCTAGAAACCCTGCGATAGATTGTCGTCGCCCAGGCCGGCTTCCCTGGCCCGAAGAATGGCCTGAGCGCGGTCAGCCACTTGCAACTTGCTGAAGATGTTCGAGACGTGGTTGCGGACGGTTTTTGGGCTGAGGGTCAGGTGTTCGGCGATTTCCGGGTTCTTGTAGCCCTGCGCGATGAGCGCCAGAATCTCGCGCTCACGGTCGGTCAACTGGGGAAAAATGCCGGACGGGCCAGACGGCTTGGTGCTGCTAAAGTAGTGAATGAGCCGCTGCGCGATAGTCCGGCTGAAGATCGCTTCGCCGCTGGCGACGGCGCGAATGGCACGCAACATCTCGTCCTGATCCGCCCCCTTCAGCAGATAGCCCCGCGCCCCGGCGCGCATCGCGGCGAAAATAGAATCGTCATTCTGAAACATCGTCAGCATCAGAATGCTGATGTGTGGGCTGGTCTGGATAATGCGGCGCGCCGCTTCGATGCCGCTCACGTCGGGCATTTTTAAGTCCATCAAGATCACATCTGGCTGGAGTCTGGCCGACAAGGCAATCGCTTCTTCGCCACTCGTCGCCTCGCCCACCAGTTCGGTGTCGGTGAAGGACTTAAGGAGGGCCGCTAGTCCCTTTCGGAACAGGGGGCTGTCGTCGGCAATCAGGATGCGGATGCGCTCCATGCCAGCTCTCCCTTCTCTTTCGGCAGTGGCAGGCTAACCAAGACCTGGGTTCCGCCCGCTGGGGCTGGCTGGATGATGCATGTTCCGCCCAGTTCGGTTGTCCGCTCACGGATTGAGGTCAAGCCAATGCCAGTGCGACAGTGAGCAGGTAGGCCGCAGCCATCATCGATAATCTCCAGGCGCAGCACGTTGTCGAGCGCCAGGCGAATCGCACATTGGCGCGCATGGGCGTGGCGCACCACGTTAGTCAGCGCTTCCAGGGTGATACGATAGGCCGCGACCTCGACGGCAGCGGGCAATGGCGGCAAATAATCAGGCGCTTCCAACGAAATGCGCAATCCATCGAGTTGATTAATCTGCTCTGCTTGCTCGCGCAGTGCCGGAACCAGCCCAAGTTCATCGAGGGCAGGTGGCCGCAGCTCGTAGACCAGGCGACGAATATCCGCAATGATGTTCTGCGTCTGTGTCTTGAGATCCGTGACCAGCATCCGGGCCTCCACAGGATCATGCCTCAGCAGGTTGTAAACGGCATCCAGTTGGAGCACCTGGCTGGCAAGTGCCTGGCCCAGGCCATCGTGCAGGTCACGGCGCAAACGGCGGCGCTCCGCTTCGCGGGCCATCACCAACTGCTCACGTGAACGCTGCAAGTCAGCCGTCAGGCGCACGGCATGAACGGCCATGCCGACCGGATGTGTCAGGCCATCCAGGAGGCGGAGATCGCTAGAAGTGAAGGCTTCGTCAGGGCTGCGGGGAGCCAGGATCAACTGACCGACGATTTCAGCCTGATAGACAAGTGGTAAACGAAGAGGTTCTCCCTTGAGCAACCCGTAAGTGGCGGCTACAGTGAAGGTCTGCTGATCTTTCAACACGATAGCGGTATAGGGCAGCTTGAGCGCCTGGGCGATGGTCTCCACGATGGTCGACAACACGGCATCTGGCGCAAGAGTCACTTCAAGACGCTGACCGAGCCGCGTCAGCACACGGTAGGGATCATCCCGTTCGCCATACATGAGCCGATTGACGGCCCGCTGTACGCGATCTCGGAGCGGTTGAAACACAATGGCGACGACCCCCGTCGCAACTACCGAGGTCACCAAGCTGCTGCGTGCCTGGAACACGAGGCCGAGTGAGCCTACAACCAGGACATAGAGCGCAGCCACCAGCGCGGTCAGCGTGCCGTAGACGAGCGTGCGGTTGATGATGATGTCGATGTCGAACAGGCGATAACGCAGGATGGCGACGGCGAACGACAATGGCAGGGGTAGAAAGAAAAGTACAAGCGTATTCCAGTTAACAAGAGGATGGCCCAAGGATATCTCTGGCAGGTAGCCAAAGAACGTGGAAAGTCCTCCCGACAGAACCAGAGCGTATACAATCCACCGGAGTTGATAGCGAGCTACCCTGTCAGATTTGAGACCCTCGTATCGCCGCACAGCAACGAGGATGGTCAGGATGAAATAAACGAATGTGAACGACCGTTCAGCCGGTGTCCACCAGCCGAGCCAGTGCAGTGTGCTTGACGCTGCGAACCGCGAAATAGCGATGAATAAGCCATACAGCGCGAATGAACCGGCATACATCAGTCGAATTGCCCGAGGATGTCGCACGACGAAGGGCAGTTTCCTGGGAAAGATCAGGGCGAAGTGCAACTGGCCGACATAGGAAAGCATGTATGCGCCACGCAGCGGGACTCTATACATCCAGAAGCCCGTCCCTCCGATGAGATCGCTGACCTGTAAGCCAAGTGACCAGGCAAACCCACCGGCCAGGACACATGAGGCTGAAAGAAAGAACAGTCGTGCTGCGGGTTCGTGTGGACGACGCAAGAATACGAATAGCCCGACGGGCTGAAAGGCCAGTAAGAATAGGAAGACCCCCCAACTCCTGACGAGTACCGCGCCGAGGGGATAGTGCCCCAGCACGACAGGCACATCGAGACGATTCCCAGCGCGTATCACGGTATAAACCACCGTTTGGCCGAACTGCCAGCTTGGCCGCGAGACGTCAGGCTGAAAGAGAGTCTGTGCCCAGGCTTCCAGACTCCGCCCATCAACGCCGACGACCAGGTCGCCTTCACGTAAACCTCCCGGTTGTTCCTCCACTGGCGTAACCACGACCCCATTCGCCTTCCAAACCGGTTGGGCCGGTTCAAGCCGCGCCCCGTCAAAGGGCGTTACCAGGCGCAGCCAGAGGAGGGCTACGGCGATCAATATCGGGCCAAGTGCGATGCCCAGAACAGCGAGGTGGGCGCGGTTAATAGGTCTCATCGGAACGATTTCTTACTGCCTGCTCAGTTATCAGTATAGTCCTGCCTGCTATGTGGACTCAACCACCCGTTACCCTCTGGAGTCTTTCAAAAGAGTTAGTCCATCCTTTCGGTCACGATAACATAATTGCCTGGGGCTTTGAGTAAACCGTGTTTCTGGGGTTTACCATAACCGGTATCGCGCAGCCAACCTTGCAAGTCTTCGTAGGTATAGGTTTTGCCCTCGATCAGATGGAAGTAGGCCAGGCCCAGCAGCCGCGTCGATGCTTTGCCGATGGGCGTGGAAACCGCCCCCAGCAATTGTTCGACGATCACGACCTGACCGCCAGGTTTGAGCGCCTGAGCCGTTTTACGCAACAGTTCTTTGTTGAGGGCTGGCGTCAATCCATGCACGATGTTAAACAGAAACACCGCGTCGTAGCCTGAGCCATAATCGGCTTTGAGGAAATCGCCTTCTTGCAGGGTGATGCGTTGGCCCATATTCGCGGCAGCGATATTTTGCCGCGCAGTTTCAAGGGCTTGGTGCGAATCGAGTACGGTAGCGGCCAGTTCCGGGTACTTTTCGCACATGAGGATGCTGTACATGGCGTGTCCACCCCCAACGTCCAGCAGGCGAGTTGGCCCTGGGGGGAGCTTGAACTTTCCCAAGATGTCATCCCCGCCAAAGCGCGCCATGGTGGTCAGGCCTGCTGAAAGTAGCCCGACGTTTCGGGCTGATGTTCGATCCAGCCATATAAGTTTTCGGGCGATTTGCCGCTGTGGATCGATTGATCGAGGTTCGTCATAAGTTTTGAAAGTAAGGTATCCCAGTACAGACAGAACGGCGCAAAATTCGTTTCCGAACTTGAGACCAGCCACTTCTTGGTCATGGGCGTGTTGACGTAACCGTCGCTCTGCTTGCGCACATAGCCCAGTGCTTCCAGCGCTTCGAGCATCAACCGCATCCCTTCGGTGTCTGCGCCAAGCTTTTGTGCCAGCGAATCTCCGGCGAGTGGGCCAGCGTCCAGCGTCTCGAATACGCCCAGATGGATCGCAGTCACCACGACCCGAAACCCAATAGCGCCGAACATATCAAGCAAGGGGGCCGGTCCCTGATTAAGGGTAAAAAAGACCATACGCTCCAGGAAGTTCGGTAGCAGGGGCAATTTCTCCTCCTCGCTTGGATAGATTATTGATCGGCCCGTCCATCAACAAAATAGCAACAAGAAGGATGACTCTGAGTTCACCCTGGAAATTGCCTTAAGCCGATCCAGCCCAAAATGACGGCGGGAAGTAGCAGTGCCGCCGGAACCCACATAAAGGGCGGCACGTCCCCAAACGTCAGATTGACACCTGGCCGAAAATAGGGTCGTAGCGCGGCAAGCCAGAAGATCAGCACTGGGCGGGCCAGCCACGAGCCGCAGAGCGAGTTGTGCCACTGCTCCACATGACGCACAGACCGTCGGCACAATACAACCTGCTTTAATACCCTGCCACCGCAGAAACCAGCGTGGGTGATGGACGCCAGAAGGCAACCGCAACTGCAACATGCAGACCCAACACTCCCACAATAATCGTTGGAAGCAGTATAAGAAACGAGAACGCACCGAGAGCGCTTGTCGTCCCTTGCAGAAGCGACAATGCCCCCGCAAGGACAAACCAACCCGTGAGCCAGCGCGGGAATGCAGCAAGCGAAAATGTCGCCGACGCGACGAGCAAGTAGCCTACACCTGCCAACACGTCGCCCACGACAAAGTGCGCGCCAATGACTTCGTACAGCGCGAGCGTCGGTTGGAGGAGAACCGCCTGCTGAGTGGGCGTGGAAATGGCGTAGTGTGCGGCGAGATCGCTGATACCGACAAGCCGCATGACGCCGCCGAGGATGCCTGTGAACAATCCGACCCCGCACGCGGCAATCAACAGGGCACGGATTGGCGCGTGATTTTTCAATATGGCCGCGACGATCATTAGTACACCGCCCATCATCAACCACCCAGTGGCGTCGAACGTCGTGAAGAGGCGATACATCGTGGGCACACGCACTGCCTGCAAGAGTTCACTATACTCGGCCCCAAGGGCAGTATCGGATTGTGCAAAGCCAATCCCGCCCAAATAAACAAGCAGCAACGCGATGCCCACAAACACGGTGACCAGTGCCCAGCGCGATAGGAAACGCAGCCAACGGATGAGGTCGTCGGTTGCTGGCTCAGAGAGCGATGAGCCTTCAGAAATCCTGGTACTCATGACGAAACCTCCTGCGGACGAGATCACAACATAATCAGTGAACGGCGTATGCCCTTCAGTTGGAATGGGAGACACTGCCACGAATCACCGTGATTGGTCGAATGCCACACGTCGCCGTTGCTCAACCCGGCATAGATGTGGCCTGGTGCGGCGGGGTCAGTGAGCAGCGCATAGGCCATGTAGTTCAGTGGTTGTGGCAGACCGCCACTGAGCTTTTCCCACGGCGCGCCGCCAGCGGAGCGGAAGATATAGGCATTGGCCTCGCCGTCGATATGGGCCGGGGGCACACCGGGGTTAGAACGCGAGAATATGGGCGATGCTGAGACGTACCAGATTTCCGGTTGGGCCGGGTCAGCGGCACACGCCCAGCCATAGCGCCGGTCTAACCCATCTCTGGGCTGTTTCCAGGTTCGCCCAGCGTCTCGGCTGAAAGCTGTACCCGTCCCACCTCCTTCGTATACCCAGTCGCCATTTGTCGGATGGAAGGTTAACGAATGGCAGTCTCGCACCGCACCAGGACGATGGCCTGACCAGGTCTGTCCGCCATCTTCACTGCGCACCACTGCGCCTGCCTCAACGCCGACCAGGATCACTTTCGGGTCAGTGGGCGACAGTGCGATGCCCTGCACATAGGCGCTAAAGGGCGGCTCTGCCGGGGAGAACCAGAACCAGCGGGAACGGATGCGTCGGAATGCGGCCAATTCTGTCCAGGTCACGCCGTCATCATGCGACACAAACACCAGTGCTGGCTTAGTTCCGGCATAAATTGTTGCTGGCTCAGTACGGCTGACGGCCAGTGCCTTGACGATCTGCCCGGCCAGCCCCGCAGGTTGCCACGTCCTTCCCTGATCTTCCGAACGCAGCACGCCGTTACCCTGAGTCCCCGCGTAGAGCGTGTTTTTGTGCAGTGGGTCGGCTGCAAGGCAGCGCACGTCGCAGTCGGTGGGCAGGAATTCAACGGCCCACTGGTCATTTGCTCCCTGTGAGGCACGTGCTATCCCCTGGCCTGTCGTTGCGATAAACGTTTTGCCGCTCACCGAATCCTCCCAGTTACTGCTTACCCGTCGCTTTGGCTGGCAGCGATTTCAGGTATAAGAACAGTGCCTTGAGTTCGTCCTCAGTCATCTGGCCCAACGATTTCCAGGGCATATGTTTCGAGTCAATCTGCTTGCCTTCCGGCGTGATCCCGGTGTGGAAAAACTTGATAAAATCGCTGTCCGACCACTTTGCCAGGTCACCACCTGGAGTCAGATTGGCGGCAGCAGGCATATCGGGCGCAGCAAAGGGGATTGGCCCACCAGAGAAGGCCGCATTGTGACAGCCGGTGCAGGTCGTTGCCAGATACTTTCCGTAGCCTGCGGAAACATTTGCCGTCGGGCGGGATATTGCCGCATTGTGGTCAATATAGGCGGCAGCCAGGCCCTGAGGCGGTAAGAGGCCGAGACCAATAAGGATTTTGCCGGAGGTTGTGATCGTGGGCCGGGGCGTCTTGTTGTCCACCGCAGGCACAGATCGGACAAAGGCGATGATTTTGCTCACGTCAGCGTCATTCATAGCAAAGTAGTCGTTCGATGGCATCCCGATGAGTGCCTTACCATCGGGGCTGACGCCGTGCCGGATCGCTGTCGCTACGTCAGAATCCGACCATTTCGCCAGTTCACCGCCGGGTGTCAGGTTGGCCGTATAGATCGTGCCAATCATCGGATTGTCCGCCAATAACCTGCCACTGAGATTTTCGGTATGACAGTCTGTGCAAACCCAGACTGTTGCCAGCCGTTTGCCCTCAAGGATAGAAACCTGATCGGTTGGGATTGAGATCGACTGAGCCGGGATCGTGTAGACTTTGTTTAGCTTTCCTTCGCCAATGATATAGGCGACAGCGCCGACCACCACGATTAGAACGATCAGCCCCAGCAGTATGATTCCCAATCTCCGCAGCAGTTTACGCATTGCCAAATCTCCTTTTGAGGTTAGTTTGCTATCGGTTCCGTTCGCTTCGGGCAAAAAGAAACGTTCCTGCGACGAGGAACAGACCGAACATTGCAGCGATGATGACCAGATTGGTCAGTGGGTCTTGCAGGACAACCTTCGGATATTCGGGTTGTCCTTCATAGAACAGGCCACGCGCCAGGTCAACGGCGTAGCGCATGGGTGAGATGCGTGAAAGGATGTCCAGGTAGGCTGGCAGAACCTTGATCGGCGTGAAAACCCCCGCCAGAAAAAACTGCGGGATGGTGAGGAACGGAAAAATCTGATTCGCCGCTCGCTGACTGCTGAGATTGGCAAGAACCACCAGGCCGAATGCACCACCGAAAAGGCAAGCTGCCAATGCTGCCAGTGTCAGGCCAACAAGCTGTGACGCGCTGAGCGACACGCCAATGAGTACACCGAAGATGATGATTGCCGCTCCTTGCGGAAGTGCCACCAGCGATTCGCCCATAATCTTGCCAAAGACAATTGAATAGCGCGAAATAGGTGAGACGAAGATTTCCTGGCTGAAGTCGTTTTCCCGATCCTCGATGAGCGAGACAATTCCCTGCGCCGATGAACTGAAAAGCGTCTGCGCAAAGATGCCTGTAAAGGTGAAAACGAGGAAGTCATAGCCAGCATCGGCTCCAAGATTGGCCTGTAAGGTTGGGCCAAACACCCCGATGAACAGCACCGGGAAAACGAAGGACGATATCAGCCTGGCTGGATCGCGCCCGAATTTAATCAGATCTCGATAGGCAATTGCCAGAATCACGTTAAGTTCCATCACGAGTTCTCCACGATGGCGAGATAGGCATCTTCTAGCGTCGGTGCGTGGATTTTCACAGTCGTGAGCGGCGTATCAATTGACCGGATCACCTGGTAGGCGCTATGACCGTTGAGGTTGATTTTGAACAGAGGTGTCTCACTGAACGAGAGCGCAAGGCCCATCAGTTCGCCGCGCAAACGCTCCCGATCATTGGCATCAACCAGCAAGTACTCCTCGATCAGGTTGGCTTTGATTTGAGGTGGCGTGCCATAAGATACGATTCGGCCTTTATCGATAATGCAGATCGTATCTGCCTGTTCAGCTTCCTCTAGATTGTGAGTAGTCAAGAAAAACGTCGTGCCATCCTTTTCGCGCGCCAGCTTCAGATACTCCCACAGGTTGCGTCGGCTGGCCGCATCCAGGCCCGTCGTCGGCTCATCCAGGAACAATACTCTAGGCTGGTGGATCAGGCTGCGGATGATCTCAAGTTTCCGTTTCATACCGCTGGAAAAGGTTTTGACAGGCTTGAAGATGTCGCCTTCAAGGCCAAGTACCACCGACAAGTCATGAACTTGCTGCTGGTAACGACGTGACATGGTTGAAAATGTGGGCCGGAATGGGTAAAGCCCATACAGAATAGTGTGGAAGCGGACGTTTTCTTCGGCGGTCAGGTTGAGGTCCAGGCTGGGATTCTGGAAGATAATGCCCACATTCTTTCTGACCGCGCTGGCTTCACTGACGACGTTGTGACCCACAACCCGCACGGTTCCTGACGTTGGAGCCAATCGTGTGGTGAGGATAGAAATCGTCGTCGTTTTCCCGGCCCCATTCGGGCCGAGAAGCGCGAGGAGTTCCCCGGGCGCAACCGTGAACGAAATGCCGTCTACGGCGTTGGCTTCGGCACGTCTGTAGCGTTTGGTTAGGTTGGCTACTTCGATGACGGGTTGCATTTCCACTCCCTACACGTGACCCAGGCCAATCCAGCCCAGCACTGCCGCAATCGGCGTGATCATTGCCGCATAAATGAACGCGACGGGCGGCAGATCGAAGCCAAGCCGCACGCCGCACCGAATGAATTGCCACGAGATTGAAGCCCAGCTCGCCAGCACTGCCAGAGTGGCGAGGACAACCGTCCAGAACGCCCACGCCGTCCCTTCGCGCACGTCGAACCAGACCAGCGCCGTCTCGAAAATGCCGAAGGCCAGCCACAAGCCCGCCGAGACATTCATGATCAGATCGACGACAGTCGTCAGTATTTGATCCTCCTGCACGATCTCAACAACTGGCCGTCCAAGAAGGGCGGAGACGGCCCGCGCGGAGAGGATGAGACCACCCCAACCTGCATTACGTTTTGTGCTGCCCGGTTTTCGGTACAGCCAGAAGACCAAAAGACCGGCAATGATCAGACATCGCCCATGACTGAGGAAGAGCACGGCGGCGATCCCAAGACGGCTGATCCATTGGAAATCAAAAGCGGTTCGAGTGGTCATTGGCGGGCGATCACCTTTCCAGTTGATCTCTTAAACGACTCAGGTTGGCAACAAGCATTCGTTGCCCCATTCCTTTGAACAGCGGTTCAATGATCTTGAAGCGGTTAAAGTTTGCATCCGTTGTCTGTGTGATCCTGGTCTTGCCCTCCGCAGCCTCGAAGGTCAGCGTTTCCATGATCTGCATCGGCCCGGAGGTGCTCACGAACACCAGGCGTTTGTTCGCTTCATACTCGGTAATCCTGTAATCCGCCTCGCCCTTCTTGCCGAGGAAAAGCTCGAAAACTTCGTGAAATGACGTGCCGACGCCATTTGTTCCCTGGGGGGTCTGTTTTGTTTCCAGCGTTCCTGCGCGCCACAGTGGACGGTTTTCGAGGTTGGACACAAACGAGAAAACCTGTTCAATGGGCTGGCTGATAATCAGGGTTGCCTCAGTGTGGAGCATGATCAAAACCTCTCCAGTACGAAAATGAGCAGCACTCATTGACGTTTGGGGCAACCGGCTGGCTGCCCCTAAGCCCCGCGCCTGACTGCTGGATCAGACCCTGGCTTCGGCGTGCGCTTCCAGCAGGTCTTTCAGATTCTCGTGATCTTTCTCGAACTGTCGGCGAAACATGCGTTCCATGATCGGTTCAGCCAGCTTGAAAAGGCCGCCCACATCGCCGGACGCCGTCAATACGTTATGGAGCCGGGTGCTGCCGCCTGCCCACTCCAGGGTAATGGTGTTCCCATACGGCACTGGCTTCCCATCATTTACGACGGCAAATTTTCTATTCGGCTCGTATTCGGTGACTCTGGCATTGACCTCGAACTGGCGACCCAGGTAATGCGAGACCTGTGTAAACGTCGTCCCTACCCCCATAGGCCCCGGTGAGGTTTGTTTGGTTTCTGATGCGCCCGAAATCCATTGCGGCCAGTTTTCCACGTTGCTCACATAGGCGAACACGTCCTCGATGGGCCGGTTGATCAGGATGCTGTACTCGATTTTCATGGCATGATTTCCCTTCGTGTTAGTGGCACTCGGTAGTTGCCATCAGCGTTTTTAAGTTTCCAGGGTAAAGCAGATCAACGGGTCGGATTGCGCCATCAGGCCTATTTCTGCTCGGCTGGCAGCACAACAATTGTCCCAAACATATTCGGGTGAAGTGCGCAGAAATACGGATACGAACCTGGTTTGGTGAACCTCAGCGTGAAGCCTTGACCGGGTAGCAGGAAGCCACTTTTTATATTGCCATCAGGAGATACTTCCGCGCCGCTCTTGGCGTTGGCCGTCAATACGTCGGTGGGCAGAACGTGCGGCCTCTTGTTGGAGTCCATCATGAACGCGAACTCACTGGGACGGCCATCCTTTGGCAAGGGGAGGTTGATGGTGTGGGGTTCAAAGCCCTTCGGCACTGTCCACGTCACACTTTGTCCGGCCAGAATCGTCGCTGACTCTGGGAAGAAGCGGATGATAGCGGCTACCCCCTCTTGGCCGCCTGCCGAAACTTGTAGCGTGTCGCCTTGGGCCTGGGGCGGAAACTTCCGCAGCAGATCCATATAGGCTTTATCCCCGGCAGCGATGATAGCTTCCAACTCGGCCTTACCTGTCTTGGCGACCTCTGCCGGGCTGGGGATCTGAGTCTTGTCATCGACCACCACAATGCTGCCGACCATGCCTGGATGGAGATCGCACACGTAGCCATATGTACCCGGCTCGACATCCATGACCACCGACACAGTAAAGGCAGCGAGAGCAGCCTCGGGTGACTGCCCAGGCTCAGGCAGCGGTACGCCAGACGAGGCATCGGCCTTATAGACATCGCCGGGCTTCATGCTGGGGAACGCGATGGCTGGATTGAACTCCGGCACTGGCTTCCCGTCGATCTGCGAAACCACCACCAGGTCCGCAGGTTTCTGAGCAAAGTGTACGTTATGAAAGCCCATGAACTGCCACGTGACTGTATCCCCGCGATGTACCTTGACGGTCTGCGGCCCGAACGCCATCGCACCAAGCCCATACGGTGTATCCGTTCCGGCTATCACGGTGTAAGTCGCGTGCGTGGCCGCATGGACAGCGTTGTGGCTGCTTGCCAGGCCGATTAACACCACTATGAGCAACCCCCCAATGACCAGCGGATTGAGAACAAGCCGAAAACGTATTGCGTGCATGATGACCTCCCTTGCACTATGCAGACGTTCTCTATAGCCTATAACGCGACGTGTCCTGCTGTCATGGGACAGTGTCCCGATTTGGTTGGGACATGTCTACTTACGGGATGCTCCTTGCACGCAGAGTTCCCACAGTGGACATTAGTTGGACAGACCGTAGCCAAGTTTCGTAAGAAATGTTCGGTACGAAAATAGGCGGCGCTGATGCGCTGAGCACAGTGACATAGGAGCCAAGTAGAAGCACACATTTGGTCGTTGAAGGAAGGCCAGTTACACACCAAGGCACAGCGCAGATCGGCTTTTTAATTCCGTGAAAGGAGAATTCTGTGCTACCTATCGACATTCCCGAACCAAATGCCCCGCAACCGACCTCGCGTATCGATCCGCGCCGAATCAAGAGCCACCCCACCTATACGCATAGTTTCACCAGCGAAACGATCCAGGACTTCGGCGGCCCTAAGCTCGTAAAGCGCTACGTCCACACTTTCGATCTGGAAATTGACCCAGACCCGGATCTGAGCGGTAGTGACGTGAGATTATCTCCGAGCAGGCAGGAGGGCGTGAGGTAGGATCGTGGCATGAATAAACACGAAAGCCCTATCACCGGCAGTCAAGTGAGATTATCTCACACCTCCCAGCGGAACACTTGTGTCAAGAGAAGGGCGCGGCTAGCCCAGACACGGTCTGTAAGTGCCAGTGTAGTGCGGTTGAAAAGGACTCTGTTGAAAAACGAATGAGGTAAGATCACTGGGCGACGGAGACTCGTGAGGTGCATCATGTCGCTCAAAGAACGCTTTCCAGCCCAGGTTCCAGTGGAAACCGCTCGTTTCGTTGAACCGTTGTTGAGTGAGGGAAGTATCTACCGTTTCATTGGTCAGGAGATTGACCAGGTTTTCAGCGATGACGATTTTGCGGCGATGTACGCTGACGAGGGGCGTCCGGGGGTCAATCCGGTGATACTGGCCCTGGTCACCAGGTTTCAGTTTGTGGAAAAGCTGCCGGATCGGGCGGCAGCCCAAATGGCGGTGATGCGTCTAGATTGGAAATACGCCCTGCGGCAATCGCTGGATTGGACCGGTTTTCATTATTCGGACCTGTGCAACTTTCGCAAACGCCTGCTGGAACATGAGCGTGAACGCGGTGTGTTCGAGCGCGTTGTGACCTATCTGCGTGAAAAAGGTTATGTACAGGCGGGTGGCAAACAGCGTACTGACAGCACCCACATTCTGGGAGCTGTCCGCGATTTGAGCACGGTCGAGTTGGTGCGCGAAACCCTGCATATCACGGTGTGTGCGCTCATCAGTGCGGATGCACCTTGGACGGTACGGTATCTGCCCGCCAGTTTGGTCGAGACCTATGCCGCTTATCAACGACTGAACTGGGCGAGCAAAATAGAGATGACCGAGCATTTGCAGCGGATGGCGACGGATGGCGAATGGCTGTGGAGACAGCTCCAGCAGTTTGGGACGCCCGCCTTACAGACCCTGCTTGAGGTAAGAACGCTGCGCCGGGTGCTGAACGAGCAGTTCAGACCGTCGCGTGAAACGGTCAGCTATACCGCGACCGGGCACTATCGCGGCAACTACATTGCAACACCTTACGATACCGATGCCCGCCGCAGCACCCAACGAACCACTCAGTGGGTCGGGTATAAGCTCCATGTGACCGAAACGATAAGCGCCCCTCAGCAGCCACGGTTTATTTCACCGAGCGACCTGACCCGCAGTTCGCTGAAAAAGGGGGCGATAATCAGCTTGTACCAAACGCCGCCAGTCAATACTCATGTGCTGTGCTTGGATGAACTGGGACCGTTCAGTATGAAAACCTATTTGACTTCACGCTGGTCACCCCACGGCTACCATCCACACGTTGTACCCGATTATGGACGGCGTGGTAAGCTATGGACGTTTGGCGCATTCGAGCCTGCCAGTGGTGATGTCCTGACCACGACCGCCTTAGCGCGCCGTACCGATGATTTTCGGCTTTTCTTGGACCAGGTTGCTGCCCATTGGCCCGAAGGTGATCTCATTTTCATTCTCGACAATTTGTCCATCCATCGCGCCTTTGATGTTAAGTTCTGGGCACTAGCTCATCCCCGCGTTCGTTTTCTGTTTCAGCCGACTTACGCCCCATGGCTTAACCTGATTGAGCCGTGGTGGAAAACCCTGCGTTCCCTGGCACTCAAGGGCCGTCGGTTTGAGACCGTTGACCAAATGGTTCGTGCCATTTGCGATGCCACGCTCTACTGGCTGGACCATCGTCATCCATTTAGGTGGCGTAAAGCCGCATGATTTATGAGACGCAGCACTTAGGGTGTCTAGCGCCGTATGCAACGGCGACAACGTTACGACAAATGACGCAGACCATCTTGGCGCTGTTATGTATCGCGGATCGGGTCACAACGTTAGGGTTGTCACGCTGCACAGCGGAAGGAGGCAGCTATCGAACACTGCAACGCTGGTATCAAACGCGACTGGCATGGGACAGTTGTTATGGGTTATCGTCCGTAGCTATTTAGTGGAGCCATCAGGGACCTATCTGTTAGCAGGTGATGAGGTGGTGGTGACGAAAGCAGGTGAGCACACGCACGGGGTAGGACGATTCTATTCGAGTTTGGCTGGACGAGCCATTCCTGGCGTGTCGTTTTTAAACTCGCTCTCAGCTGGTGGGGAGTCACCGTCTATAACTGGTGTCGTCCGCACCGCTCCCCGCGCCTACCATTAGACCTACCACAGGGTAAAGAAGTTCGAACCCCAAACGCCTGCAATGGTTCTGGGACTCACCGACCATGTTTGGTCGCTTCGTGAACTCCTCCTCACGCCCATTTCCCCGTCAGGAGGTGCGAGATATTCTCATATCACTACCCGATAGCTCAAGTCCAGGTAAAACGCCATCAGCACACAGGCCGCCAACTGCGGCAGCGTGAAGTGATGCGGACTCTTCGGGTGCGAGTAGCGCGGCAACGCCTCTTGGGTCAACCCGTAGGCGATCAAGGGTTGAATCTTTCAAACGGAAAAGGAACGAAAACAGGCGTAAGCTAGGGGGAGGAGGCAGCGATGAACAGCTTACGCGAGGCGTTCGAAGCGGTGGAAGAGTATCGACGATGGCATAAATATGACTTGGCCGGGTTATTAACTTTCCTGTGTTTGGCGATGATGTGCGGTTGCAATGGGGAACGGGAAATAGCGCGCTGGGGGCAAGCCCAGCGGTGGAGCTTGGCGGAGCGCTTAGGCTTTAAGGGCTATCGAATGCCGAGTTTGGGTACGATACAGCGTGTGGTGCGCGAACTAGATGGGGAGCGTTTTGCCCAGGTGGTGGGCGCGTGGGGCCAACAGGCGTTGCAGGCCTATGGCGGGGACTTGGCCCACATCAGCGTTGACGGCAAGAGCTTGCATGGCAGCGCCACGGACAGCTTGCCTGCCTTGCATCTGTTGAGTGCCTTTAGCCAGGAATTGCAGGTGGTCTTGGGCGAGGTGAGGGTAGAGCGTAAAACCAACGAGATGAAGGCCATTCATCCGCTGTTAGCCGATTTGGTCCTAGAAGGGCGTGTTGTGACGTGTACTAGATCGGACTTGATCTGACACTGGTGACTTATCCGACAGAATCAGCCGCAATCAAATCCGGCGAATATTTGTTTTGCCTTTCTCCTTCAAAAAGGGTATCCAGCATTTTGGCCT
>Ga0070741_10010103_pt1 | contig 17979 bp, 16 predicted proteins | sample Coa_R1_4_FD_66440 | JGI IMG/M metagenome (GOLD analysis project Ga0070741, IMG submission 66440) | Surface soil microbial communities from Centralia Pennsylvania, which are recovering from an underground coalmine fire - Coalmine... | ecosystem: Environmental > Terrestrial > Soil > Unclassified ...
GTGAAGAGCTGCAGGCCGCCGATCGTCGAGACGATGACCGTGAAGATGATCGTCGGCCGGATCATCGGGACGGTGATGTGCCAGAACTGGCGCCACCGCCGGGCGCCGTCGATCGCCGCCGACTCGTACAGGTCGTCCGGGATCGACTGCATCGCCGCCAGGTAGATCAGGGCGTTGTAGCCCGTCCAGCGCCAGGTGACCATCACCGAGAGGGCGACCCACGAGGAGAACCGGCCCGCCTCCCAGTCGACCGGGCTGATCCCGAACGCCCCCAGCAGGTAGTTGAACAGGCCGTAGTCGCGCGAGAAGAGCTGCGTGAAGATCAGCGCGACCGCGACCAGCGACGTCACCTGCGGGAGCAGGACGCTCATCCGGAAGAACGTGCGCGCCCGCAGCCTGGTGTTCAGCACGTGCGCGAGGCCGAGGGCGAGCAGGAGCTGCGGGATGGTGGAGAGCGCCCAGATGCCGAGCGTGTTCTCGACCGCGTTCCAGAAGTACGAGTCGTGGAGGAGCGCGGTGTAGTTGTCGAGCCCGACGAAGTGCGTGGTCGGGTTGAGCAGGTTCCGGTCGGTCAGCGACATCCACGCCGTGTAGCCGAGCGGGAACAGCCCGAACGCGAGGAAGACGACGAAGAACGAGCCGACGTAGAGGTAGGGCGAGACGAGCGCGTCGAGCCGGTGCAGCCGGCGCCGCGCCGCGCCGGTCCTGCGCGCGCGGGGCGGGTGTCCGATCGCCTCGTCGCCCAGCATCCTGGTCACCGGTCGCAATCCTCGCCGACGGGGGCGGCGCCGGGCCCTCGAGCCGTTACGGCCCGGCCCGGCGCCGCCCCGCCTTCGACTCAGCCTGCGACGTTCTTGACGTCCTTGAGGAACTGCGTCCAGGACTTCGCAGGATTCGACTTCTTCTGCTCGACGCGCTGGAAGGCGGCCGAGGCGGCGTTCTGGATGTCACCCTGGTGCGGGCCGAGGATCTGCGGCTTCAGCCTCAGGGCCGAGGTCGCGAAGATCTGCCCCACCGGGGCGTTGCTGAAGAACGCGTTCTTGAAGTTCTGCACCGCCGGGCTCTTCAGCAGGGCCGGCTGGCTGGGCAGGTTGCCGGTCTGCTTGAAGACGTACGCCTCGGAGGCCGGGGAGGTCAGGAACTCGACCAGGTCGGCGGCCTCGTCCGGGTGCGAGGACTGCTTCGGGACGGCGAGGAACGAGCCGCCCCAGTTCCCGCCGGTGCCCGGCGTCGCGGCGATGTCCCACTTGCCCTTGGTCTTCGGCGCCTGCCCCTGGATGTAGCCCATCATCCAGGCCGGGCAGGTGACGGTGGCGAAGAGGCCCTTCTTGTAGCCGGTGTTCCAGTTGGTGCTGAACGCGGCCAGACCGGCGTCCTCGCCGGCCAGCACGCCCTGCATGGTCAGATCCCAGGCGGCCTTGACCTTCGGGTTGGTCGACGCGATCACCTTCCCGGAGGCGTCGTAGTACGCCGGGTTCAGCTGGCCGATCATCGCGTTGTAGACGTTCGAGCCCGAGTCGAAGAAGAACGTGCCCTTCGGGGCCTTGGCCTGGTAGCGCTTGCCGGTCGCGATGTACGCCTGCCACGTGGGCCAGAGCTTCGACACGGCGACCCGGTTCGTGGGCAGGCCGGCCTTGGCGAACATGTCCTTGCGATAGCAGATCGCGAGGCTGCCGACGTCGGTGCCGAGACCGACCACGGCCCCGCCCTTGCCGACGGCCTGCTGGTACTTCCACGGGAGCCAGCGGCTCTTCATCCCGTCCGCGCCGTACTTGCGGAGGTCGACGAAGTTCTGCGCACCGGCGGTGAACTGCGGGATGAACCCGACCTCGATCGCCTCGACGTCGGCCGCGCCTGCCCCGGTGGCGATTCGCTGCGCCAGCTGGGTGTGGTGCGTCCCGTAGTCCTGGATCTCCTCCTTGATCGTGACGCCCGGGTGGGCCGCCTCGTACTGCTTGTAGAGGTCGTGGTAGCCGAAGTCGCCGAACAGGCTCACCCGCAGGGTGACGTCGTCACGGGACTTCGCCGACGCAGTGGTCGCGACGAGTCCGACCGCGACGGCGGCGGTGACTCCGACGACGGTGGCGAGCACCTTCCAGTGCCGCCTCAGGTGGTTCCGCTTCACTGCTCTTCCCTCCTTCTCGTTCGAAAACGTTTCCGTAACGGCGTGTGCCTACGTGTGGGACGTTCCCGCCACCTCCTTATCCGTCGACCCCGCTGACCACGGACGAGCCGCAGGACGCACGGACGACCAGGTCGACCGGCAGCGTCAGCACCGGCGGCGTCACCTCGGGGTTCTCGATCTGCTCCACGAGGGCGCGGCCGGCGGCGAGGCCGATGCCGACCATGTCCTGGCGGACGGTTGTCAGGGCCGGAGACAGGAGCTCGGCGACGCGGATGTCGTCGAAGCCGACGATCGCCACGTCCTCCGGGACGGAGAGCCCGGCCGCCCGGATCGCGCGGATGGCGCCGACCGCCATCATGTCCGCGGCGACGAAGACCGCCGTCGGCGGCTCCGGCAACGCGAGCATGTCCCGCATCGCGTGCTCGGCGCTGTCGGGGTAGAAGTCGCCCTCGACCTCGTAGCCGGGGGGGATCGCCAGTCCGAGCTCGCGCATCTCGGCGCGGTAGCCGAGCGCGCGGTCCGCGCCCGGCTTCGTGTCCCTCGGACCGCTGATCGTGGCGATGTGGGTGTGTCCGAGGCCGTGGAGGTGACGGACCGCGAGCCGGGCCCCGCCGATGTTGTCGGACGCGACGAAGCTCGTGTGCCTGCCGACGACGTCGAGGTCCACGGCCATCACGGGAACGTCGGAGCGCACGAGCTTCTCGACCTCCGGGTCGGACTGGTCGACACCCATGACGACGATCCCGTCGACCCGGTGCTGGCGCGCGCGGCGCAGGTACGAGTGCGGTCGGCCCCGGCTGGCCCCCGGCTGCTCGGTGGCGAACAGGAGGAGGTCGTACCCGAGCTCGCCGATGCCGTGCTTGAGGCCGACCAGCACTTCCTGGAAGAACGGGTGGTGGATGTCGGGGTGCTCGTACCCGGTGAAGAGCACCACGCCGATCAGCTGCGACTGCTGCTTGACGAGCGTCCGCGCCGCCGCGCTCGGCGCGTAGTCGAGCCGGCGGGCCACCTCGAGGACGCGCTCCCGGGTCGCCGGGCTGACGTCGTCGTACCCGTTGAAGACCCGCGACACGGTCGAGACCGACACGCCGCTGTGCTTCGCGACTTCCCGGATGTTGCTGATCGCCCGCTCCTTCCTAAAACGTTTCCGGGCGGAAACTAGGGCGTCAGGAACCAAAAGTCAAGGGAGGCGACCGCTCTCCGGCGAAAACGCTACCGGCACCGCCCGGCGATCAGGCGCGGGTGATCGCGCCCTCGCTCGCCGACGAGACGAGCGCCGCGTACTTGGCGAAGACGCCGTTCTCGTAGCGGGGCGGGGGCGGGGACCAGGCGGCGAGGCGCGCGGCCAGCTCGTCGTCCGAGAGCTCGGCGCGGAGCTCGCCGCCCTCGACGTCGATCACCACCGTGTCGCCCTCCTGCAGCGCCGCGAGCGGCCCGCCTCTGGCCGCCTCCGGGGACACGTGGCCGACCATGAACCCGTGCGTGGCGCCCGAAAACCGCCCGTCGGTGATCAGCGCGACGGAGTCGCCCAGGCCCTCGCCGATCAGCGCGGCGGTCACCTGGAGCATCTCCGGCATCCCGGGGGCGCCGGCGGGGCCCTCGTAGCGGATGACGACCACGTCGCCCTCCCGGATCGACTTCGCCTTCACGGCGGCGAACGCCGCGCCCTCGTCGTCGAAGACGCGCGCGGGGCCGCGGTGCAGGGTGCGCCCGACCGTGAGCTTGACCACGCAGCCCTCGGGCGCGAGGTTGCCGCGCAGGATCCGCAGCGAGCCGCTCGGCTTGATCGGCTGCTCGATCGTCGCGACGACCTCCTGCCCGGGCGTCTCCTCGACCGCGGTCGCGACCTCGCCGAGCGTACGCCCGTCGACCGTCGGCAGCTCGCCGTGGACGAGCCCCTGCTTCGCGAGCTCGCGCGCGACGAGCGCGACGCCGCCCGCGCGGTAGACGTCGGTGGCGTGGAAGCGCCCCCAGGGCTTCATGTCTGCGAGCACCGGCGTGCGGCCGGCGATCCGGTCGAAGTCGTCGATCGTGAACTCGATCCCGAACTCGCGCGCGACCGCGAGCAGGTGGAGCAGGCCGTTCGTCGAGCCGCCCGTCGCGACCACCGAGGCGGCGGCGTTCTCGATCGCGGCCCTCGTGATGAAGTGGGACGGGCGCAGGTCCTTCCGGACGAGCTCGACCGCGAGGCGGCCGCACTCGGCGGCCGCGGCCGCCTTCCTGGGCGACAGCGCGGGGATCCCGTTCAGCCCGGGCGGGCTGATCCCGAGGAACTCGAGGATCGTCGACATCGTGTTGGCCGTGAACTGGCCGCCGCACGCTCCGGCGCCGGGGCATGCGACCGACTCGAGCTCGTGCAGCTCCGCGGCGTCGAGCGTGCCCGCCGCGTACCCGCCGATTCCCTCGTAGACGTCGGCGACGGTGACGTCGCGGCCGCGGAAGACCCCGGGCGCGATCGAGCCCGTGTACAGGACGACGGACGGGATGTCGAGCCGGCCCAGCGCCATCAGCGCCGCGGGGTTCGTCTTGTCGCACGCGACGAGGCAGACGAGCCCGTCGAACAGGTGCCCGCGCGTGACGAGCTCGATCGAGTCGGCGATCACCTCGCGCGACACGAGGCTGGCCCGCATCCCCTCGGTGCCCATCGTCACGCCGTCGGAGACCGCGATCGTGTTGAACTCCATCGGGGTGCCGCCTGCCTCGCGGACGCCTCGCTTCACGTCCTGCGCGAGCTCGCGCTGGTTCAGGTTGCAGGGCATCGTCTCGATCCAGGTCGTCGCGACGCCGATCAGCGGCTTCGCCAGGTCCTCGTCGGTGAACCCGACGCCCTTCAGCATCGACCGCGCGCCGGCGCGGTCGGGCCCGTCGGTGATCGCCGCGCTGCGGCGCTTCGCGGGGTCGGCGGGCCGGTCGTAGGGGTTCGAGCTCACCGCGCCGATCCTATCCCGCCGGCCAACCCTCCGCGCGAGTTGCATAAATGCACTGAGATTGCATAATATTCCACCGTGATCACGACCGCGATCCTCGGCGCGTCCGGATTCTCCGGCCAGGAGACCCTCGACCGCGTCCTCGGCCATCCGGAGCTCGAGCTCGTCGCGCTCGGCTCCGACTCGCTGGCCGGGCAGCCGGTCGGTGCGCTCGATCCCCGGCTCGCCCGGAACGGGCACGGCCCGCTGCCGGCGTTCGTCCCGAACGACGCCGCCCTCGCGGCGGGAGCGGACCTCGTCTTCGTCTGCCTCGACAACGAGCTCGAGCCGCCGGAGGACGCGGTCGTCGTCGACCTGTCCGGGTCGCACCGGACGGGGTTCGACGAGTGGTGCTACGCGCTGCCGGAGCTGGCGCCGCCCACGGGGCGGCTGATCGCGAATCCGGGCTGCTACGCGACCGCCGCGCTGCTCGCGCTCGCGCCGATCGCCGGCATCGTCGACCCGGCGACGGTCGTCGTCGACGGCAAGTCGGGCATCTCGGGAGCCGGCCGCACGCCGAAGGACCGCTCGCACGCCGCCGCCGTGCTCGAGAACGTCTCTCCGTACGCGGTCGGAGAGCACCGGCACGCGCCGGAGATCGCGCGGCTGCTCGGGTTCCCCGTGACCTTCGTCCCGCACGTCGTCCCGCTCCGCCGCGGGCTCGTCTGCACCTGCTACGTCACCGCGAGCGAGGACCCGCGGCCGCTGCTCGAGGCCGCGTACGCCGGCAGCCACGTCGTCGAGGTGATCGAGACGGTGCCCGACCTCGCGCGCCTGCAGGGCACCGACGCCGCGGAGATCGCGGTGTTCGAGGATCGCTCGACCGGCCGCTGGATCGTCGTCGGCGCGATCGACAACCTCGGCAAGGGCGCGGCGGGGCAGGCGGTGCAGAACGCGAACCTCGCGCTCGGCCTGGAGGAGACCGCCGGGCTCCGCCTCTCCGGGGTGCTGGTCTAGATGGCGGTCGCGGTCGAGCGGACCACGGTCGCGGCCGGCGCGGTCACCGCCGCGCAGGGCTTCGCCGCCGGCGCGGTGCACGCCGGCATCCGCAAGTCGAAGCTCGACCTCGCCGTCGTCCGCTCCACGGTCCCCGCGGTCGGAGCGGCGATGTTCACCGCGAACCGGGTGCAGGCGGCGCCGGTGCTGGTCTCCAAGGCGCACGTCGCGCAGCGCGAGCCCCAGGCGGTCGTGATCAACTCGGGCGTCGCCAACGCCGCGACCGGCCGGCAGGGCGAGCTCGACGCGCTCGCGACCGCGGCCGAGACGGCGGCGCTGCTCGGCCTCGAGCCGGAGCAGGTGCTCGTCCTGTCGACCGGGGTGATCGGCGTGAAGCTGCCCATGCCGAAGCTGACGGCGGGCCTCGCGGAGATCCGGCTCGCCGCCGACGGCGGCGCCGAGGCGGCGGAGGCGATCCTGACCACCGACACGTACCCGAAGGAGGCCGTCGCCGCCCGCGGGGTGTTCACGGTCGGCGGGATGGCGAAGGGCGCCGGGATGATCCACCCGTACCTGGCGACGATGCTCGCCGTCGTCACCACCGACTACCCGCTCGAGGGCGGCGCGGAGGCCCGGGCGTTCCTGAAGCGGGCCGTGAACGAGAGCTTCAACCGGATCTCCGTCGACGGCGACTGCTCGACCAACGACGCCGTGATCCTGCTCGCCAACGGCGCGAGCGGCGTGACGCGCACGCCCGAGTCCGACCGCGACTTCGCCTCCGCGCTCGGCGAGGTCTGCGCCGACCTCTCCCGGCAGATCGTCATGGACGGCGAGGGAGCGACGGTGCTCCTGGAGGTCGTCGTCACCGGCGCCGCCAGCGACGGCGAGGCGAACGCGGTCGCGAAGCGCATCGCGACCTCCCCGCTCGTCAAGACCGCCGCGTTCGGCCGCGATCCGAACTGGGGCCGGATCCTCGCCGCCGCCGGCTCGGCGTTCGTGTCCGGAGGCTTCGCGCAGCTCGACGTCGACCGGCTGACACTCCGGATGAACGGCGTGGAGCTGTTCGCCGCCGGCGAGCCGACCGGCGCGCCCGTCCCCCTCGACGGCACGGTCTGCCGCATCGAGCTCGATCTCGACCTCGGCTTCGCCTCGGCCACCTACCTCGCCTCCGACCTCACGTACGACTACGTGCGGATCAACGCGGAGTACACGACGTGAGCCGCGGCATCACCGTGGTCAAGGTCGGCGGCGCCGTGGTCGGCGACGAGCTCGGCGCGCTCCGCGACGCCGTGGTCGTCCACGGCGGCGGCCCGCAGATCTCCGCGGCGATGGCGGCCGCCGGGCTCGAGGTGACCTTCGTCCACGGCCGCCGGGTCACGAGCCCGGCGGCGATCGAGGTCGTCCGCGACGCGCTCCTCGCCGTCAACCGCCAGCTCTGCGCGCTGATCGGCCCGCGCGCCGTCGGCCTCGCCGGCGACGAGATCGGGCTCGAGGCGATTCCGGTGCCGGAGCTGGGCCTGGTCGGCTCGCCGGTCCCGAGCCGCCCGCAGGCGATCGTCGACGCGCTCGCCGCCGGCCTGATCCCGGTGGTCGCACCGGTCGCCGCGGGGCCGCTCAACGTCAACGCCGACGAGGCCGCGGCCGCGCTGGCGATCGGGCTCGGCGCCGGCCGGATCCTGTTCCTGACCGACGTCCCCGGCGTGCTCGACGACGACCGCGTGCTCGACCGGATCGGAGCCGACGAGGTCGAGGCGGGGTCGTTCGAGGGCGGCATCGTCCCCAAGCTGCACGCGGCCGTGGTCGCCGCCCGGACGGGCGTCCGGGCCGAGATCGGCCGGACGCTGGTGACCGCCTGATGCTGGCGACGAGGGACACCGTCCTGGCGACGTACGCCCGCGCCGACGTCACCTTCGTCGAGGGCGACGGCGCCTGGCTGACCGCGGCGGACGGGACCCGCTACCTCGACTTCGCCGCCGGCATCGCCGTCGTCGGCCTCGGCCACCGCCACCCGGAGCCGCTCGCCGCCGCGCACGCGCAGCTCGACCGGCTCTGGCACGTCTCGAACCTCTACTGGACGGAGCCGATGACGCGGCTCGCCGACCTCCTCTCCGACCGGTTCGGCGGCGCGCGGGCGTTCTTCTGCAACTCGGGCGCCGAGGCGGTCGAGGCTGCGATCAAGCACGCGCGCAAGGCGACCGGCAGGCCGGGCGTGGTCGCGCTCGAGGGCTCCTTCCACGGACGGACGCTGGGCGCCCTGTCCGCGACGGGCCAGCCGGCGAAGCGCGCGGCCTTCGAGCCGCTCGTCCCCGGCGTCGGCTTCGCGCGCCTGAACGACACGGCGTCGCTGGAGGCCGCCGTCGGTCCGGACACCGCGCTGATCCTGGTCGAGCCCGTGCAGGGCGAGGGCGGCGTCCACGCCGCGGCGCCGGGATTCCTGGCCGCCGCGGCGGAGCTGGCCGCCGAGCACGGCGCCCTCCTCTGCTTCGACGAGGTGCAGACCGGCGTCGGCCGGACCGGCAGCTTCTTCGCCTTCGAGCAGCTCGGTGTGCGGCCGCACCTGGTCACGCTCGCGAAGGGACTCGCCAACGGCCTGCCGATCGGCGCCCTGCTCGTCTCCGACCACGCCCCCGCCGGGCTCGCGCCCGGCGACCACGCCTCGACCTTCGGCGGCAACCCGGTCGTCACCGCGGCCGCCTGCGCCGTGGTCGGGGCGGTCGACGACGAGCTGCTCGCGAACGTCCGGGCACGGAGCGCGCAGCTCGCCGCCGCGCTGCCCGTGCGCGGCGCCGGCTTGCTGCTCGGGGCCGAGACCGTCGGCCCGGCCTCCGAGGCGGTCGCCGCATGCCTCGACGCGGACCTGCTGGTCACCTCGGCCGGCCCCACCACGCTCCGCCTCTCGCCCCCGCTCACCGTCACCGCCGAGGAGGTCGCGCAGGCGATCTCGATCCTCCAGGAGGTTCTCCCGTGACCGCACACCGTCGCGAGCGGCAGGGCGCGATCCTGCGCCTGATCCGCGAGCGCGAGATCTCGACGCAGGCCGAGCTCTCGGCCGCCCTCCACGACGCCGGCTACGACGCCGTCCAGACGACCGTCTCCCGCGACATCGCCGAGCTCGGCCTCGTCAAGGTCCGGGCCGCCAGCGGGCGCCGGGTCTACGCGCCGGCGGGCGCGGCCGATCTCGACCGGCTGCGCGAGCTCGACCAGGCGATCCGGCGGTGGGTGCTCTCGATCGAGGCGAGCGACAGCCTCGTCGTCGCCTTCACGCCGCGCGGCTTCGCCGCGGCGCTCGGCGACGCGATCGACGAGTCCCGCCATCCGCACGTGCTCGCCACCGTGGCGGGCGAGAACACCGTCCTCGTCGTGCCGGCGGCAGGCGTGAAGGCCGCGGCGCTGCGCGACGAGCTGAGCAGACATCTCCTGGAAGGAGCAGCATGAGCACAGCCGTCCTCGCCTACTCGGGCGGGCTCGACACCACCTGCATCATCGCCTGGCTGAAGGAGGACTACGGCTTCGACGAGGTCGTCGCCGTCCTCTGCGACGTCGGCCAGGAGTTCGACCTCGAGCAGGCGCAGTCCCGCGGGTACGCGGCCGGCGCCGACGACGTGCTGCTCGTCGACCGCCGCGAGTCGTTCGCGGGCGAGCAGGTCGCGAAGGCCCTGCAGGCCAACGCGCTCTACGAGGGCAAGTACCCGCTCGTCTCGGCGCTCTCCCGGCCGGTGATCGCGCAGGCCGTGGCCGAGCTCGCGCTGGAGCTCGGCGCCGAGGCCGCGGTCCACGGCTGCACCGGCAAGGGCAACGACCAGCTCCGCTTCGAGCTCGCGTTCCGCGCCAACTACCCGGGCGTGCGCGTGATCGCGCCGCTCCGCGACCGGGTCTGGACGCGCGACCAGGAGATCGAGTACGCGCTCGCCCGCGGGATCCCGATCACGGTCACGCAGGGCTCGCCGTTCTCGATCGACGAGAACCTGTTCGGCCGCTCGATCGAGGCGGGCATCCTGGAGGATCCGTGGGAGGCGCCGCCGGAGGAGGCCTTCCGGCTCACGTCCGATCCGGACGCCGCACCGGCGCCGGCCGAGGTCGTGATCGGCTTCGAGGCCGGGCTGCCGGTGTCCCTCGAGGGCCAGGCGCTGCCGCTCCACGAGCTGATCTCGGTCCTGAACGAGCAGGCGGGCGTGTACGGGATCGGGCGGATCGACATGATCGAGAACCGGGCGATCGGGATCAAGAGCCGCGAGCTGTACGAGGCACCGGCGGCGATGACGCTGATTGCCGCCCATCGCGCGCTCGAGGACATCGTGCTGACGAAGGCCGAGCTGGAGACGAAGCGCTGGGTCGAGGACCGCTGGGCGCGGACGGTCTACGACGGGCTCTGGTTCTCGCCGGTGCGCGAGGCGCTGGACGCGTTCGTCGCCGCCACCCAGACGCTCGTGTCCGGCGAGGTGCGCGTCGAGCTGCGGCCGGCCGCCGCCGTCGTCAACGGCCGCCGGTCGGAGAACGCGCTCTACGCGGAGACGCTGGCGTCGTACGCGACCGGCGAGACCTTCCCGCACGACTCGGCGGAGGGCTTCATCCGGCTCGCCTCGCTCGAGGCCGAGCTGGCCGCTGCCCGCGCGCGGGTGCGCGTGTGACGCTCTGGGCCGGCCGGGTGGAGGTGCGCCTGGCGCCGGAGGTGTGGCGGTTCCTCCGCGCCCACGACGCCGAGCTGCTGCCGTACGACTGCGCGGGGACGAGGCAGCACGCCGACCGCCTTCTCGCCGCCGGCCTCCTCGACGCGGAGGAGCACGCCGCCGCCGTCTCGGCGCTCGGCTCGATCGCGCAGGACGGCTACGCGGCCGTGCTCGACTCGGACGAGGACGTGCACTCGGCGATCGAGCGCGCGCTCGGCGACGTCGGCCGGAAGATCCACGCGGGCCGGTCGCGCAACGACCAGGTCGCTGCGGCGATGCGCCTCTACGTCGCCGACGCGTGCGCCGAGGCGGTGGAGGCGATCGGCGGATTCGCCCGGGCTGTGCTGGCGGTCGCCGAGGCCGAGGCGGACACCGTGATGCCCGGCTACACGCACCTCCAGCGGGCCCAGCCGGTGACGCTCGGATGGCACCTGCTCGCGTGGGCGGAGATGCTCGACCGCGACCGCGCGCGCTTCCGGTTCGCGGCGGAGCGGGCGGCGGAGTCGCCGCTCGGAGCCGGCGCCCTGGCCGGCTCGACGCTGCCGCTTCCGCCGGGCGGCATGCGCAACACGCTCGACGCGGTTGCCGACCGCGACTTCGCGCTCGACTACCTGTACGCCGCGACCGTCCTCTTCGTGCACCTCTCGCGGATCGGCGAGGAGATCGTCCTCTGGTCGTCGGCCGAGTTCGGGTTCGCGCGCCTGCCCGAGGAGGCGGCGACAGGCTCGTCGATGATGCCGCAGAAGCTCAACCCCGACGTGGCCGAGCTCGCGCGCGGCAAGGCCGGGACGGCGATCGGCCGGCTCACCGGGCTGCTGGCGACCGTCAAGGGCCTCCCGCTCGCCTACAACCGCGACCTCCAGGAGGACAAGCGGCCGGTGTTCGACGCCCGCCGCGAGGCCGCCGGGGCCCTGGCCGCGCTCGGGGCGCTGGTCGCCGGGCTCGAGTTCGACCGCGGGCGCCTGGCCGCCGCCGCGTCCGACCCGCTGCTCCTCGCCACGGACGCCGCCGAGGCCCTGGTCGCCGAGGGCGTGCCCTTCCGCGACGCCCACGAGCAGGTCGCGCGGACCGTCCGCGAGGGCGTGTTCGATCCGGACGCGACCGCGGCCGAGAGCGTCGCCGCCCGGCTGGGGGACGTCAGGGCGGCGGTGGCCGCCGCCCTGACCCGCTTCTCCTAGCCCGACGGCTCGGGAACGGCCCGCGGCGCGATCGGCACCTGCGGCGAGGGCGCCCGGCCGCGCTCCCACGGCGGCGTCACCCACGCGTCGTAGCCGCCGGGGACCGGGATGTAGAACTCCGGATAGCCCCACATGCCGTGCTCGGAGACGTCGAGCCCCGCGGTCTCCGTCTCCTCCTCGACGCGGATCCCCCACACCCGCTTCATCGCCCAGAGCGCGGCGAACGACGCGGTGAAGGTGAACCCGCCGACGGCTGCGAGCCCCAGCGCCTGGACCCCGAGCTGGTGGAACGAGCCCGTGTACACGAGGCCGCCGGTGCCGGTGGCGAGCCGCCTCGACAGGTCGGGCGAGGCGAAGAGCCCGGTCGCGAGTGTGCCCCACACGCCGCTCATGCCGTGGACGGCGACGGCGCCGATCGGGTCGTCGATGCCGATCCGCTCGACCGCGATCACGCCGACGACGGCGACGAACCCGGCGACGAGCCCGATCACGACGGCCGCCCAGGGCGCCACGTAGCCGCAGGCCGCGGTGATCGCGACCAGCGCGGCGAGGACGCCGTTCAGCATCATCGAGATGTCCGGCTTCTTCAGCACGAGCCAGGCGGTGAGGACGCCGCCGAGCGCGCCGGACGCGGCGGCGATGTTCGTCGTCAGCGCCACGTAGGCGAAGAAGCCGAACCCGCCGAAGTCGACCGACAGCGTCGAGCCCGGGTTGAACCCGAACCAGCCGAACCACAGGATCAGCGTTCCGAGGACGGCGTACGGGATGTTGTGCCCGGGGATCGGGTTCGCGCGCCCGTCGGTGCCGAACTTCCCGATCCGCGGCCCGAGGAGGAGCGCGCCCGCCAGGGCGGCCAGCGCGCCCTGGTAGTGCACGACCGTCGAGCCGGCGAAGTCCTGCATCCCCTTGGCGAAGAGCCAGCCGTGCGGGCTCCAGATCCAGTGCGAGACGATCGAGTAGACGAGCGTGAAGTAGACCCCGAAGACGAAGTACACCCAGAGCTTCGCCCGCTCGGCCATCGCCCCCCAGACGATCGCGAGCGAGACGCCCGCGAACACGACCTCGAACAGGTAGCCGGCGGCGCCGGGAACCTCGGAGAACCAGTCGAACGGCGCCTTGCCGACCGCGGTCAGCTCGTCGACGGACGGGAAGAACCCGGCGGTGCCGACGAAGCCGTGGCCGCCGCCGAACGCCATCCCGAAGCCGACCATCCAGTAGACGATCGAGCAGATTCCGAAGATCAGCACGTTCTTCCCGGCGATGTGCCCCGCGTTCTTCATCCGCGTCAGGCCGGCTTCCAGGAAGGCAAAGCCCGCCTGCATGAACATCACCAGCACGGCGGTCACGACGACCCAGATCGTGCTCGCTGCGATCAGCAGGTCGTGGTTCTCAGGCACCGGCATCCACCTCCTCGAGGCTCAGACCCGTCCGGTTGTGGGTCACGTTCGCGACCGGGGTCGTCCAGACGATCCCGTCGCCCGACTCGCCGCCGCTGCGGGCCGCGTCGACCGCCGCCGACACGACCGCCTCGGCCTTGTCCTCGGCGACCACGAAGACGAGGAGCGCCTTCGGCAGGAAGCGCGACTCGAACACGCGGCCGCGGTACTCGTGCGTGACGCCGCGCTGGCGCCCGTGGCCGATCGCCTCGACCACCGTGACGCCGACGTGGCCGGTCGCGTCCTCGACCGCGTCGATCACGGTCTCGACCCGCTCGCGGATCACGACCGCCTCGACCTTCACGAAGCTCATGCAGTCCTCCTCTCCATCAGGACGGTGTCCCGCCAGACGCCGTCGAGCTGTCCGATGCGCTCGCGGGTGCCGACGAGGCGGAAGCCGCAGCGCTCGTGGAAGGCGATGCTCGCCCTGTTGTCCGCGAAGATCGACGCCTGGATCGTCCAGATCCCGTCCGCCTCGGCGCCGGAGATCAGCCGCTCGAGGAGCGCCCGCCCGACGCCGCGCCCGCGCTCGCCGGCGGCGACGTAGACGCTGTTCTCGGCCACGCCCGCGTAGCAGGGACGCCGTGAGGTGGGGAGCAGCGCCGCCCACCCGACGAGCCGGCCGCCGTCGTCGGCGACGAGCCGGTGCCCGTCCAGGTAGGCCTCGTCCCAGTCCTCCCACGACGGCGCGGTGGTCTCGAACGTCGCCAGCCGCGTCGCGATCCCCTGCTCGTAGACCGCCTTGACGGCGGGCCAGTCGCTCGGTGTCATCGGCCTGATCTCCATGTGTCGGACCAACAAAAAACGCCCCAGGACTCCGGGAGTCCCGAGGCGACATCGCCTGCGCGCCGCCTTCGGCGGCGGCGCGCTTCAACAATAGAAGTAATGGCGGACGCGGTCAAACTCCGGTCGTCGGTGGCCACGCGGCGTTTGCGTCCCCGTCGAGAGGTCTGCTAGCCTCGGCGGCTCGATGCTGCGCTTCAGCTGACACGAAGGTCTCGCGCGCCCCGCCGGTGAGCCGGTGGGTGCTGCTGTCCGTGTCGTTCACGAGCTGAGGAGCATCAGATGCACGCCGTAGAAGTGAAGAACCTGCGCAAGGAGTTCGTCCGCAAGGACGGGCGCAAGCGCAAGCGGATCGCCGCCCTCCGCGGGATCACGCTCGAGATCGCCCGCGGCGAGTGCATCGCGATCCTGGGCCAGAACGGCTCCGGGAAGTCGACGCTCGTCCGGCTGCTCTCGACGCTCCTGATCCCGGACGGCGGCAGCGCGCGCATCTTCGGGCACGAGATCACCGAGACCCGCGCGGTACGGACGCTGGTCAACCGCGTCTCCGTCGAGGCGTCGTTCTTCAAGAAGATGTCGGCGACCGAGAACCTCGCGTACGCGGCCCGGTTCTACGGGCTCACCCCGAAGGAGACGCGCGAGCGGATCCCGGTGATCCTCGACCGGGTCGGCTTCCCCGCGTCCAGGCGCACGCACGCGATGGAGAACCTGTCGCGCGGGACGCAGCAGAAGGTCGCGCTCGCACGCGCGCTGCTCACCTCGCCGGTGCTGCTCCTGCTCGACGAGCCGACCACGGGCCTCGACCCGCGCTCGAAGCTCGAGGTGCAGGACTTCATCCGCGAGGTGCGCGCCGTCCACGACACGACGATCCTGCTCTGCACGCACGACCTCGCCGAGGCCGAGGTCCTCGCCGAGCGGATCGGGATCCTCGACGACGGCGAGCTCCTCTGCCTGGAGAGCGCCGACGAGATCAAGGACCGCTACGGCGTCGAGACGCTCGAGGAGGCGTTCTTCGCCGCCACCGGCCGCACGTTCGAGGACGAGCGGGAGGAAGAGGAAGAGGAGGTGGATGCCTGATGACCGCGATCGCCGCGCGCGCGCGTCACGAGCTGATCGGCCTGTACGGCGTCGTCGAGCGGAACTGGTACCTCGTCAAGCGCTACGCGCTCTGGGAGCTCGCGTTCTTCGTCTGGACGATTGCGAACACGCTGTCGATCGTCTTCATCTCGAAGACCGACGACATCAGCCCGGAGAAGGTCAACGAGCTCACGACGAAGCTCCTGATCGGAGCGGTGATCTGGGCGTTCCTCGGGATCGTGTTCGAGATCCTCACCGAGACCGTCGCGTGGGAGCGCTGGGAGGGGACGATCGAGTACACGTTCATGGCGCCGCTCTCGCGGCCCGTGCACCTGCTCGGGATGGGGCTGTTCGCGATCGCCTACGGCGTCGTCCGCGCGTCGCTCGTGTTCGGCGCGATCGCGGCGATGTTCTCGCTGCACATGCCGAGCGCCGACTTCGGCACGGCGCTGCTGCTGCTCGCGATCGGCTCGGTGTCCTTCATCGGGATCGGGATGATGACCGCGGTCCTGCCGCTGATCTCGCCCGAGAAGGGGACGCAGCTCGGGTTCATGGCGCAGGGGACGATGCTGGTCGTCTCGGGCGTCTACTACCCGGTCTCGGTGCTGCCCGGGTGGATGCAGGCGATCTCGACGATCTCGCCCGCGACGTACGCGCTGCGCGGGATCCGGGCGGCGATCATCGACGGCGCGGGGCCGGCGGCGGTCTGGGGCGACATCTGGCCGCTGATGGTGATCGGCGCGGCGTCGATCCCGCTCGGGCTCTGGGTCTTCCGCCGCGGCGAGCAGTACGCGAAGCGCCACGGGAAGCTGAAGCGGTCCGGATGATCGTCGGGCACGTCGTGCGTCTTAACCATGCCTGGCACCGTAAAGACCCTGCTAACCCCGGGAAACGAGGGCCTCGTCTTAACAGTGCCTGGCACCGTGAGGACGCGTCCGTCGGCATCGAGTTGACGACGATCGCCGCGCGGCCCGGGCTGCTGGAGGCCGCCTACCCCTTGGGCGCTCCGGGTGCCGCCACGACCGGCCCGGCGTCGCCGGGGACGGGCCGACCGCGCCGCTGCCGCTCGTGCGCGCCGGCGGCTAGCCGACCACGGGGCTCGTCGTCGTGAACGCGTTCGCCCGGTAGGCGGTCGCTGACACACGCAACGCGATCCGGTACCGCCCGGCCTTCAGCTTCGACCGCGGCAGCCGCGTCGGCACGCCGGCGCGCGCCGTGCCGCGCAGGACGGCGGCGGCCGCGCTCGAGCCGGTGCGGCGGTAGGTCTCGACGAAGGCGCAGTCCGTGTCGCACGTGAGCTCCCCGCGCTTCCAGTCGACGATCGGCCGCGGGGCGAGCAGCGCGGCACAGCCCGTGACCGACGCCGCCCGGAACCGCCCCGCGGCCGTCCGGACCGCGGCCAGGCTGGACTTCGGCGTGTGCCGGTCCGCATAGAAGACGCCGGACTGGAAGCTGGCGAGGAACGGGCTGTCGATCAGCCGGAAGACCATGATCGTGCGGACTGTCGGCTGGCAGGCGGCGAGGTGGAAGGCGTCGGCGTAGTAGCGGGCCTGGGTCGCCTCGGTGACCGGGTGCGTGGTCGGCGGCTCCTTCCCGCTGTAGAGCTCGCCGTGGGCGGACGGGACCCGGGCCTCGACCCCGAACTCGTCGTACACGAGCGGCAGCGTCCTGCCCTTCTGCGCCGTGCCGCCGAACGCACGGTCGAGGACCGAGACCAGCCGCCCGTAGTCGGCGATCGTGATCGGGTTGGCGAGCGGGTTGTGCCGAAACGTCGGCGGAAGGTCTGCGCGCTCCATGTAGGGGTGGTAGGAGAACGCGTCCATGATCGGCTTCGTCCGGTGCGAGGCGCGGTACGCCGAGCCGAGGTCGAGGACGAACCGGGCGGGCGAGTGGGTGTCGCGGCCGGTGCCCCGCTTGTTCGTCCCCGAGTGCGCGAGCGTGCCGCCGACGACCTCCACCCGGCGGGCAACGCGCTTGACCGCGTCGTACGTCCGCGCGAGCAGGCGCTCGTAGCCGGCGGCCGCGGCGTCCTGCCCCGCCGGCCCGAACTGCGGCGCCCAGAACAGGTTGAGGTTGGGCTCGTTGCCGACGATCACGTGCCGGAGCCCGGGAATGCCCTTGACGGCGCCGGCGAGCCAGGTCGCGAACTGCGCCTGCTGCGCCGCGGTGGTCGGCGTCTCCGAGCTGTCCGCCGGGTAGGCGTCGAGGTAGACGTCGACGCCGGCGGCCCGCGCCCGGTCGATGCCGTTGCGCAGGTCCGAGAGGAGCCCGGGGTCGATCGTCCTCTGGCCGCGCTGCCAGGTGATCGTGACGCGCGCGGTGTCGGCGACGCCCGCCCGCTTCGCCGCCGCGACCGTCGAGGCCTGGAGGCCAGGGTCGAGGAGCTCGGGGACGACGGCGCCGATCGCGAGCGGCGCCCGCGCGGCCGCAGGCGCTGCGGCGCACGCCGCGGCGGCGCAGAGCAGCGCGACAAGAGACCCCTTCGGCCGCACCGGGCGGCACTACCCGCCGGGCCGGTTCTCAACCCTCGGGAGCGCGGTAGTTCGGCCGGACGCCGACCTCCCGGAACCCTGCGCGGACGATGTTGCGGTACGAGCCCGACGGCCGGTCGTCCTGGAGCTCGCCCGTCTCGGTGGTGACGGCCGTGCAGCCGTGCCGCCGGGCCTCCTCGATGCGGGCGGCGAGGACCGCGCTCTGCGCCCCGCGGCCGCGAAACCCGGGGAGGGTTGCGCCGAAGCCGAGCCAGCCGATGTCCTCGTGGATGAACAGGGCGCCCGCGCCGGCCGGCGCGCCCTGGTCGTACGCCACGTA
>Ga0070741_10010104_pt1 | contig 17979 bp, 14 predicted proteins | sample Coa_R1_4_FD_66440 | JGI IMG/M metagenome (GOLD analysis project Ga0070741, IMG submission 66440) | Surface soil microbial communities from Centralia Pennsylvania, which are recovering from an underground coalmine fire - Coalmine... | ecosystem: Environmental > Terrestrial > Soil > Unclassified ...
CAGGATCGACAGGTACGACGGGCACCGATGCTTGCGCTTCTGCTTCGAGGTGCCGTCGTCTTCGGGGCGGTCGTCGTGCTCCTGGAACACGCGGACGAACGCGTCGAACGCGTACGCCTCACGCTCCTCCCGTCGGCCTTCCCGGCGGGCGTTGGTGAACTCCTCGTTCACGAGGCGCTCCAGCACGCGTGCCACGTGGCTGCCGTCGCGCACCGTGCCGGTCGCGTTGAAGTGCCGGCGGCCTTCCTCGTCGGTCCACGACCGGCCCGCCGCTCCTCGTGGATGCGCCGTTCGGTCTCCTCGGGGTCCGGGTCGGCCTTGGCGCGCTCGCGGGCCGCCTCCTGGCGCAGCGCCGCGACCGTCGAGCTCCTCGCCTTGTCCAGCAGGCGGCGTTCGGCGGCGGCGTTGCCGTTCGCGCCCGCGGCGACGAGCGCGGCCTGCGCGGGTGAGATCTCACCCGTGCGCATCGCGGTCTCGGTCGCCGGATGCGCGTCGAGCCGCTTGGACAGCGCGAGCTGCCGCTTCGCCGCGCCGCGCGTGGTGCCTGACTGCTTCGCCATCCCCTCGGCGGTGTCGCGATGGCCGCGCTGGCGCCACGCGGCGGCTTCTTCGACGCGCTGGGCGAGCAGCGTCTTGGCGTTCGCGGCGAGCCGTTCGATCCTCTCGAACGCGTTCCACATCGGCTCCGCATCCGCGAGCGCGGCCGCGTCCGGCGCACCAACGCGGCGACTCGATCCCGTTCCGCCCGCACCTCCGCCACGCCAGCATGCATTCAGTATGAACGAGGGGTGTGTCACTGAACGCCGTGCGAGCGGCGAAGAGGGCGAGAATTCTCTGCTTCTCGTCAGCGCATCCGCGCCATGCTTGCTCTCGTGCACGACGAATCGCTCGCGAGGATCTGCACCGATCTCGACGCGACGACCCGGGCGGTGGCTGGCACTGCTCTTCACACCCGCGCCCGGGTTCGAAGCGGGGCTGGTCGCGAGTTCGCCTCGACGTCGACGGGAGCTTCGTCGGCGAGGTCGGCCTGCCGCTTCCGCGGGATGACGAGCGCGCGCTGGTCGCGCTCGTCGACAAGCTCTGCGAGGAGTGGCTCGACGAGGACGTCGTCTGGGGGTGGCTGGCCGATGTGCCCCGACCACCCGAACCACCCGCTGCGCGCGGACCTGGACCGTGACGGGCGCGCCACCTGGTTCTGCCCGCGTGGCCGGCCCGTCGCTCCGGTCGGAAGTCTCGGCGCCGTCGGCGGGTAGCGGTCCGAGCGGTTGTGCGTCGCTCGTTGTCGTAGAGCGACATTGAGCGACGCACAAAGCGGTAACGACGAGCGCGATGCTCGCTACGCGGGGCGCAGCTCGTTCAGCTCGCGGGTGTTGTCGCGCATGATGAGGCGGCGCGTGTCGTCGTCGAAGTCCTTGAGCTCACGGACGTAGTCGAGCGGCTCGGGCATGCCCTCGATGTGCGGCCAGTCCGACCCGAAGATGACGCGGTCGGCCCCCATCAGCTCGACCGTCTCGTACGGGTCGTCCTCCCAGAACGGGTTGATCCAGATGTTGCGTCGGAACGTCTCGACCGGGTCCTCGGGGAAGAACCCGGGGATCTTGCGCGACACCGAGTGCAGCTTGCGGAACAGGTCGGGCAGGAACTCGGACCCGTTCTCCACGGACGCGATGCGCACGTTCGGGAAGCGCGTGAACAGCCGGTCGAAGATCAGCGACGCGAGGAAGTCGTAGATCGCGCGCTCGATCGCGAGCATCTTGATCGACGGCCGGCCGCTGCCGCCGAAGGTCGCGGAGAACCCGTCACGCGCGTAGCCCTGCGACGAGTAACCGCTGTCCCCCGCGTGCACCACGACGGTGATGCCCGTCTCGTTCACGCGCGACCAGAACGGATCGAACCACGGGTCGGCCGGCGGCAGCTGCCCGAAGACCGTCGTCGGCGCCGCGGGCCGCATGCACACGACGCGCGCACCACGTTCCAGCGCCCAGTCGAGCTCGCGCACCGCCGCGTTGACGTCGGCGAGCGAGATGTACGGCGCGGCGAAGATCCGGTCCCGGTACGCGAAGCCCCAGTCCTCCTCGACCCACTGGTTGAACGAGCGGAAGACGAGTGCGACCGCCTCCGGGTCCTCCTTCAGCAGCTCCTCGTAGAGGATCCCCAGCGTCGGGAAGAGCCAGATCTGCGCGACGCCCTGCTCGTCCATCACCGCGAGCCGCGCGTCGCGGTCGCGGTACTCGGGCCGGATCGGCTCGCGCTCGCGCAGGAACTCGAGCGGGTTGCGGCCGTCGGGGTTGCCCCGGAAGTAGTCGTGCATCGCGCCGGCCTTGGCGATGGGATCGAAGGTCGGGTTGACGACGGCGTGGGACACCCGCCCCGCGACGACGTGGTACTTGCGCCCGTCGATCTCGGCCCACTGCACGGTGCGGGGCCCGAGCGCGGGGTCGAGGTGACGGGTGAACGCGTCGAGGGCCTCGTAGTAGTGGTTGTCGGCGTCGAACGCCGCGTAGCCGAGCTCGCCGGACATCGGTCGTCGCTCCCTCTCGTGCCGATCGCGGACCTTCCAGCGTAAGCGCGCGTCACACGACCGGACCTCAAGACGCGCCCCGCCGGAACCGATGCAACGACGGCTGGTTCGGCGAGGGAGGGCCCCGGGTGGCGCGACGTTGGCTGGTCGTCGGTTCGTTGGCGGCCGTCCTCGGCCTCGTCATGGTCGTCAGCCCCGTCGCGACGACGAACGGGCCGTCACGACCGCCCACGACCGAGTCGCGTGTCGCGCTCGCCGCGCAGGCGGTCGGCGGCGGCTGGCGCGCCGACGCGGACGTCCACGCCGACCTCGTCGGCGTGAAGTGGTCGGGCGACCCGCACGCGCAGTTCACGGTCTCGACCCGCGACACGCACGGTCGCTGGTCGGCACCCGCGCCGCTCGACACGGTCGACACCGGCCCCGATCCCGGCACCGCGGAGGCCGCGCACGCCGTGACCAACGCGACCGAGCCGGTCTGGGTGCGCGGCTCGACCGGCGTGCGCGTGCAGCTCGCGAGCGGCGGTGCGACGCACGTCGACCTGCACACGGTGGACGCACCGAACCCGACGCACCCGTCGTCCAGCGCGGACGCCGCGGTCGCGTACCCCGGCATCATCTCGCGCGCGCAATGGGGCGCCGACGAGAGCCTTCGCTACCGCAACTGCAACGGCGCGCCGCAGTACAGCGATCGTCTGCGCTTTGCCGTCGTGCACCACACCGCCGACGGCAACACGTACTCGCCCGCCGACAGCTTCTCGATCGTGCGCGGCATCTACACGTACTCGGTCGTCACGCTCGGGTACTGCGACATGATGTACAACTTCCTCGTCGACAAGTACGGCCAGATCTTCGAGGGCCGTTACGGCGGGGTCGACAAGCCCGTCCTCGGTGCGCACGCGATCGGGTTCAACACCGAGAGCGTCGGCATCGCGATGATCGGCAACTACATGACGACGCAGCCGTCGGCCGTCGCGGTCGACGCGCTCGAGCGTCTCATCGCGTGGAAGTTCTGGGTCGACCACGTCGACCCGCGCGCGCCCGTCGCGTACACGACGTCCGGCAACGACAAGTTCGCCGCGGGCACGACCGTCACGATCCCGACGATCGTCGGTCACCGCGACACCTGGTTCACGGCATGTCCCGGTGACGACCTCTACGCGTTGCTGCCCGCGATCCGCGCGAGCGTCACGTCGCGGGTGAGCGACTCGCCGCCCGTCTTCCCCAGCTGGGTTCCGCAGTCGGGTGCGGCGCGCCTGCTCGCGCTCGACGCGTGGGGCGGGCTCTATCCCGCGGGCGGCCAGGCCGCGGTCACGCCGACCGGCTACTGGCCCGGGTGGGGCATGGCACGTGGCGCCGCGGAGCTGCCCGGCGGCGCCGGCGGGTACGTGCTCGACGGCTACGGCGCGCTGCACCCGTACGGTGCCGCGCCCCCGCTCAGGACGACGGGCTACTGGCCCGGCTGGGACATCGCGCGTGATGTCGCGCTGCTCCCGGGCGGGGCGGGCGGCTACGTGCTCGACGGGTTCGGCGGGCTGCACCCGTTCGGGAGCGCGCCCGCGGTCGCGGTCTCGGGCTACTGGCCGGGCTGGGACATCGCGCGGCGGCTCGTCGTCCTCCCGAGCGGGACCGGCGGCTACGTGCTCGACGGCTGGGGCTCGTTGCACCGGTTCGGCACGGCGCCCGCGCTCGCGACGCACGGCTACTGGCCGGGCTGGGACATCGCGCGCGACGTCGCGGTGCGCCCCGGCACGAGCTTCGTGTACGTGCTCGACGGCTTCGGCGGCATCTGGCCCGCGACCGGCGCGCCCGCCGTCCCGGCGCCCTACTTCGGGCGTGACGCCGCGCGCGGCCTCGTGTTGACGAGCGCCGGCGGCGGCTACGCGTTGCGCGACGACGGTGGGATCGCGGCGTTCGGCGGCGCGCCCGCGGTCCTCCAGGCGCAGTCGGTGCTGTCACCGCCCAACGCGGTCGCGCTCACGACGGGCTGAGGCGCCGCGGTTCTCGGAAGCGTCAGCCACAACATGTGTGCATGACGCTTCACAGAACGGTCGGGTGGTGGGCGGTCGAGAGCTCCACGAACGCGCGTGCCGCGGGTGACAGCGGGCCGGGCCGGTGCAGCAGCCCGATCGTGCGCGTCACGGCCGGCGTCAACGGGGCGACGACCGCGCCTTGGTCCGCGGCGACGCGCGCGAGTGGTGCGGGCAGGAGCGCGACGCCCGCGCCCGCGAGGACGAGCGGCACGATCGCCTCGCGCTGGTTCGTCTCCACCGCGACCGTCGGCTCGACGCGCCGCGACCGCAGCGCGTCCTCCAGCAGGTCGCGCGTCGAGGTGCCAGGCGGCGACGTGACGATCGGCGTGTCGCGGAAGCGTGTGACGGGGAACCGGTCGCGCACGTCGGTCCCCGGCGGGCACACCGCGAGGAGCTCCTGGCGGTGCAGGCGGACGGTCTGCAGCTCGGCGCGGCGCGCGGGAAGGTCCGCGAGCCCGAGCTCGCACCGGCCGTCGGCGACCATGTCCGCGACCGCGCCTGCGTCCTCGGGGTCGGCGACGCGCACGCTCACCCCGGGGTGCGCGACCCGGAAGCGGCCGACGAGCGGCGCGAGTGGATCGGCCGCGAGCGTCGGCAGCGAGACGAGGTCGAGCGTGCCCGCCGTCATGCCGGCAACGGCGGCGACGGCCTCCTCGAGCGACGCGACCTCGCGCAGGACCCGACGCGCCGGCCCGACGAAGGCCTCTCCCGCCTCGGTCAGCACGACCCGGCGGCCCGCCCGCTCGAACAGCGACACGCCCAGCTCGGCCTCGAGGCGCCGGACGCCCTGTGACAGGGACGGCTGGGCAACGTGGAGCGCGGTGGCGGCCCGGGTGAACCCGCGGTGGTCGACGACCGCGAGCACGTACTCGACCTGGCGCAGATCCATAGGTGAGGACTATGCCATACCGAGGAACAATGTCTTGGACGAATCGGTTGGCGAGGCGTTCACTGGACCGGTGAGCATCGGTGGTCTCGCCCTCGTCGTGCTGGTCGGCCTCGGTGTCGGCTTCCTCGGCGGCCTGTTCGGCAAGGGCGGGTCGGCGGTCGGCACGCCCCTGCTCGCGGCCGTCGGGGTCTCGGCGATCGCAGCCGTCGCCTCCCCCCTGCCCGCGACGATCCCGGGCACGCTGCTCGCAGCGCGCGAATACGCGCGCCACGATCTCGTCGACCGGCGCATCGTCCGCTGGGGCCTCGCGCTCGGCCTACCCGCGACCGTCGTCGGCGCCTACGTCACGCGGTTCACGGGCGGCGGCCCGCTCCTCGTCGCGACCGAGGTCCTCCTCGTCGTCCTCGGCCTCCGCTTCCTGCTCGTGCCGGGCGAGCCGACCGAGGTCGCCGAGCCACGTGCCCACGAGACGCTCTGGCTGTGCGCGGTCGCGCTGATCGTCGGGTTCGTCTCCGGTCTCCTCGCCAACAGCGGCGGGTTCCTTCTCGCGCCGTTGTTCGTCGCGGTGCTCCGCCGCCCGCTGAAGGTCGCGTTCGCGACGTCGCTCGTCGTCGCGTGCGGCCTCGCGGTCCCCGGCACGCTCGTCCACATGGCGTTGGGGCACGTCGACTGGTCCGTGACCGCCGCGTTCGCGATCGGGTCGATCCCCGGTGCGACCACCGGCGCGCGGGTCGCGCTCCGCACCCACGCGGCCGTGCTCGAGCGCGTCTACGGCGGCTCGCTCGCGCTCCTCGGCATCGTCTTCCTGGTCACGGGCGTCTGACTCCCGGACCGCCCGCGTACGATGCAGGTGCATCGCTGCGCCCTTCCGGGCGTGACGGCCTCGAAGGGAGCGACGGATGGCGGGCGACGACCGCGATCGCAAGCGCGACGACGACGACTTCCCGACGCTCCACGAGGACGAGCGCGACCCGTCGTTCGACAAGTACCGCGTCGCCGCGCCCGAGGGCCCACCCCCCGAAGGGCAGCGCAGCAAGGACGACCTCGAGGCGCAGACGCTGGGCGGCCGTCCGAGGCTCGACGGCCGGGACACGCTGCGCGAGGACGAGCGCGATCCCGCGTACGACCGCATGCCGGTCGAGAACCCGGACGCGCCGCCGCCCGATCGAGACCGCGCCGGGGACTGAGGCCTCCGTCCGGCGCGCCGTTCAGGCGGCGTCGGCCTGGACCTCGAAGGGCAGGAACCAGCGGGCCGGGTTGAGGTTGCGCACCTCGAACGACGCGAGCAGCCGGTCGGGGTCGTCGCAGTCGGCGAGCCGCTCGTCGAACAGGAGCAGCACGTCCTCGTCGACGAGCGCCTCCTCGAGAAACGTGAAGTCGCCGTCGTAGGGCGTTTCGGGCAGCCGGCGGTACGCGTCGGACGTGCGCCAGAAGCCGTGGCTCACGAAGACGTGGGCCCAGGCCAGCATGAGGTGGAGAGCCATCGTCTCGCCCGTGCACTCGGGCGGCGTCGTCCCGCGGCCGGCGGCGAGCAGCTCCCGGTACGCGTCGAAGCACGCCGAGAAGCGCGCGACCCACGCGGGCTGCAGGTACCGCAGGACGATGGGCGGGAGCTCGACCTGACCGGCGACCGCGTCGGCCAGCTCGGCCTCGTCGTCGTCCGCTCGCTCGAGCACCTCCCGCATGGCCGCGAGGTAGTGCGACGCCGCCGCCCACAGGGCGTACGCGCGCCGGGGCGGCAGGAGCGCGAGCTGCGCGCATCCCGCGCACCGCACCCACCCGAGGCCGGCGGCCTCGTCCAGTTCGCCGTCGCACGCGTCGACGTCCGGCGGCTCGCCGTCGTAGCCGTGCAGCGGGCACGGCGGGTACCGGCGGGCGAAGTCCGGGACGCCGGCGCCGAAGATCGTCGCCATCACGTTCCCTCGTGTCTGTCGGGGTCCTCCGTGACCCCCACGGGAACATCGGAGCGATCGGGCGCCGGTGAAGGCTTTGCGCGCACCGGTGTTCAGGGCAGCAGGGCCGCCTCGTTAGGCTTCTCCGACACATCGGCGGCCGCACGGCCGAGGGCACCTGGGGGACCCGATGCGCGGGATCACTCACACCGCGGCTCGTTCGCGCCGGGCGTCGGCCGGTGTGGTCGTGCTCGCGCTGTTCGTGCTCGCACTCAGCGCGTGCGACTGGACGATGTTCCACTCGGACTCCACCCAGTCGGGCGTGGGGGTCGACCCCGGGTTCACCGTCGCCCAGGCCGCGAACCTGAAGGTGCTCTGGCGCTACCACCCGGGGTGGAGCATCTACTCGACGCCCGTCACCTACCAGGGCCGCGTCTACCTCGGCGGCGGTGACGGCACGCTCTACTCGGTCGACGGCACGACCGGGACGGTGCAGTGGTCACGCGCGTACGGGACGATCCCCGACCACGGCTGCGGCTCGCCGGCCGGGTTCGTGTCCTCGCCCGCGGTGCGCGCCGACGCGAACGGGAACCCGTTCGTCTACGTCTCCACTCCGCAGGGAACCCTCCAGGAGCTCGACGGCACGAACGGGAACGTGGTGTGGACTGCACCCGTCTTCACGCCGGGCTACTTCGGGACCAACGGCGTGAGCGACTACTTCCCGTGGAGCAGCCCGATCGTCCGCAACGGGATCGTCTACATCGGGGTGTCGTCGAACTGCGACCGGCCGTTCGTGCGCGGGGCGCTCATGTCGTTCGACGCCGTTACGGGCGCGCCGATCGCGACGCTGTACACGATGCCGACCGGGACTGACCCGAACTACGCGTCGCGCGACCCGAAGCCGCCGACGACCAACTGGGTCGGTGCGGGGATCTGGACGTCCCCCGCGGTCGACGACCACTTCGTGTACGTGACGACGGGGTCGACGTACGACGACACCGACACCGCGCACCCGCCGACCGACACGAACCAGTTCGACCAGTACTCGGTCTTGAAGCTCGACGCCAAGACGCTCCAGGTCGTCGGGAAGTTCGCGGTGCCGCAGCCGCAGAGCGTCAACGACCCCGACTGGGGATCGACGCCGACCCTGTTCACCGCGACGATCGGCGGTCAGACCGTGCCGATGGTCGGCGCGTGCAACAAGGACGGTCACTACTACGCGCTACGGGCCGACACCATGCGTCCGGTGTGGTCCGTGTCGGTGGGCGTCGGGACGCCCGCGGGCCAGCAGGCCTGCCTCACGAGCGCGATCTGGGACGGCGCGCACCTGTTCGTCACGAGCAACCAGACGACCGTCGGCGGCAGGTGGACGAGCTCGACGACCACGTCGCCGCAGGGATACTCGTGGCCGACCTGGACGGCATCGGGCGGCACGACCGCGAACGCCGCGGTCCGCATGCTCGATCCCGCGACCGGCATCTCGACCGCGACGAACGCGCCGCTGTGGGAGAGCGCGATCCAACAGCTCGTGCTCGGCTCGTGCTCGATGAACGGCCAGAAGACGCTCATCGCGTGCCAGACCATGGACTGGTCCGACACCTGGAACCGGACGGTCGTCATCGACGCGTCGAACGGGAACCACGTCAACGAGCTGCAGGACGGGACGGGCAACTGGGCCGGCTTCTCGAGCCCGATCTGGGCCGACGGGAAGCTGATCGTCTGCGACTTCGACGCGATGCGCGCGTACGTGCCCGCGTAGCCGGGTAGGACGTCTCCCGTCGAGCACGGGGGTGACTCAATGGGGCTTCGTGGTCGCGCGTTCGCCGTCGCGTGCGCGCTCGTCTCGTCGTTCGCGCTGATCGCCGTCGCCGCGGCACCGGCCGGCGCGACCTCCTACCCGGTGCCGTACGACTTCGGCGCCGGGATCCTCGCCGAGACGCTGCACCCGGGCTCGTCGCCGCCGGGATCGAACGACTGGACATGCCGGCCGAGCGCGGCGCACCCCTATCCCGTCGTGCTCGTCCACGGGACGTTCGGCGACATGACGGACAGCTGGCAGGCGCTGTCCCCACTGCTGAAGAACGCGGGCTACTGCGTCTTCGCGCTGAACTACGGCGGCGCGCCGGGCAACCCGATCCAGGCGACGGGTGACATCCCGACGTCGGCCGCGCAGCTCGGCGCGTTCGTGTCCCAGGTGCTTGCCGCGACGGGCGCGCCGCAGGTCGACCTGGTCGGGCACTCGCAGGGCGGGATGATGCCGCGCTGGTACATCAAGTTCGACGGCGGCAACCGGACGGTGCACGCGCTCGTCGGGCTCGCGCCGAGCAACCACGGCACGACGCTCGACGGCCTCGCCACGCTCGCGAACGCGTTCCCGGGCGGATCGTCGTTCCTCGGCGCGCAGTGCACCGCGTGCGCCCAGCAGATCGCGGGATCGTCGTTCCTGCAGACGCTCAACGCCGGCGGCGACACGGTGCCGGGGCCGCGCTACACCGTCATCGAGACCGAGTACGACGAGGTCGTCACGCCGTACACGTCCGCGTTCCTGACCGGGCCGGCGGTCACGAACGTCACGCTGCAACACCAGTGCCCCACGGACTTCGGCGAGCACCTCGCGATCATCTACGACGAGGTCGCGTTGCACGACGTGCTGAACGCGCTCGATCCTGCGCACGCGACCCCGCCGCCGTGCGTGCTGGTGCTCCCGGGCGTCGGTGGTTGATCCGGCGCTCGGAGGTCAGCCGGTCAAGGTGCTCGACGACGACGAGCCCGAGGCCGGCGCGCTGAGGTCGTAGAGCGTGACGCCACCGACGGTCCGGGCGGTGAAGTTCTGCTCGACCCACGAGGTGATCTGGCTCGCGACGTCGGACGTGCCGCCGGCGCCGCCGAAGCCGCCCCGGAAGCCCCTGCCACCGAAACCGCCGCCACCGACGAAGTAGTGGATCTTGCCCGCGCGGACGTACTGCTCGAACTGGGCGAGCGTCGGCGCGGGATCGGTGCCGTTGAACCCGCCGATCGCCATCACCGGCTTGCCCGTCGCGAGCTGGTAGCCCGACGCGCGGTTCGAGCCGATCGCCGCGGCGACCCACCTGTACCGGCTCGCGTCCTGCTCCAGCAGCGAACGGACCTCACTGCTGACGGTGCTGCCGTCGAGCAGGCCTCCGAGGCCGCCGGCCCCGCCGCGCCGGAACCCCTGGCCGCCACCGAAGCCCGGGAACGCGCGCCCGCCGGGGTTCCCGCCGCCGAGGCCGCCGAGGCCGCCGCCGACGCCGGGTGGCAGGGCCGGGAGCGCCTGCCCGCCGCCGTTCCCGGCCTGTCCCCCGCCCGGCAACCCGCCCCGTGCGACGAACCCCGGGCGAAACCCGCCACCCGGCCCGAAGCCGGCGGCACTCGCCGGGCCGGCGGACGGGATCGCGCCGGCGTGGGGCGTGTTCACCGTCTCGAGCGTGTAGGCGATCGGCGCCGCGAGCGCGGCGACGATCGCGACCGACGCGACCGCGCCGCGCAGGTGGCGTGACAGGAGCGGCCACGCGAGGACCACGGCCGCGGCGCCGATGCCGAGGACGAGCACGAAGCCGCGCAGCTCGGGGTGCCACGTCGGCGTGCGGTGCAGCAGCGCGGCGGCCCACACGACGGTGACGACGAGCGCGAGCGCGAGCAGCGCGCGCGCCGCGATGTGGTCGCGGTGCCGCCATGCGACCGCGACACCGATGCCGACGAGCGCGCCGATCGCGGGCGCCAGCGCGACCGTGTAGTACGGATGGATGATCCCCTGGCCGAAGCTGATGGCCGCGCCGGTCACGAGCAGCCACCCGCCCCACACCAGCAACGACGCGCGCGTCCGGTCGGTACGCGCGCGGCGCCACGTGTACGCGAGGCCGGCCGCGAGCAGGATCAGCGCGGCGGGCAGCAACCACGACGCGTCGCCGCCGAACTGCGCGTTGAAGAGACGGCCCCATCCCGTCGGGCCCCACCGCCCGCCGGCCTGACCGAAGCCGCCGACGCTGCCCGACTCGTTGCCGCTGAGCCGGCCGAAGCCGTTGTAACCGAAGATCAGGTCGAAGATGCTGTTGTTGCTCGACCCGCCGACGTACGGGCGCATGGACGCCGGTGTGAGCGCGACGGCGGCCACCCACCACCCCGCCGACACGAGGAGCGCGACGCCCGCGATCGCGAGCTGACGGACGCGCCGCCACAGCGTCCCGGGCGCGGCGACGAGGTACGCGAGACCGAAGCCGGGCACGACGAGCAGTGCCTGCAGCATCTTGGCGAGGAACGCGAACCCCACGAACACGCCGACGAGCACGACCCAGCGCATCGAGCCGTGCTCGATCGCGCGCACGGTCGCGTACGCGGCGAGCGTCAGCAGGAGGACGAGCAGCGCGTCGGGGTTGTTGAACCGGAACATCAGCGCCGCGACGGGCGTCGCCGCCAGCACCGCGCCGGCGAGGAGTCCCGCGAACGGCGTCGACCAGCGGCGCACCGCGAGGTACAGCACGCCCACCGCCGCGACGCCCTCGAGCGCCTGCGGGACGAGGATGCTCCACGAGCTCACGCCGAAGATGCGCGCCGAGATCTCCATCGGCCAGAGGAACGCGGGCGACTTGTCGACGGTGATGAAGTTCGCGGCGTCCGACGAGCCGAAGAAGAACGCCTTCCAGCTCTTCGTCCCCGCCTGCACCGCGGCCGAGTAGAAGCTGTTCGCCCAGCCCGACGCACCCAGTCCCCAGACGTAGAGGACGGTGGTGGTGAGCAGCAGCGCGAGCAACGCGGGACGCACCCACGCGGGGTCGTCGGGCCGGCCACGCACGAACGCGGGCAGGTTGCGTCCGTGCGTGTCGACCGCGGACGGGTTCGCCGCCGACTCGCCTTCGGGCTCCGGCTCGGGCGGGACGGACCAGGTGTCGGGCGGTGCCGTCGTCGTCATCCGACCACCGCCCGCACGAGGCTCACGACCCCGTAGGCCGCGCAGGCCGTCACGCCGATCCGCACCGCGAGCGCCGACGCGTACCGCAGACGCGAACGCCGGGCGGGCGCGTGACGCGCGCACCCGCCCGGCGCCAGCGCTCCCGGGGGGAGGGATCCTTCGCCGCGCGCGAAGCGGCGCAGCATGCGGACGACGCCGCGCACGTCGCCCATCGCGGTCGGGACGATCGCGACGCTGGAGTGCGCGTCGTCGACCCAGTCGACCGGCAGCTCGGAGACGCGCAGCCCGTTGTGCGCCGCGAGCAGCAGCAGCTCGGTGTCGAAGAACCACTCGTCGTCGTGCACGAGGGGCAACAGCGCCTGCGCGACGTCCGTGCGCACCGCCTTGAACCCGCACTGGGCGTCGACGACCGGCGTGCGCGTGACGAGCCGCAACAGCGCGTTGTAGGTACGCGAGACGATCTCGCGGCGCGGTCCCCGCTCGACGTGCGCGCCCTGCGCGAGCCGTGACCCGACCGCGACGTCGCTGTGACCCGTCAGCACGGACGCGACGAGCGGCAACAGTGCGTCCAGGTCGGTGGACAGGTCGACGTCCGTGTACGCGACCGTGCGCGCCGCGCTCGCGCCCCATGCCGCGCGCAGCGCGCGTCCTCGGCCCTTCTCGTCGAGGTGCAGCGCGCGCACGCCGTCGAGCTCGGAGGCGAGCCGGCACGCGATCGGCCACGTGCGGTCGCGGCTCGCGTTGTCGACGATCGTGACGACCCACGACAGCGGGAAGCTGCGGGTCAGGTAGCGGTGGAGCCGCCGGACGGAGCATTCGAGGTCGCGTTCCTCGTCGTGGACGGGGACCACGAGCTCGACGTCGGGGATGGCCGTGGCGACGGCGGGTCGGTCGTCGGCGGTCGGGACCGGGACGGTGGCCGCCGATGTGGTCGTGGTCATGCCGGGCAGCGTGACGGACCGACCTGAAGCGGCCCTGAGCGGAGCCCAAGACGTCCCTGAGACTCCCCACGCCCTCGTTCCGTGAAGGCGGGATCGAGCGGTGGCGTCAGACGAGATGCGTCTCGGGGAGGGAGCGCAGCGTGCCGTCGCTCTCCAGCTCGCGGACCGCGGCGACGGGGTCGGCGTCCGCGAAGAGGCGGCGGTCCGAGTAGTCGGTCTCGCCCGCGGTGCCGTCGACGACCCACCAGGACGCCTCGAGCGCGATGCCGTTCGGGTCCGTGAAGTAGATCGACCGGATGAAGCCGTGGTCGACGACATCGGTGACCTCGCAGTGCGCGGCCTTCAGGCGCCGTTGCAGCGCATGCAACGCCTCCTCGTCCGCGACGTCCAGCGAGAGATGGTCGAACTGCGCGGCGCGCGCGTCAGGGATGCCCGCCGGCTTGGCGAACGGCGTCGCGGGCGCGTTCGTGTACTCGAAGAACGCGATCGTGTTCTTCGAGCCGATCTGGAAGAAGTAGTGACGGAACTGCGGATGCCCGATCGTCGCGACGAGCCGCGCGCCGAGCACGCCGTGGTAGAAGCGCACGGTCGCGTCCATGTCGTTCGTGACGAGCGCGAGGTGGTTCACGCCCCGCCACGTGACGTTCGGGACGGTCGAGTCGTTCGTCGCCATGCGAGGCCCCCTTCGACGCGCGAGCCTCCAGGCTACCGGTCGCCGGTGTCAGCGGCTCGTGGTCGTCGGCGCAGCCGTCGTCGCGGTCGTGGAGCTCGTGCTCGACCGCGCCGTCGTCGACGTCGTCGGCGTGCGCGCCTCCACCTGGCCCTGGCCGTTCTTCACGACCCAGCGGCCGTAGCGTGCCGCGACCTCCACCTTCGCGGCGGCCATCCGCTTCACGAGCGCCTGCATGCCCTGCGGGCTCTGCTCGACGAGGTCGACCCGGATCTCGTCTGCGACGGAGGCCAGCGGCACTGCGGTCCGCACGTTGTCGACCTTGATGACGTGCCAGCCGTACTGCGTGTGGACGGGCGCCGAGACCTTCCCGACCGGGGTCGCGTTCGCCGCCGCGGTGAACGTCGCGTCGAGCTGCTGGTTGTCGATGCACCCGAGCGCGCCACCGCGCGATGCCGACGCCGTGTCCGTGGACTCCTTCTGCGCGAGCTGGCTGAAGTTCGCGCCCGCGGCGAGCTGCGCTTCCACCTGCTGGGCGGCCTGCTGCGTGGCCACGAGGATGTGCGACACGAGCCGTCCCGACGGACAGTTCTGCGCGAGCGACTGCTCGTAGTCGGCCTGGACGTCGGCGTCGGTGGGCTTCTTCGCGTGCGTGCGCACGATGGCGGGGACGTTGGCGTAGCGCGCCAGCACTTCGTCCCGGAACCACTTCGGGAACGCCGCGAACACGCTCGCGTCGCCGAAGTACCCGTCGGCCCACGTCTGGGCGGCGGCCCGGTCGTCGCTCGTGACGTGCACGTGCTCGCGCGCGACGGCCTGCGCGGCGACCTCCGTCTCGACCACTGCGGTCATCCACGTCGCGTCGATCGTGGCCGACGCGCCGGGCGCGGCGAGCTGTGACTGCAGCTGCGGGTTGGCGCGGATCGCACCGAGCTCGCGGTCGACCGTCTTCTGCGAGACCGGCTGGCCGTCGACCGTGACCGCCGCTGCCTCGCTCGCCGAGCACGCGGCCGCCGCGAACAGGACGAGCGCGACCGCGGCGGCGAGCAGCGCACGCGCGACGGGGCGCGCGCGAGCGGTGCGGAACGTCGATGCCATGGAGGGCAGCATCGCGCGGCCGCCCGTGGCGGCAACGTCGCCTCCGTCGGGCGCGCCGCGCCGCGGCGGGCGGGTCAGTCGGCGGACAGCGAGGCGATCGTCAAGCCGAGCGCGGGACCGAACAGGACCACGGTCGACGCGACCCACGACACGACGACGGTGCGGTCGAGGCGCCGCGCCGTGCGCGGGTGGCGCGCCTCGAAGTCGCGACGGCCGACCACCAACAGGGCACCGAGCCCGACCAACCATCCGGTGAACGCGACGACCGCCGCGATCACGGCTGCGAGCGTCAGCGACGACGCTGCCAACATCTGCTGCTCCTCCTCGACGCGGCGTGACGGGTGGCGCGCGCGCACCCGGCCGGGACTTGCATGGAGACGCTCAGGCTAGCGGTGATGCGATCACGCGCCGGTGCCGACCGGATCCGCCGTGAACGACTCGACCGGTACCGGCCGGCCCGTGAGGTAGCCCTGGACGTGGTCGCACCCGAGCGCGCGCACGAGCGCGAGCTGCTCCGCGGTCTCGATCCCTTCGGCCACCACGACCGTGCCGAGCGCGTGCGCGGTGCCGACGACGAGCTCGAGGATCTGCGTCGCGGCGGGGTTCCCGTCCGCGGCGACGATGAGCGAGCGGTCGATCTTGATGATGTCGGCAGGCAGGTGCCGCAGGTGGGCGAGGGACGTGTAGCCGGTGCCGAAGTCGTCGATCGCGATGCGGACACCGAGGGCGCGGAGCCGTCCGAGATGGTCGGCCGCCAGCGCGAAGTCGTCGACGAGCGCGGTCTCGGTGATCTCGACGACGAGGCGCGACGGGTCGACACCCCGTTCGCGCAGCGCGCGCTGCACGTCGTCGACGACGGTCAGGCTCGTCAGGTGACGGCCCGACAGGTTCACCGAGACGTGGAACGCGTCGTGCCCACCGGGCTCGTGCGCGCCCCACGACGCGAGCTGCTCGCACGCGCGCTGCAGCGCCCAGCGGCCGATGTCGATCACGAGGTCGCTGGTCTCCGCGATCGGGATGAACGACCCGGGCGGGACGAGCTCGCCGTCGGGACGCTGCCAGCGCACGAGCGCCTCCGCGCCGACACGCAGGCACGCGGTCGTCACGACGGGCTGGTAGTGCAGGACGAGCTCGCCGTTGGCGAGCGCGGCGCGGACCTGGTCCTCGACGTCGGCGCAGCGGACGAGCTCGGTGAGCATCGCGTCGTCGAACCACCCCACGCGCCCGCTGCCGCTCGCGCTCGCGAGCTCGGCGGCGAGCCCGGCGTCGCGCAGGAGCGCGTCGGGGTCCGCGGTGCAGTCGACGCCGAGCGCGACACCGACGCACGCACTCACGCGCGTCACCGCCGCGCCGAGTGCCACCGGCTCGCGGACGACGTCGAGCAGCCGCGTCGCGAGGTGCTCGACGTCGCGCGGGTCGTCGATCCCCTCGCTGACCACCGCGAGCTCGTCGCCGCCGACGCGGGCCACGACGTCCCCGGCGCGCACTGCTGCGAGGATCCGCTCGGCGACGACGCACAGCGTGCGGTCGCCCGCGTCGTGGCCGTAGCGGTCGCTGACGCGCTTCACCCCGTCGACGTGGACGTGGAGCACCGCGACACCCCGTCCGGCGCGGCGGCACCGGGCGACCGCATGCGCGATCACGCCGAGGGCGCTCGTCCGGTTGGGGAGGCCGGTGAGCGCGTCGTGGGTCGCCTCGAACGCCAGTCGACGGGCGAGCTCCTCGCGCTCCTCCATCGAGTGCGAGAGCCGCGCGACCGACGCGTGGAGCAGCGCGCCGAGCCGGCCCGGGACGGGCTGCGCGAGCGTCTCGTCGTCGAAGCGACCTTCGGACAGCGCGCCGACCTGCGACTCGACGAGGCGCAGGTTCGCGACGACCTCGTCCATGGTGGCCGACACCGCGACCAGCTCGCGCGGACCGCGCCCGGACGGAGGCGTACCGGACAGGTCCCCCTCGCTCACGCGCGTCGCGCGGTTCGCGAGCTCGAGGAGCGGGCGCCCGATGGAGCGCGCGACCGCGACCGCGAGCGCGAACGCGAGGACGACGAGCGCGCCGGCGACCCCCACCGTCAAGCGGAGGTTCGCGATCGCGTCGTCGTACAACCGCGCCGCTTCGGTGCGGGCCTGGCCGGCGACCTGCTCGGTCAGCCCGTCGTAGAGGTCGAGACGGCGCATCCCGTCGGTGAAGATCTGACCCAGCCGGGCGAGGTCGTAGCTCGGCAGGTCCGGCGGCGCGAGCGACGCGAGGAGGTCGGCCTCGGCCGCGGTGCGCGTCGACGCGGGATCGTGCGCCGCCGCGTGCCAACGCGCGAGCACCGGCTTCGTCGCGAGGCCGTCGATCCCGGTCTCGGCGGCGTTCAGGATGCCGATCCCCTCGCGCAGGTACGCGAGCGACGCGGCACGGTCCTTCGGGGCGCTCGGCGCGAGGAGCCGCCCGAACGCGTCGAGCTGCACACCGACGCCGATCGCGGCCTGGTCGGCGCGGCGGAGGACGGTCAGGTCGCGGCGGAGCGCGACGGACGAGGCGTCGCCGAACGACGCGTCGTCGGCGTCCTGGAGCGCCGCCGTCGACGCGTTCGTCACGTCGGTCTGGATCGACGACATGCCCGCGAGGAGCGCGTCGACGTCGCCCGGATCCCGGTCGAGGTGGGCCCGCAGCGCGCGGAGACGGGCGAACGTCGTGGTCAGCCGGCCGGGGTCGCGCAACGTGCGGACGAGGCGGTCCAGTGTCCGGCGGTCGCGATCGCGGCGGGCGACGAGGTCCGTGTGGAAGAGGTGGCTCATCACGTCCGCCCCGACGCCGTACTGGCTGCCGGTCGCGAGCACACCGGCGGCGAACGCCTCGTCGGCGAGCGTGATCCGCAGCTCGAGCAGGTCCGACGCGCGAGTCACTCGCTGCTCGACCTCGTGGGCGCGTGACGCCATGACCGCGCGCTCGTACGCCTCGTACCCCCCGAACAGCGCCAGGCCGAGCGCGGGGACGAGCACGAGCGCGACGAGCCGCGTGCGGAC
>Ga0070741_10010105_pt1 | contig 17977 bp, 14 predicted proteins | sample Coa_R1_4_FD_66440 | JGI IMG/M metagenome (GOLD analysis project Ga0070741, IMG submission 66440) | Surface soil microbial communities from Centralia Pennsylvania, which are recovering from an underground coalmine fire - Coalmine... | ecosystem: Environmental > Terrestrial > Soil > Unclassified ...
GGTAGCTTATTGCGAATATGGATTTGGCCCCCGTACGCCGTGGGGTCTACTATGGATTGCCGGCGACCATCTAACCATGGGTGACGACTCAGGCTGGTTCACGTCTTTCGAAGAGGCTGTAATGGATTCGTTTGCCGCGAACGAGTTAGATCACTCCTGAATCCCTGAATACGGCGTGGCCACCCGGAGGCGCTGAGGTGACAACAAATGGGTCTCGACACGGTCGAGCTTGTCATGAGGGTTGAGGATCACTTTGCAATAGAGATACCCAACGCGCATGCAGCCAAACTCGTGTCGGTTGCCAAGCTGCATGATTATGTCGTGGCGGAACTGCAGCGCCAGGGCCGCTTCGACGGGGATATAGACAAAGTCTACGCACAGCTGCGGGATATCATCTGCAGGCAGCTCGGCGTCAGGCCCCAGGACGTAGTACCTGATGCACGATTCGTGGATGACTTCGGCGCCGACTAACGAGGTCCGCGGGCACACGCTAAGGCCGGGCCAAACGCCGTGCACCTGATGGTGCAATCGGCCTACGTCCTCGACCCAGAAATCGTCGCCGGACAATGGCCGCATCCACCTCCCTGCCCTGCTCGGCCACGTGCTGCGGGACACAATCCCGCGACCACCGCCTTGAGCCCGCGTTTGCAGAGCTTAGAAACGCGAAACCCGGCTTGAAGCGGGGTTTCGTCAGTTCGGATCCACTTACCTGCCACCAGGGCAGACCTCTCAGGGTCCGGAACCTCGCTTCCCGAGCCGTCTATCGGTCCCGTCTGACAACATGGCTCATCTGGCCAGCTGGCCAGGTGAAGTCACTGATACGTAAGTATAAAATAACCCATACGTGCTCCGGGCCACTCTCCACCCCTTGACCCGACCCTATGATACGGACCATGTCCACTCAAAACCCTGAAGTGACGCACTCCCCTATCCAACCGGACCAGCAACCGATCCAGCGGACAGTTGGCAAACGTGTCGCGCCGCCACCGGGGGTATTGCCCAGCCCTGAAGCCCGAGCCGCCATGACAGCCAACGCCCGCTACATCACTCGAGCGCCGAAGGGCATTTTCTTCTACAGAAACCACGAAGAAATGATGCGGGATCGGGAGCGTTGGACTATCGACGCCATGATAGCCAGGCAAATTGAACGTGGTTGAGTACACGCGTCCGGCAACCTGGGATGACGTGAAGACGCTAGCGAAGCTGCTCAACGAAGCAGGCGTTGAATACGCGCTCGTCGGCGGCTACGCGATCGCCGCACACGGATTCAACAGATTCTCCGAAGATATCGATATTCTCGTCAACCCGGCGGCGGAAAACTCTCGCCGTTGGATTGTCGCATTGAGCGAGCTGCCGGACCATGCAGCCCGGGAGCTCACCTCGGATCCCGATGTGTTTGCTACCGACGCGCGGTACGCATTGCGAATAAACGACGAGATTACCATCGACATCATGCCGTCCATCGCGGGCCACTCGTGGCAAGAAATGCGTGGCCACATCGAGACCATCGATCTCGACGGCGTGTCCTTGCCTCTACTCAACCTCGAAGGCTTGCTACTCACCAAACAGGGTCAACGGCCGAAGGATCAGATGGACGCCGCCTTGCTAAGCAAGGCACTCCAGGAACTCAAGCAGCGCAAAAAGTAGCGGTCGACCTGGCCCGCAAGGGAAGTCGTCGCTTTCTATCACTGCAGGCCCGGGACCTTGGTCATCTCCCTGGAGAGAAATTCGACCAACAGTCGCACGCGCGTCAGTCTGTTGCGGCCGGGAACCATCAGCAGGTGCAGCGGAACAGGCGTCAACCGGTACTCGGGGAGTACGATCTGCAGGCGCTTTGCTTCGACCAGGTCCGCTACCAGCCAGTAGTGCGCCGGCCCGAGTCCACGACCGGCGAGGTACGCCTCCCGAATCGCCAAGGCATGATCCACCTGAAAGTTGCCCGCGATACGGACTGTCTCCTTCCGCCCGGTCGAATCGGTGAGCGCCAGTATTTCGCTCCCGGCAAGCCCGGCGAAGCGGATACTGTTATGTTGGGCGAGATCCGACGGCTGGCGGGGCACGCCGTACTGTGCGAGGTATTCAGGTGCGGCGACCAGTACGCGACGCAGATCACCCAGCTTGCGCGCGAGGAGTGAGCTGTCCGGCAGCGGCCCGAGGCGGATGGCGAGGTCAACGCCAGCCCGGATCAGGTCGACCCGCTCATCGCTCAATCCGAGATCGATCCGGATCTGGGGATGGACACTCTGGAACGCGAACAGCATTCGGCACACGAAAAGGATGCCAAAAGCGGACGTGCATGTCAGGCGCACCTGCCCTTTTGCAGAGCTCTGTGAGGCACGCACACTCTCATGAGCCTCTTCGAGCGATGCCAAAATGGACTTGGCTCGCTCGTAGTATTCTGCGCCGACATCCGTCGCCGACAGACCCCGTGTCGTGCGTTTCAACAATGTCGCACCCAACAGGGACTCCAGTTCCTGGACGCGCCGGCTGATGGTAGCCTGCGCTGTGCCGAGCTCCCGCGCGACGCCGCTGAAGCTTCCCCGTTCGACCAGGCGTACGAACGTCTGCATCAAGGCGATTCGGTCCATATCCTTTATCCGATGATTGGCCGGCCGAAAATCGATTTATCCGTTCCACGCATAAATGATATGGCAGCAACCCGCCTTCTGGTACTCCATCTCGGCCGCTAATCTGCAGCCATCTGACCCACTCATCGAGAGCAGAAACTATGAAAGCGGCATTCTATTCACGACAGGGAGCGGCGCGAGAAGTCCTGCAGGTCGGCGAGCTGCCGATCCCGCAGCCCGGACCGAACGAAGTTCGGGTCAAGATCCATTCCTCGGGAGTCAATCCTTCCGACTGGAAGGTACGACGGGGCGGGTTCGGGCGAGGCCTGATGGCGCCTCTGATCATCCCGCACAGCGACGGTGCCGGGGTGATCGATGCGGTGGGTGCCGGAGCGCCGGACCGCGTCGGCGAGCGGGTTTGGATCTGGAATGGCCAATGGAAGCGTCCACACGGCACGGCCGCTGAATACATCGTCGTGCCCACGGAACAAGCCGTGAAGTTGCCGGACAGCATGGGCTTTGCGGAAGGCGCATGTTTAGGCATTCCCGCACTCACCGCCAACCATGCCGTACGGCTTGCCGGACTTCGCCAGGGCATGCAGGTGCTCATCAGCGGTGGCGCGGGATCGGTCGGCCACTATGCCATCCAGATGGCCAAGATTCGTGGGGCTCGGGTCATCGCCACGGTGAGCAGCCGCCAAAAGGCCGAGCATGCCAAGAGCGCCGGGGCTGATGTCGTCATCAACTATCGTGAGGAAGACGTGGGCAGCCGAGTAAAGCAAGAGACCGGCGGCAGCGGTGTTGATGCCGTGATCGAAGTCGATCTCACCCGCAACGCCCCACTGTATCCGTTGGTCCTGAGGCCGCATGCGACGGTGGTCGTCTACGGGATGTCGCAGAACGAGGCGCTACTGCCCTCGCTTTGGCTCATGCAGAATTCAATCACCCTGCGTTTGTTCCTGATCTACGAAATCTCCGCGAGCGACCGGAAGGCCAGCATCGATGAGCTGACCGAGTGGCTGCACTCGGGACGGCTTACCCACACGATCGCTCGCAGATTGCCCCTGCAGGCCATCGCCGAGGCGCACGAGATCGTAGAGAGCGGCAACGTGATGGGCAGCGTCGTTCTCGATATTTCATGAGGAGATCACCATGTCAGTCAACATTCTGTACACGACTAGCGCAGTGGCCACCGGAGGCCGGGACGGCCGGGCGGCAACGACCGACGGCAGCTTCGAAGTCAAGCTCGCTCGGCCCAAGGAGTTGGGCGGCAACGGCGTGGGCAACAACCCGGAGCAGTTGTTTGCCGCAGGCTATTCGGCTTGCTTTCTGAGCGCGCTGCAATTCGTCGCTTCGCAGGGCGGGCCGAAGGTTCCGCCGAACACACAGGTGAAGGCAATAGTCGGGATCGGTCCGCGCTCGGAGGGCGGCTTCGGGCTCGATATCGCCCTCGAGGTCAGTCTACCGGGCCTCCCGGCAGCCGAAGCGCAAGCGCTGGCCGAGAAGGCTCATCAGATCTGCCCGTATTCCAACGCCACTCGCAACAACGTGCCTTTCCGGCTGACGGTCGTCTGAGAACCTGACACCGTAATCGCGCCATTGTCCACGGGTGAACAGGCCGACGTGCTGCGCTAGCAATAGCGCAGCCGGCCGTCGCGCAGGCGTGGCACGACGTCCAGGATATCGAGCTGGGCGGCGTAGTCGACCTCGTGCTGCAACGATCGCTGCCGCATCATCTTTCCGACTCGCGAGCCCAACAATGCGGTGCGTGCGTCGCAGCCGCGGTATAAAAGCAAAGCCGCGGTGCCGGCATCGTTGGTGTCGTATCCGGTGTACTTCATGAAATGCGCGACGATGTGCCCTGCTCCATAGAAATCCTCCAGATTGAATCGCCCGACCGATCCGGAGCAGACAATCAACACGGGCGTGCCGGGATGCTCTCGCACGATGTGCGCGACCAGCGCCGCGCCATTCAAGAGCGCTCCAGCGTAGACGGCGGTCGCGCCGGCGGCGTTGCGTAGCGCTACGGTCCCATTGGTCGTGCAGTAGACCAACGTCTGGCCTCGCAGAGACTGTTCTCCCAGCGTGAGCGGCGTCGCGGACGCAAAGCCAGGCACCGGCTCCGCCAGATACTCGCCGGCCAGTATGCAGCGCTCCAGGCCCGATGCGATGCGCGTGGCTTCCGCGTGATCGACAGCGGGCCACACACTATCCACGCCTGCGCTACAGGCATATACGATCGTCGAGGTAGCGAACAGAATATCCAGAACGATGACGACCTGATGCTCGAGCCGCTCCGCGTCGAGACATTCCTTCCAACATAATACATGGACACTGGGCATTGAGCGGCTCGCCTACTCACTATGGAACGACCGAGCGTACGAGGGTCTTGCCCATATTAGCACCCCGAGCGAGCCCGACGATCGCTTCCGGAGCGCGCTCCAGACCTTCGTAGATCGTGCTGCGCATCTTGAGCCGGCCCTGCCGCAGCCATTCTCCGATGGCCTGCTTCGCCTCATCCTCAATGGCCGCATACGCACCCGCGCGAAATCCTCGCAACGTCAGGTTCTTCACCACGATCTGAAACATGTTGCGCGGCCCGACGGTGTGCTCGCCGTCATAACCGCTGATCGCCCCGCATAGCGCGACACGACCATTGTTGCGGAGCTCGTATAGGGCGGCCTCGAGATGACCGCCGCCGACGTTGTCGTAGTAAACATCGATCCCGTGTGGAGCGCTCCTCCGCAGTAATGATCGAAGGTCGCCGTCGTGGTAGTTGAATGCGGCATCGAGCCCCAGCTCATTCAACAGATAATCGACTTTATCATCCGATCCCGCGCTGCCGATGACCACGTGGCCGCGGAGTTTGGCGATCTGCGCTGCCACGCTACCGGTTGCTCCGGCCGCGGCGGACACCCAGACGACATCGCCGGGACTCAGCCCAGCCACCGCGATCAGTCCGACGTACGCTGTTATCCCCGTGTGGCCCAAAGCGCCGAGATAGTCCTCGGGCGCGCCAAGGTCTCGCCGGATCCGCCGCAGAGAACCCACTCCCGCGAGCGTCTCGCCACCGGCACGAACCAGAGCATAATCGCGAAAACCGTAGATATGCGTGACCAGATCGCCGGCAGCAAACTCGGAGCAACGCGATTCACAGACCTCTCCCACAGCCAACCCGATGAGAGACTGCCCCAATGCGAAGGGCGGCAGGTACCCTTCTGGCCCGACCTCGCGCAGACGCAACAGCACGGAGGCGTCCACGGAGGTCCACAGATTCCTGACCAGGACTTGTCCAGACTGGATCGGTCCTAACTCACGCTCCACGATGGCGAAACACTCGACCGCAAGGCGCTCTCGCGGGTGCCGCGCGAGTGTCAGCTCACGGTTGACCATGTCGCGCTCGCGCGGCTGGGCGGCCGCAGTAGGCGGCTATTATTCAGACAGTCTCCTCGCGCGAGCCCACCTCAATAGACGTATTCGAGGCGCACGCCATAGGTCCGCGGCAGATTGTAGTCGGCGAAGTAGTAGCCCAAAGCGACCAGGGCGCTGTTACGCACCGCCTTGTTCTCGAGGTTGTGCACATAGGCACGGGTGGTCCAGTGGTGCGACGAATCCGCCCACGCCAGGCCGAGCTCCGACTTTGAATAGGCGCCCACGTGGTCGATCGGGAGGTTGAGCGGCCTCAAGTAGTTGGCGCTCTGCCAGTAGGTCCCCAGCGAGGGCGTCAGAGTACCGCCATCGGGCAGCGTGAAATCATGCGAGTATTCGAGTTTGACCGAGAATTTGGGCGCGTGCGGCAGATAGTTTCCCGAGATGTCCGGATAGACGATGCGGGTGAGCTGGTCGACGGCGCCAAGATACTTGCTGTAGGTGGCGTGGGTCCAGGTGAAGAATCCGTCGAAGTGGTCGGCGTGTGTCGCCAGCCAATGTCCTTCGAGCTCGGTGCCATAGATGTGCGCTCCGGCGGCGTTGGTGGTCAGCGCATTCACCCCGATGAACTGATAGACCTGGATGTCCTTGTAGTTCATGAAGTAGATGTCTGCGTTGATACTGGCGCGGTTTTCCAGGAAACGGCCTTTCACGCCGAGCTCGTAGTTCGTCACCTTCTCCGGATTGTAGGTCGGCTGCGATGGGATACCCGCGTTGAAGCCACCCGACTTGAAGCCCGTGCTGGCCGTGGCGTACCCCGACCAATCACCGGCAAAGGTGTAGTTGAGACCCGCCTTCCAGGTGGTATCCGGGAACGTGGCGGACAAACGCGAGTTGAAGGTGGTGATGCACCCTGGGACGTAGTACGAGTTCGTCGTCAACGGGATCGTCGGCAGCAGCGGACACAGATACGCCGTATTCTGGCCCAGAACGTCCCTTTCCTTGCTGTACCGTATGCCCGCGATCAACTGCAGATTGTCGGTCACTCCATACGTCGCCTGATCGAAGACACCCCAGGCATCCGTCGAGACGGTACCGGGGCCCCCGAAGTTGCCTTCGTTGAACAGCTTGAGCCCGGTCAACACATAATCCGAGCTCGACCCGCTGTTGAGGTGGTAGTAGTTACCGCCGAACAGATTGGTGAAGCGGCCCAGCTCGACGTTGAGATCGAGCTCCTGTGAGTAGTTGGTAGCGCGGTTGTCGCGGCGACCGCCGTAGACCCCGTTGGTCTCGTCGTACTGCGTGAGCCAGTGGAGGTTCTGATCCCCGGCGAGATAGGTCACGCTGAGCGCATCGGTCAGTTGCCAGACCATACGCGAGCGGACCATGAAGCTCTGAACCTCATTGATAGCCGCGGGATAGCTCGGGATCGGACGGTCGTACACCGGGAGCCCATCCAGAGGCTGACCGTTCGGGCCGCTGGCGATCTCGGGGTTGGGTGTTCCGCCATTCTTGAATTCGTCCAGAGAGAGCCGCCACGTGAAGTTGTCGGTGGGTGTCCACAATGCGGTGACACGGCCGCCGTAATCATTCGCCGCGCCGTAGTTCTGGGCGGTAGTGCCCATCGTGTTGTAGTAGCCATCGTTGCGGTGGACGAAGACGGCGCCGCGCAGGGCCAGTGCATCGTTGATCGGCACATTGACCATCCCGCGCACCTCGACATCGTTGAAGTTGCCGTAACCGAACTCAGTCGACGCGGCGAACACGTGCTTGGGATCCGCGGTCACCATGTTGAGATTGCCGCCGGTCGAGTTGCGACCGTACAGCGTGCCTTGCGGACCGCGCAGGACCTCGATGCGGTCCAGATCGAAGAATGCGTTGCCCAGACCCGCTGTACCGCCAACGTAGATGCCATCGATGTAGGGCGCGACTTCAGGATTACCGCCGTTGAAATTCTCGTTGGAGATTCCGCGGATAGTGACGAACACGGCGTTCGCATAGCCTACCGTGCTGATCTCGACGCCTGGCGCCGCGGAGCCGAGGTCGATGACGCTCTGCACGCCCGCATGCTCCAACTGATCCATTGAGAGCGAGCTCACGGAAATGGGGACCTTGTTGATGTCCTGCGCGCGCTTCTCCGCCGTGACGATGATCTCCGCGAGTTGGTCCTGGGGTGGCGGCCCCGCGTCCGCCGCCGCTACCTGCTGGGCCATCGCCGTGCCGAGCGGCAGGCCTGCCAACCCGCCTGCCAGGGCAACCAGGGCCGCGAGATCACCTCGCCGCCGCGCCTGCCGCAGAAATTTTCGAACGCTCGTCGCCACCTTCAGCTCTGTACCCATGACTCCCCCAAAATGCCTGGTCAGCTCGATTGCGAACACCTTCGACACCGCGCCCTTCGTTATTCGACCGTCCGGTCCGTCGGTTTTCGATGCGGAGCATCCCGCGGCGGTGATACTCCTTTGGAAAGCTCTCCGGCGCGCTCAGGTCGGATGGAATGCCCGGCCGCGAGGCGCTCGGATACGCATGCGGCTCCTCAGCGAGCCAGATGTTGGCCGAACCAGCGGCCAATGTACGTGTTCACGTCGCGCTCCTCGGGAGACCCACGAGTCCCAAACGAGGCGGCATGCCAAGCGCCTTCCATGAAATAGAGATAGGAATCTACCCCTAGTTTCAGGAGGCGCGCATGCGAGGTAACGGCCGCGCTCGAATCCAGTGCCCGTCCCCCGGTCACGAACAGCGTACTTGGAAAGTTGGCCAACACCGTGTCGGAAGCCAATGGATAGGCACGCGGATCGTTCGGGGCGGCATTGCTGATGTATTCGGCAATCTTCGCAATCATGGCGTTGTACTTCGTATGATCGCTGCGCGGCACTCCACCCAGCTCCCACAGCAAACCATCGCCAAACTTGCCGAACGGATACGGCGCGGCGGGGATTCCGGACCAGAAGATCCCGACCGCGCCCGGCCGTGGCAGCTTGTTGGCCTGGCACCAGGCCACGAACTGCGCTGCCAGAATGCCTCCTCCGGAGGTGCCGAACACACCGACGCTCTCGGGTTTATGCTGCTGCAGCAAGCCGGTGTAGACGGTTGCCAGATCTTCGAGCGAGGCGGGGAAGCGGTAACGCGGCGCGGGCCGAAAATCGACCACGACGACTTTGATCCGGCCAAAAAAGGCGATCGGGATGGCCTCGAGCTGACCCAGGCTCAATCCGGCGCAAGAATCACCATGCAACTGGATCAGCACGCGGTGTTGATTCTCGGGTGCGCTCCCCGCCTTGGGCGCAACGACTGAAACTTTGACGGCGCCGATCTGGGTATCGGTCGTCTCAACGGGATAATGCTCGCGCTCCCACGCCAGGGCGTCAGCTACCTGGCGAGCGCAGTTGCGATCGTAGGCCTCCCACTGTTCCTTGGCGGCCTCGGCCGTCGGTTGCGTATAGGCGCTGGTGGAGGTGGCCGATTGGGCGTGGGCGATGGCCCCGGCGGCCGCCTTCGCATAGGCAGCCTTGAACTCCGGGCTCCAGTATTCGGAAGGTGGCAACGTGAGCTCGGAAACGTGCACCGTCCCATCGGGGTCGACCTTGGGCAACGCTTCCCCCTGTGCCGAGGAAACCCGACTCACGGCAAGACCGGCAGCCAGCAATGACACGAGTGCCGAGCGCCACCCGCTGACTCGGCCGGACACGCGGCCATCACACAGGACCCACTTCGCAGAACGCATTCCCCCAGACATACACGTTCCTTTCCACCAAGGCGGGCCGGCAGGCAGCTCATATCGGAAGCCGCCTGAAGCCGCATCACGAGGGTTGGAAGCGTATCGCAATTATACCCGACCGTCCAGTCGGGCGATTGGCGACCGGGCGGGCGCCGTTCAGGTGGCCGCCTGCAGGCGTGCCAGGATTTGCTTGCGCAGCTCGTTCTTCTGCACCTTGAGGGATGGCGTGCGGGGAAAACTCTCGCAGGCCGCAATGTGCTCGGGCCAGAGATAACGTGCGAACCCGCGTGCCTCGAGAAAGGAGGTCAACTCGGACAGCGCGATGTCCTTCCCATCTTTTGTAATGACACACGCGCAAGCTCGCTCACCGAGGCGGGGATCAGGCAGAGCGATCACGGCAACATCGGCCACGCGCGGATGAGGGCGTAATGCAGCTTCGACGTCGGCCGGAGTGATCGTCACTCCGCCGCGGCGGATGATGTCCTTGCTCCGCGAGAGGAAGGTAAAGTATCCGTCCGCATCGAGAACGCCGATATCGCCCGTACGAAAGAACCCGTCGGTCGTGAGGGAAGTTTGATTGAGGGAGTCGTTGCGGTAGTACCCGAGGAAGCGATTCGGCCCGCGCACCAGGACGTTGCCTTGCGACCCCGGCGGCAGAGGCCGGTCCTCGTCGTCGCACACGAGGAGGTCCGTTCCGGGTAAAGGACGTCCCTCGGTCTTGCGCAAACGCTCCAGATCGTCACGCGCGCATCCGGTCACATGCCCGGGAGACTCGCTCATACCGTACATGGGATAGGGGCGAGCACACAGACGCCGCCTCGCATCCAACCGATGCGCCTCGCTGATTCCTGCCACCACTCCTCGGGATACACTCGAACAGTCGGTCCGATCGAGGCTCGCCGAGCCCAGGATATCGATGGCATGGGTGGGCATCAGCAAGAAATGCGTCACTCGATGCTTTTCAATGAGCAGCAGCGCCTCATCCGCGTTCCAGCTCCGCTGCAGCACCGTCGTGCAGCCGGCCAGAAAAGTCAGGTAGGTGCCCAGTACTGAGCTGCCGACGAATCCGAAGGCGGTTAGGACGAGACTGGTATCGGATGGGCCAATGTCCTGATAGCGAGCGTAGCTTTCGACCGTGAATCGAACAGTGTTGGCCGAGTGCATCACGCCCTTGGGCTCACCCGTGGTGCCGGAGGAGAACAGCAGCAAAACGAGATCATCGGCCGCGCGCGGTTGGCGTCGCTCGGACGTCGAGTTGGCGCCCTGCAGGAATGAGCGCCAGGTGATCGTCCGAGGCCCGGCCCCGCGCCCGTCGTGCCCAGCAACCCCGCCGCCGTCAGCAGCACCGCCCTCAGGAACGCCGTCCTTAGCAGCGCCGTCCTCAGCAGCGCCGTCCTCAGCAGCGCCGGCCCTACCAGCGCCGCCGTCAGCAGCGCCGTCCTCAGCGGCGCCCTCCGCCGTTGCGACCCAATCACCCACAACCAACGCCGCAAGCCCCCTCCGCCGGCAGGCAAGCGCAGCGCGCCGCACCTCCGCCTCTTCCCCGAGGGCCACGAGCAACTTTGCGCTCGAGTTCTCCAGCGTGCCCGCAATCTGCTCGGTGCTGAACATGTGCGGCAGCAGCGCCACCGCCACACCCGCCCAAGCACAGCCCGCGATCGCAATCACAGACTCCAGACAGTGGCGCCCATGTATGACAATCACATCACCTGGCCGAAGGCCATAGGCCCACAGGGCGCGTCCAAACACCTCCGCCTGCTGTTGCAATTCGCCGAAGGTAATCCGCCGCTCGCCCTCTACGAACGCCGCAGCCCGCGGCTGCCTGGCGCAGACAGTCGTGAACGAGTCCCACAGGTCCTCGGCGCGCCAATACCCTTCGGAGTAGTACCGTTCCCTGAATGCCGCCCCGAGAGCGAACGTCACGCTATCACTCACTTCCGGTACTGCAGTCCCCATGCTCGCCTCAACCGATGGCCTGGCCACCGTCCACCAGATACGTTTGGCCCGTGATGAAACTTCCGGCCGGAGAAGCCAGAGTGGCGATCACGCCGGCGACTTCGACGGGCCTGCCGATACGGTGCAGGAGTATCGATTCGACCACATTCCGCCGATGGGCTTCCGATAGCGTGTAGGTCAAACCTGACTCAACCTGCCCGGGCGCGAGGGCGTTGACTCGGATGCCCTGTGCGGCCCACTGTGCCGCCAGGTCGCGCGTCAAGTGTACGATCGCCGCCTTGGAGGTCGTGTAAGGAACGATCTGTCCGTATTCGGGCGTGTAGGAAATGAATGCGCCGACCGAGGCCACATTGATGATGCTTCCCCCGCCGCGCGGAATCATGGCCCGCGCCGCCTCGCGGCAGCACAGGAAGGTACCGGTCAGGTTGACATCCATCACTTTCTGCCAACCCTTCAGAGGAATCTCCTCGGGCAGCCCCCAGTAGGATGTCCCAGCATTGTTCACGAGGACGTCGAGGCGTTGGTACGTGCGCAGCGTTTCCTCGACCACGCGAACGACATCGTCCTCGTTGGCTACATTGCAACTCAGTGCCGTAACACGGCGTCCAAAGGTATTACGAAGGCGCGCCGCGAGTTTTTCGCACTCCTCGATCTTCCGGGCCGCGAGCACCAGGTCACAGCCCAGATCCGCGAGAGTCGAGGCAATCGCCTCGGCGAGCTCGCCGTGGCCGCCGGTGATGAGCGCGACCCGTCCTTCCATGCGAAACATTTCCGTGAGGAACCCGGGACGATACGGTTGCGTGTTCACTGCCAACTCCGCGCTAGGAGCGAGGCTCCTGATACTTCTTGAGCTCGATACGCGCGACGGTACGGTTGTGCACTTCGTCGGGCCCATCGGCGAGTCGCAACATCCGCGCATTCGCGTACGCTTCGGCAAGTCCGAAATCCGGACCGACGCCGCCCCCGCCGTGCGCTTGGATGGCGTAGTCGATGACCTTGACGGCGACCAGGGGAGCCGCCACCTTGATCATCGCGATCTCCGCCTGCGCGGCCTTGTTGCCCACGGTGTCCATCATGTAGGCGGCCTTCAATACCAACAGGCGCGACATTTCGATTTCCCGCCGTGCTTCGGCGATGCGCTCCTCCCAGAGCGAATGCTGCGCGATCGGCTTGCCGAACGCGATTCGACTCTGGAGCCTGCGGCACATCGCCTCGAGCGCGACTTCCGCCTGCCCGATGGTGCGCATCGCGTGGTGGATGCGCCCCGGCCCGAGTCGGCCTTGCGCGATCTCGAAACCGCACCCCTCTCCTTTGAGGAGGTTGCTTGCCGGAACTCGAACGTTATCGAACACGAGCTCCGCGTGCCCGCCGTGACCGCGATGATCGTAGCCGAACACCGAGAGCGGCCGTACCAACGTGATACCAGGCGTGGCGCGCGGGACCAGGATCATCGACTGCTGCCGCCAGCGATCGGCCGCGGGATCCGTCTTGCCCATGACAATGAGTAGCTCACAGTGGGGGTGGTAGGCACCCGAACACCACCACTTGCGCCCGCTGATGACGTACTCGTCTCCATCGCGACGGATGTCAGTCTGGATATTGGTGGCATCCGACGATGCCACGGCGGGCTCGGTCATGGCATAGGCCGAGCGAATCGTGCCGTTCATGAGCGGCAGGAGCCACCGGTCCTTCTGAGCCCGCGTCCCGTAGCGCTGCAGGACTTCCATGTTGCCTGTATCAGGAGCCGAGCAGTTGAAAACCTCCGGGGCCCAGACGACCTTGCCCATTTCCTCGGCCAGCGGTGCGTACTCGGTGTTGCTCAGCCCGGGGCCCTCGAACACAAAGGTCTCATCGACGTGCTCGGCGCCATGCCACGGGGGCATGAACAGATTCCACAAGCCCGCCTCGCGGGCCTTTGTTTTCAGCTCCTCGATAATGGCCGGCGCCGGCCAGCCAGGAGCCGCCGCACGTTCCTGCTCCTCGTAGACGCGGACGTTCGGCCAGACATACCGCTGCATGAAATCGCGCACTCGAACCAGCAGGTCCTGGGTGCGCGGCGAGAGATCGAAATTCACGGTCTACTCCTGGCGCCTGGTATTCGGCCGACCGGTCGGTCTGCACATTAGAGGCTCCTGTCCCGAGCGTGTCAAGCGCGCAACTTCCCCCGCCATTGAACGGCTTTCACGGTTAGAATACGCGCATGCGTGAACCAGAGAAAACTACGGCAGCGACTCGCGGGGCGACAGTGGCCGGCAAGGTGCCGCGCAAGCGCGGACCCAAAGTCGACGTGGAGCAAACCAAGCGACGCAAACGCGAGATCATCGAGGGCGCCGCCCGCCTCTTTGACCGGGTCGGCTATCACGGCGTCAACATGGCGATGATCGCCAAAGCCGCGGGCGTCAAGAAGCCCACGCTGTATCACTACATTTCGAGCAAGGATGAGATCCTGTTCGGTCTGCATGAGCTGTTCATCGGAACATTACGTAAGAACACGGACGCGCGCATCGCCGCCGGCTGGCCTCCACTGGAGATCCTACGCGCGGTTGTTGAAGATACTTTCAAGCTCCTCCACGATTTTCCAGGGTACGTGCGCGCCTTTTTCGAGCACTTCCGCGAGCTGAGCCACAAGCAGCGGGCGGAGATCGCGGTCAAGCGTGATGAATTCATTGCGCTCGTCATCGGGGTCATCGAGCAAGCGATGAAGGCAGGGGTGATCAACAAGGCCGACCCGCGTCTGACGGCACATTGTCTCTTCGGGATCGCCAACTGGGCCTACCAGTGGTATCGCCCGCGCAAGGACCCGCCTCCCGAGCAAGTCGCGGCCGAATGCTGGTCCATCTTCCTGCGGGGGCTGGCGGCCCGCTGAGGCTTCGAACCCTCGAGGGCTGGCGGCCGATGAATCGGTGCCGAGGCCATCTCAGGCCCCCATCCCAACAATATGCTTGGCGATGATCTCGCGCTGAATCTCGCTAGTCCCGGCAAAGATCGTAAAGGCGCGGGTGTTGAGATAGCGTGGCATGGCGACACGCTGGAGATCGGCGCCCGGATGAGTGCCGTCCACGGGGTCCGGGATCGGACGCTCCGGCGTCAGCTCGAGTCCGGCCAGTCCGGCAACCTGCATGCCAAGCTCCGTAATTTCTTCCTGGAGCTCAGAGGAGAGCAGCTTGATGACCGAGCCTCCCGCCCCGGGATCAGTGGCGCTTTTCAGGGAGCGCGCCAGGCGGAGCTCGAGCAGCTCGAGCGCGAGTAGTCGGATTTCGAGACTGGCGAGCGACCGCGCCCGCTCGCGGTCCTCACCGGGGTTGGGCTGCTGGCTCACAAGCTCCTTCACGGCGTCGAGCTCGTGTCGGGCTCGACCGGAGATCACACTGCCACCACGTTCGAGCTCGAGAAGGTACTTCGCGTATTGCCAACCCCGTCCGGCTTCCCCTACCAGGTTGCGGGCGGGGACGCGTACGTCATCGAAGAAAACCTGGTTGACTTCGTGATCCACCGCCAGCAATGGAATGGGCTCGATCCGGATGCCAGGGCTTCTGAGATCAATCAATAGAAAGCTGATGCCGTCCTGGGGCCTGGCGGTCTGGGCTGTCCGTACCAGGCAGAAGATCCAGTCAGCGTAGTGCGCATGCGTCGTCCAGATCTTGCTGCCCCGGACGATGAGCTCCTCACCCTCGGCGATCGCCGTCGTCTTCACTGCCGCGAGATCGGAGCCGGCCCCCGGCTCCGAGAACCCTTGCGCCCAGTAATGTTCACCGGAGAAGAGCCGCGGCAGGAAATACTCCTTCTGCCACGGGGAGCCAAAGCGGGCAATCACCGGACCGACGTACCGGAACCCCATGGGCGAGCGCTCGGGCGCTCCACCGGTGGCGCACTCGTACTCAAACAGGAAACGCTCGACCGCGCTCCAACCCGTACCTCCCAGCTCTTTCGGCAACAGCGGCGCGAGCCAACCGCGCGCCTGCAAGCGCTTGTGCCACTCCATGATCGTATCCTTCTCAGGGAAGGTGCAGGTGAGCCGGCGTGAGGTCTGCTTCAGCGCCGGCGTGAGAGAAGCAGAGAGGAAGGCTCGCACATCCTGGCGGAATTGCTCCTCGTCCGGGGCCAACAGCTCGGGGAAGAGCAACGCACTGCTCGGAGTGCCGCTGGCCAGACATCCCGACGACCGCACGAAGTCGTCCAGGCGGTCGCTCCGCGAACCATAGAGAATGCCGTTGGCCACCACGCGCTTGTGGTAATGGCTCACCGCAAGCTCGTCTGTCAAACCCATGGCGCCGTGCAGTTGGATGGCCGCGTGCCCCAGCCGTAGCGCATGCTCATCGACGAAGGCCTTCGCGGCAGCGACGTTGGCCCGCCAATTCGAGGTCCGCTGCGCAACCAACTCCACGAGCGCCTCCGCCTGCTCGAGGCTGGTGTAGCAGTCGACCAGGCGATGTTTAACCACCTGGAAACGCCCGATCGGCTGGCCGAACTGCTTGCGGGTGTTGCAATGTTCGAGGGTCATGCGAAGCAGCGCGCCCATACAGGCGACACTGTCCGCGGCCACCACGGCACGGGCATAGTCGAAAACGTCGTCCAGGGCACGCCCAAGGTCTGAGAATTGCAGCGAATAATCATCGCTCACCGCGACGTCGCGGAATATTACATCGCCCGCGAGCGTCCCATCGACAAGACGATAGGACCTGACCTGAATGCCGGCTGCGTCGGCCGGTATCAAACACGCCTTCAGGCTCCCGCCCTCCTCTCGCGCGGTGACCACGAAGGCGTCGAGCTCGCGCGCCATGGGTACAAGGGCCTTGGTGCCGTTGAGATGACCACCCCGAAGAGTGGTCGTCCGAACCTCGCCAAACTCACGGGCACCGGGCTCAAAATGCGCGAGTCCCACGAGCTTTCCACCCGAGATGAGCGCGTCCAACGACTCGTCCCGCAAGGGATTGCTTTGCGCATGCGCGAGCAGGCGCCCGCCGACGACGATACACGGCACATACGGATCGAGTGACAGCGCCTGTCCGAGCACACGGCCTACGACCATCACGTCGCCCAGCGATCCTGACAACCCGCCGAGCTCGGACTCGAAAGGCAGTCCCAGGATGCCCATCTCCGCCAGTCTCTGCCAGGTCTCCCGACTCAGACCCACATCACGACCGAGCAGCGCTCGTCTGGAAGCCAACGTGCAATGCTCTCGCACGAACCGTTCGAGAGAGTCCTGTAGCAGCGCGCGTTCTTCGGCTGAGAGTGCCATCGTGCCGCTACTTCTGCAGAATCGTCACGGCGCTCACTCCCGGGGCCCCGTAGACGTGTGTGTATGCCGTACTGATCTCGCGCGTGACCTGCCTCTGCCCGGCCGCGCCCCGAAGCTGCAACACATTTTCGTAGATCTGCCGCAGACCGGAGGCGCCAATGGGCTCGCCATTGGCAAGACAGCCGCCGTCCGTGTTGATCGGGAGGCGGCCCGAAATATGCGTCTCCCCGTCGCGAAGCAAACGCTCCTGGTCACCATGCGCGCAGAAGCCATTCTCGGCCATGTGCATGATCTCGGCTCCGGACTCGGTGTCCTGGACCGCGGCGAGGTGAACATCCCCAGGACCCAAGCCAGCCATTTCGTAGGCCGCTCGCGAAGCCAACTCGGTTGCGTTGGGAACTTTGTCGAGACAAACGGTGGGGCCGTACACCTCAAAAGCTCCAGCGAGCCGTGTGCGCATGACCGCAGCACTGACGAACACGGGCTTGCTCGTATACCGGCGTGCCCGGTCCTCGCCACAAAGCACGAGCGCTACCGCCCCTTCCGCCGGCGAGCAGAACATGTATTTGGTCAATGGATCGTTCACCATCTGAGAGCCTTTGATCTCCTCCAGGCTCAGCGGCGTGCGACGCCAGGCATTCGGGTTCAGCGCGCCATTTTGATAAGCCTTCGCGGCGACGCGGGCGAGGGCATCGGTGGTGATGTGGTACTCGTGCATGTAGCGCTGCAGCTTCATCGCGAAGAACTGCGTCGTCACCATCATTCCGACTTCGCCGTACCACGCTCCGAGGCCGTACTCGGCAGGACTGGCATTGAAAGCGCCTCGATCGTGTTTGTCGAAGCCCACTACGATGCCGACGTCGGCCGCGCCGGACTGGATTTCCCGGCACGCCGCCACGAGCGCGCTGCCCCCGGTCGCGCACCCATTCAACACGTTGGTGAACGGCATGCCGGTGAGGCCGAGCTCGTTACCCAGGGCATCCGCATTCCCGGCGGAATAGCTGCCGCCATACCCGAATCGCATATCCCGCCACTCGAGCCCGGCATCCGCGAGCGCCTGCCGCGCCGCATGCGCGCCTTGCTGCACTCCGGACAACTCGGGAGTCCGCCCGAACTTGTGGATGCCGATAC
>Ga0070741_10010106_pt1 | contig 17977 bp, 15 predicted proteins | sample Coa_R1_4_FD_66440 | JGI IMG/M metagenome (GOLD analysis project Ga0070741, IMG submission 66440) | Surface soil microbial communities from Centralia Pennsylvania, which are recovering from an underground coalmine fire - Coalmine... | ecosystem: Environmental > Terrestrial > Soil > Unclassified ...
CGGCTCCTCGCGGCAGACCATTCCTTCAGATGGGATCACGCCCTCTTCGACCGCCGCGTAGGCCGGAAGGTCAGCCAGTAGATCACGCGTCACCTCCGCCGCCGCCGCGTAGCCCAGCGGCTCGCCGAGCTCTCCGGCCAGGTCGGAGAGAATCTGCCAGTCCGGACGCGCCGGCGCCTCGGTGCGAATGGCGGCGTAGAGGCGCTGGATGCGCCCTTCGGCATTGGTGAAGGTACCGTCCTTCTCGGCAAAGCTAGTGGCGGCAAAGACGATATCGGCGGCCTGGGCCGTCTCGGTCACGAAGAGCTCGTGCACGATCACCAGCTCGGCGTTCTCGAGCGCGCGCTGCGCCTGCTGGGCGTCGGGATGCGTCAGCAGGATGTTCTCCCCCACTAGATAGAGGGCCTTGATCTTGCCCGACACAGCATCGGCGGCCTGGGCGATGATCTCGCCTGCCGAGAGGCCGCCCTCGCCGGGCACGAGCCCGGCGTACTCGGCGCCGCGGCCGTTGGCACCTTCGGTAAACCAGCTCACCGCGGCCCGATGGCCCAGCGCCGCGCCGAGATTGGCCAGCGCCGCGCCGAGCGCCTGGACGTCGTTGCGCAGCGCCAGCCGCGCGCCGGTATAGACGAGGGGTCGGCGCGCCGCCGCCAGCGTCGCCGCCGCGGCCCGCAGCGTCTCCGCGGTGACGCCGCTCTCCCGCGCCGCATCATCGACGGTGTAGCCGCCGAGCGCCTTCTCCAGGCCGGAGAGGTCGCGGGCGACCGGCGCGGCCGGCGGCTGGCCCTCGGCCGGCGGGGGCGCCGGCTCGACGGGCGGATTCTCCACCAGCGCTGCCAGTAAGCCCCGCAGTACGGCCAGCTCCATCCCCGGTCGGTAGCGCAGGCGGTGATACGCCAGACGGTCGGCCTCGGTCGCGCGCGGATTGGCCACAATGAGCCGCGCGCCGTTCTTCACCGCCTTGCGCACGCGCAGCCAGAAGACCGGCATCTCCTCATAGATATCGGTCCCCAGCAGCATGATCGCGCCGGCCTGCTCGGCATCGATGTACGTGCTGTTGAAGCTGGCCAGTCCATGGGCGGCGAGCGGATTGGGCACCGTGTTACGCGCCCCGATGCGGAAGTCGACGTGCGGCGTGCCGATCACCTCGCGGGCAAAGCGCGCGAGCGCATAGCAATCTTCGTTGGTCAGATTGCGCCCACCGATGATGCCAATCGCCTCTGGGCCGTACTTCTGCTTGATCTCCTGGAGCCGCACGGCAGCCGTGCCGATGGCCTCGCTCCAGGTAGCCGGGCGCAGCATGCCATCGTCTCCCTTGAGCAAGGGCTGAGGCAGACGATCGACGCTCGAGGCATAGTGATAGGCAAACCGGCCCTTATCGCACAGCCAGATCTCATTGACCGCATCGTTCTGGCGTGCCCGCACGCGCGCCATCTGATTGGCACGCGTATCTAGGATCACGTTGCAGCCGACGGGGCAGTGGGCGCAGATGCTATCGGCATGGTCGAGATCGTGCGGCCGGGCGCGAAAGCGATAGGTCTCGCTGGTGAGCGCGCCGCAGGGGCAGAGCTCGATGATATTGCCCTGGAAGCGCGACTGCATCGGCTCATCGTTGATCGTGCGCAGCTGGGAGGTATAGCCGCGGGTGAAGAAGTCGAGCTCCGCCTCTCCAGGAATCTCGGCCATGAAGCGCGTGCAGCGATAGCAGACGATGCACCGCTCCTGGTCGAGCACGACCAGTGGCGAGAGCGCGGCCCCCTTGCGTGCCAGCCGCTTCTGCTCTTCGAACCGGCTCTCCTTCGGCCCCCACGCGTGCGAGTTGTCCTGCAGGGGGCACTCGCCGCCGGCGTCGCAGACGGGGCAATCGAGCGGGTGATTGATCAGCAGGAACTCGATGACGCCGGCGCGCGCCTTGAGCACCGCCGGGGTCATCGTATTCACCACCATGCCGTTGGCCACGCGCGTGGTGCACGACGTGAGCAGCGCCGGCGGGCGCGGCGGCTGGCCCGGCGGCGGCGGCATGGCGATCTCGCAGAGGCACATGCGGCACGCACCGGCGAGCGATAGCTTGGGGTGATAGCAGAAGACCGGCACCTCGATCCCCGCTAGTCGCGCTGCCTCGACCACCAGCGTGCCGGCCGGCACCGTGACCTCGCTGCCGTCGATGGTGAGCGTGACCGTGTTGGGCCGCTCGCTTGCTGTCATGGGCACTCCCTCAAGTGATCGGTTCCCAGCGCGCCGGGCCTTTACTGCGCCCCGGCCAGGGCGAACTCACGGGTAGCCGGGGTCAGCTCCGGCACTCCCTGGCGCACGTAGCGCTCGAACTCATCGCGGAACAAGCGCAGGCCCGAGGCGACCGGGTTGACAGCGAAATCGCCGAGCGCACAGAGCGTCTTGCGTCCGCCGATATTCGTGGCCACGTCCAGCAGCACGTCGAGGTCCTTCGGCTTGCCGCGGCCGGAGGCGATGCGCCGCAGGATATCGAGCATCCAGTGCGTCCCTTCGCGGCATGGCACGCACTTGCCGCAGCTCTCGCGCGCGAAGAAGCCGGCGATGTTGGTGATCATCTGCACCATATCGACCTCCTCGCCGTAGACGACGATCCCTCCGGCGCCGAAGCCCACCGGACCGAACGGCGGGAAGAAGTACGGTGGCCGGGTGAGCGTGGCTGTATCCATCGTGACATCCAGGTTATCCCCGGGAAGAAACTGGCAGGCTAGCGCACCGGGCGAGACGGCCTTGACCTTCTGGTCACGCTGCATGCCGCCGGCGTACTTGTAGATCAGATCGCCGAGCTTGACGCCCATGGGGAGCTCGAACATCCCGGGCAGATTGACGCTGCCGCTGATGGTATAGAGCTTGGGCCCCGGGCTGAGCGGATTGCCGATGGAGGCGAACCACGCCGCGCCGCGGGTAATGATGTGCGGCACATTCATCAGCGTCTCGACATTGTTCACCACCGTCGGCCGCCCGAACAGGCCGCCGCCCACCTCCGTGGGAAACGGGGGACGGATGCGCGGCTGTGCGCGCCGCCCTTCCAGCGACTCCATCAGCGCCGTCTCCTCGCCGCAGATGTAGGCGCCGGCGCCGCGCGTCACGTAGATATCGACATCGAAGCCCGGCTTGCCGAGGATGCTGCGCCCGAGGAAGCCTTTCTCATAGGCCTCCTTGATCGCTTCCTCGAGCACCTCGTACCCGTGCAGGTTCTCCCCGCGGATGTAGATGTGCGCCTGCTGGATGTCGACCGCGTAGCAGCAGATCAGCATCCCTTCCAGGAGCATGTGCGGGTCGGCATCCATCGCGTAGCGATTGCCGAACGTGCCTGGCTCCGACTCGTCGGCATTGACGACCAGGTAGCGCGGCTTGGGATTGCGTGCCGTCCCACTCCACTTCACGCCGGTCGGAAAGCCGGCGCCGCCGCGGCCGACGAGCTTGCTGTCGGTGACCTCCTTGATCACCTCCTGCGGCGTCATCTGGGTGACGGCCTTGCGGAGCGCCTCATAGCCGCCCCGGCTGAGGTAATCGGCGATGGAGCGTCCGTTCGGTCGCCCCACCGCCTGGGTGAGCACGGGCTCCCATGGCACCGGCTGCCCGGGCCCATAGCTCTGGGGCGCCTCAGGGGTCGGGCTCTGCGACATCAGCACTGCCTCCCATAGTCGGCGACGCTTCCAGCGCCGCTCGTGCACGATGGACGTTCGGACAGCCGGGGCATCTCCATGCTGCCTCCGGCACCCGGCAGCCGCTGCCGGGCCCAGCGGGCGCGTGGGGCCAGACAGCCATCACGCCAAGCAGCACCGCGTACGCCCTGCGGCGTCTGCCGGGCCCGCCGGGGAGCGAACGGTTGCCGTCGCGATCGAGCCATCAGCGCTGCCCCTTCCTCAGATGCTTCGCCCGTCCCTCTGGTCCTTCGAGCTCGTTCCAGGCCGGCAGGCCCTCCACATTGAACCGCTCCATGTCGGCCAGAAACTCGTCCACCTTGTCCGGCGGCACCGGGCCGTAATAGCGCGAGTTCACCTGCACCACCGGCGCCTTGTCGCAGCAGGCGACGCACTCGGTCGGGCGCACGGTGTACTCGCCGTCGGGCGTCGTCGCGCCGCCGTGATGCACCCCCTCCGGAATGCCGAGCCGCTCGCAGAGGCGGTGGAGCGTCTCGGCTGCGCCGTTGATCACGCACGAGGGGTTCTCGCAGACCTCGATGATCTTCCTGCCGACGGGCCGGCGGTTGAACATGACGTAGAAGCTAGCCACCGCCGCCACGTCGGTGGGGTGCATCTCCAGCAGGGCCGCGATCTCCTCGAACGTCTCGCTCGAGAGCCAGCCCTGCTCCTGCTGCGCCAGCCACAGGGTAGGCATGAGCGCTGCCCGCTTGGTGGGATAGCGCGGGAAGTACTCGCGCCGGACGCGTTCCTTCAGCTCCTCGCTCAGCGGCATTAGCGGTCGATCTCCCCCAGCACGATATCGATGCTGCCGATGCAGGCGACGACGTCGGCCACCAGCCGGCCCTTGACGAGCTGCGGCAGCGCCTGCAGGTTGTAGAACCCCGGCGGGCGAAAACGTACCCGCCAGGGCTTGTTCGAGCCATCGCTAAAGACGTAGGTACCCTGCTCGCCGCGCGGCGACTCCACCGGCGCGTAGGCTTCGCCTGGCGGCGGCACGGGGCCCTCGCTTACCAGCTTGAAGTGATGGATCAGCGACTCCATGCTGGTGTGGATCTTCGCGCGCTTCGGGAAGGCGATCTTGGGATTATCGATCCGAATGTCCTGGCCGCGCGTGGCGCGCAGCTTCTCCAGGCCCTGGCGGATGATCTTGACGCTCTCGCGCATCTCACGGATGCGCACGAGATAGCGCGCGTAGACGTCGCCCTCGTTGCTGTAGGGCACGTCGAAGTCATACTCCTGGTAGTTGCAGTACGGCTGCTCGATGCGGATGTCGAACGGCACGCCCGAGGCGCGCAGGCACGGGCCGCTGAAGCCATACTGCAGTGCATCCTCACGGCTGAGATAGCCGATGCCCTTGGTGCGATCGACGAAGATCGGATTGCGCGTCAGCAAGGCCTCGTAGTCGTCGATCTTGCTCGGCATCACCCGCACGAACTCCTCCACCGCCTCCTCGAACCCCTCTGGCACGTCGGCGGCCACGCCGCCAATGCGCATGTAGCTGGTCATCATGCGCACGCCGGAGGTCAGCTCGAAGATGGAGAGAATGCGCTCGCGCTCGCGCCAGCAGTACATGAAGACGGTGGTGGCACCGAGGTCGAGCGCGTGCGTGCCGAGCCAGATCAGGTGGCTCCCAATCCGGCTGAGCTCGGAGAGGATGACGCGGATGATCTGTGCCCGTGGCGGCACATCCTTCTCGACGCCAAAGAGCTTCTCGCAGGCCAGCACGTAGGAGAGATTGTTGGTGATGGGCGAGAGGTAGTCGGTGCGGTCGGTCAGGACGATGGCCTGGTGGTAGTTGCGCGCCTCCATCGTCTTCTCGATGCCGGTGTGCAGGAAGCCGATGTCAGGAATGCAGTCGATGACCGTCTCGCCTTCGAGCTCGAGCAAGAGGCGCAGCACGCCGTGCGTGCTGGGGTGCTGCGGCCCCATGTTGAGGATCATCTTGCCCGACTCGGTGCGGGTCTCAGAGAGCATGACCATGGTGGTACGTCCCTAGGCAATTGACGGGGCGAGATCGCCGCCGGCCAGGCCAGCCACCGAGGGCGTCTCCGGCGGCCGATAGAACTCCACTGGCTCCTCGCCGAGCGGGAAGTCCTTGCGCAGGGGGTGGCCCTCCCAGTCGTTCGGCATCAGGATGCGGCGCAGGTCGGGGTGGCCATCGAAAGTCACCCCGAACAGGTCGTAGATCTCCCGCTCCGGCCAGTTGGCTGCCGGCCAGATCAGCGAGAGCGTGGGCAGGCTCGGATGCTCGCCGCCGGCATAGCACTTGAGGCGGATGCGCTGATTGGCCTCAAGCGAGTGGAAGAGATAGGTCACCTCGAACGGCTTCTCCCGCGCCGGCCAGTGGGCACCGAGGATATCTACGAGCAGGTCGAAGCGCGGCTGTGATTCGCTCCGTAGATAAGAGACTACCTCTACCAGCCGCTCGGGGGGCACGGCGGCCGTGGGAATGCCATCGGCGAAGCGCCAGCTCGGCACTGAGCAATCGGGAAATCGCTCCAGCAAGCGCTGGAGCACCTCCGGATGAGCCGGTGGTACTCCTTCCGCCGGCCCGGTCTGAGGCGTCTGCCCGGGTACCGTCTGGGTTCCGGGTGTGCTCTCCGCCATGCCGCGTTGCCCTTTCTAGGCCGAGGCGCCGACGCTGATGGGCGCGCGCTCGGACTTCTTGCCAAACTGCTTGTCGCGCTCGATCTTTGCCTGCAGCTTGATGATCCCATCGATCACCATCTCCGGCCGTGGTGGACAGCCCGGCACATAGATGTCCACCGGCACGACCCGGTCGACCCCCTGGACGAGCGCATAGTTGTTGTAGACGCCGCTGCAGGAGGCGCAGGCGCCCATCGAGAGCACCCACTTGGGCTCCGGCATCTGGTCATAGAGCTGGCGCAGCACCGGGGCCATCTTCTTCGAGAGTCGCCCGGCCACAATCATCAGGTCACTCTGGCGCGGCGAAGCGCGAAAGACCTCGGCGCCGAAGCGGGCCACGTCGAACTTGACGGCAGTCATGGCCATCATCTCAATCGCGCAGCAGGCCAGCCCAAAGAGCATCGGCCAGATCGAATTGGCGCGCGCCCAGCCCACCGCGCGGTCGAGCGTGGTCAGGCCGATTCCCATCTCCCCGGTGAACTGCCCGCCCCGCGGGGCATTGGGCTGCAAGGCATCCGGCTGGTCCGGCGAGCGCCTGAACCCCATACCGGGCGAGACGGGTGGCGGCTGCGGCACTAGTCCCATTCGAGTGCCCTCCTTCTGAGGATATACACGTAGCCGAGCAGGAGGAAGGCCAGGAAGACCAGCATCTCCACCAGGCCAAAGAGCACGTAGGAGGGGCCGCCGGCCTTCATGAAGCGCAGGATCACCGCCCACGGATAGAAGAAGATGATCTCCACGTCGAAGATCACGAAGAGCATGGCGGTGACGTAGAACTTGATCGGAAACCGGCGCCAGGCCATTCCCACCGGACGCATGCCCGATTCATAGGGGATCAGCTTGGCCGGCGTAGGACGCTTCGTGCCGAGGAAGTTCGAGATCGCGATCACGCCCAGGCCGACGCCAATGGCGATCAAGACCTGGATCAGAATCGGCACATAGTCAAACAGCACGGGCCCTTCCCCCTCACTGCGCACGGCCGGCCCGGGGGCCGGCCTAAACTGGCCGAACCGCTGCCGCCCGCCCCGGCGCACTCTCCCGTGGCAGGCTCTCCAAGGCTCCTTTCAGCCGCCAGCACGGTTCCTCATCCCGACGTCTGAGTCGCCGCCGCGGCCGTACGGCACACCACTGCGTGCCGCCGGCATGCTAGCCAGCCGGAGCGCGTGCCGTCAACTTTCTCCTTCTCCCTGCTTGTGCATTCTATCACAAAGTCGCCCAGGTGCCGTGCTATACTGCGACATTCGAGGGGGAGCCAGCAGGAGCACCGCGACGGGGCGCGGAGGTAGGAAGGACCGCCATGGCCGCTGAGGCATTTGTCCTGCCGTATCTGGGCCGCTCCATCGGCGTCGTCTTCTGGGAGAGCCGCTCTCGCCCGCCGGCGCGGCGCGAGGCGGAGCCGCCGGGACTGGCGATCTATGCGCCTGGCTCGCTCTCCCCCGGCGAGCTGGCCGAGCTCCAGACCTGCCTCTGCACCTCGCTCGGCCATGCCCTGGCCGCCGATGCGCCGGGGGTGCGCCGTGCGCTCTGGTGGTGGTGGACCGGCGGGCTCATCGCGGCGGTGCTCCTAGCGGCGCATGCCTTGCCGCCCGGCCCACAGTTCGCCTGGCTGGCACTCGCGGCCGGCCTCACCGCACTGCCCGTGGCGCAGGCTCGACCCGTATCGCCAATTACAGCGCGCGGCGCGGCCGCAGCCCGCCGCGTCGCCCGCCGCGCCACGCTCCTCCCCGTGCCGGGCCCCGATGCGCGCCAGCGCGAGCGGATGGAGGGAATCTGGCGGCTCGGGCGGCGGCTGGCCGGCAGCCCCCGCGAGCAGCTACGCGCGCTCGAGGACTACTGCCGCGAGCAGGCCTGGTTCCCGGCGGCCGCCGTGTATGCCGACCTGGCCGGGGCCCTTGCCCTGCCCTCCGAAGAGGCAGACGCGGGCGCCCGCGGGCCCCGAGGCGGGGCTCGCCGGCTCCCCTGGCACAGGCAGCGCGGCCGGGCGGCACCGTCGCAGTACGGCCTCATCGAGATGCGTGCCTGGTGAGTTCGGTGGCCACGCTCCGGCTATACGCCGCGCCGCTGCCCCGCGAGCTGGGTAGCCTGGCTCTGGTAGCACCGCCGCCGCTGGTGGAGGAGGTGCGCCACGCGGGCGCACTGCTCGCGTACCACCCCGCGCCGCTCGAGCTCGCGGTGCTGGCGCCGGGCGCGCTCGATCCCGCAAGGCTTCAAGGGCCGGCCGGTGTCGTGCTGCGCCGCGCGGCCGTGGCGGCGACGATGGCCCCCCCGGAGGACCAGCCTGCTCTGCCGGGCCCGCAGGGCGCGTGGTACGCCGCGCTGGTTACCTGGGGCTGGCTCTCGATCCTGGGGGCCGGCGAGAGCGCGCGTTCGACACTGGGCGGGCTCTGGCTCGCCGCCGGGCTACCGCTGGTACGCCGCGCGTATCGCCGCGCGCTGGCCGCACACCAGGGCCGGGCCGCGCTGGGCCTGGCCGGAGCAATCGACGCGGCGCAGGTGCGCGTAGTGGAGCATGCCGGCTTACAGCGGCTGGCGGCCATGCTGGCGGCGGCCCTTACAGGCAGCGGACAGGGTATGAGCACCGCCGAAGCAGCCTGGAGGCGGGGCGAGACCTCGCCGGCCACAAGCTCCGCCAGCACCGGCACCCAGGGAGGCGAGCACGGTGCGCTTGCTTCTGGAGCGGCGGAAGGGTCGGGCGCGGCTGCGGCGCACGGCGAGCCTTCCACCTTCGCGGCGCCGGGCTTCGCTGCGCCGGATGCAGCCGGGAGCACGGAGCTAGATAGCCAGCTGCAGCGCGCGGCGCTCCTCTGCCCCGCAGCCGGCGTCGGGCCGCTGGCCGCGTTCTATCGTGCCCTGGCCGCGCACCGGCCACCGGCCGCGGTGTGGACGCCCGTTCCGGGGGCGCTCACCGGGCCGCCGGCAGAAACGCCGGCCCCTGCTGCCCTCTGGGGAACGGCCCGGCCGACGTAGGCGCTGGAGGAGGTGGCATACGGACCTCTTCGAGCTCGATCCCAGCCGCCTGGCCGCTGCTGCCGGCGCGCGGCCGGCCGAAGCATCGGCCGAGGCGGGCCAGGTAGTGCCGGGTGAAGCCGGGGTGGCGCCCCGTAGCGCTGAGCTGGCCCCCCGGCCGGTGCGCGAGCTGGGCAATGCGCAAGCGCACGAACGCGTCTGGATCCAGTGCGACGCGGCAGGCGAGCCCGGCCTGCTGCAGCTCGTCGCCCAGGCGATCATAGAGGGGCTGGCCGGCGACCGGCCAAGCCGCCACCGGCACCTGGTGCAGGCACGCATGGCCCTTGCCGTCGTTCCGCCGGCGAGCGTGCCTGGCCGGCCCGCTGCCGGGCCCGAGGTGCCGCCGCTCTTCGATGCCGGCGCGCTCGGCAGCACAGCGACACTCCTCGAGGCGATGGATCGGTTCATCCCTACCCTAGTGCTGCATCTCCAAGACTGGCCGGCGGTGCCGACGCTCGCGACCGGCGAGGGCCAAGGGGCTGGCCTGCGGCTGGTGGAAAGCTTTCTGCTCGATACGGAGCTCCACGAGCGCATCGATGCCGGCCTTCGTGCCCGCACCCGGCTGGGGAGACGCACGGCTGAAGCCCAGGCCCTGGAGGAGCACCCGGACGCGCGCCTCGGACGGCTGGCGCGCCGCTTCGTGGTGGCAGAGGGATACCGCGTCTTCCAGGAGACCACGCCGGTGGCGAAGGCCACACTCCAGGCCGATCCGAGCACGCTGGCGGCGATCCGCATCGCTCCCGGACGCTATATCCCTCGCCTGCCCTGGCGGCGGCTGGGCGGAGCCAGCCTGGGGGAGCTGGCCCTGTCCCGCTACGGTGCGCCGGCCATTACCGCGCAATCGCTCGGTGGCGCACCGGAGGAGCGGGCCGGCCAGCTCCTGGCTCTCGTCGAAGGCGTGCTCCTTGCCCGGCTGGGCCTCGAGCCCGTCACCGCAGGCAGCGCCTGATGCCTTTTACTTGCTTGGGGTACGTGCCTGCCCATCGCGCGCCAGGCGGCGCCGCAGGAGGATGCTGGAGCCGAAGGCGCCGGTGCGGTACGATGGGCCAGAGCATGAGCCAGCATGAGTGAAAGGAGCCTGGCGGGGACGATGGCTGCCGGAGCTGCTGACAACGCGCTGCATCCCGAGCCTGCACGTGCCGGCGGCGCGCCCGACTATGAGCAGGAGACCGGCATGGCCGAGGTGCTGGGACAGGAGGCCCGGCTAGCGATCACTTACGATCACCTGGCGCATCCGCTGCATGACGGTGATCTGTGGTACTACGATCCGGCCGCGCTCCACCTCGTACTCGGCGCGGCGGCGCATGGTGCCGGCCTGGCCCGCGTGGCGCGAGAAAGCGCGGCGCCGCCGGCGGCGGCAGCGGTGCGCTCATTCGAGGCCGCGCTGCGCCGGCGGCTGCTGGCGCGCTCCCACGCCGCGTGGGGGAAAGCCTGGTTCTGGCTGCTGCTGGGACCGGCGCTCAGCTTGCTGTGGGTGAATTTCCGCGGGCTGGTGGCCGGGCTCTTCTTCTGGCTGCCGCCACTGGCCATCCTGATCGCCACGCTGGGCGCCATCGTGGGCGGCGTGCTGCTGGCCGTGGTGGTGGGCCTGCTCCCCGCGATCTGGTGCTGGCAGCGGGCCGCTACGGAAATGGCCCAGGCACGACGGCTGGGGCGCGAGGCGCGCGTGCTGGGCGGCCGGCGATTTCGTGACTCACCCCTGGTAACCATTGCCGATCCGGCGCTGGCGTGGTTCGAGCGCGAGGCAGCCCCCTCCGTGGCTGAGGCGCGCGCTACCTATAGCATGCTGGAGGAGCAAGGCGCGGCCGGCGCAGCGCAGCTGGCGCGCCGGTGCCGCACGCTCTGCCAGCTGGCGATGCGGGCCGGGCTGCGGGCAGTGGCCCCGGCCCTGCACACGCTCTACGTGCTCTACGACGGCCTGGAGCAGCGTCTCTCACGCTACGAATCGGCCGAGAGTAGCATGCTGGCCGAACGCCGTGCAGCCAGCGAGCTACGGGCGGCGCGTCGGCGCGCGGCCGCGGTGCTGGAGCCCTATGCGCCGGCCGGGGTATCCGGCAGCGGCCGTGCGCGGCTGGCCCCGGCCGCCGGCCTCGCGGCCGGCGGCGTGGTGCTCGCTCTGGCCGTGCTGGCCAGCGGCGCATACGCCGTGGGGGCGCACGAGGCGGTGATCATCGATCCGGCAGGCGCGCGCCTGGCGCGCCTGCTGGGGCTGGCCGGCGTCGGGGCGCGCGCCCAAGGCACCGCCACCGAGATCACGCAGACCCCAGGAGTGCACTGGACATGGCCCTGGCCGTTCGCGGCGCACCACGCCGTCTCGCTCGAGCCGCAGGTGGTGGAGCTGCACGCGATCTTTCGGCAGACCGGCGAGGATCGCTACGACGTGCTGGCCGTGCGCCTGAGCTACACCATCGTCGATGTGTCGAAGTGGGCGCAGCTCGATCGCAACGGCGATGGGGCCGACCGGCTGCAGGGCGAGCTGAGCCAGCTACTGGAGAACGTGCTCCAGCGCGCGCGCCAGGAAGCGCGGCAGATGGTGCTCCAGCAGACGCCGGCGCTGGCGAACGACCCGGCACAGCTGGCAGCGCGCGCCGATCAGCTCGTGCTCGCGCGCATGGACGACCTCGTGCGCGCCTTCGTCTCGACGGTGGCAACGAGCGACGACGCGCGCGCCGCCGGGGTGCAGATCAGCAATCAATACGCATCGCAGCTCGTCCAGGGAGTGCCCGGCCGGTATGCCGGGGCAGGCACCATCACTCCCTAGCATTCGTTTCAATGAACAGGACGTCCGTGGTCACTCGTGGATGCACCCAACGGTCACTCGTGGATGCACCCGACGAGTCCAACCTGGGATCGCGTAGCTCCTGTCAATAAGGGGCGCACGCCGCCGGGCGGCGGCCGGACCCCGCTGTCACAAAGCACGTTGCGCGGATAGACTCGTAGCCGGCGGCCGCCGAGGCCAGCGTTCGAAGCGAGCAACCCGTGGCGAGGACACGCAGCACACCCCCACCACCATTTCCGCCGCCCTACCAGCCTCCCAGGCCGCCGGCGCGTGGCTCGGGAGCCCCGGCCGGCGGGCCCGGCCCTGAGCGCGAGCGCTCGGAGAGCCCCGCGCCGGGACCGGCCACCGCTGCCACAGCCGGCGAGCTCCTGCGAGCAGCGCGGATTCGCCGGCGCATCTCGCTCGAGCAGGCCGAGCGGGACACCCGTATCCGGCGCCAGTACCTGCAGGCCCTCGAGGACGACGATCTTTCGGTCCTGCCGGCGGGAGTCTATTCGCGGGGGTTCCTGCGCAACTACGCCATCTATCTCGGCATCCCGCCGGATGAGGTACTGCCCCGGTTCCGCGACCGGCCGAGCCGCGGCGCGCGCTCGACCCTGCGGTCGGTGAGCCGGCCGGTGCGAGTGGCAGTGCCGCGCAGCACGTGGTTCATTCTCCTGGCCGCCATTATCGTGGGGCTTGTGCTTGCGCTGCTCACCTGGCTCGGGCTCACAGCGTCCGACCAGACGAACCGGCCGCCGTCCACGCTGCCCAATGGGCCGGCGGCCGGCGTCACCCCCACCTCGCTTGTCACCTTGCCGGCCTTGCCCACCGCGCCAAATCCAACGCCAGTGGCCACGACGCCGCCGACGCCGGCGGCCAGCCCCACGCCGGCGAATGCCGTGACCGTTGAGCTGCGCACGACCGATCGTGCCTGGATCCGCGCCACGGTCGATGGTACCGTGGTGCTGGAGGATACGCTGCCGGCCGGCCAGACGGTGCGCTGGACGGGCCGGCAATCGGTGCTGCTACGGGTCGGTAACGCCGGCGGAGTCGACGTGATGGTGAATGGCCAGCGGATCGGCCCGCTCGGGCCGCCTAATCAGCCGGTGGATCGGGAGTTCACCCGGTAAGCCAGTCAGCCGGCAGATCGGGAGCTCACCCGGTAAGCTTTGTGCGATGCCCGACCGCGCGCGCACGTTCTATATCGAAAACCTCGGGTGCCCCAAGAACGCCGTCGAGGGAGAAGGCATGGCCGAGCGCCTGAGGCGCGCCGGCTATCTCCCGGTGGAGACGGCGTCGCTGGCCGATGTGATCGTCATCAACACCTGCGCCTTCATCCGGCCGGCGCAGGAGGAATCGATCGACCGCCTCTTCTATTATCTGCACCGGCGCCGACCGGGACAGCGGGTGATCGCGGCCGGCTGCCTCGCCGAGCGGTTTGGCGAGGCGCTCGACCGCGAGATTCCTGAGCTCGACGGCATCATCGGCACCAGGCGCTGGTATGAGATCGACCGCCTGGTAGAGGCCGTCGAGCGTGGCCTGCGCGCCTGCTGGCATGGTGCCGCGCCGGCCGAGGATCCCACCTTTCAGCGTCGAGCGTCCGGCCCAACGGCATACGTCAAGATCGCCGAGGGGTGCAACATGAGCTGTACCTTTTGCGCGATCCCAAGCTTCAAAGGGCCTCAGCGCAGCAAGCCGCCGGAGGAGATCATCGAGGAGATCCGCCAGCTGGTTGCCGGCGGCGTACACGAGGTGATCCTTGTCTCGCAGAACACCACGGCGTATGGATTTGACCTTGCCCACGAGCCGGCGGTGCCGGGCGAGGGTCGCACCAGGCTGGCCCGGCTGCTTGAGGCGATCTGTCGCGCCGTGCCGGAGCTGCCGTGGCTGCGCTTCCATTACTGCTACCCCGGGTGGGTCGACGACGACCTGCTACGCACGATGGCGCGGCTGGACCAGGTGGTCAAGTACCTGGACATCCCACTCCAGCATGCGCATCCGGAGATCTTGCGGGCCATGAACCGGCCGCGCGACATGGCGCAGGTGAAAGCGCTGCTGGCACGGGCGCGCGAGCTGATGCCCGATGTGGCGCTGCGCACGACCTTCATCGTCGGCTTTCCCGGCGAAACCGAGGAGCACTTCGAGGCCGTGCTGCGCTTGATGGAAGAGATCGAGTTCGATCACGTGGGGGTCTTTCCCTTCTTTGCCGAGGAAGGCACGCCGGCCGCGCGCCTCCCCGGCCAGGTGGGAGAGCGGACGAAGCTGGCGCGCAAGCGGCGCCTGCTGGAGGCGCAGCAGGCGATCTCGCTGGCGCGCAATCAGCGGTTCGTCGGCCGCGACCTCGAGGTGCTGGTGGAAGGCAGCGCCGAGGAATCGGCCGGCGTGACGGCGGCGCACGGCGGGCAGCGCCTGGTAGGGCGCACCTTCCGCGACGCGCCGGAGGTCGATGGGTTGGTGCTCTTCAGCGGCCGCGCCGGCCGCGGAGCGTTTGCGCGCGTGCGCATCACTGGCGCGGGCCCCTACGATCTCTTTGGCTACGAAGCCGGCACCGAGCCACCGCCAGTGGCTGGCCAGATCGGTGGCCGTCCGACGCGCACCACTCCGGCAGCGCGCATCGGACGCAAGGCGCTGCCGGTGCTGCAGCCGCGCTAACAACGCGGCAACAAGGCAAAGAAGGAAAAAGAAATGCTGATCCCCACTGCGCTTCGTCGATCGCGCCCGCCCTGGCTGACGGCACCCAACGGTGTCTCGCTGGGACGCGTGGCGGCTATTCCGCTGATCCTGGTCCTGCTCGCCATCCCGGATCCGGCAGCGCGCTGGGGAGCGGCACTGGTCTTCGCCCTGGCCGCCGCCTCCGATGCGCTCGACGGCTACCTGGCGCGGCATCAGGCGAGCAGCACGCCGCTCGGCGCCGCGCTCGATCTCATGGCCGATAAGCTGCTGGTGGCAGCGGTGCTCATCACGCTGGTCGACCGGCAGCAGATCGCCGGCTGGGCCGCCATTGTGATCATTGCCCGCGAGCTCCTCGTCTCGAGCATACGCACCTACGCGGCGGGACGCGGCGTGGCGGTGCCCGTACAATGGCCGGGAAAGATCAAGACGGCAGTGACGTGCGTGGCGATTATCGCCGCCATTCTGGCGCTACCCGGCGCATCGCTCCTGATGGCCGTGGCGGCGGTGCTCACGGTCGTCTCCGCCTGGCCGTACCTCGTTGCCGGGGCACGAGTGATGGCCCTGCCGGCCAGGTAAGCCGTGCACGTCACTCCTACCGCTTGACCATCCGGCAGCCGCGGCCGCATTGAACGACGAGCTTGGTACCGGCTGCCGGACCATGGTGGAAGCCCCTAAAGGGCGACTGCGCTGCGCTACAATCGGCTTCTCCAATGAGGAACTGGTTCCGGCGCCATCCGCCTGAGACGGCTGGCAACAAAGAGCTGTGGGTGCCGTGCTCGCAGTGCCGGGAGCTGGTCTACGCACGCGAGTGGGAGAGTAACTACAAGGTCTGTCCCAAGTGCGGCCACCATGCGCGCCTCTCGGCGAGCGAGCGGATCGCACTGCTGCTCGACCCGGAGAGCTTCGAAGAGCTGGATGCCGGCATGCGCTCGGACGACCCGCTCCAGTTCGCGCCCGAGGGGGTGCGGCCCTACAAGCAGAAACTCGAGGAGGAGATGGCCTCGTCGGGACTGGCCGAAGCCGCGATCTATGGGCGCGGGCGAGTCGACGGCCTGCCGGTGGTCTTTGCCATGCTGGACTTTCGCTTCTTCGTCGCCACGATGGGATCGGTGGTGGGCGAGAAGATTGCGCGTGCGGCCGAGCTAGCCGCGCGTGAGCACCGCCCCTTGATCATCTGCTCGGCCTCCGGCGGAGCCCGGCAGCACGAAGGAGTGATTGCCCTCATGCAGATGGCCAAGACGGTGGCTGCCGTGCGCCGGCTCGGCCAGGTAGGGCTACCCTACATCTCGATCATGACCGACCCGACGACAGCGGGGGTCACCGCCAGCTTTGCCGCGCTGGGCGACATCATCATTGCCGAGCCGCAGGCCTACATCGGCTTCGCCGGCCTGCGCGTGATCGAGCAGACGACCGGCGAGAAGCTCCCGCCGGGAACCGATACGGCCGAGTTCCAGCAGCAGCACGGCATGCTTGATCTGGTGGTGCACCGGCGCGACCTGCGCGAGGTGGTGGCTCGCCTGCTGCGCCTGTATATGGACGCGCGCCGCCAAGCGCTGGCTCGGTCGATGGGGCAGGAAGAGCCGGCGAGCGTGCCGGCAGCCGCGATGGTGGCGAGCACCGGAGCAAGGTAAGCAGCGATGAGTGCGGCGCTGGAATTCGAGCGGCCGCTGGCTGAGCTTCGCCGGCGGCTCGAGCTCCTGGACAAGCAGCTGGCTGCCGAGCCAACCGAGGAGGCGGCGCATGAACGCCGGCAGGTCGCGGCCGAGCTTGACCAGAAGGCGCGCGAGCTCTACGGCCAGCTGAACCGCTGGCAGAAAGTGCTTGTCGCGCGGCACCTCAAGCGGCCGCAGACTCTCGACTACATCAAGGCCATCTGCACCGATTTCGTCGAGCTGCACGGCGACCGCCGGTACGGCGACGACAAGGCGATCGTCGGCGGGCCGGCCAGGCTCGATGGACGGGTGGTCATGGTGATCGGCCACCAGCGCGGGCACGAAACCAAGGAATGCATCGAGCGCAACTTTGGCTCGCCGCATCCGGAGGGGTACCGGAAGGCGCTGCGCCTGTTCGCTCAGGCGGAGAAGTTCGGCATGCCGCTGATCACCTTTCTGGATACGCCCGGCGCGGCCCCGGGGCTAGAGGACGAGCAGCGAGGCCAGGCCTGGGCGCTAGCGGAAAACATCGCTGCTCTGTGCGAGCTGCGCATCCCTGTGATCTCCACGGTGATCGGCGAGGGCGGCAGCGGCGGTGCGCTCGCCCTGGGCGTCGCCAACCGTCTGCTGATGCTCGAGCACGCTGTCTTCTCGGTGGCCACGCCCGACGCGGCCGCGGCGATCCTGTGGCGAGATAGCAAGTTCGCCCCCCAGGCTGCGGAGGCGCTCAAGCTCACGGCGCAGGACCTCTACGACCTTGGGATCATTGATCGGATCGTGCCCGAGCCACCGGGCGGCGCGCACAGCGACTACGCGGCCGCGGCCGCGTTCCTGCGCCAGGCGCTCCTCGACGAGCTTGCGCTCCTCGACGGCCTGCCACCCAATCGCCTCGTGGCCGAGCGCTACGAGAAGTACCGGCGCATCGGCACCTATCTCGCCGGCTAATCGCGCTCGCCGCTGCGACGCCGCTCCGGCGGGAAGCAGCCGCCACTTCCTGCGGTGGTGGGTGCGCCTCGAGACTCGCGCCACGAGGCTTACACTGTGTGGCGATGCCGGTAGAGGAGCAAGCCACCCGGGCACCCGCGAGCGGTGAGCCGCCGGTGGAAAGCGACGAGCGCGACCTCGCCGCCGCGCGCGGCGGCGAGGTCGCGGCCTTCAATCGCCTGGTCCTGCGCTACCAGGACGCCGTCTACACGCTGTGTCTGCGTCTCCTGGGAAATACCGACGCCGCGGCCGACGCCGCGCAGGAAGCCTTCCTGAGCGCCTATCGCCATCTGGGCGAGCTTCGAGGCACCAGCTTCCGGTCCTGGCTCTTCCGCATCGCGGCCAACTGCTGCTACGACGAGCGGCGCCGCCGGCAGCGCCGTCCCACCTCACCCCTCGACCTCCCCGGCACTCACGATGAGCCTGGAGCACGCGAGCCGGCCGATCCCGCCCCCGGCCCTGAGGCAGCCGTGCTTCAGGGCGAGCTGGAGCGGGTAGTCCAGGCGGGGCTGCTCACGCTCCCGGAGGATCAGCGGCTGGCGGTCGTGCTCTGCGATCTCTACGAGTTCGACTACCACAGCATTGCCGTCGCCACT
>Ga0070741_10010107_pt1 | contig 17975 bp, 21 predicted proteins | sample Coa_R1_4_FD_66440 | JGI IMG/M metagenome (GOLD analysis project Ga0070741, IMG submission 66440) | Surface soil microbial communities from Centralia Pennsylvania, which are recovering from an underground coalmine fire - Coalmine... | ecosystem: Environmental > Terrestrial > Soil > Unclassified ...
CAAGCGCCTGCCGCTGGTGCCCGATATTCCGACTGTCGCCGAGACCGGGCTGCCCGGCTATCAGGCGGTGACGTGGTTCGGTCTGTTCGGCCCCTCCGCAATGCCGCATGATCTCGTGGCCAAGCTCAACGCCGAGGTGCAGAAGGTCTTCTCGGACCCGGAATTCCAGAAACGTTTCATGGAGCCGCAGATGTTCGAGGCCATGCCCGGGTCGCCGCAGGACTTCGCCACGTTCATCAAGGGCGAGCAGGCCAAATGGGCGAAAGTCATTCGCGACGGTCACATCACGCTGGAATAATCCGGCAATCATCCGCAGAGCCGGCTCAAAAAAGGGGGAAATCATGCGTGCAACGATGTTGGCGCTGCTGATCGGCGTTGTGCCGCTCGCAGCGCAAGCGGCCGAGCGGCCCGGCTGGGCTTTTCCGGTGACCGACAAGGTGCAGCCGGCGGTGCCCGCGGATGACGGCCAGGCGAAGACGGCGCCGGGCAGCACCAAGACCTACACCCTCAAACAGATCAATGATCTGTTCAATCCGCCCGATTGGTATCCGGACATTCACCCGCCGATGCCGCAAGTGGTGGCACACGGCGAGGCGCCGAACGTGCGGGCCTGCGGGGCCTGCCATCTGCCGACCGGCACCGGCCACGACGAGTCCGCCTATGTGGCGGCGCTGCCGGTCAGCTACTTCATCCGCCAGATGGCCGACTACAAAACCGGCGCCCGCAAGGGCTCCGGCTCGATGACCACCATCGCGGAGCACATCTCGGACGCCGACGTGCGCGCCGCCGCCGACTATTTTGCATCAGTCAAGCCGCGGCCCTGGATCCGCGTGGTCGAGACCGACACCGTGCCGAAGACCTATGTGGGCCCCGGCAACAAGCGGCTGCGGCTGCCGGGCGGCGGCGACGAGCCGATCGGCGACCGCATCATCGAAATTCCCGAGGACGAACAGGTCGTGCTCAACCGCGATCCGCGCTCGGGCTTCGTCGCTTTCGTGCCGAAAGGCAGCATCGCCAAGGGCGAGGCTTTGGCCACCACGGGCGGCAACGGCAAGACCGTTGCGTGCGCGATCTGCCACGGCCCGACCCTGCACGGCCTCGGCGACGTGCCGCCGATCGCCGGCCGGCAGGCCAACTATCTGGTCCGCCAGCTCGTGATGATTCAGGACGGCACGCGAACGGGTCCCTCATCGGCGCTGATGCAGCAGGTGGTGAAGAATCTCACCATCGACGACATGCTGGCGCTGGCGGCGTATGCGTCGTCGCGGGAGCCGTAGCGACCAACTAACGATGGTCGTTTGATTGGAACTAATTCTTATCGATCAGAGAGAGCCGTCGATCGCAATGGCCGGCGTGTGTTTCGAAAGGATTGTTTTGTCAAGGGTCCTTGACCGCCGAAGGCGGCGCTTCGCGCCCTTGACAAAACAATCCTTTCGAAACTTTTTGCTGCCATTGCGATCGACGGCGTGAAGCGACCAACAGAATTGCTGCCGCGCTCTTTGCAGTGGATCTGCTCACTCATTCCCACCCGCCCGCTTGGCAAACCGTTCCTGAATGCGCGCCAGCAATTGATCCCGCAGCTCGCGATACGCGTCGAGCCGCTGGTTGCGGCTGCCCTCGACGGCGCTCGGGTCCGGCGTCGGCCAGTATTCGACTTCGACACCGCTGGTGCGGGTGAGTTCGAGCGCGCGGTGGTGGGCCTGCGGGGTCAGCGTGACGATCAGGTCGAAGTTCAGCCCCTCCCAATCCTCCAGCTCCTCCAAGGTCATCGGCTTGTGCCGGGAAATATCGAGGCCGATTTCCGCCATGACGGCGACCGCGAACGGATCGAGTTCGCCTTTGCGTACGCCGGCCGAGCCCACATAAATGGTGCGGCCGAAAATCTGCCCGAACAAAGCCGCCGCCATCGGCGAGCGCACCGCGTTCTGGCCGCAGGCGAACAGCACGGCGAGCGGCTGGGCCGATGGCGGCGCGTCGCGCATCGGGCCGCTCAGCCCTTCCAATGCAGCACCGTGATCAGCGTGAACAGGCGGCGTGCGGTGTCGAAGTCGAGCTCGACCTTGCGGCGCAGCCGCTCCATCACCACGCGTGAGCCTTCGTCGTGCAGCGCGCGCCGCCCCATGTCGAGCGCCTCGATGCGGTCCGGCGTCGCGGTGCGGATCGCCGCGTAATAGCTGTCGCAGACCGTGAAATAGTCCTTCACGATGCGGCGGAACGGCGCCAGCGACAGCATGTGGGCGATGATCGGTGCGCCGCCCTCGGAGCGGATGTCGAACACCAGGCGATTGCCCGAAATGCCGAGTTGCAGCGCGTACGGGCCGCCGTCATGGCCGGCCGGCTTGAACTTGTTCTCGGCCAACAGATCGTAGATGGCGACGGCGCGCTCGTGCTCGACGTCGCGGTTCGATCGCCCGATCGAAGCCTCGTCGAGCGTGACGGCGGCAAGGCAATCGCTGCGTTCCCGTCGTGGTGCGCGTGCCATCAAAAGAAGTCCATTTGACAGTCTCCGCTCATTCCCGCGAAAGCGGGAATCCAGGCTGGGTCCCCGCTTTCGCGGAGACGAGCGCAAGCTGCTTGATCATCTGTTGAGCCGGATGGCGACCGAGCGGGCATGCGCGTCGAGCCCCTCGGCGGTGCCGAGCGCGATGGCGGCGCCGCCGAGCGCGCGCAATTGCTCGGGGCCGCATTTGAGGATCGAGGTGCGCTTCATGAAGTCGAGCACGCCGAGACCGGAGGAAAAGCGCGCCGAGCGCGCCGTCGGCAGCACGTGATTGGAGCCGGCCACATAATCGCCGATCGCCTCCGGCGTATGGGCGCCGATGAAGATCGCGCCGGCGTTGCGGATGCGCTCCGCCAAACCTTCGGCATCGGCAGTGGCGATTTCCAGATGTTCGGGCGCAACCGCATCCGTGAGCGCCACCGCGTCGTCGAGCTTGCCGACCAGGATGACGGCGCCGTAGTCGCGCCACGACGCGGCGGCGACGTCGCGGCGCGGCAGTTGCGCAAGCTCGCTCGCTATGGCGCGCTCGACCGCATCGGCGAGCGCGGCGCTGTCGGTGATCAGAATGGCCTGGGCGCTGGCGTCGTGCTCGGCCTGCGCCAAGAGGTCGGCGGCGATCCACGACGGATTGGCGTCGCGGTCGGCAATGATCAGCACCTCGGAAGGGCCGGCGATCATGTCGATGCCGACTTTGCCGAACACCAGCCGCTTGGCGGCCGCGACGTAGGCATTGCCTGGGCCGACGATCTTGGCGACCGGCGCGATGCTCTCGGTCCCATAAGCCAGGGCGGCGACGGCCTGCGCGCCGCCGATGCGAAAAATTTCGTCGACGCCCGCCAAGTGCGCAGCGGCCAGCACCAGCGGATTGAGCACGCCGCGCGGCGCCGGCACCACCATGGCGATGCGCGGTACGCCCGCGACCTTGGCGGGCACCGCATTCATCAGCACCGAGGACGGATAGGCGGCAGTGCCGCCCGGCACATAAAGCCCGACCGCCTCGACGGCGGTCCAGCGCGAGCCGAGCTCGACGCCGAGCGCATCGGTGAAGCGATCGTCGTGCGGCAGCTGGCGGCGGTGATAGGCCTCGATGCGGTCGCGCGCCAATTGCAGCGCCGCAACCGCGTCGCGGTCACACGCCTGCGCGGCGGTGGCGATCTCCTCGCTCGTGACCTTCAGACCGATGCGATCGAGATCGACGTCGTCGAATTTTTGGGTGTAGTCCTTGAGCGCCCGGTCGCCGCGTGCCGCCACATCCGCCACGATGGCACGCACGGCCGCCTCCACGTCGGCGGCCGTCTCGCGCTTGGTGTCGAGAAAGCTGCGAAATTTTTGCGCAAAATCAGCGGCGCGCGTGTCGAGGCGAGACGCCATCAGTTACCTCTGTACTGTCATGCCAGTCAGGCCTAGCAGCACATTGATATTATAACAATTCTAATATTCGGCTTTTAGATTGACAAAAAGTCCCTGGTTGCCCAAGTCGTTATGGTCGGTTTGCAGCGGCGAGGGAATATCCGGTCACATGGCTGGAACTGCGCACACGACGATTGCTGCTGGCATTGCGGTCGCGTTGTTGGCCGCGGCGGCGATCGGCTGCACCGGCGCCCGCGCCGAGGATCCGGTCAGTCTGTCGATCGCGATGAAGGACCATAAGTTCGAGCCGGCCGAGCTGCACGCGCCGCCCGGCAAGCCGATCGCCATCCATGTGAAGAACCTCAACACCATCGTGTCGGAGTTCGAGAGCAGCGATCTGCATTTCGAAAAGATCGTGCCGGTCGGCACCGAGGCAGTCGTCCATGTGCGGCCGCTGCAGCCGGGTCGCTACAATTTCTTCGATGATTTTCATCGTGCCACCCAGGGCTACCTGGTGGTGCCATGATGATCCTGCCGTGAGGTTCCAGTGCTTGCTGCGTTGCTGATCGTGTTTCGCGAGGTGTTTGAAGCCGGCCTGATCGTCGGCATCGTCATGGCCGTGACGGCGGGCGTCGCCGGGCGCGGCCGCTGGGTAACGGCCGGCGTCGCGGCCGGCGTGATCGGCGCCTGCGTGGTGGCGCTCTTTACCGGCGGGCTGTCGGAGCTGTTCGGCGGCAACGGCCAGGAAGTCTTCAACGCCGGCATCTTGAGCTTCGCCGTCATCATGCTGACCTGGCACAATGTCTGGATGGCGCGGCACGGCCGCGAGCTTGCTGCCGAGCTGACCGCGGCCGGCGAAGCGGTCGTGGCCGGCTCGAAATCGCTGGCGGCGCTCGCCGTCGTGGTGGCGATCGCGGTGTTGCGCGAAGGGTCTGAGGTCGTGCTGTTTCTTTACGGCGTCGCGGCCGCGCAGGGCGGCGCCAGCTGGAGCATGGCGCTGGGCGGCGGCATCGGCCTCGTTCTCGGCTCGCTGGTGTGCTTGGCGACCTATCTGGGCCTGGTGACCATTCCGGCACGCTATCTGTTCGGCGTCACCTCAACGCTGATCGCGTTCCTGGCCGCGGGATTGGCCGCGCAGGCGATCGCCTTCCTGCAGCAGGCCGCCATCGTGACGGCACTCGACGAGACGGTGTGGGATACGTCCTGGCTGCTCAGCGATTCGAGCTTCCTCGGCCGGGCGCTGCACACGCTGATCGGCTACGTCGATCAGCCGACCGCCTTGCAGCTCATCGTCTATGCGGGGACGCTCGCCGTGATCGTGGCGCTGATGAAGCTGTTCGCAACGCCCTCGCCGCAGCGGACACAAACGGCCTGATCAGGCCGTCGCCGAATCCGCGGAGAAATGGTTGGGGCAGGCTTCGGCGACGAAGCTCTCGCCGAGATCGGCCAGTTCGGCTTCCAGGCACTCGATTTCGAGCCGGATCACGCCGCAGCCCGAGAACGTCATGGTGACCGTGCCGGCCGGCGCATCGCCCTCCGTGAATTCCACGGCGAGCAGATTGAGCCGCGCCTCTTTGTCGGATTGATCGATGCCGCGGCATTTGCAGCCGATCACCCGGTCGAAGCGCAGCGCGGTGCGGCAGCGCCGGTAATCCGGCTTTTGCCCGTGCGCGGGCCTGGCGTCGGCCGCCGCAACCCAGTCGAAACGGTTGAGCGCCATCACGAAGCGATGTTCGTGCGGCTGCCAGAAGATGTCGCCGACGCGCACCAGCGCGTCCTGCAGGTGCGCCGAGACCACCGCGATGTCGTCGCGGTCGAGCGCGACGAGCTTGAGTTCATCGACGGTCCCGTTCATGCCGGCCGTTCTCCCGGTGCCGCCATTGGCACCCGACAAAATTAGGAATGGGGCACGCCGGATGCAAGTCCCGGCCCGCGCCGCGGCCAGCCGCGGATCGCTCCAAATAACGCCGGGCGCCGGCGCTAGAACGCGACGCAGGCCGATTGCACGATGAGGCCGACGGAGCGCTGGTGGAATTGGCGCTTGTAGGCGGACACGATGGCGTCGAGCCGTGCCGCGTCGTCGGCGTTGCCGGGCAGCACGATCTCGACCCGCTTGCTCGGCTCGCGCACGATGCGGCCGCTATCGGGGTCGCGCCACTGCCCAACCGCGTCGGTGACGGTCAGGCCGTCGGGAAAGCGCGGCGTGACCTCGCGCGCCACGAAGCGCCGCCAGGCCGGTTCGCTCACCCCGACGCGATCGCCGATGTCGCGGCCGAACAACAGCTCGGCCACGCCGCGGCGCTGCTGCGTACCCTGGCAGGACGGCGTGGGGCCCTGCGCCGCAGCGCCGGCCGCGACGGTGCACAGCGCGGCGGCGACCAAAAAGCGAACGCAGCGCACGCGCATGCCGGGGCCGCTCAGGGCTCGCCGGGTGGAAAAGGGATGCCGCCGCGCTTGACGATCTCATCGATGGTCGTGTGCGCCGTGAACGCGGTCCATAGTCCTATCGCGCAAACGGCACCAAACAGGCAACTCAGAAGAAAAACCAGCATTCGTCCGCTCCTTCGCCTTCCAGGATACTGCACGGACGTTGCACAATCGTTATTACGCATGACGAGGCGCAATAATTCGCCAGCCACAGCCGTCGCCGGCTTGCACAAGTTATCGGGGCATAAAATTTGTCGCGGCCGGACAGGCAGTCTCGGGGGTTTTTAGTCTGTTCGGGATCGTTCGCCGTGCCACGGAGAATTTTTGGTCAACAAACAGCACATTTCACCGCGGTCGAGCGTCAGATCGACCGTCTCGGGCAGTTCGAGGGCAAAAACCGACGTGAAAGCGCGATGAGGCTCCGCCGCGGGCGGCGGACTCTTATCTGTTGTTGACGCTGGTCGTCGGAAAGCAACCGAAAATGCGGTTTTGCTCTGCGGCAAACGGGTCGCGCCAACGGGTTGCGAACGGCATGAAAGATGTATTTGCTTCCGTCCTCATATCTTGTTAAAGAGGACCTAACAATCTTGCGGCGGATGGTTTGTTCGTATCCAACATGTTCTCCATTCGTCTTTTTGCTTTTCTTTCGCACCCGTAAGGGATACATGTCACCTGCATTTGCAAGGAGGTTCTATGGCTAAGCGGACCAAGAAACGGCGCGCATGGACTTCGAGTGAAGTCCGGGATCTGAAGACCATGGCGAAGCGGAAAACTCCCGCCTCGAGAATCGCCAAGAAGTTGAAGCGGACGGAAGGCGCGACGCGGCAGAAGGCGTTCAGCATCGGGCTCTCGCTCGACTCTCGTTCCTAAGCCCTACAGCATTGCAATTTGGCAGAGCGCGACCGCCGACCGTGCCTTCCGGCCCGGTCGCGGTCTGCGTTTTGCATTTTGCGTTTGAAACGCCGATGCGTCGCCGCGTTCTCGGCGCGCTAGGAATATTGTCGGGCGCGCGTGCGCGAATGGAGCAGTTTCGCCGGCCTCGGGCATCGGATAGTTTGGTCCGCTGAACGGAGCGGCGCCAAAGGCCGCGCATGAAAGGCCGCACATGAAAAGGCCGCACGCATGAACTGGTCGGGACAGACGGGATGGCGGAGATCGTAGCCGCGTTCGGCGTGCCCCATGCGCCGGCGTTTCCGGCACTGGTGGCGCGCGAGGGGCCGAACTGCGAGGTGGCGCGGCTCTATGCGGAGATCGCCAAGCACGTCGCCGCGGTCGCCCCCGACGTGCTGGTTGTGTTCGATAGCGACCATTTCAACACGTTCTTCTTCGACAATCTCCCCACCTTCCTGGTCGGCGTCACTGACGTCACCGCGGGCCCCAACGACCAGACGCCGATGCCGCACTACCGGGTGCGTGGCCACGCGCCGCTCGCCGGCCATTTGCGCGGCAGCGGCATCGCCCGCGGCTTCGACCTGTCGCTGTCCCAGGATTTCGACGTCGATCATTCGATCATGGTGCCGCTGCACTTTCTCACCCCGCAGATGAACATCCCGATCGTGCCGATCTTCATCAACGGGCTGGCGCCGCCGCTGCCCGGCGCGCGGCGCTGCTACGCGCTCGGCGAGATGGTGCGCGAGGCCATCAAGGAATGGCCCGAACGCACGCGCGTCGCGGTGCTGGCGAGCGGCAGCTTTTCGCTCGAGATCGGCGGGCCGAAAATCCCGCACGGCCAGCGCGCCGGCACGCCGGACGACGCATGGGCGAGGCGGGTGCAGCAATTGTTGCAGCACGGCAAGGTCAACGAGCTGCTCGAAGAAGCCACCGCCGTCCGCATGGCCCGCGCCGGCAATATTGGCGGCGAGCTGCTCAACTGGATCGCCATGCTGGGCACCATCGGCGAGCGCAAGCCGCGCTTCATCGAGCCGCAGATCGACCACGGCCATTCATACGGCGCGTGGCGCTGGGATTGAGGCGGGTGCACGGGCGATGAGCGTCTACGCCGTCAACAAGCTGTGCCGCGACACCCTGCACGACAAGGCGTTTCGCGAGGCGGTCAAGATCGATCCGGCCACCGCCATCGCGCCGCTCGATCTGACCGACGACGAGCGCAAGGCGCTGCTTACGGGCGACGTCGCCTGGCTGTTCGAGCACGGCTGCCACCCGTTCCTGCTCGCCTATCTGACGCGCTGGGACCTGTTCGGGCTCACCGCGCCGGTCTACAGCGAGCGCATCCGCAAGGCCCGCGATCCGCGGGATGAGACGGCGGCTTAGCGCGCCCCTTTTGGCGATCGACGGCTCTCTCTGATCATCAGTTGCGTGGCTTGTCCGCTTGACTGCGCGGGCGCCTCAGGCCGACGGCTCCTGCGCCCGGTAGGCGTCGATGATCTCCGAGCCGGTGGCGAACCAGACGCCGCCATGGGAGGCGATGTAGCCGAGTGCCCGGTCGAGGGTGCGGATGCGGTGCGGCGCGCCGATCAGGAACGGATGCAGCGCAATCGCCATGGCCCGGCCGTTCTGCGCGCCCTCGTCATCGAGCACATCGAAGGTCTCGCAGATGCGGCGATAGAACTCGTCGATGTCGATGCTCGGATTATTGAACAGCGGCATGTCGTTGAGCTCGATCGAGTAGGGGATCGAATAAAGCCCGTTGTTCATGCGGTAGGGCAGGTCGTCATTGACCCAGTCGCACACGTACTCGACGCCGTGCTCGCGCAGCAGGTCGAGCGTGTGCCAGGTTTCGGTGAGGCCCGGGCCGAGCCAGCCGCGCATTTTCTGGCCCCATTGGTCGATCACGGCGCGCGTCTCGGCGATGACGGCGATCTCGCGCTCCTTGGACAGCCCGGTCAGCACCACCGAGTTGGTCAGGCCGTGGCCCATCAATTCCCACTTGAGCCGGGCCATCTCCTCCATGATCCGCGGATAGAAGCGGCCGACCTCGGCGTTGAGCGCCACGGTGCCGCGCACGCCATGGCGTGTCAGCACCTCCATGATCCGCCACACCCCGACCCGGTTGCCGTAGTCGCGCCGCGAATGATTGCGGATGTCGGGCGCCTGATTGCCGATCTCGATGTGGAAGTGCTCGACGTTCGGGATTACCCAGACGGCGACCCGCGCGCCGTTCGGCCATTTGACCGGCGGACGATCGACGATGGCCTGATACGGGAACAGCCGGAATGGATCGGATTCGTGCTCTTGCATCACATCTCCCCCTTCACGTCTCGACGCGGATGCCGCGCCAGCGCACAAAGTGCCGCTCGATCTTCAGTATTGCGAAATCGATGATAAAGCCGACGCCCCCGAGGGTGAAGATACCGGCGAACATGTCGGGGATGCGAACGCTGCGTTGCATGGCGGCAAGCTTCTGCACCTGCGCGGCCGATTGCCGCGCCGCCGACGCGGCGATAAGGTGAGGGACGAAATCGTCGAGGTAACGGCGAACAGCCAGCGGAGGAAGCGAGCATGTCGGACAAGCCGAATTACCGGGTCAACAGGCGCGACGTGAAGATGACCGAGCGGGTCGCGATGGCGGCGGTCGGCAATTCGGTGATCCGGGCCCAGAAGGTGCACGGCACCGACACCAGCATCATGTTCGCCGAGCGCGCCGCCGGCTATCACACCAGCCCGCACATGCACGATTGCGAGCAGATCAACTACATCGTGTCGGGCGAGATGTATTTCTTCGTCGACGGCCGCGGCTACCGCTGTCTGCAGGGCGATGTCATGCGCATTCCGCGCAACAAGGTGCACTGGGCCTGGAATCGCGGCAAGGAGGCCGCGGTGATCTTCGAATCGCATTCGCCGCCTTTGCGCGACCGCGGCGGCGACGCCCATCCGCTGCTCGGTCCCGACGACGACGCCGGCAAGATCGAGCACAAGGCCAACATCCTGGTGAAACTCGACCAGGGCGAAATCGACGCCATCGAGGCCCGCGCCATCGCCGAAGAGGAAGGCCAGCAGGCGGCCGAATAGAGCCTCGCGGCATCCGCCATGCAATCCGGCTTGCAATCCGGCTTGATCGCGCGTGTCGGCGCGGCGCTGCTCGCGCTCGGCGCAGTGTTCGCGGCGCCGAACGCCGGCGCGGAGGATTTCTATCGCGGCAAGACCCTGGAGATCATCGTGTCGTCGGGCGTCGGCGCCGACAGCTACGACGCGCTGAGCCGGCTGGTCGCCCGCCATATCGGTCCGCATCTGCCCGGCAATCCGAACGTCGTCGTTCGCAACATGCCGGGCGCCGCCGGCATTCTGGCCGCCAACCAGCTCTATAACCTCGCGCCGCGCGACGGCACCACCATCGGCATGCTCGATCAGTCGATCTACGAGACCCAGCTCTTCAAAGTGTCGGAGTTGAAGGCCGACGTCACCAAGATGAACTGGGTCGGCCGGGTCATCGCCAACAATGCGGTGCTGTTCGCCTGGCACACCGCCGCGGTGCAAAAGATCGCGGACGCCTACGCAAAGCCGCTCATCGTGTGCTCGACCGGCAGCGCCGGGCAGCTGCGCTGGACCATGCTCAAGCGTCTCCTCGGGCTCAAGCTCCAGCTCGTCACCGGCTACAAGGGGACCGGTGACGGGCTCGTCGCCATGGAGCGCGGCGAGGTCGAGGCGCTGAGCATGCCCTGGACGGTGTTTCGCGTCATTCGCGCCGACTGGCTGCGCGACCACAAGGTCAACGTGGTGCTGCAGACCGGGCTCGATGCGGCGCCGGACCTGCCGGGCGTGCCGCGCATGGTCGATCTCGGGCGCAACGCCGAGGAGCGGCAGATCCTCGAACTGTTCTCGCAGCCCGAAAAGGTCGGCCGCTCGTTCACCGCGCCGCCCGGCCTGCCGGCGGCGCGCGTGGCGGAGTTGCGTGCCGCGTTCACGGCGACGTTAAAGGATGCAGCGTTTGTCGCCGATGCCGCGCGCATGCGGCTCGACCTCTCGCCGTTGCCGGGCGCCGAGCTTCAGACCATAATCGAAAAATCGTTCGATTATTCTCCCGCCATCATCGCCAAGGCCGAAGCCTTGATCCACTGAACGCGGAAGGCCACCGATGCAAGAAGCGAAATTCGACGGCGAAACCGTTCATCTGACCGTCGCCGGGCGCGCGATGGACGTGCACATCGCGGTGCCGCCGGGACCCGGCCCGCATCCCGCCGTGCTGTTGATGTTTCACCGCGGCGGGCTCGATGCCTGCACCGCGCACTATTTCAAGGAGTTTCCCAAGGCCGGCTACCTGACGGTGGTGCCGAATTTCTATCATCACTGCCCGAAGGACGTGCCGCTGCACGATTGCAAGAAATTCCTCAAGGACGACGAAGTCACCGCCGAGATTTCCGCCGCGGCCGATTATGCGCTGTCGCGGCCGGACCTCGACCGTCGCCGCTTCTTCATCGCCGGCCACTGCATGGGCGGGCGGCTGGCGTTCCTGGGAGCCACCACCAAGCCGGTCTTCACCGCGGCAGTGGCCTATTACGGCGGCGGCATGATGACTCATTGGGGCGAGGGCAGGCCGACGCCGTTCGAGCTGATCAAGAACATCCGCTGCCCGGTCTACGGCTTCTTCGGCGATCTCGACACCAATCCGTCACCGAAGGACGTCGATCGTTTCGAAGCCGAGCTCAAGCGCTACGGCATTCCCCACGTCTTCCATCGCTATCCGAAAGCCGGCCACGGCTTCCAGAATCCGGCGCGCGACAAGGGCCGCAACGCCGACGAAATCGCCACCGCGGAAGCGGCCTGGGCCAGCATGCTCGATCTGATGAGCGCTGCGGGCGCCCAGCCGGATCGCGCCAGGGTGCATGCGGGGTGAGTGAGGTTTCGACGCGACTAAATCTAAAAGTGGACTTGGAATGCGGCACGCGTCATTGTGGGTCAACAGCGATCAGAGAAAGCCGTCGATCGCAATGGCCAGCCTTGCTTCCGAACAAATCAGCGTGTCAAGGGCGCGCCTTCGGCGCGCCGCGAAGCGGTTTCACCCTTGACACGCTGATTTGTTCGGAAGTTTTTGCAGCCATTGCGATCGACGGCGCCACGCGCTCAGCTATGTGATCCAAGAGCTGCCCTCGCGTCGGTCTTCAGCAAAGGAATGAATAGTAACAATGACTCTCATCCTCTCCAACGACGACGTCGGCAAGCTGATCACCATGCCGGACTGCATCGCGGTGCTGGAGGAAGCGTATCTCGAGCTCGCCGAGGGCCGCGGCGTGTCGCGCACGCGCTCCGACTCGATCACGCCGACCAGCGGGCGGAGCGATGCGCTCTACAGCCTCAAATCCATGGACGGCGTCATTCCAAAGCTCGGCGTCGGCGCGGTGCGCATCAATTCCGACATCGTCACCTGGCCGAAGAAGGGCAACAACGTGCGGCGCGAGAAGGTCGGCGCCGCGCCGGGCGGCCGCTATGTCGGTCTGGTGCTGTTGTTCTCGACCGACAACGGCGAGCCGCTGGCGATCTTTCCGGATGGCGTCATGCAGCGCATGCGGGTGGGCGCCGCCAACGGCCTCGGCGTCAAATATCTGGCGCGCGCCGACGCCAAAAGCGTCGGCATTTTGGGCTCCGGCTGGCAGGCCGGCGCCCAGCTCATGGCGGTCTGCGCGGTGCGCGCCATCGAAACCATCCGCTGCTTTTCGCCGAATGCTGCCAACCGCGAAGCGTTTGCGCGCGACATGACGGCGCTGCTCGGCATCGAGGTGGCGCCGGTCGGTTCGCCCGAAGAGGCGATCGGCGGCGCCGACATCGTCATGTGCGCCACCAACACGCTCGATCCGGTGTTCTTCGAGCGCTGGATCGAGCCGGGTGTGCACTTGAGCTCGATCAAGCGGCCGGAATTCGAGAGCGCCGCCGTCAAGCGCGCCGACCGCGTCATCATTCACAGCCGCGACACCCGGCCGATCCACGTCTTCACCAAGGACCTGGTCGTGCCCGAAAGAGCCGACGGCCGCGGCTGGGAAGTCGCCGAGGACATCGAGCTCGAAAAGCTGCCGACGCTCCCCGAGCTGATTGCCGGCCGCGCTGGCGGCCGCCGCTCGGCGCGCGAGGTCACCTGCTTCATCAACAATATCGGGCTCGGCTATCAGTTCGCCGCCGCCGGCTCGCTGCTCTACCGCAAGGCCAAGGAAAACGGCGCCGGCCACGACCTGCCGACCGACTGGTTCACCGAAGACGTGCATCCGTAGACCGGCGCAACAATCGTCATCGCGAGGAGCCAGCGGGGCCGGCCCGAAGCGGCCGGCCGATGACAAGCTCCGCGACGAAGCCATCCGGTACGCAGGGCAGATTAGTCAGGTCAATCCAATCCGCCTTGCGCTGTAGCGGACGCTGTTGGGGTCGAAAGCAGACATGTACCCATCGAGCCCGATCGGCCGCTCATGACCCAAATGAGACGTCAGCCGCGCAAAATTGCTGCGATGCAAATGTGAAAGTTTACCGTCGAACCACCCAAGACGCGCCTTAGGTCTGGTGCGTGCTATACCTACCAAACTGCTTCGGACGAAGCGCATGCGGATTTTTGCGGCTTTCCGGTTTAGAATCACTCACCCGTATACGAAGGCCAGTCCATGAGACGGTCGGCTGCGCAGACGCAACTGCACATTCTCAACGCCGCCTACGGGCTGTTCTGGCGCCAGGGCTTTCTCAGAGTCTCTATGGACGAGATTGCGGCGCGTGCCGGCATCACCAAACGTACGCTGTACCAGCATTTTCGAAGCAAAGATGCACTAATGGCAGCCACGCTTGCCTACTCCAGCGAGCTGGCACTCAAACAGCTCGGACAGTTCCGCAAGCCTGTTAAAACCAGCGATGAGCTGATTGAGAGTTATTTCGCTGAACTTGGTGATTGGGCGAGGAAGCCTAAATATTCTGGAGGAGGCATAACGCGTGCCGTGGTCGAACTCGCCGACTTGCGCGGCCACCCGGCCCGGGCGATTGCCCGGAAACACAAGACTGCCGTCGAAAAATGGCTCGCCGATGAACTTGCCGCAACGGGAGTTCTCTCGCCGGGCGACCGTGCACGAGAGGTCGTGTTGCTCACGGAAGGCGCCATGGTGCTTATGCTCATCCATGGCGATCCAGGCTGGGCCAATTCGGCAATGCGGGCAGCAAAAAGGCTGCTCCGAACGCGCGAATCCCTCGGTTCGAAGATTCGCTAGCGCGCTTTTCATCGTTTCGGCCGCTTCTGGCATTTGTCGACTGCACCCTCGCCCAGATCGACGCCCAATCATTGAATCGTCCATTGTGGCTATCGCGTTGGTACCTCATTGTTGCGGAGGTCATGCGGCGCGAAATAACTCGAATACATTCTCTCGCGCCGCATGACATTTGCTCTTTGTCGCCAAAGTATACTCAACAGTGTATTTACAATCACGCTTTCATCACCTGAGATAAAAAATCATCCTGGCCTTGCGACAGGGCGTGTTGATGGGTCAGCGCGGCGGGCGCTCGCGCATCTGTGCGTGCGGGAGAAAGCGATGTGGAATCAGGTTTATAACCCTTTCGGCAACACCATCCTATCGACTATCGCCGCCGCGCTCCCGGTCGTCACGCTGCTGGTTTTGATAGCTTCGAATAAGGTGAAGGCGCACGTGGCTGCGATCGCGGCGCTGATTGTCGCCAATCTTGTCGCAATTTTTCTGTTCACGATGCCGGCACATATGTCGCTGCTCGCGACTGCTCTCGGAGCAGTAACAGGTTTCTTTCCAATCGGCTGGATCGTGCTCAATGTTATTTTCCTTTACCGGTTGACGGTCGCGAAGGGCGTGTTCGAGACGTTGCAGACCACGATCGGCGGCGTGACGACCGATCGGCGTCTCCAGCTTCTGCTGATCGCGTTCTCGTTCGGCGCGTTCTTTGAGGGTGCATCGGGCTTCGGTACCCCGGTCGCGGTGACGGCGGCGATCCTGATCGGGTTGGGCTTCTCCCCGCTCGCAGCATCCGGCCTTTCGCTCATCGCGAACACCGCTCCTGTCGCTTACGGCGCGCTCGGAACGCCTATCGCCGGTCTCGCCAGCGTCACGGGAATCGACCCGTACATCCTCGGCGCCATGGTCGGACGCCAGTTGCCATTCTTTTCCCTGGCAGTGCCGTTTTGGCTGATCTGGGTATTTGCCGGTTGGCGCGGCATGCTGCAAATATGGCCCGCGATCCTGGTTTCGGGCGCATCGTTCGCCGTTCCTCAATTTGTGATCTCAAACTACTTCAATCCGTGGCTTGTCGACGTTGGTGCGTCGCTGATTTCCATGGGATGCCTGATCGGTTTCCTCAAGCTATGGCAGCCGAAGAAACTGTGGCTGTCTCCGGCGCTGCGCGGGAAGGACGAGTCCGCGTCGAATATGCCGATGGCGTCCGCTGCGGCCGCAAGGCCGACAACACAGCAAGTGTGGGCGGCACTGACGCCGTGGATTATCGTTTGCGCGATCCTGCTGATCTGGGGCACGGGCTGGTTCAAGGCGGCGGTCAATCCGTACGCCACCTGGACGTTTGCGGTCCCTGAACTCCACAACATGATCAGCAAGGTTCCGCCGGTGGCGGCCAAGGCGACGCCGGAAAGCGCCATCTTCGCCTTCACCTGGCTTTCCTACACGGGCTCCGGAATGCTGGTCGCCGCCATCATATCTGGCTTCGTCATGGGATTTTCGCCGGTCCAGATGATTGTGGAATATGGCCGCACGATCAAGGTCTGCGCTTATTCTCTCATCACTATCGCCGCAATGCTGGCGATCGGAACGTTGACTCGATTATCGGGCATAGACGCCACGCTCGGTCTCGCGTTCGCCAGCGCCGGCGTTTTGTATCCCTTCTTTGGCACTCTGCTCGGCTGGCTTGGCGTCGCCTTGACCGGATCGGACACAGCATCGAACGTCTTGTTTGGAAACCTGCAAAAGACGACGGCTGAGCAATTGGGTATCTCGCCCATTCTCATGAGCGCGGCGAACTCGTCCGGCGGCGTGATGGGCAAGATGATAGACGCCCAGTCGATCGTCGTTGCCTCAACTGCAACCAATTGGTTTGGTCATGAGGGCACGATCCTGCGTTTCGTCTTCCTGCATTCTATTGCTCTGGCGTGCCTGGTCGGAATCCTGGTGATGCTGCAGGCGTACGTGGCGCCATTTACCGGCATGGTGCACTGAATCCGCGTGCCGCAGCGGTTGGTTTCAATGCGTTCCCGGCAGTCGATGGGGCGGTCTATGCGCATCGAGCGATGCAATAACGTCGACGATTTTCGCTCAATGGCGAAGGCGAGATTGCCGGGCCCGATCTTTCATTACATCGACGGCGCTGCGGACGATGAGGTCACTTATCGGAGAAATACCGAAGCCTACGAACTATGCGATCTTGTTCCGAATGTTCTCCAGGGGGTCGAAACCATCGACATGTCGACGACCGTCATGGGGCAGAAGCTCAGCATGCCTCTGTTCTGTTCGCCGACCGCGCTGCAAAGGCTGTTCCATCATGACGGCGAGAGGGCAGTAGCCAAGGCCGCCGAAAAATTCGGCACCATGTTTGGTGTCTCGTCGTTAGGCACGGTCAGCGTCGAGGAGATCGGCTCGACGATAAAGACACCGAAGCTGTTCCAGCTATATTTTCATAAGGACCGCGGTCTGACGAACAGCATGGTGGAGCGTTGCATCGAGGCGAATTTTGATGTGTTGGCGTTGACGGTCGATACGATCACGGGCGGAAATCGGGAGCGGGACTTGAGAACCGGCTTTACTTCGCCGCCGCGTTTTACATTGAACAGCCTCATCAGCTTCGCGCAGCATCCGCGCTGGGCTTTCAACTACTTCACACACGAGCAATTCGCGCTTCCGCAGCTCAAGGGCTACGTCAAGGAAGGCTCAAATGTCTCGATCTCCGTCGGTGATTATTTCAGCACCATGCTCGACCAGTCCATGAGCTGGAATGACGCCGAGGCTGTCCGCAAGAAATGGGGCAGACCGTTCTGCCTTAAAGGCATCATGAGCGTGGCCGACGCCAAGCGGGCCGTGGACATTGGTGCCAGTGGCATCATGGTGTCGAATCATGGCGGGCGGCAGCTGGATGGTTCGAGGAGTCCGTTTGACCAGCTTGCCGAAATTGTCGACGCCGTAGGCGACAAAATCGATGTGATCTGTGACGGCGGTGTTCGACGCGGGACTCACGTCTTGAAGGCGCTGTCCGTCGGCGCAAAGGCATGTTCCGGGGGCCGGTTCTATCTCTATGCCCTCGCAGCAGCAGGCCAAGCCGGCGTTGACAGAGCGCTGCACGTCCTCCGAACAGAGATAGAAAGAGACATGAAGCTGATGGGATGCAAAGCGCTCAGGATGCTGACGCGCGAAAATCTGCGATTCAGATGATGCCAAGCCCGCGATGGCGCGTATGTCGCCCGTCGGGGATCCACAACGGGTACAATATTTGACGCTATTGGCACGTTGCGACCGATGGCGACGTACGCTTCGATGGCGGGTATCGGGGGTGAAGCCGACATCGCGTCACAGGGCTGAAATGACGCGAATGACCCAAAGCGGGCTTTGGGAACTAAGCGGCATGTCACGCAATGGTTCAGACGGCGTCGCGACGCCAACGTTCAGGTAATGCCACCCAGCACCAGACAACAAAGATGGCGGTGTAGGAGGCCCCGCAGAGGCCGCCAAAGGCTATCGTGACCGCCGCGACAGGCCAGGCGCGATCAATAATAAAAACGCCGCCGCCGACGAAGAATCCAAACGAACCGACCATCCCT
>Ga0070741_10010108_pt1 | contig 17973 bp, 19 predicted proteins | sample Coa_R1_4_FD_66440 | JGI IMG/M metagenome (GOLD analysis project Ga0070741, IMG submission 66440) | Surface soil microbial communities from Centralia Pennsylvania, which are recovering from an underground coalmine fire - Coalmine... | ecosystem: Environmental > Terrestrial > Soil > Unclassified ...
GGCAAGACGCTGCGCACCGAGGACGTGCCGGGCGAAAAAGTCACCGTCACCGGCGCGTGGGATTCCGAAGAGGAAGCGCGCGCGATCGGCGAGGAGATCGAGGACCTCCAGCGCAAGAAACACCCGCTGAACGAGATCGCGATCCTCGTGCGCGCGTCGTTCCAGATGCGTGAATTCGAGGACCGTTTCGTCACGCTCGGCCTGCCCTATCGTGTGATCGGCGGGCCGCGCTTCTACGAGCGCGCCGAGATCCGCGATGCGCTGGCTTATCTCCGCGTTCTTCATTCCCCGTCCGACGATCTCGCCTTCGAGCGCATCGTCAACGTGCCGCGGCGCGGGCTCGGCGACGCAACCTTGCAGGTGCTGCACGACCACGCGCGCATGCGCCGCGTGCCGCTGACCGAAGCGGCGGCCGCCATCATCGAAACCGACGAACTGAAGCCGAAGCCGCGCGGCGCGCTGCGCGATCTGCTGACGAGCTTCGAGCGCTGGCGCAATCAGGCGCAGACGTTGCCGCATACCGAGCTTGCCGAAATCGTGCTCGACGAGAGCGGCTATACCGAGATGTGGCAGAAGGACCGTTCCGCCGACGCTGCGGGTCGCCTCGAAAACCTCAAAGAGCTTGTCCGCTCGATGGAGGAATTCGAGAACCTTGCGGGCTTCCTCGAACATATTTCATTGGTGATGGACCGCGACGCCGGAGAGGACAACGACGCCGTCTCGATCATGACGCTGCATTCGGCCAAGGGGCTCGAATTCGACACCGTATTCCTGCCCGGCTGGGAGGAAGGGCTATTCCCGCATCAGCGCTCGCTCGACGAACAGGGCCGCGCCGGTCTCGAGGAAGAGCGGCGTCTTGCTCACGTCGGGCTGACCCGCGCCCGCCGCCGCGCGAAAATCTATTTCGCCACCAACCGCCGCATCCACGGCATGTGGAATTCCACCATCCCCTCGCGCTTCCTCGACGAATTGCCCGAGGCGCATGTCGAGGTGACCGAAAGCAAGGGCGGTTTCGGCGGGATGGGCGGCTTTGGCGCGGTCGGCGCGTCGCGCTTCGACAATTTCGGCGCGGCCTCTTCGAACTACACCACGCCCGGCTGGCAGCGCGCGCAGAAGCGCCAGGCGCGGATGGATCGCGGCCGCGTTGAAGATGACGGATTTGCCGACGAAGGCTCGGAATATGAGTCACGCGAGCGAAAACGCTTCGGCGATGCGGAGCCCGATTTTGACGACGAACCCGCGTCCCGCAAGCGCGCGGGCTCCCACTCCGCCCGCAGCACCGGCACGTCAAAAGGCCGCTTCGCCGCGCGGCGCGAGCCGCTGACCATCGAGGGGGAACTCGTCGCGAAATCGACCGGCACGGTGTCGCCCTATTCGGTCGGCGACCGTGTGTTTCATATCAAATTCGGCAACGGCAATGTGATCGCGATCGAGGGCAACAAGCTCACGATCCAGTTCGACAAGGCCGGCGAAAAGCGCGTGGTGGATAGCTTTGTGGAGAGGGTGTGAGGGCCCAGCATCTCTAAAACCTCTGTTTTGGTTACGTTGAGGGCCCTAGCTCCAAAGTTCGCGCTAAGGTAGCATTGCCTCCGTTAGGCGTGGGGGTGTGGCGTGAACTACGTCCAAAATGAGCCGACTCATGCTCAGCGAGTCGCCGAGCATCTCTCGCGAGAACTACGCGAGGGCGAACCGCCATCAGAACGTAAGATATTCAGTTTATTTGGCTCCGATCCCGCGCGTGCAAAAGAGCGCCGAGAACGCGACATCGAAAGAGGCTACTCGATCAACACAAAGCAAGTAGTTCTAGCGTTCGCGGTCGAGCTTTTGATTATCGGCCTGATTTTAGTTAGCCAGTATTTTTACGCGACTGATTTTATCAACTCCTCCCAATCTAAAACGGTGCTGGCGCTTCTGTTTCCTGTTGCGCTGGCCGTTGTGGAGCTTGCCCGCGTCCCTTTAGCAATCGCGGTTCGAACTCAGAACAAATGGAACATGCAATTCGCGGCCCTGCTGGGAGTCAGTTGCGCTATCGTCGTTACCTCGGCATCCCTATATCAAATAGGGCACTACACATTTAATCCGAGGCTCGAAAACGTCTATCTCAAGCGGGCGGCGCTAGAAAAAATACAAGACGGGAAACGAAGCTACGAAAAAGAGCGCGAAGCCGCTCAAGCGACTTTGGAGCAACGAATAAAAGATTGGCAAACCCTGTCCAACACATACCGTGAGCTAAGTTCGAAGCTCAATCAACAGTCTGGCCTTAGCCAAAATTGCATTACAGTTGAAACTCCGCCGAACCCAGATGGCGGGTCAAGTTCGAAAAAGACGACCCGATGCAGCGTCGACCCCGCGTTCAAAGCTCTCCAAGCAGAAGTTGCAGCAGCCAAAGCAAAACTAAGCGACGCCGAAGCTGCCGGTCGACAAGCTGAAGGGGAATTGGCGAAGTTTGACGTGCGGAAGTTTGATGAGAAGATTAATCAGGCGGAAGAAGAATATCGAGACGCGATCTATCATTCGCAGTTGCATGCCTACACAGGCATGCTGTTTGGCAAGGATGCCCGCGACGTATCCGAAGGCGAAGTAAAAACCTTGGAATGGTATTTGATTTTGATACCGTCCATCGCGGCTGCGTTTTCATCAACGCTCATAGCTATGACCGCGGTACGCCGGATCAAGCCTGCGCCGGTTGTCACCATTCCGGATGAAGCTGCGGCCTATCTTTTTGGTCCGCTCGTTGCCGCGATTCAGGCCGAGGCCAAGAAGGCAGTGGCCTCGGCAATCGGAGAAAATGCGAAAGAGCAGGCCCAGACCGAACCCAAAGCAACGTCGAGCGCATGAACCTAGTACCAACCGAATTAAATCGGCAGCTCGCCAGTGCCTTGCGCTATTCGTTGTCTGCCGACCGATCTTACATCGCGGGCAAAGCTGGCTTTTGGCGTTTTGTGGGACTTGGGCTGATTGCTTTAGGGATAGGAGCGGCCACCGGTCTCGTGTTTTATGGCTACGGTCTGGTGCGGTCGGAAACTGACCACGCAGAGACTTTAGCTACGATACTTTCCAAAACGCTTTCCGAACTCGAACTGAAGGGCGAAGCGAAAGGAACAGTCCAGCTTGATCCAAAGGAGATCGCCCTCGCTCCCGGTCAGACCGTTTCCTTGGATAACAGCGTCCGTCTCCGACTCGATCCATCCGCTAAAGTTGTCGCAGATGGCGAAATTACTGTCCAAGGTCCATCAATTTCGTCCCCGGCACAGGCGCGCACCGGCGGCAATGCACCGACAATTGTCAATTTTACCGTCTTCAAGGCAGTGCCTTACGAAAAAGGAACCGTTCAAACCGGTTGGATTTTCTTGACCAGCGCTCAGAGAACGCCAACGCAACAATATTGCTACTACACGGAGCGCCTCGATACGCCAGGTCTCAACGTCAGCTTCGATCTCGGCTCGGATGAAAAGCCAGAAATCCCCAAGAAGTTGCCTCCAGATTTTGACCTTATGGCTGCGTTTAACAAGTGCGTGTGGTTCAAGCGTGACACCCAATGAGCACAGCTGACGAAGTTGATGTTGCCGGTTTAGCAGCGACCATAAACGCTCGACTTGCTGCTGAGGCTCGGATCAAGAGAGCAATTGGATTCGGGTGGCTTTGCGCAGGTTTTGCAGTCGCAACTTGTCTAGGAGGGATTGGAGCTTTCCTCGCTTTCGCTGGATACAGCTATTCGCTCTCTTCTGAATCCGCAGCCAAACAATCGGCCAAGGCAATAACAGACGCATTCGCGCGCGCACAAATCAAAACCACAGTGTCCGGCACAATGTCGCTTTCGCCAGACTCCGCGCTAAAATTGTCGCCTGGTCAGACCGTGAAGCTCGAAGACGGTACAATCGTTCGTTTGGATCCTAATTCGTCGGTGCGCGTGGTCGGGGATCTAAAGATGCCGCAGCCGTCTCAACGTCAATTGCAACCGGACACAACGAGCAAAAGCGACGAACTGCCGTTCACAAGCTACACAATCTTTCGAAGCGTGAGCTACGGCCCCGGTCGCGTTGAAACTGGATGGAATTTTGATCTGTCGGATACGACACGACCGAAGGCCCAGTATTGCAGCTACATTCAAAGCATCGATCGGGGTGCCAGAGCCAAATACACCATAGCCCTGAATGGAACTCCGCTACCGCAAGCACCTAGTGCAAAAACCGTATTCAATCTCGACGCTGCACTCGCCAACTGCATTTGGTTCTCCGGCGCGTAAACTCGTCCGATACGAAGGGTCGACACTCGTGCGGGGATGACAACGCCCCCGCCCAAGCGTAACACTCCGCCCTCTCAAACCCACCCACGAGCCCGCAATGCCCTACGGAGTTCCGAGGCGTAACACTCACGTCAAAGGCGCGAACGAGAACCGCGAGCCGCCGATCAACTGGCGGCGCGGGCTGTTCCGTGTCTGGGTCGTGCTCTCGGCCGCCTGGATCATGGGCTGGACGATCTATCTGATCATCTTCGGCCTGCAGGGGGGCTTGCGGCAATTCGGCGAAATCCTCGCCGTGCCGGTGGTGCTGTTCGGGCCGCCGGTCGCCCTCTTTCTCTTGGGCTATGGCGCGCGCTGGGCGATCTACGGCTTCAAGGGCGAGCACGACCCGCAATAGGCGGGCATCAACAGATTTTCATCATCGTGTAGCGGCGGTTGCCGCAGAACGGGCGCACTTCGGTCGGCCATCGGCCGGCGTCCACGGCCTTGCCCCATTCCGCGCTGGTCAGCACCGCAGGGGAGTCGATCTCGTACATCGCGTGATAGGTCGGGCCCTCGAGCGGGACATCGTTCGTCTTGCCGCCGATCGCGATCGAGAAGCCTTCCGCCCGCGCCCGCGTCACCGCGCGCACGCCCGGCACCTTGAGCAGGTTCGGCACATGCTCGGTGTCATAGACCTCGTTGAACAAGGCTTCCTTGTCCGGCTGCACATCCATGCTCGCGATGTAGAGATATCTGGTCGTGATCGGCACTGAAGAACCTCCCTCTTTCGATCGCAATACTATCACCGTCATGCCCGCGCTTGTCAGCGCAAGTCGGTATACCCGACTTGCGCAAGCACACTCATGCGGAAGTCGGGCGAGCCCGACTTCCGGTTGGCATCCACGCCTTATTGACAGCGGGTCGGACTCAAGGCGTGGATGGCCGGAACAAGTCCGGCCGTGACGGGCGAAGTCGGGGGACCGGGAATGCCGATCAGCGACCAGATCAAGACACTGATTTCAACCGCCTGGGCCGACGGCTATCCCTGCCTTGTCGCGACGGTCGGGCCGAAGGGGCCGAACATCTCGCCCAAAGGTTCGATGATCGTGTTCGACGACCGGCACCTCGCCTATTGGGAGCGAAGCAAGCGCACGGCGCTCGACAATCTCAGCCACGACAAGCGCGTCTGCATCATCTACGCGAATTTCAAGGCGCAGCGCGACGGCCTGATCGAAAGTGGCTTTCTGCGCTTCTACGGCACGGCCGCGTTGCACGAGAACGGGCCGGTTTACGACGCCATTTTCTCGAAGCTCACCGAGCGCGAGCAGAAGCACGAGGGCGCCGATACCGGTATCGGCGTGCTGGTTAAAATCGAGCACGCGGCGGACGCGCGCGGTAAACCAATCATCTAAATGTGTCTTGCTCCGGTCACCGCGCGACAGGATTATTGCCCTAATCGCGCCCAGATCGGGAACCACGTTTCGAGGCGTCGACTTCTTTGATTGTTGGCGCCACGACATGAGCGCCGGAAGGGATTGTTGATGCGTTTCTCCCCGCTCCTGCTCGCGCCTCTCGCGGCGCTGACGCTCAATTCGGCGGCACACGCCGCCATCCTCGTCCAGATCGACAAGCCGACGCAGACCATGACGGTCTCGCGCAACGATGAAGTGCTTTATCGCTGGCCGATCTCGACCGGGCGGCGCGGCTACGACACCCCGAGCGGCACCTTCCGCGCCTTCCGCATGGAGAAGGATCACTTCTCCAAGGAATGGGACGACGCGCCGATGCCGAACTCGATCTTCTTCACGAAGAAAGGCCACGCGCTGCACGGCTATCTCGACACCAAGAATATCGGCCGCCCCGCCTCGCATGGCTGCGTGCGGATCGAGCCGAAGAACGCCGAGAAGCTCTATGCGCTCGTCGAAAAGGATGGCGTGCTGAACACCACCGTTTCGATCACCGGCGAAACGCCGGCGTTCAATTCTCCCGCCCTTGTGCGAAACAATCCGCGCGGCGTCGCGCCCGATCAGGAATATCAGCCGCAGGATCAGAATTATCCGCGCCGCTATGGCGAGCAGGACGTGCAGCAGCCCTATCAGCAGCGTTACGGCCAGCCGCGCTATTCATACGACGACCGTATGCCGCCGCGCACCGCGCAGCCTTACGATCCGCGTTATAACGGATACCAGCGCCGCTACGACCCGCGTTACGCCGACGAGGACGACGATGCGCCGCCGCCCTATCCGCAGCGCCGCGGATTCTTCCAGCCGCTGTTTCCGTTCGGCGGCAACTGAACAACAACCATAATTTCCCTGTAGCTTGGGCGTCGCTGATGTCCCTGATTCGCGCGATGGAGAGCGAATGAAAGAAATTGTCCTGCCGGCATTGCACGCGATACCCACGAGCGGAATGTGGTTATCGGTGTTGCGCTTCGTGGCCGTGACTCTGTACGTAGGCACAAGAAGAATCTGCCTACGAGAATCTCGGAATGCGGCAAGTGCCGGCCACAGGATCGCGCGTGCGATTTCTGGGAAATGAATACTGGCCGGCGTGCACGGGCGTCGTTCGCTCGGTCAACCCGACATACAAATTTGCCGGCGATCCCGACTGGGATGGCGACGTCGAGCCGCTGCCGGTCGGCACGAACGACCAATCGCAATGGCTAGTCGTCATCGAAGCGGACGCGCCGGCCGGATTTCTCGCCCGTCTACGGCAATGGATGAAATGGCCGCGCGCGGAAGACGGCAAGTACTACGTTGTGGCGGCTCTGACCGAATTGCGGCCGCTCTGAAAGTCACCCGCTTGTTCCGCGCGCATCAGGCGGACGGCGCAAGTTTTCCAAGTTCAGGCACATGCTTGAGGAGGTCGGCTACGACTTTCGGCCCGGCTTCGTCGCGCATGCCCTTCAGCAGAACTTCGCCCGCGGTCTCGAGCTGCGGCATGGTGATGCCGGTTGCCAGAAGCTGGGACATGAGCGCGGCAGCGTCGCCGGTCTTGCCGCCGATCGCCGAGCCGATGCGCCCCACAAGCCCGCCCAGGCCGGTCGCGCTCGCCCCCGCTGCCTGAGCTTTCGCGATCGTCGCCGCCGAGTCGGGAAACGCCGCCAGTATCTTCGAGGACACGTTCTGGGGCGCTTCCTTCTGAATAAAGGCGAGAATCGCGCCCACAATCAGCGTCGCGGCTTCCGCGCTGATGCCGGCTTTTTGCGCGATGGCGTTGATGATCTCCTGCATCGCCCGATCCCTTCAAAATCGATTCAAGCTCGAAACCTTCGTCCCGAACTATCTTTCAGGCTGGGCGGCGGACAGGCAAGATATCGTTGTTCCAATTCGCGATTTTGGGGGCTCATCACTTGGAATGAGCCGTTTCGCACGGCAACAAATTTCGTCGAAATGTTGTCATTCGAAGGAACGCTTTTCAAAAGAAAGCGTCGTAATGGGCGCCGACCTTATTGACGAGGATATATGCCGGTGTGCCATTGCTACGTTCAGGCATTGGCAAAGACGAAAAAATCTCGCGGTACCGATCGCGTGCAAACACTTCGACTTTTTTGAAAACGCACTGAGGATCAAATCATGACACGCACATTCTCCGCCGTTCTCTCGGCCGCGGCAATTTCGGCCGTTCTCGCGTTCGGATCGAGCGCCGCTCTCGCGCAAGCCAAGACCGCCAAGGCTTGCGAGGAAGAGTGGACCGCGAAGAAAGCCGAACTTCAAAAGGCCAAGACGAAGAAGAAGGATTTCATCGCGCAATGCCGCGCCGGCACGCCGGCCGCCGCCGCGCCTGCGACCGCTCCGGCGAAGCCCGCCGCGGCTCCCGCTGCCGCTCCGGCCAAACCGGCGGCAGCGCCCGCCGCAGGCGCCGAGCCCGCCGGCAAGCCCGGCCGCGAAGCCATGATCGCGCGCGAGCGCGCCTGCGGCGCCGACTGGAAGGCCGCGAAGGCCGCCGGCCAGATCCCGCAGGGTCAGACCTGGCCGAAATACTGGAGCGAGTGCAACAAGCGCAAGAAAGCGCAAGGCATGTAACGCGCCGCGGCACGTTGAACGAAAACGGCGGCGCGACGCGCCGCCGTTTTTATTTTCGCGCGAACGAATTGTTCGCAAGGCCGTTGATGGAGCGGAGGACGATCCGATGATCCGCAAGCTCAAATCGGGCGGCTACCGTCTCTATTCACGCAAGACCAATCCCAAGACCGGGCGCCGGCGCAATCTCGGGACGTTCAAGACCCGCGCGGCGGCAGAGAAGCATGAGCGCGAAGTCCAATACTTCAAGCGCCACTGATCGCAGCGATCAATAGCCGACCACGCGCTTGCGGCACGCGGGACGCAGCTTCGCCGCGTTCATCTGCAGGCAGGAATAAACCGCCATATCGCCGTCCCTGATCACCTTCCGGCAAAAGCGTTGCGCGTCGCCGTGGCATGCCCTGCGATCCTGCGCCGTGGCCTGCGACTGGGCGAAAGCGCCCGCAGGGGCGAGAACGGCGAGAACGATGGTGGCGAGACAAAAGGATCGCATCGTGTTGGCTTCCTTGTTGGCGGTCCGGATGGATAGGCTGCAACGCCCATCCGATCAAGCGCCTTAATGGACCTGCGACACGCCGGATGCCTTGCGCGACGGCAACTTGCGGCGCGCCCACAGGAGCATCCGCGCCGACGGCCGGCGCAGGAACGGGATGTCTTTCGCCAGCAAAACAACCCCGAGCGGCAGCATCCAGATCCCGAGCACCGGGAGGAAACTGAAGACGCCGCCAGCAATGAGCGCGAGCCCGGCAGGAACGCGCCGCCACGCCGAGCCGCGGCTGAGCTTCGAAAGCCAGGACCGGAACGGCTCGGGCAAACGATCGCACAGGCGGTCGAGTTCACGATCGAGATGCAGCGCCGCGCGATCGGCCATCGCGGCCGCCCTACTTCTTCTCAAGCAGCGCGGTACCGCGCGAACGGATCGCGGTCTGCGCGAGATCGGCAAATTTCTGCAGCAACCACGGCAGCGTGACGGTCAGCACCACGTGGTCCTGCTGAACGTCGACCGTGCCGCTCGCTGCCTGACCGAGCGCGCGCACGCGAAACGACATGATATCGCCGCTCCAGGTCTCCTCGTCGACGGTAAGCACGGGGAAGGATTGTGCGGCGCGGCCAAGCCCGCCTTTCAACCGGCGAACCGCTTCGTCCTTGCCCAGACGGTGCGGCAGCGAAACCACAAGCGGCTGTGTCATGGACCCCCATGTAGGCAGCGGGTCACCTCTTGATAAGGCGCCGGCCAATCCGGCCCCCGCGCGGGTCGTCTCGCTGGATCGCCGTTTCATTGAAAACTACGGGGATGAATTGCGATCCGTGCACGATTTTCCGGAGAACCTTATGCGCATATCGAATTCCGAGGCTGTCGATAGCCTGTGGAGAAGGCGACCTTGACGGCGCCTGTGGATATCGGCGCTATCCACAGAACATTTGCGCTTGTGAACTATGGGGATTGCCAATTCGCCCGTCCGCCGCCCCCTCCGCTCTGGTTGCGCGCCTCGCCGCCGACGAGGCGACGGCTCGCCGGCTCTCGCATCTGATCGAAGAGTCCCTGGAAGGCACCGCCGTTTCCGCTTTCGAGGCCGCGCAGGGCTGGACCGTAGAAGTCATCCTTCGCGGCGAGACCGACCGCCTGGCGCTTGTCCGGCTGATCGAGTCCGCTCTTGAGCCGGACGTCGCCAAGGGGCTGACTTTCGAGCCGCTCGCCGAAAAGGACTGGGTCGAGGCAAGCCTTGCCGGATTAAAGCCGGTTCGCGCGGGACGATTTTTCATCCACGGGTCGCACGACCGTCATCGCGTCCCGCCGAACGCAGTCGCGATCGAGATCGAAGCCGCGCTTGCGTTCGGGACCGGCCATCATGGAACGACGCGCGGATGCCTCATGGCGCTGGATGCGCTGCGACGGCGTACAAAGCCGCGCCGGGTGCTCGATGTCGGCACCGGAACGGGCATTCTCGCGATCGCTGCGGCCCGCGCGCTGCACCGGAAAATCCGTGCGACCGACATCGATCCCGCGGCGGTGCAAGCCGCCAAGGTAAACGCGGCGCTCAATCGCGTCCGGCCTGATCTTGATTTCTTTCTGGCCAGAGGCGCGGCCGCGCCGGGCCGTTACGATCTGATTTTCGCTAACATTCTTGCGGACCCCCTTGTCCGCATGTCGGCGACGCTCTCGCGCAAACTCGCGCGGGGCGGCACGCTGATCCTGTCCGGACTGCTGGCGGAACAAGCGGGCGCGGTCATATCGGCTTATCGCCGCCAGGGCATGCGACTCGAACGGCGCTCGCAACTCGACGAATGGGTCACGCTCGTGCTGCGCGGTTAGTGCCGCGTCGCCCGACGCGCTTTCCTTGGCTTGCGCGGCGACTTGCTCAGGGCGGCGCGGTGTTCGAATTGACGCAATTCGGTCCGCGCCTGACGCATTCGCGATTCCGCGACCGCGTCGAACCACCGCGCGAAAAAACCTTCGTGCTGTTTCGATACGTGCCCCCTGGAGCCGTGCGACCTCGTCTGAGCCATGAGAAGCTCCCGTTGCCGTTAGTTTCGAGGATTCAACGATCGGGACCGCGTTCCGGTTGCAGCGCTTTTGCCGCAGGGGCGAACGGCCGGCAAAACGCGAGCGCCCCGGACCGCAGTCCGGGGCGCCTCACATCGTCTCCCAGCCGCCGCTTAGCGGACGAACGGCAGGCTGTCTTCGTTCTTCGGGTTGACCTTGTAGCCGGCGATTTCGAACTCGCCGGGAAGAAGGTGGCGATACATCGAAAGCTCGCGCTCGGCCTGATGCATCCGCGCTTCGATCATCGCGTCGTAAAGGCGGCGGAGCAGGCTCTTGCCCTTCGGCGCAGCCTTTGCCGGGGCCTCAACGCGGCCCTGCGCGCCATAGGTGATTGCAGTCATTGTGTCTCTCCATCGTTCAGTATTGGAACCGAAATCCTCGGTATTCCCCCTGACTTCTGCGCTGCAACATAGTGTGCTTCGCACCTGCGAAGAACGGCAAAGCTGGCATGACTTCCCTGCTAAACCCGCATAAGGACTTCATATTTCGGTAACATATGAATCATTTCACGCCATTCGATGGCAATGTTTCGGGCAATTGCTATTGCAATGCACAATAAATGCTTGGAGAAGCGGGGTGGGCCTGAAAAATCGCACGTTGCTGGCCCCGCCACCCCCTCCTAGATTGCCGCCGCCATGGTCGAGGCCCGCTTCCAGTCGTTCGACGACTCAGCCGATCCGGGAGCGTCCGCCCCGCGGCTTGCGGCGCTGCGTGCCGAGCTGAAAAAGCGCGGGCTCGACGGCTTCATCCTGCCGCGCGCCGACGCTCACCAGAACGAATACGTCCCGGCATCGGAGGAGCGGCTTGCCTGGCTGACGGGCTTCACCGGTTCGGCCGGGTTTGCCGCGGTGCTTACCGACCGCGCGGCGCTTTTCGTCGATGGCCGCTACACCCTGCAGGCCAAAGAGCAGATCGATACCTCGCTCTTTTCGATCGAACATCTGGTGGACGCCCCGCCCGACCAGTGGCTTGAGAAAAACGTCTCACCGCGCGCGGCCATCGGCTACGACCCGTGGCTGCACACCGCCGACGCGGTCGAGAAATTGTCCAAAGCCTGCGCCGCGGCGGACGGCAAGCTCGTGCCGACCGAGCCCAACCCGATCGACGGCATCTGGACCGGCCGCCCGCAGCCGCCGCTCGCCGCGGTTTCACTGCACGATCTTCGTTACGCGGGGGAAGATGCGGCGGGAAAGCTCGATCGCGTGCGTGCCGAAATCGTGAAGGCGAAAGCCGACACGCTCGTCGTGTCCGATCCGCACAACGTCGCGTGGCTGTTCAACATCCGCGGCGGCGACGTCGCGCACACGCCACTGCCACTGTCCTTCGCCGTGGTGCCGGCGGAAGGGCGGCCTGCGATCTATGTCGACGGCCGCAAGCTGAACAACAGCGTGCGAGACCGGCTCGAAACGCTCGCCGACATTCACGAGCCGGCTGAGTTCAGGACCGCGCTCGCCTGGCTCGGTGCCGCGAAACGCAATGTCCGCGTCGATCAGGCGACCGCGGCAGATGCGCTGGTCGAACTCATCTCGAAGGCGGGCGGCAAGGCGATCCGCGGGCCGGATCCGATCACTGCTCTGAAGGCGGTGAAGAATAAGACCGAGATCGAGGGCACGCGCGCGGCGCACAAGCGCGACGGTGCCGCGATGGTGCGCTTCCTCGCCTGGTTCGACCGCGAAGCGCCATCCGGAAAACTCACCGAGATCGACGCAGTCGAGGCCCTGGAATCCTCTCGGCGCGATACCGGGCTGCTCAAGGACGTGTCCTTCCCCACCATCGCCGGCGCAGGCCCGAACGGCGCGATCGTTCACTACCGGGTGACGCGCAAGACCAACCGGCGCATCGCACCGGGGGAACTCTTCCTGATCGATTCCGGCGCGCAATACGAAGACGGCACGACCGACATCACCCGCACGCTTCCGGTCGGCACGACGACCGCCGACATGCGGACGCATTTTACGCTCGTTCTGCGCGGTCACATCGCGATTGCAACCGCGCTGTTCCCGGATGGCGTGAGCGGCGCGCAGCTCGATACGCTCGCGCGGCAATATCTCTGGCAGCACGGCCTCGACTTCGATCACGGTACGGGCCACGGCGTCGGCAGCTATCTTTCGGTGCATGAAGGCCCTGCCCGCATTTCCAAGCTCGGAACGACCGCGCTCAAGCGCGGGATGATCCTGTCGAACGAACCCGGTTATTACAAACCCGGCCAATACGGCATCCGCATCGAGAACCTCGTGCTGGTCACCGAAGCCGCCTCCATAGGCGGTGCGGAGAAAGCGCTGAATGCCTTCGAGACGCTGACGCTCGCGCCGATCGACCGCCGCCTGATCGATCCGGCGATGATGACCAAAGGCGAGATCGCCTGGCTCGACGGCTATCACGCCCGCGTTGCGGCAACGCTTGCCCCGCTCGTGAAAGGCGGCGATGCCCAATGGCTGACGCAGGCCACCCGCCCGCTGAACGCGAAATAACCGGAATTTCTTCGTGCTCGATCCCACTACCCAGCAAATGACCGAGGCCCGGCGCGCGCCCGGAAAACTGCTCGCATTGCTGATGGCGATGACGGCGATCGGTCCGCTGTCGCTGAATATTCTCGTTCCTGCCTTGCCTGGCCTGGCTCACCGCACCGGCGCCGATCCGGAATTCACCCAGCTTGCCGTCTCCCTTTATCTGTTCGGGCTTGCCTTCTCCCAGCTCGTGCTCGGCCCGCTGTCGGATCGTTTCGGCCGGCGCCCGGTGGTGCTCGCGGGCCTCGTGCTGACGGTGATTTCGAGTGCGGGCGGCATCGCCGCCGAGACGATGGGCCACATCATCCTCGCGCGCGTGCTGCAATCGCTATGCGCGTCCACCGGCCTCGTGGTCGGGCGCGCGATCATCCGCGATCTCTACGACCGCGAGCGCGCGGCCTCGATGATCGGCTGGGTCACGACCGCGATGGTGGTCGCGCCGATGGTCGCGCCGCTGATCGGCGGCATCCTCGACACGTCGTTGGGGTGGAAATCGATCTTCGTCTTCGTCGCCGTGCTGAGCGCCGGCATCCTCGCATGGGCGGTCCACGCGCTCCCCGAAACGAAACCCGATCACGTGACAAGCGGCGGCGTCCGCCATCTCGCAGGCGATGCTGCTGCGCTGTTCCGCGATGCGGGTTTCAACGGCTATGTGCTGGTCGCGGCACTCGGCTCGGCGACCTTCTTCGCGTTCCTCGGCGGCGGCCCGCACGTGGTCATTGCGATGATGGGACGCACCTCCGCCGAATACGGCGCGTGGTTTGCGCTGACGGCCTTCTCCTATCTTCTCGGCAATATGACCACCGCGCGCCTGACCCCGCGCTGGGGCCTCGACACCATGATCCGCGCAGGGCTCGTGTGCGAGCTCGTCGGCACGGTGCTGTCCTTTCTCGCGGCGTTGACGATGCCCGCCAGCGGGCCGGAAATCGTGTTCCTTCCGCAGACCTTCATCTCCTACGGCAACGGCTTATTGCTGCCGAACGCGATCGCCGGCGCGATCAGCGTACGCCCGCAGGCCGCCGGCACGGCATCCGGCATCTCCGGCTTCACGCAATTCGCGATCGGGGCGGCCTGCGCGCAATTCATGAGCCATGTGCTGGTGACGGCTTCGACCCCGATGCCGCTTGCGATCGCGATGGCGGTGCTTGCCGGCGCCGCGGCGGTGAGTTTCGTGCTGCTCGTGCCGCAGGCGCCGCGGCGCTAACTGCCGACGAGTTTCAGCCACTCGTCCTCGGTCAGCACTGTGACCCCGAGTTTCTTCGCCTCGGCGAGTTTCGAGCCGGCGCCCGGCCCCGCGACGACGTAGTCGGTTTTCTTCGACACCGATCCCGCCGCTTTCGCGCCAAGCCGCTCGGCCATGGCCTTGCCTTCCTCGCGCGTCATCTTTTCCAACGAGCCTGTGAACACCACGGTCTTGCCGGCCACCGCGCTGTCGCGCTTCGGTCTCTCGGCATCGAGCACGGTGACCTGCCGGGTGAGCCGTTCGACAATCCCGCGGTTATGTGTCTCGCCGAAATAAGCCTTCACGCTCTCGATCACCGTGTCGCCGATCTGGTCGAGCGCATCCATTTCAGCGATGGCGTCGTCATCGCCCTTGGCAACCTTCAGGCACGCGTCGTGGAACGCGTCCCATGAACCGTAGCCGCGCGCGAGCGCAAGCGCGGTCGTTTCGCCGACATGGCGGATGCCGAGCGCGTAGATGAAGCGGTCGAGCGAAATATCGCGGCGCCGGTCGATGGCGTGAAACAGATTGCCGACCGAGGTTTCCCCATAGCCCTCCTCCTTCAGCAACTCCGCCTTATGCTTCTTCTCAAGCGTGAAGATGTCGGCCGGCTCCTTGACCCATCCCTTGTCGAAGAAAAGCTCGATCTGCTTTTCGCCAAGTCCGTCGATGTCGAAGGCGCGCCGCGAGACGAACAGCATCAGGTGCTGGATTTTCTGGAAAGGACAGGCGAATTCGCCGGTGCAACGGGCACGCGCGCCCTCTTCACCGGTCGCCGTTTCCTCGCGCACGATGTCAGTATGCAGCGGGCACGGGCATTTTTTCGGAAAATGATAGGGCTTCGCGCTCTTCGGCCGCTTGTCGATCACGACATCGACGATTTGGGGAATGACGTCGCCCGCGCGTTGCACCACCACCGTGTCGCCGATGCGGATATCGCGCCCTTCACGGAGTTGCTCGCCGTCGCCTCCGATTCCCTTGATGTAGTCCTCGTTGTGCAGCGTCACGTTCTGGACGATCACGCCGCCGACGCCGACCGGCTCGAGCTTGCCGACGGGCGTCAGCGCGCCGGTCCGCCCGACCTGGATCTCGATGTCTTTCAGGACCGTGGTCGCGCGCTCGGCCGCGAATTTATGCGCAATCGCCCAGCGCGGCGTGCGCGAGACGAAACCGAGGCGCTCCTGCCAGTCGAGCCGGTCGACTTTATAGACGACACCGTCGATATCGTAGTCGAGATGGGAGCGCTCCGCTTCGATCTCGCGATGGAAGGCGATGAGCTGCTCGACCGAGCGGCAGAGCTTGGTCAGCGGGTTGGTCTTAAAGCCGCAGCGCTCGAACCATTTGACCATGCCGGACTGCGTGTCCTCCGGCATCTCGCTCATTTCGCCCCAGGCGTAGGCGAAGAAGCCGAGCGGCCGAGACGCGGTGATCGAGGCATCTTTTTGCCGCAGCGAGCCGGCGGCGGAATTGCGCGGATTGGCGAAAATCTGCCCGCCGGTTTCGGCCTGACGCTTGTTCAGCGCGAGAAAGGCGGATTTGGTCATGTAGACCTCGCCGCGCACCTCGCAGACATGCGGCACGCCTTTGCCTTTCAGATGCTGCGGCACATCCTTCAGCGTCCGGATGTTGGCGGTGACGTCCTCGCCCTCGGCGCCATCGCCGCGGGTCGCCGCCGTGACGAGATCACCGTCCACATAACGCAGCGACATCGACAGGCCGTCGATCTTCGGGTCTGCGGTGAAAACGATCTTCTCGTCCTCGCTCAATTTCAGGAAGCGGCGGATGCGCGCAACAAATTCGGTCACGTCGTCTTCGCCGAACGCGTTTTCGAGCGACAGCATCGGCACGGCATGGCGGACCTTGGCAAAGCCGCGCGCGGGTGCGGCGCCGACCTTTTGCGTGAGACTCGTCAGCGTGCGCAGATCGGGAAAGCGTTCCTCGATCGCCATGTAGCGGCGGCGCAGCTCGTCGTACTCCGCGTCGGTGACCGTCGGCGCGTCCTGCTGGTAATAGCGCTTGTCGTGCTCGGCGATCTCGGTTTCGAGCCGCGCATGCTCGGATTTCGCCTGCCGCGGCGTCAGGTCGTCGACGGCGATGGTGGCATGAAAACGAACGGCCATGACGATACGGTATGAACTTATTCCGCCGCGCGGATCAGCCGCTCGGCGGCGGCGCGGGCCTCTTCGGTGATTTCGGCGCCCGAAAGCATGCGCGCGATCTCCTCGCGGCGCTTGTCGGCGGCAACCTCGGCGACGCGGGTCGCGACCCGCTTGCCCTTGTCGAGCGCATCCTTGGCGATTACGTAGTGACGGTTCGCGCGCGCCGCCACCTGCGGCGCGTGGGTCACCGCGATCGCCTGTACGTCGCGGGCAAGCTGCGCGAGCCGCGCCCCGATCGCGTCCGCGACCGCCCCGCCGACGCCGGTATCGATTTCGTCGAAAACAAGCGTCGGCGCCGAGCCGCGGTCGGCCAGCACGACTTTCAGCGCGAGCAGAAAGCGCGCCAGCTCGCCGCCGGAGGCGACCTTCATCAGCGGCCCGGGCCGCGTGCCGGGATTGGTCTGCACCCAGAATTCGACGCGGTCGATGCCGGCCGGCCCTGCGGACGCCGCATCGGTATCGATCTGCGTGGAGAACACCGCGCGCTCGAGCTTGAGCGGCTTGATCTCGGCGTTCACCGCCTTGTCGAGCGTGGCCGCGGATTTCTTGCGCGCGTCGGACAATTTCTGCGCAGCTTCGCTGTAACGCTTTTCCGCTTCCGCCGCGGCCTTTTCCAGCGCCGCGAGACGTTCCGCGCCGGCATCGATCAGCGCGAGATCGGCGGCATATTTATTTGCCAACGCCGCGAGATTGTCGACCGGCGAATTGTATTTGCGCCCGGCCGCGCGCAGGGCGAACAGCCGCTCCTCGATCCGTTCCAGTTCCTGCGGATCGTGGTTCGCCGCGATCAATGCCCGCTCGAGCAATGCGCGCGCCTCCTCGATCGCGTTCAGTGCCTGGTCGAGCGCCTTGACCGGCGCGTCGAGCAGGTCGGGCGCCTGGGCGGCGCGGCGCTCGAGCTTGCGGATTGCGGTGCCGAGCGCGGGAACGGGAGACGCCGCGCCCGCGACTGCCTCATGGGCCTCGCGCAGGTCGTCGGCGACCTTCTCGCCCTGCATCATCGCAGCGCGCTTCTCGGCGAGCTGCGTTTCCTCGCCACCCTGCGGCGCGAGCACGGTCAGCTCCTCGACGGCGTGGCGAAGGTAATCGGCTTCGCGCTTGGCGCGCTCGACCTCGGCACGATGCGCCTCGACCGCGCTCATCGCGTCCCGCCGCGCCTCCCACAGCCGCTCGACATCCGCGGCCTGCCTGTCGAGACCGCCGAACGCGTCGAGCAAGCGGCGATGCGTTGCCGCGTCGACCAAGGCGCGGTCGTCGTGCTGGCCGTGGATCTCGACCAGCGCCTCGCCGAGC
>Ga0070741_10010109_pt1 | contig 17968 bp, 16 predicted proteins | sample Coa_R1_4_FD_66440 | JGI IMG/M metagenome (GOLD analysis project Ga0070741, IMG submission 66440) | Surface soil microbial communities from Centralia Pennsylvania, which are recovering from an underground coalmine fire - Coalmine... | ecosystem: Environmental > Terrestrial > Soil > Unclassified ...
GTGGGGCAAGAGGACTCAAACGCCGTCCCCTTGCCCCACACCCCCATCCCCGCTCACCACGAGGATGGAGTTAACATCAACGTTCGTATTCAGGAGTGTGCGGAGTAAGGGGGCAGGTCACGAGCCTGGCGGCTTCAATCGAAATGCGATGATGTCCGGTCTTCGCCGTTACGCGGTAACCGGCGCAGGCAATCGCCATGTTTGCCGCCTGCAGCGCGGCATTATAGGCAGTCGCAAAGCGGCGGTCTGCGGAGAGTTGTGGGACGGCTGCATCGGCCAAATCGCGGCCAATGAGCGCACGCATATTATCCAGCTCGTTCTTGGACGTGCGGTGTTTCTGAACATCATTACTTGCCAATAATTGCGTCCAGGTCACGCTGGCTTCCCTCCACGAATTGTTTTGGACCACGTAGAACGGTCGCAAGGAAATGATCTTTGGCTGCGATTTTCGAACGGAACTCGGCAGCCGAATAGCTGGTCGCGTTAACCTCTCGTCCCAGACGCCCCTCCGCCTTCCGCAACGCCGGCGCCAGTTCCGCCAATCCCACTTTGCCGATCACCATCAGGTCTACATCGCTGAGGGCCGTCTCTATCGCCTTCGCAACAGAACCATACACAAACGCGCAGTCGATCTGCCGCGCGAACGGCTGCAGGGCGGTTTGCAAGGTCGGGATCAACCCGGCGGTCTTTTCGAACAGTTGTCGCAGCTCACGAAACGTCGGCGACCGAGCCTCGGCTTTGTAGTACGTGCGGGTGCCCTCGCGCCGCTGCTGTACTATCCCGGTGCGCACCAGAGACGTAAGCTCTCGCTGCAGACTCGAAGGGCGGGTGTGAAGATACTGCGCCAGTTCGGTCAGGTACACCATTTCTCAGGCTGCGTCAGCGTGGCCGCCAGAATACCCTGGCGTACCTTAGGAAACAGGGCCTCCAGTGCTGGCGTTGTCTTACGCATAATGCGTAAATTATTACGCAAAACGCGTAAATTGACAATCGGTCGTAACTCTCGACGGTAAGGATGGGATCGCTTGGCGGGGACAGCCACGCAGGCTTGCCGTGGGTCTCGCCCCACCCGATACCTCGGCTTCGCCTACATGCGTCGCTAATAAACGGCCGAATCCATACGATCTTCTGCTTCAGGCGCTCGCGACTTGCTGGGGATTGTAGATCACCATCCGCTCGGCCTGCCTGATTTCATTCAATCCCACAGACAATACATTGATCTGACTGCTGTTAGCAGAGATAATCCCGCCACAATGTCAGATCTGCTTCTGCTGGCCTGTTCTGCAAGGAAGCGGTCCGATCCGCGGCGACCTGTGGCGGCGCTGGAGCGGTATGACGGCGTGTTCTTTCGCGTGCTGCGCAAGTGGCTCCGTGGCGGAGTCATTGCGGTTCCTGATGTCTGGATCATTTCAGCGCGGTTCGGCCTCATCGAAGCGGGCACTCCGATCCCCGAATATGACCAGCGGATGGATGCCCGCCGTGCCATGGAACTGGCGCCGCAAGTTCGAGCAGAACTCCAGCAAAGGCTCGAACGGCACCGCTACCAGAGGGTGTTCGTTAATGTCGGTCGGGACTATGCGCCCACGCTGGCGGGTGTTGAGCAACTGAAGTCTGCTTCCTGGGCAACCGGCGCCATTGGGCAGAGAGCGCAGCAGATGAAGCAATGGCTGGAGGGCTCCTAGGGGATGTCCGTAATCTCTGACATTTTCAACAGCTACAAGCGGGCGCTGACGAATTCCCGCGAGGTGTATACGAGCCTTTACGCCGGGCGGGCCGAAAACGGCCGCGAGTTCTACGAGAAGTTCTTCAACTGGCTCATCATTCCTTTCCGGGAAACGTTCACGAATGCGACGTCACGCGAGTACATAGCCCGGCAGATCGAACGCTTCTTTGGCACTCGCCAGATCGACTTCGTCGCAATCGACGGGACCTGCTACAAGGACCCATTCAATGATTTCATTGTCTTCTTCGGCGGCGCCTACGGTGCAAAGGGTCGAGTCTCATTGGAGGGCGATCCTCCCGTCATCAAATATCACCGTTGGGAGATGAACCGGGATGTTTCCATGGTCGCATGGATTCCGGTCCCGTTTGCACAGCTTGCGGAGGTGACTGGGCCGGAAGCGAAGGAAACCTTCCTGGTGTCGGACGCGGACCGCGTGAACTTGGCCAGCATTCATACGATGCTGATGCAACTCGCCGAAGTCTTCTTGGCCTACAACGTGGCGGTCAGCTCGGTTACAGACGCTCCACGGCTCATCATGATGGATCAGTCGATGAGCGGGATCATGGCTGCAGTTTCTCACGGTGCGCACACTAAATTGGCGGGATATCCCTATGACCGACGCTCGTTGGATCAAGCGGATATCGCTATTGCCTTTGCACACCCGTTCAGCGAGGAGTTGGGTGTTCCGTCCGCGAAAAAGTTCGCCCGCTACATGGCGATCCTAGCTTACTTTGACCACCAGAACACCAGCACTGCGGTGTACACGGAACTCGAGAAGGCGCTCGGCATCTCTCGAAGCGAGCTGGAGTCGGATCTGAAGTACCTGGAGAAGAAACTTTCGTGGAAAGTCTATGCGGACGGCGCAGCAGGAACCGTAACCCTAAGCGGAAACTGCCGTGAATCCTGGGCATACACCATTGACCTCTTTAAGAACATTTGCAGACGCTTGTTCATCCAGAAGGATCAGTCAGCGTTGACATATGCGAAACCCGATCCTGATGACCCCTCAAAGCAGCGCCAAGCCTGGATGTCGCCGGATGATGTGAGCTTTCTCATTGCAGTTGGTCTAAGGGCGCTCATTGAGGCGTGCTGGGAGCGGCGCATCTTGCTTGTCGGCATCGTTAAAGATTCGGCATCTCGTTACCTCACGCGCAATTACCTCGGCGCAATGAAACACGTGGGCGTCTACGGTGACCTGCGAACGATGAGTGTGGGGCTGCTGCCGTGGACTGATCGAATGTATCTCGAAAGCATTCCCCTCGTCTGCGATGACGCGTTGGAGGCCCCATGGGCGACGGTTGAGTTCGACTCCACATTCATGATGCTGCACCTTGGGATGGTCGACGGACGTGAGCGTCTAATGGGTACCATTACTGGAGCTGCAGGTGAAATCGTCGCACCGGAGAGACTTTTCCTGCGGTCGCTGGCTCAGTTCTACTTGAATCGCTCTAAGAAGACTCCACTGATGGGGCATGCAGTGTTTGTGGACCGCCTGGCGTACCCGGCTTGGGACAACGCGACGCGTCGTCAGATCACCGACGCGCGCAGCTCGTTAGGCATAATGCAGCCGTTCGTTTATCCGGACCGTGAAGCTGACAATGTGGGGCAGGCAATCACGATGTATCTGCTCAGCACGCTGACGCGGAACCATTTTCCAGAAGTGATCGGTTACCCTGACCCGCTGCACAAAGCAGATCTTGGAGCAAAATCCGTCGGGCAGCGAGTGAAAGGCATCGTGCAGAGCAGTGAGATTTCGTTCCGTTCAAATCCCATCGCCAAGACGTTGCGCGCGATCCGCGACGCACAGCGGCGCTAAGGAGGCAAATTGGATTTCATAGCTGGAATGGTCGGCACGCTCGTGTGCATCGAGGAAGACGAGAACGCCAGATTCCGCTTCGAGATCTGGTTCGATTACACGCGACAGGCCATTAATCTGGTGCGCGAAGGCGCCATGCTTGCGGTGCCTAACTTCGCCTCTTCGCAACGAGAGCAACGGCTTTCGATTCTCGAAGTAGTGACCATACTACCGATGCACTACGGCTTGGGCGACGACACCCGTGGATATCCCGGATTCGTCGTTGAGGCTGCGCGCAGCGCGGCGAACGACTGGGAATCGCAGGAGAGCGAAGCTACGGAAGATACCACCAAGATCAAGTGCGTTGCCATACCTACAAATTTTGAAATCGTCCAGTCCGCGCGGCCCGGCACCGGTGCTCCTCAACTGGAGGAAGAATCCAACCTGCCGATGATCGGTTCGACTGTACGCATCCTTGATACCGCCTTCACGGAGTTCGTAATCAACCGCGGTATTGAAACAGCCGAGAATACCGCCCCGGCGGGCGTGCTCATCCGCGATGACAAAGTGCAGGTTCTTGTCCGCATCCAGGATTTGCTCCGGACTCACTTTGGCATTTTCGGATTCACCGGCGCTGGCAAGTCGAACCTCGTCAGCACGCTGATCCACAACATTCTCACCGCCTCACGCGAGCCGGTAAAGATCGTGATTTTCGATCTTATGGGCGAGTACAGTGCGCTCTTGCTGGATCACCTCGTCAAGATGAACGACGCGTTACTGGTTGCGCTGGGTGAGCAAACCTTGCCAGAATCGGTCATCGAGCGAATGACTTTGCCCGCTGAGTCGACCCGCGAAGAACAGCAGAACGCGTTGCGCCAGGCCACCATTGACACCGCGAATACCGCTTTGCTACCGCCCGCCCTCTCGTCTCTTCGAGAACGATTTAACCGGCCTAACGCTTTGCTGCTCACTCACAATAAGGTGCGCGTCTACCGCGAGGCCACGCGCACGATTGATGGTTACGTGCGAGAAGGGCGACCGGGAGTGATGGCTGGAAATCTGGGCGGCTCAAAGCAGTTGCTGAATGGACTCCTGAATCAGCTTGAAACGGATTTCCGAGGGCAGCATTTTACAGCGGAAACAGTCCTTGCCGTGACCGGCAGAATCAACCAGATGCTTGGGCAGAATCTGACCAACACCGCAACCAACAACCTCACGGAGTTCAAAGAGAAGGTGCAGCGCGACGGGACTGCCTTTGCACAGCGGCGGCCTCTTCCCCGAGATTCGGCGATCACCATCCCAGCACTCATAGCTCGCTTAAACGCGCGAGATACGTCGGGACTGTACGTCATCCAAGCACACGATCCCGACGACTTACGCCACTTCGCAGCGATACTGGGAAATCTTACCTACGAGGAGAGGCGCAGGAGCGGGCAGATCTTGCCGCTCGTCAGCTTCGTCTTCGATGAAGCAGACGAGTTCATTCCCCAACAGGCCAGCGGCACATACGGTGAATCAACTCACATCGCGATGACCCTTGCCCGTCGTGGCCGGAAGTTCGGCCTCGGCATCGGCATCGCAACACAGCGCGTCATTTACTTAAACACGAGCATCATGGCGCAGCCACATACGTACCTTGTCAGCAAGATGCCGCGGCAGTCGGACCGTGATCGGATCTCGGAAGCGTTCGGGGCATCGGAGGACGTATTCCGGCAGACTTTCAAGTTCAAGAAAGGCGACTGGCTGCTGATGAGCTACGATGCGACCGGGCTGGAAGCCATTCCGATCCCGATCCACACAGAAGACGCGAATGCTCGTATTCGGCGATTCCTCGACGAAATGCAGCAGCAAAGCGAGACGCGCAGAGCAGACGCCCAGCGAGTCGGCGGCGGACCGCGTGCCTAGAACCATCCGCTTCGGCCCTTATCAGCTGCAACCGCCGCTGCTGTTTGCCGGGTACCGGATGGGTGACGTGCCCACCGCAGGGCTTCGTCATTTTCCTTGGGATGCCACGGAAACAGAGGCGCTGCTGATCAACGCGTACGACTTTACGAAGCCGAAGTACAGCGCAGTCATTCAAAACGGTTGGGTGCCGGCTCGTGACTTGAAGTTCGTCGATAAGCCGATCTTAATTGATTCGGGGGCTTATTATTTCCTGCGAAACCAGAATGTTTCTGTTGATCCTGCCGAAATCTTGCAGATTGAGTTGCGGTCGAAGGCACACGTAGGAGTTGTCCTGGATCATCCCTTTCTGCCCGAGGCGCGGGACAAATCGCGCCGGATCGCACGAACCCTGAAGAACACCGCAGCGATGTTCAAGGCGGCTTGCAAGTCAAACGCGCCGTTCGAGCTGATGCCTGTTTTGCACGGGCATACTCGGAAAGCGTTAGAGCAATGTCTTCGGAGGCTGCAGCGTCTCAGCCGAACTTATCGAGGCGAGGGAATCACGCGCGTTGGGATCGGAAGCGTGGCGCCTCTGGCGCAGCGCGGCGACGCGCGGCGTGCGACCGAGATCATTGCCACGGTCCGCGAACTCCTCCCCGATGCGCACATCCATTGTTTCTCGATGGGGTCTCCTCTCCTAATGCTTCTGGCCGTCTACGCTGGCGCAGACACGATGGATTCTCAGACTTGGATTGTCAGTGCGGCATTCAAGTATGCCCAGGTTCCCGGATCATATGCAGTCCGGTTGGCCCGTCGCGATTACGCGACCTATAGCGCCTTTCGTGCGGCTATCCGCCGCTTTGCTCGCAAGCTCCGCGACCTGCACGACACCGAGCAGTTCTATGTCAAAGACTGGATAAGCGGGCGCCGCATCGACCCTGATTCAGAATCCGTTGCGGAAGACTATGCGCACGGCTTGACCGACCTGAAGAGCAACGAGAACCTGCACAATAGGGCCTGTCACAATTTGTGGGTCTACAACTACGAACTGGCGCGATACCGCTCGGCGACGAAAGCGGACACGCTTAAGTCCTTTCTGGAGGAAAGAGTGTCGAGGACCAGGTACGAGCGGACGTTCAAATGGTTACAGGATCGGCGGACCTATTCGGCGTCAAGCGGCCGTAGGTAGTGGCTCTTGCGAAGTCATCTACGAGGCCCATTGGGGGCCCCCATGCTCCCAGCTCTTTAAGTCTCGACGGAGGTGATATGTTGCGTGCTTGAGTTTAGCAACCCCTCTCGTTTCGCGAGCACGTGCGCGTTACCGCCCCAGGGTACGCGTCCACAGGGCACTCAGAGTTCGACCCGTCCCTTCGCTACAAGAAACGCTGAATGCCTCGTGTTGACGCCGGGCGGCCTCGCGTGAGCGAATCGCGAAAGGCGGCCCGCTTACCGATCACCGAAGGGAGAGCTTTTGCTAGACCTGCGGCGCAGTGCGCCACGGCTGGCGGGCAAAGGGACTTGCCATCTCCCGTAGACCTGCAGCTCGGCGTTGTGATTGAATCGTCTCACTAGCTTCGTATCAGCCGCTAACAGAAGTCGCCGTTCTCCGCGTATAGTTTTGATAGATTGTTGTTGCTAGTTGTGCATTAGTGAGTGACCACTGACGCCATGGCCAGCCCCGCTGCTCCGAGCCGGTACCTGCATTTCGCTGAGCAATTTGAATCTCTCACCGGCCACGCTCCGTATCCGTGGCAGGAATCACTTTTTCTAAGATTTCTCGAACACAATTTTCCATCCACGGTCAATCTGCCTACCGGCACTGGCAAGACCTCGATCATGGCAATTTGGCTCCTCGCACTAGTCGCGGAAGCCTCTATGCCGAATGTCAGTCGTCTGGAAACGCCGCGGCGACTCGTGTGGATCGTCGACCGACGTGTCGTGGTTGATCAGGCGACCAGCGAGGCGGAAGAGCTTGTCTTACGGTTAAGCGGAGAGGGCCAAACCTTGCGGAGCTTGCGGAATACGCTCCTCGGGCTGTCCTTGACAGGCTCGGAAGATGAGGCGCTCGTGATTAGCACGCTGAGGGGCGAGAGGGAGGACAACCGTCTCTGGAGCAAGGACCCATCGCGCGCGGCCATCATCGTCGGTACGGTCGATATGGTCGGCAGTCGTCTCTTGTTCTCGGGCTACCGTGATGGACGCAGCCGCCGTGCTTTGCACGCCGGCCTGTTAGGGCACAACGCTTTGTTGATCAACGATGAAGCTCACCTGACTCCGGCTTTCGCATCGTTGCTCGCCAAACTTGCGGAAATGCAAGCACAGCTTGGCGCTGAGAATGGTCTTCGAGTAATGCGCTTGTCGGCAACCTCGCGGACCGGACAACGATACTGGCCGCCATCGCTGGCGGAAGATTCAAAGCAGCCAGAGTTCCGCAAGGTTCTTGCAGCGCCGAAGCATCTCGAAATTGTTCCGGCCGGCAAAGGGCATGCAAGGCTGCTGGAACTGGCGATCGCGCCAGGACCATTGCGAACCCTGATCTTCCTGCGCAAGCCGGAAGATGTTCGCGAGATTGCTACAGCGCTTGCACACAAACTGGGCGATAAGTCGGGACGGATCATTTGCCTGACTGGAACGATGCGCGGTTTCGAGCGGGACAAGCTTGTTCGCCATCCGGTCTTTGAGGAGTTCGCGGCAGCCGGGAGGCCGTCCGAGTCGTGCTGGCTCATCGCAACATCGGCGGCTGAGGTTGGGGTGAACATAAGCTCGGACCGGCTCATTACCGTCTTAGACACAGCGGACCACCTGATCCAACGTTTTGGCCGACTCAATCGTTTTGGGGAGACAGAAGGCCATGCCTATCTGCTGGTTTCTGATGCAGAGCTGAAAGACGCGGCGCAGAACGAGAGCAAGCAAAAAGACCCGCGCCAGTCTATGGCGCTCGCTTACTTCCGCGAACTGCTCTCCACAGCGAACGACATTTCGACGGCGCGACTCTTCGACTCACCGCCACCTGCCGAAGCTTGCTCGGGGCCTCCGCTTGAAGCTCAACTGCACAGCTGGCTGGTCGACGTTTGGAGCCAGACCTCGCTGGGCGCACACCCAGCTCGCCCCGCGGTCGAGCCCTGGCTGCATGGCAAGCAGGAGAAATACCCGGAGACATATATCGCCTGGCGCGAGGATGTGCGCGATCTCAGTGCGAGCGGAGTCGATATCGAAGACCTGGAACTCGCCCTCGCGAAATACCGCGTCCTGGCCCACGAACGGCTGCGCGAGCCAACGTACCAGCTCCAGGAGAAGTTCGCGGAGCTGGCACAGAAATCTGATCTAGTGACGCCGCTCCTGTGTCAGAAGACGGATGGTTCGGTAAGCGTTCTTACGTTGCGCGAAGTGGCCGACAAATTGCAAGCGGCGCAGCTTGCGTACAGCGAGCTGATTCTTCCGCCGGGCCTTGGTTCGCTGAACCAGGGGATGTTTTCACCTGAGTGCTCGGATGCGAATGGCAGTGCCGAATTGTCGGCCCCTTATGACCTGGCGGGATGCGAGCTGGACCAGACGTCTGGCGACGTACGTTACAGCGCAAAGAGAGCCTGCTATCGGGCAACGCCAGCAGAGGATGGCTGGCAGCTGCAACGGCTCGGCGGGCTACCCGCTGACAAACGCGAGCAGCCCGTGGTCCTGCCTGATCTGCAAGCTGGAACGCTGCGCGACTTCGCAAGCGGACGAGGCTGGCGGATTCAGTTCCGCTTGGAGGTGCCTTCGGCCGAAGGCGAGGACGAGCCGAATCCCGCAGTCTTGCTCTACTTCAAGCAGATCGCGAAGAACATGAGCGGGTCAGCCCCCGTTCTGCTGCAACATCACCTTGACGCAGTGGCCGAAAGGGCATGCGCTTTGGGGGAGCGACTAGGATTGCCCGAAGAGATCAAGCGTGCCCTAATGCTGGCTGGCCAGCTCCACGACCTCGGCAAACAGGCGCGCATCTGGCAACGAGCGGCCAGCAATCCGGACGACGCTCCACCAGTTGCAAAATCGGCAACCCCAATGCGTCCCCGCATGCTCGCCGGCTTTCGCCACGAACTGGCATCGCTGCGACATGCTGAGAGGCACCTCGACGAGGGCGTGCCGGCAGAAGTTCGCGATCTTGCTCTGCACCTCATCGCTGCCCACCACGGCCATGCCCGCCCCGGATTCGAACGAAAGGCCTACGACCGGCAACACCGTCGCGAGAGCGAACGCCTGGCAATCGAGGCCGCGCAGCGGTTTGGCCGCTTGCAGCAACGGTATGGAGCCTGGGGGCTGGCGTATTTGGAGACGGTGTTCAAAGCGGCTGACGCTTTGGCTTCCGCCAACGCGGAGGAATATGCCTGAAGTACATATCAACCTTGACCCGTGTAATCCCGGCCACTTTTATGCCTGCTGCGGGCTGATCGAATTGCTCGAGCTGCAAGGCGCGCAGACACGTTCACACTTTGTGCCTGATCGTCTGCTGGCGCACAAAGCTACATTCGTTGTCGCGACCGATGTGGGCTTCGATCTTGCGCACAACGTCGCGCTCCTAGCAAAAGCAAAGTCCGAAATCGTTCCCCGTTGCAACGTAACACTCAGCAAGCGCAGCGAAGGAGAAACCGAGGCAGCCGGGCCTAAGACCAAAGATTCTACGGCCCCATTATCGGTACATTTCCCGGACCGAACGATTACGCTCGATTGGTGGCTAGATGAGTTCTGGAGTGACAGCAGCGACCTGAAGCTGTGGGCCGGCAACCAGAGCTCGTTGCAGATTTGGGCGAAACTCTGCGAACTGGTTCCAGCGAAAGCCGAGCCGGCTACGATTTTCCAAGCGGCAGACATGGCCAAAGGAAGATTCGGCGTCGATCCGCGGTCCGCGTGGGAGGCGTTGGACCTCGGCTATTCACCCAACGAGCAAAAACATTCTGTACGGACTTACCCAGCTGTCGAAATCCTGGCAGCCATCGGTTTACAGGGGTTTCGCCCAAAGGGCACTCGGAGGACGGGTCTCGGCTACTGCCTCTGGCTAGCATCGCTGCCGGCAACTGTGGCTCGCACCGCCTGCATGGAGCCGTGGGACAGCCTTCCCAGTGTTGTCTACGATTTCCGCTTGGAAGGGCGCGGCAGCTACAAGTACTTCAACTTTGCTGAAAGAGCCATCTCGGCTCAGGAGTGAACTATGTCGTCACAATTCAACGCTTGGCTTTCCAGCGATGGTCCGGTCGCCTTGAGCATTCGGGAGCCGCTCGAACCGGCACTGGGAGAGAAGGCCGTCTTCTTCCCACCCACCTTTGCCGCTCCTGAAGGGAGCGATGAAAAACCGGATTACGTGATCGATGAGACTTCTGCCGGTCGTGTTTGTCTGGTGGACACCGTCGGGTCACAAGCTAACCGTCTGGAGCCGATGTTTAAGCGGGCGGACTTGGCAGGCCTTGTCCCTCGTGTGACGATCAAAATCAGCAACTCTCGGTCAGTGGATCTGCTGGATGCTGGGCACCGGGCTGCTGACGCAGTCGTCCGCTTCTCAGACCTCGGAAAGGCCTTGGAGCAAGCCTTCCTTGATTATCGCGATCAAGGGAGGGCGGAAAGACTGGCGAGAATCGCTCCGACTTCTTTGGTCTTCGGCGCCTGGGACTCGCGTGCCGAGGCAACGGGCGCAAAGATTCCGCGTGTCGTCGAGTCCACAGTCCGAGCCTATGAAGTACAACGCCTGACTCGTGGCGCACAATACTTTGCCGCGTTGGAGAAGGAGGAACTGGAAGAAACGGGACTCGATTCGGTTGCGCAGAAGGCGCTGTCGCAGGAAGGCCTCTCCGACAGCCCGGCTGGGCGTGGCCCCGGCGGCATCGTCGCGAATCGCATTCAGCGCGAAGCGCTGCTCAACCTGGTGGCGCTGCGAGCGCTCGGCGCGGGTGACGAGGAGGCATCGAAGAAGCTGCAACGTTACGTTCTTGGACTTGCGCTAATCGCTTTTCTGGCGCCCGCTGAGCTCTATCTGCGCCAAGGATGTCTGCTGGTCGCTTCCCCATCGAAACCAGCGAGCAAGCAGATCGTTTGGCGCGATGGCCAACGCGAGTCGCTGGACATCGATGAGGGGCAGGCGCTGGCATTCGCCAAAGAAAGCGCAAAGGCGTTCGACGTGGGACCAGATGTTCAGGCGGTCTTCGATCCGAGGCTGGTAAAGGCGAAGGTGGAGTCGAAGTCCAAAAAGAAAGCGAAGGCTGCCACGCCCGAGGGGTAATTCCGTGAGTCAGCATCTGTGTATTGCCGCAACGTTCTTGGCTGGCCGCTATCATGGGAAAGAGTGGCCTCCATCACCGGCACGGCTGTTTCAGGCGCTAGTCGCTGGCGCAAAAACGGGTGTTTACCGGCAGCAGTGGCCTGTCATCGAACCCGTCCTTCGAGCCTTGGAGCAATTGCCTCCGCCGGAGATCGTAGCCCGCGATGCCAATCGGCTGAGTGGCTATCGCATCTCCGTGCCCAACAACGACACTGACCGCGCGGCCAAGGAGTGGGCTGCCGGCAGGGAGTTCCACGCCTCGGGCTTGCGCACGATGAAGGAGGTGCAGCCGCGGGAGGTCAATTGCTCCTGTGCCGCGAAACCGCACGTGTATTACTTCTGGAAGCTTCCGGCGCATGCGGAGGTAGCGGCCAGCCGACAGCTTACCTCGTTTCTCCATACGCTTGGTTGGGGCATTGACATGGCCTACGCTGACTCGTTTCTGGCCGACGATCTGTACATCCAGACCGTCGTTGCCCAAGGCGGCTATTCTCAGTACGTCCCGGCACTGAGGGGAACGCTCCGTTCCATTCCGGTGACTGGCTATCTGGATGATCTTTGCTCAGCGTATGAACGCTATTGCCACCGCCAATCAAGCAGCGGCGTGGACGCGTTCACGCGGGCGACGAACTACGGGCAGCAGCCCTATCGGCGAGTAGGGGCGGCGATTCCACCGGTTGCGACGTTTCTGTTACGACAGCTCGACAACACCGGCGCTTGGTTTTCAGTTCCCTGGGCGTTTTCCATGCGGGTAGCTGCCTGGATGCGTCATGCTGTGGCTGAGGCGCTGCGGGAGGAGGGCTACAACGAAACGGAGATCAACGAGTACGTCTTAGGGCACGGCGGCGATGGTCACCGACGCCACATGTCGTTTGTGCCTTTGCCGTCCATCGGCGGCCCCCACGCCGATGGCGCGGTTCGGCGTGTGATGCTCGTCGAGCCAGCCGACGCTGACGGCAGCATCAGCGAGCTGCTGCAGTGGAAGCTTGCGCCATCAGTCCTGCACCGGCTCCTTGAGAGCAATGGCGGCCCGAGACGAACTGCGCCCGTCTGCTCGCTGGCGGAAGCTTCCCGGAACGATCCCGTGGTTCCCAATTACCTGCCGAGCGCTCCTCGGCGCCTCTGGCATTCGGTGACGCCCGTCATCTTGCACGGCCACAATTCGTTGCGCGGAAAGTTTTCGCTGCGAAAGACCGAAGAGCTGCTTTACCAAGCGTTCGAAGAATCCGGGCATTCTCGACCGTCGATTGGCGAGATGCAATTTCAGCCCGCTCCGTTTTGGCCAGGAACCGAAGGCGCCTTGGCAATGCGCGTTCCTGAGCATCTACGCAAGTGGCCCAGGTACCACGTTGCCCTGAGGTTTCGCCAGCCGGTTGCCCGGCCCGTTCTGATCGGCATCGGAAGGCACTATGGGATTGGATTGTTCGCTGCACCAACAAACCAAGGAGGCTGAGTGCGCACTTCATACTTGGTCTGCTACGACATCTGCGATGACAAACGACTGAAGAAGGTGTTCAAGCTCATGCGCGGGTTTGGCGACCACCTTCAGTACTCGGTCTTTGAGTGCCAGTTCACGGCCTCGGACTTGGTGCGTTGTAGGGAGTCACTGCGTGGCGTCATCAAGCATTCCGAGGACCAAGTGCTGTTCGTCAACTTGGGTCCGTCAGAAGGACGAGGCGACCGGGTCATCGCAGCGCTGGGTAAGCCGTACACGAACATGGACGCGTCCTGCATCGTTGTCTGACCCCCAGATCGGCCCGAAAAGGAGGTCCACTGTTGCCATCCGAAGCTCATGCCGCCCAGCCCGCCCGCATAGAACCCGGCGATATTCATCATCTCCAGAAGAAGTTGCCCGACCTATTGCCGGCGCGCATGCTCAATGAGTTTGTTTATTGTCCGCGTCTCTTTTATTACGAGTGGGTCGAGGGCGTTTTCGAATCGAGCGCGGATACGCTGGATGGCCAGGCCAAGCACAGCCGCGTCGATACGGAGCCGGGCGCAATGCCGGCCGCTGATGAAATCGGCCCAGAGGTCATTCACTCTCGTTCCGTTACCCTGTCCAGCGAACGCCTCGGGCTGATTGCGAAGATTGATCTGGTCGAGAGTGGTGCCGAGAGCAGTGAAACGCAATCGGTCCGGCCGGTAGATTACAAGCGCGGCAAGCCGCGCGAAACTGATGGCGTGCCCACGCCGTGGCCGTCGGACCGTGTTCAGATTGCGGCGCAGGCATTAGCGCTGCGCGATAGCGGATATCAGTGCGAAGAAGGCATTCTCTACTATGCGGCAACGAAGCAGCGCGTGCGCATTGTGATCGATGACGCGCTCATCGCCGAAACCGAAGCGTTCATTGCACAGGCGAGAGAAGCGGCGAGCAGCACACAGATTCCTGAGCCTCTAGTCGACAGCCCCAAGTGCCCACGCTGCTCCTTGGTAGGTATCTGCCTTCCCGATGAGACGAATGCCCTACGCGCGCGCGCGCTCAGGTTTGAAGACGGCCGTGCAGTGCAGATGCCGCTGTTCGAGGACGTGCACGCGTCTGCGGCGGCTCCGGTGCGCCAGTTGGTCGCGCCGCGCGAGGATCTGCGGCCCTTGTATCTGAACTCGCAAGGAATGCGCGTAGGTAAATCGGGAGATGTCATCCAGGTTCGCGACGGCGATGAGCTGAAACAACAAGTCCGGCTTGGGGAGGTATCGCAGATCAACTTGCTCGGGAATGTGCAGCTTTCGACGCAGGCAGTTCAGGCGTTTTGCACGGCTGAAGTGCCCATCTGCTACTTCTCGCAGGGCGGTTGGTTCTACGGAATTACAAGCGGCCTGAACGCCCGCAATGTGTTTCTGCGTCATCGGCAGTTTATGTCGGCGGAGCACGATGGCATTGCTCTTCGGCTTTCGCGCAAGCTCGTCGCGGGCAAGATCCGCAACCAGCGCACCCTTCTGCAGCGCAACCACATTGAGCCGCCGGAGCAGGCATTGCGACAGTTGAAGGCGCTGGCCGACAAGGCAGAGGCCGCAACGGAGCTTGAGAGCTTGCTCGGCATTGAAGGTTCTGCCGCGCGTGTTTACTTCAGCGAGTTTGCGGGAATGTTGAAGCCTGAAGAGGATGATGACGACGCTCATCGCAACCCGACGCAGTTCCGCTTCGATTTCACCGAGCGCAATCGGCGTCCACCGCGTGATCCGGTGAATGCGCTGCTATCGCTGGCCTACAGTATCCTCGTGAAGGACTTGACGATCACCTGCTACGCGTTAGGGTTTGACCCGTATTGGGGCTTTTACCATCAGCCACGCTTCGGCCGCCCCGCGCTGGCGCTCGATCTCATGGAACCGTTCCGCGCGCTGATTGCGGATTCCGCGGTACTCACGGCAATCAACACCCGCATGGTCACGCCGGCCGATTTCGTTCAGTCGGGGCCTGCGGTAGCGCTGAAGCCGAACGGTCGAAAGGGATTCTTCCGGGCGTACGAGCTGCGCATGGACACGCTGGTAACGCATCCAATGTTCGATTACCGTGTAAGCTACCGCCGAGTGCTGGAAATTCAGGCGCGCTTGCTGGCGCGATTCCTAAATGGCGAGATCGATGACTACCCGGTTTTCGTGACGCGCTGACCGCGAGCAGTGGAATGACGCAAGGATTGCGGAGGTCGCTCGATGATAGATAACCGAAGAGAAGGAAAGGGCTTGCGTTTGAACTCGAATACGAACTATGCTCTCCACCGCTTGCGGAAGTCTGGGCACTCGCAACTCGCTGTGCAATTCCTTGGCGGCACAGGGGTTGGACGGGCGCCATTTCCGCGCTGAATTCAGCGCGGCCTCATTGAAGCTACTGGTCCTTGAACGATGTCGTCGCCGCGTCGATCATTTCCGCGCTGAATTCAGCGCGGCCTCATTGAAGCTGACGCGTTTCTCGCCGGCGCTTGGATGCTGCACTATTTCCGCGCTGAATTCAGCGCGGCCTCATTGAAGCCCGGGCACCCGCTGCCGTCATGTCCGCGATAGACGATTTCCGCGCTGAATTCAGCGCGGCCTCATTGAAGCGCGGAAGACGTCGCGGCCTTCGCCCTTCAGCTTCTTATTTCCGCGCTGAATTCAGCGCGGCCTCATTGAAGCCGATTGAAAGAGGACTTCGCGGCCGGGCACCGTCATATTTCCGCGCTGAATTCAGCGCGGCCTCATTGAAGCTGACGCATTCCCATCCGTTTTAGGACGCATTGGCATCATTTCCGCGCTGAATTCAGCGCGGCCTCATTGAAGCAAGTACACGCGCTTCGTGCGCGACTCAGACCGCGCCATTTCCGCGCTGAATTCAGCGCGGCCTCATTGAAGCAAGTACACGCGCTTCGTGCGCGACTCAGACCGCGCCATTTCCGCGCTGAATTCAGCGCGGCCTCATTGAAGCCAGATTTCACAATCCACCACGACTTCCGTCAATGTGATTTCCGCGCTGAATTCAGCGCGGCCTCATTGAAGCTCGAACGCGCTGGTTGTCACCACACACTTTGACCCATTTCCGCGCTGAATTCAGCGCGGCCTCATTGAAGCGGTGGCAGGGTTCGTGGTGGTGTCGCAAGTACACCGATTTCCGCGCTGAATTCAGCGCGGCCTCATTGAAGCTCGGGTACGGGTTGGAGTGTAGGCGCGGCCACTTAGTCATTTCCGCGCTGAATTCAGCGCGGCCTCATTGAAGCTGTCCAGAGTTACACCATAAAGCCCTGCGTAACGCTCATTTCCGCGCTGAATTCAGCGCGGCCTCATTGAAGCTGTTGACTTTCGATGAGAGCAACCCAACAATGCGCGCATATTTCCGCGCTGAATTCAGCGCGGCCTCATTGAAGCCTGCCGATTTTTGCTGCCTGTGCTGCGCTACCGCTGATTTCCGCGCTGAATTCAGCGCGGCCTCATTGAAGCTGGATTGTCTCGCCCCGGAATCCTGCAATCGTCGTCATTTCCGCGCTGAATTCAGCGCGGCCTCATTGAAGCCCAGCAGCATCCGTCCGCCGCTGTGGTTCTGTAACTATTTCCGCGCTGAATTCAGCGCGGCCTCATTGAAGCGTAAAGTATCTATTCGCGTGCGGGCATGTAATGACATTTCCGCGCTGAATTCAGCGCGGCCTCATTGAAGCGCCGGCACAGGGTTCGCAGACGCAGCAGCAGTGAAATTTCCGCGCTGAATTCAGCGCGGCCTCATTGAAGCCCGTGCGCACGGTGAACTCCAGTCTGCAAGCGTTGCAGATTTCCGCGCTGAATTCAGCGCGGCCTCATTGAAGCTGGAGGACCACCTGCAGGAGGACCTAGGGCCTCGCGATTTCCGCGCTGAATTCAGCGCGGCCTCATTGAAGCTGTCTCCGCGACGGCCGGCGCGCAGGACCTGAGCCATTTCCGCGCTGAATTCAGCGCGGCCTCATTGAAGCAGGGCAATTCGTGTGAGGTCCACCGGCCCGAGCCCATTTCCGCGCTGAATTCAGCGCGGCCCCGAGGAGTTAAATCAACTATTCGCAGGGGCCCGCCCTTTCTACCGCGGGCCTTTATTTCGTAAGTTAGATAGCGACTCGGGCGCCCTCGTGCTGGACGCCTACGCTTCAATGCGCAACGAAGCTAAAAATGGGTGGTGAAGCTGAAGATGGGGGACCAGTTGCCGACCTGGGTAGCGTTACGCGCTTCACACGCCAGAAGTCGGTCGTTCACCGTCGCCCAAATAAGGTCACCACGCGATCAATTGGGTTCCCGGCTCCTTTACTGGGCGACGTTATCGTCGGCGGAGCTTCACTTCGGCGTCTGGAAGTACAGATCAGCGGCGAAGGCGGAGCAGCCGGCGCTGTTGCAGGCGTTCACGTTCCAGCGGTAGGGCTTGCCCGCGCTCAGGCTGACGGTGGAGGAGGTGCCGCTGACGGTGGTGTCCACCACCAGCAGGCCGCTGGCGAGGTCCCGCACGCCCAGCCCGTAGGAGGTGGCCCCGGTGGAGGCGCTCCAGCTCAGCGTGACCGTGCTGCTGAATGGAGGCGCATCTGGCCGCGACGCGACAAAAGAGACTTGTGCCGCGTCTTGCCGCTTCCCACTTTACTTTCTCCTGAGGAGTTGAATCAACTCTTCGCGGGCCCGCGCTTTTTAGCGCGGGTTTTTCTTCATCCGGTTTGTGTGTTCAAGCCCGTCGGAGCTGAACTTAATGCACCGTGAAGCTGGCCGGGTTGGAGGTCTGCCCGTCGGCGTTGACCACCTGCACCTGCCAGATCCCGGCCGTGCCCCCGTTGTTCACCTGGTAGACCCACTGCGTCGAGGTCACCGACAC
>Ga0070741_10010110_pt1 | contig 17966 bp, 12 predicted proteins | sample Coa_R1_4_FD_66440 | JGI IMG/M metagenome (GOLD analysis project Ga0070741, IMG submission 66440) | Surface soil microbial communities from Centralia Pennsylvania, which are recovering from an underground coalmine fire - Coalmine... | ecosystem: Environmental > Terrestrial > Soil > Unclassified ...
GCCTTTAACTCAGCCACGATAGAAGCTTCTTCGGCTCTTACACCGATCGCGCTAGCGATATTACCCAATGCTGTTACTCCCGCCATTTTTCTCATGGCGTCACCCCAATTTTCTCAGGATATGGGCGCCGCTACAACAGCTTAAGCGTAACGGCGGTAACCAACTCACTGGATACAGCAGTTCCATCAAAGAGATAGACCCCATTCCGGGGTCACAAGTTCCAGCTTCTTAGAAAGATTTAGTGGGGCGAACCGGCAGCCTGGGCCGGCGTGGGGGATGGGGAAGCCTTTTTCTTTGTTGTCTTTGCCGATGATTTAGAACTCTTTTTCTTGGGTTTAGGCTTGGTGTCGTCGTCAATCACCATCACTTTTGGCGGGGCGGATGCGGCCGCAGCCTCGCGCGCCTGCTCGGCTGTACGGAGTTGCACATAGGCGACTTCCAGCTTGGTTGCGGTCTGTTCAATATAGGTGGAAAGATTGCTTCGGGCGGACTCCAGCGATTGAGCATCCTGGGCCAGCGGCTCAAACTCTTCCTTCTTGCCCAAACTGCCGGTAACGTCAGCCAGGTAGCTCAGGTTTTCATAAACCACGTTCAGATTATGGTACAGCTTAAAACTTGCCAGCACGCCTCCCTTGCTGGTTTGCACATCATTCATCAACCCGGGGAGAGCGGTGGCAATGTTCCTTTGCAGGGCTTCCGCAATTTGCTGGAGTTGCTGTTTCTGGTCAGCATCAGTCCGCCACTTCTCAATGCGCAGATGGCCAATATTGACGCTGGCGGAGCTTGTGGCCTTCTGGACCTGCGCCAGGATTGCATCCAGATTCACCGGTGGCCCCATCACCTGCACCGGTTGCTGCGGTTGTTGGGGTTTGCCGGATTGCACAGGCGACTGCGCGCTGCAAAGCGCGGCAAATGCCAATAGGATGCTTACTCCTACTGCAGTTTTCATACAGTGCATGATGCTCCCTGTTCTAAGGTCAGATGACGTTCTCTGGCCTGGAGTTACTCTGCTTTCCAGCCTGCGCCCACTTAATGTGAACGTCTGGCAAGACCGCTTATGCCCCAGCCAAAGCCACGACAATTAAATAGGATACACAAAAGCAGCCTCTCAGATGAGCCGCACGCTGAAATAAGACCACTCATCCCAGCGAACGCTCTTTGCCCCGCTGCGGTTAAGAGCGGTTAAGAATTGTCAAACCTTCCCTGCCACCGCGACTTTCAGCCAAAATCGCAATCTAATCAATTAACTGAGCAGTTAAATGGCTTGCACGTGCAAGTTTTAGGAGAGGGCAATGAAAAAGGTTTTATACATGTTTTTGGCTGCGGTTCTGGCGGCAGTGCCAACAGGCTTGGCATTTGCGGACTCGCCCAACCAGGCGAGCAATCCCAAATTTGAGCAGCGGCTGGCTGGCCAGGTTCGCCATGAGCTGGCAATGATCCCACAGGTGACTATTTTCGACAATCTGGCTTATAGCGTTGACGGCACTACCGTGACGCTTTATGGGCAGGTCCGAAATGGAGTAATCAAGGATTTGGCTGAGAATTCAGTGAAACATCTGGAAGGCGTGGAGCATGTGAACGACCAGATTGAAATACTTCCGGCATCGTTCAATGATGACCATATTCTCCGCCAGGTAGCGCGCGCTGTATTCAATGCCCCAAGCTTGTTTAACTATGCCATTCAGCCCGTGCCGCCGATTCGCATTATCGTGAAGAACGGCCATGTGGATCTGGAAGGCGTGGTGCGGACACAAGCGGACAAAGACGCCGCGTTCATCAAGGCTAACGGGGTTCCGGGCGTCTTCTCCGTGCAGAACAATCTGCAAGTGGAGTTGGCAAAAAAGAGATAAATTTCGGAGGGTGAGCACATAGAGACGCAGTTCCGGCTGCGTCTCTTTTTTATGCCCATTACAAAAGGACAATGGCCCCGGTTAACTTCCGTCAGGACATAGCTACGGCTGATTAAAGTTAAGATTCAGGCAGCACTCAATTACATACAAGCTCAGGCCATGACTGCCGATTCATCAAGATCATTTTTTGCTGTAAAGCTGGTTTTCTATATTTTGACCATGATGCTCTGCCCTGCTTTGTTCGGGCAGACAGCTGGCACTTCCTCGCAGCAACAGCAGCAACAAACTCAGTCTAGCTCGCGTAAATGCAAATCAAATCCGCCGCCTGAATATCCTGATCTTGCCCGCAAGATGAACATTACCGGCGCTGCCCGCGTCCTTGTAACAGTTGCTCCTGATGGTAATGTTGGAAACGTAAAAGAGTTGGGCGGGAACCCCGTCTTGGTAGCGGCGCTGGTAAAAGCAGTGAAAAAATGGAAGTATGAGCCAGCCGAGCACGCAAGCGAGGTCGAAGTAAAGTACGAATTTGTTGAAAACCACTAGCGGCTATCTTTTATTTGCGCGGCAATAAATCTATTTGCGCGGGCAATAAATCCTAAAGTACCGGCGATAGCGTAACTTGCCTCAGCCGCAGTTCCTCTTGTACCTGGTTTGTTTTATTTCCTCTTTTTTACTTCCAGGAGAGCTCACCGGTGAAACGAATCCTGGCTTCCTCGGAACTCTCGATAATTTCACCGATTGGATAGCACTCACAATTATGTTGGGTGAGATGTTGCTGTATGGCAAGCTCATCTCCAGCGCTCACTACCGCGGCAATGCCCACGCCCATATTGAATGTTCTCAGCATGTCTTTGTCCGTGGCTTCGGCGGCTTGGCGAATCATCCGCATGACGGTTGGGATATTAAGAGATGGCAGATCGATCATGGCTTGCAATCCGGCAGGAATGATGCGATTCAAGTTCCCTTCAATGCCGCCCCCGGTAATGTGGGCCAGACCGTGGAGGCCTGAATTGGTGTAGAGACCGCGCAAAGCCTGGTAATAACAAAGATGCGGACGCAGAATCACGTCGAGAAACGTGCTGCCGTCTACTGGACGCTGCGCCAGCGCAGGATCGTTGCTCAGCAGCTTGCGCACCAGCGAATATCCATTGGTGTGCAGGCCGTTTGAGGCGATGGCCAACACCTTGTCGCCGGCTTTGATTTTTGCGCCATCAATAATGTGCTCGCGCTCCGCGATTCCGACCACGCTCGCCGTCAGCACATAAGTTCCAGCTTCCAGAACTCCGGGCTGCTCTGAGGTTTCGCCGCCAGTCAGCGTGCACTCCTGTTCACGGCAAGCCTTGGCAATGGCCTTCACCATCCCGGTCACAATTTCCGGCTCCAGCTTGCCGCAGATGATAGCGTCCTGCACGGAGAGTGGCGTCGCTCCCATGACGGCGATGTCGTTGATCAGATGATTGATGAGATCGTAGGCCAGCGATTCCACGCGGCCATGCTGGATAGCAAGTTTTTGCTTGGTTCCAGGCTCTTCCGTTTTGAGCACCAGCACAGGATCGCGATACTCCTTGAACGGCACCGCAAACAGTGAGGCAAAAGCGCCCAGTTGATTGAGCACACGGCTGTCTCCGCGCGCCACCCAGGAACTCATCTGCTCCTTGGCGCGATCGGCAGCATTAATGTCTACCCCGGCTTTTTCATAGGAAAGGGCCAAGCGTTACTCCACCTGTGCGGTTTTTCCGTCCCAGTTGCCTTTTAAATTTACAACAAAACCATAACCGCACAAATCTTTGTGTCACTAGCATTCAGCATCGGCCACTTGACCCAATTCACACCCTCGGCTCAGGATTTTGCGCGCAAGTATTCTCCGCGAAATACCTCCGTCCAGGTGGCCCCGTTGTCAGTTGATTTTTCCCATAGTTGTTCAACTTTATCCGGCGCCAGACGAACTACCTTGATCCGATGAAGAATGGCCTCTCCCTTGGGACCACGGCTTGGACCAAAGAACTCAGCTGAGCCGGAGGAAACCTTGCCGTCATTAAAAATGTGGACGTGGCCCTGATTGTCCGCAAACATTCCATACCAGCGGTTGCTCTCCGCACTATATGCAAAAACATTTTCGCCAGCGTGGCCTCTGCCGTCTTGCCAGCTTTCAATTAGCACACATTTATCAAGTGAAAGGTAAACTTTGCTTTTGCTGTTGTTGTCCGCTGTACGGCCGGGTACTGTGATGTTCCAATTACCGAGCCAGTAATCGAGCTGCCGGCTTTGGACATTTTTGACACACGGCTGGGAATCGTCAGCTGCAAATGCTGTGCTGGTTAGACATGCTCCTATGGCAGCAATGAGAACCAAGTTTCCGAGCCATTTCCATGTTTGAGTGATTGCATCCTGCTTCATCATGACATCTCTCCTGAGCTCGCCAAGCTACAGACCGCTTGGTCCAGCTTCAGGTTAACGATTGCTCAATCTGCGTACTTTCGATATTGTGACAATGAATGTCGCAAAAGCGACAAAGCGCGGTTTTCGATCGTTCAGGAGATTCCAGGTCGCAGATCACGACCCTTGCCCACAACTATCCCGCTGGGCACGTAGTTGCGTTGCATTTTCACGAGCGTGACCAACTGGTGTATGCATCGCACGGAGTCATGACCGTTCGCACCAGCAGTGACACGTGGGTTGTTCCGCCGCTTCGCGCCGTTTGGATACCTGCTTCCGTCCCGCATTCCATCACAATGTCTGGGGTAGTCGCGATGCGAACGCTCTATCTCAAACCACGGCTGGCAAAGACCTTGCCACGGAGCTGCTGCGTGGTAAACGTGTCACCGCTGCTTAAGGAATTGATTCTCCATGCCTGCAGTGTTCGTGCTTTAAGCAAGACGACTCGCTGGCAATGGCATTTGATTGAGGTAATCAGTGACCAGTTTCAGAGTGTTCAGATGGTGCCATTACAGCTTCCTCATTTATCAGACCCCAGAGCTGTTCGGATTGCTAACATGCTTATGGCCAACCCTGGTAATAATCAATCGCTCACGCAAATTTGCAGAGCAGAAGGAGCGAGCAAGAGAACCGTGGAGAGACTTTTCCTGGAAGAGACAGGCATGACATGCGGCAAATGGAGGCAGCAGCTTCGTCTTATGCAGGCCATGCGGCTGCTGGCGGAAGGAGCTAAGGTCACACATGCCGCCCTTGAAGCCGGATACAGCACACCAAGCGCATTTATTTCAATGTTCAGAAAAACTTTGGGCACCACCCCGACGGCGTATTTCAAATTGACCACAAGAGGTGCATGAACGCAGCAGTTCCAAAATGGTAATTCCTTGGGCTGGCACAGTTTATTTTTTTGCTTGCATATCACCTGTCTATTCAACACAATGCAACCACAATCCCTGATCCACTTGAGAGACGCTCATGCTCGGTCGTTCCTGCAAGGCTGTTGTTGCGAAGTCCTGTTCCATTTGCATTTTTGTTTTGGCTTACGCTCTGAGCCAGGCTAAAGCACAGAACATTTCCAATCCCTGCCCGAATGCCCAGCCAGTCCCGGCGGAGTTGCGCCTGCCTGCCAACCTGCCGACAGGTGAGCCGGTGGCGTTTGAGAAACAAGTACTCGCGTATCTAAGCTCGCTGAACTACCGCAAGCTTGGCTGGTGTGAAGACAAGTGGGTGCGGGATACCGGCCCTTATATGAATCAGAAGGATGCGATTGTGCATCCGCCGGTGCGTATCTTCTATTCTCCAGAGGTCTCCAAGTGGCTGCTCAATGGGCGTGGAGGTGAGATTCCGGATGGTGCGGTCATCATTAAGGAACAATTTGGTCCTGCTCCGGCTGCACGCTATGCAAATATTCCGCCGGACAAACTAGGATGCTCGAACGACTGGACATTCATGATCAAGAACTCAGCCGCATCTCGTGACGGCTGGTTCTGGGGCGAGGTCTGGAACAGTGATCAATTCCCCATGAATTTTGCTGATCCGTTCCAGTATCCCAATGCTGGCTATAGTCTCTACTGCCTGCGCTGCCATTCGTCGGCGGAGAAAGAACATACTTTTTCGACGCTGAGCAACATCAAAGGCGCGCCGGGATGGCCGTTGCAATATCGGGTTGACGATTCCTGGATGACGATCAATGCCGATCCTCCGGGAGCTTGCGGCCATGGCAAGAGTGGCGCTGATCCGGTGGCCAGTGAAGGGTTTCCCCAGCACGCGCAGAATGCCGCGCTCGAAGCCGAGCCACCTATTCGCCACCTTATACGACTGGCAGCGCCACTAACGGTGCAAAGAATGCCGCCAGAGCCGCTGGACAACTTTGTACAGAAGTTTTCCAAACCGCTTGACCCGCTTACGAGTCCGCAATTCGTCACTTCAGCCCAGTGCCTGGGATGCCATGGCGGCCTTGGCAATGCCGGATTCGGACCGAGCATGGTCATTCTTCCTGACATGAATGTCTCACCTTACGGTGAATGGCGCTGGTCACCCATGGGGCTTGCCGGGCGCGATCCGGTCTTCTATTCGCAACTCGATAGCGAGCTTGCCTTCCTGAAAACTCAGCCGAAAACACAGCAAACCGTAGTTGATACGTGCATGAATTGCCACGGAGTCATGGGCAAGAGGTCGTTCGCCGCGGAACATCCAGCGGAACCCTTCAAAGTGGATTTTGTCTATGACACCAATCAATCCTCAGAAACCTTCCGCTATGGAGGCCTCGCACGCGACGGCATCAGCTGCATGGCGTGCCACCAGATGGCTGCGCCCAAAGACGGCAGCCTGAGCTATTTTCTTGAGAACAAGATCAACGGCAAATTCGACCTCACGCCGAATGACCAACTCAACGGGCCTTTCAAGGATGATGTGGTCACGACCTATCCCATGGACACGGCAATGGGAATAAAGCCTAAATACAACGCATATATTCAGTCACCGCAGATGTGCGGAAGCTGCCATACGATTGTGCTTCCGATTGTGGACAGCCCGAAGCCCGGAGAAACAGAGGTAGAGCAAGCGACTTATCCGGAGTGGCTGAACAGCCAGTATCGCAATGAATATGGATCGGTGGGGACAACACCCAAGACCTGCCAGGATTGCCACATGCCCACCGGCTACGTCGATAAGAAACAGCAGATCGATGTGACGCAGATCCAGACGCGCATAGCCACTGTGCAGGACCTTACCCTCCCACAAACTGAGCACCTGGCAACGCCGGAGCAAATCAATGTCCGCTACCGCAATGAGGGGTATCGCCGCCACGAGTTGCTGGGAACCAATGGATTTCTTCAGGAGATGTTTCTGCAGCCAATCAACGACAACGGAAATAACATGGTTCTTGGCGTGCGGACGAAAGACTATATGACCGGTTTCACCACCGACCTGAATAAGGCAGTGGACAACGTGGTGAAGCAGGCACAGAGCATCACAGCAACGGTTGGGATCTACAGCCTCCACGCGCAAGGGAATAAGCTTACAGTTGATGTGATTGTGAACAATCTGGCTGGACATCGCTTCCCCAGCGGGGTTGGATTCCGGCGCGCCTTCCTTGAATTCCAGGCGATGGCTAACGGGCAGACCTTCTTTACCTCCGGGACTACCAACAGCATGGGACAGATCACAGACTCCAGCGGCAAAGTGCTGCCGACAGAATCATTCGCGGGCGGCAAATATCAGCCGCATTTCAATCAGAAAAACCCCATCACCTCTTCTGAGCAGGTGCAGATCTATGAGGAGCTCACCGAGGATGCGAACCATCAAATTACAACCAGCTTCACCCGGCGCGATCATGAAATCAAAGACAATCGTCTGCTGCCCGCCGGCTGGTCTTTCAACGGTCCGCCCGATCTGAAGATTCCAGAATTCTTTCTGGAAGCTACCCGGCCGAAAGGAGACGCTGCAAGCGATCCGGTATACCTTGCCGGAAAGGGTCAATCAATTGTGCGCTATGAGATTGCCATTCCGCCAAACTTACAGAGCCAGCCTATAAGTGTAAGAGCGTCACTGTATCTGCAAACTCTGCCTCCGTACTTCCTGTCAGACCGTTACCAGACGGCCACACCGGCAACCGGCCGGCTGAAATATTTGACAGGTTCCCTGGAAACGCTCCAAGGCACGGACTTTGCAAACTGGAAGCTGCTGGTGGCAACAGCAACGAAATAGACCACCGAAGAATCGTTGCTGGGGTGAAGAAACGTCCAACACTCCACCTATTCTTGACGCTATTCCGCCAACAATCCAATCCGTCCCCGGCGAATTCATCAACGCACATTTTCGGCGGGCGGAGTTCGCGTTTTCCAATCAGCTCTTGCTTTCGGATAAATGGAGCGCTCATCTAGTCGCAGGGATCAAGGATGAAAACGGAACCAGCGATGGCCTGCTGGCCAACACCCTTCCGGATCATTTCCATCTGGATCGACCTGAGATTCACGGCAATGGAGAATTGTTTACAACACTAAGCGGTTCACGGTGAGTGGAGGCAGCGGAGTAGACAAAACTTCCGGATTCAATCCGCATCCAGCTTCACGTGCGGGCGCCAACCTGCGGCTATTTGGTTCGCGCACCACACTGAAAACCACCTGGGCTTCAGCTTTCCAGCTGCCTTCAATGTTCGCATTAGGAGACCCGGTTGTGGGAAATCCGGCATTGACACCGGAACAAAACAAAGCTGCTGACGTGGGAATCGAGCAGAAATTCAATCGCTTGCAGACGCACGTTTCCATTACTTATCTCTGGAATTCATTTACTGACCTCATTGATTTCAGTGCCACCGAATTCCGCTTGGTCAATCGTGAAAACGCGCACACTCAGGGAGTGGAGTTGAGTGTAGTTACGCTGCCTTACTCTAAATTGCGTCTTCAAGGTGATGTTTCTTATCTGGACTGGAAACTGGAAGACACTACAGAGCCGCTCCGTGATCAGCCGCACTGGCAAGGCGGTTTGCGGGCCGATTGGACAGTCACAAAAAAGCTCGCTACTGAGCTTAACACCCGCTGGGTGGGACCCCGCTTTGACTTTCAGGTTCCGGTGCCCCTGATTGACTCAGTCGGCGGCTATTCAACCACCAGTGTCGCTGCCACTTATGCAGTGTCTGAGCGGATATCAACCTGCTCGCATTGACAATGTGTTCAACCGCCGCTATCACGAATTCCTGGGCTTTCCCAATCCGGGAATTTACGCGAGAGTGGGCGTGAAATACCGTTTTTTGGGGAAGTAAGCGGAAAGCGGCTTGTGGGAACCTTGGTGAGGAACTCTTAGGACTTTGCCAGAAGCATGGTCAAGCTAGGCGGATTCGGTTTGGTTTTTGGATTTATCTAAATGGGAATAGTTTATTTTTTATTATGGGTAACCAACGTTCTGTGTTCCATTTTTGTAACGATCATTCTTTACCAATCCCTCATTTTAACTTAAGAAAATCAAGCATCGTGTCCCAATACAAAGCTTTTAAATTAACGTTATGGGCCTTAATACCTGTTCACAACGGGAGATAGCGGTTGGTCGCCAGATGAACCGGATTAGCAGAAGCATGCACGTGATTTTTAGAAGCTTCATTACAAGCAAACTTTGGATTTGGTCATTAATTTTACGGAATTCAGAAAACCGGAAAAATGAGATTCCTGTGTGGTGTTAAGTATTTTCTTCTATATCGTGCCACGCAGCACGCCGCAACTTGTTAGAAAGAATGGCTGTGGAACATTTTTTAGGTTGGTTTAACGTTTCCAGCCGTTCTCCCTTCGACCACCTGCAAAGCGGTGCACCGGCCCTTTGCTCAATCATTCAAGAAGTCTTTCCAGATATGAAAAGGGAGATAAATGAAGAAGCGTTTCCTGCTGGGAATCCTCATGTACGTGCTTTCAGTGCAGCTTCTATCCGCACAAACCTGCCAGATCCCGGCGCAAGTGCCGCTCTCGCCGGGAGTTACCTCCTCCTCTGGGCTGTCCTCCGGTCCAACAGGACAGTTCACGAGCCCGTGTAACGTGAATCCTAACCCCACGCCAACGCCTACACCTCCACCACCAACGCCTACGCCAGTGATCGGAGTTGTAGGGCCGAAATATGTGGTCATGACGGTGACCTACGCGCCGCCGGGCTCAGGCAGCTCTGTCCTTTACAGCAACAGCAACATGCTGGGAACAAGCGTTTCCCTTACCAATTCTTTCACCAGTTCCACGAGCCAGAGCACCCAGGTGGGTGGAGGCATCAAGATAAATCTGGGGATTTTCAGCATTAGCATCGGAAGCACCAGCACCGATTCAAAGCAATTCACGCAAGAGGCGGATACTACCTCCTCCGTTGCGATGAATCAAACCACCACCCTGAGCACCACGATCCCCGGTCCTTCCAGCTCCGCTGTTGGACTGGATCATGATGTGGACATCATCTGGGTATGGCTCAATCCGCTGATGACCTTCACCGCTAACTCATCTACGTCGCTTACCTGGAACGGGTTCGGTTTCGATGCGCGCGATCCTGTAGGTGACATGGACATCATTGGGATTCCTGTGGCTTATCTGAATGGACACCAAGCCATCCCTGCCGACGTTGCGGACGTTCTGGCGCGCCGCTGGTCGCCCAGGCTCCCTTGCGATTCTACGGACCCCTTCTGCGCCGCGGATGGAACAGAGGATCCCGGACTCAATGCCAACGATCTGGCGGCGATCCTTGCGGCTGATCCCTTTGCCAATCCGTCCTATGTGATCAATATCCCTGCGGGCTCCAATTGCACGGCTGACGGACGGTTCTGCCGCACCACCAACCAGAACCTCCAGTATGAGCCCCCGCCAGCCGGAGGACAGCCCATCACACAGTCCTATTCCATGATTCACCAGACAACGGACATGGCCGGACAAACTGCAACCGATACCCGCCAGGTCACCTTCGGGACTGATCTGAATGGTTCTGTTAACATTAATTCTAGTAAAACTAATCCCGTATTCAGCATTATGTTCAGTGCCGATTTGAAGAAATCGAAATCCCTTACCACCACTAACAAGTTCAACGCCGCAAGCAGCGATCAGGTCGGGCAAACCGCGATGGTGACGGTAAAAGGCCCAGCAAGTACCGACAACTATACGGGCCCAATCGAATTTGAAGTGTTCCAGGACAACATCTATGGAACGTTCATGTTCGGCTTCATTCCGGAGCCTACCTTTAACCTGTTTGCCAGCCCGACTTCTCAGAGCGTAGTGCAGGGATCGTGCACCAGCTATACAGCGTCAGTTTCGGCGCTGGTGAGCGGCTTCAGCAGCACCGTCAACTTCAGCCTGGGCAGCGCGCTGCCGGCCAATACGACCGCCAGCTTCACTCCGGCTTCGGTGGCCGGCGCCGGATCTTCCACGCTGAAAGTGTGCACGTCCGCCTCAACCCCAGTAGCGACGAGCAATATCACCATCAACGCAACCAGCGGCATCGAGGTACACACCGCCAGTGTTTCCCTTACGGTGAATGCTCCTCCGCCACCACCTAATTTCAGCCTGTCGTCCTCTCCGGCGTCTCTAGCGATTGCTACCATTCCTGGCAGCGCCACTTCCACCATTACCGTTTCTCCTCTCAACGGGTTTACCAGTTCGGTCAGCCTGAGCGTGAGTGGAGGCGGCTTGGCCGCTAGCCTTTCTGCCACTTCCGTGAACGGCTCTGGTTCGGTAACGTTGACGGTACAGGCCGGGACAACGATTGCCGCCGGAACCTATACGGTAACCGTCACCGGCACAAGCGGGACCCTATCCCATAGTGCCCAGATCCCGGTTTCCGTGAGTAGCGGCGGAGGCGGTGGTGGAGGCGGAGGCGGTGGCGGCGGGTGCCGGACATGCCAGATACCATAACCACATCGCCATAACGAATGGCTGACAAAATAAATCAACCCGGGGCGGCGCAAGCCGCCCCGTAACAATTGCGGCTTGTAGTGATGTGCTCAGCCAACTGCACACGTTGGTCTATCTATTTCGTTGGCGCTCCCCTACGTTGCGCGCTAATTTAAAAACAAAACAGAGTTGCTATAGCCTCAGATCATATTGGCTGGTACCTGACAGAATCATGTGGCACAGCCGCCCTCGGCTGTGCGAAGTTACAGCTTCTCTGGTTTTGCTTTAGCCGTCGGCTTCCTTGTTCACTCCGCCGCTCAGGCAGGCTCTCAGTGTGCGGAATGTTACCCAGTGGCTTGCTTACGGCCGATTTCGCAGAGCATTGCTTGACTAACTCACTTCGCGAAAAACACATAAGTTCCCCATCAGGTAAAGTCCCATGGGAGACTCCGGTCAGCCCTGTTACGTCCAGCAGGAACAGCTTCTAATTTCAGCGGACCAAATCAAAAGCCATGTAAGCACCAAGAGTTGAAGGATAGGGAAGGACAATACCAGCTATGATTGCGGCAGAGGAGTAGTTTCAGTGAATCTCTTTGTGCGGCTTATCCTGGTTTGTTTTCTTTTGCTTTTTAGTTTAGCTTTTGCGCAGAGTTCCCGTAGCCCCGCTGGAGATCGACAGGCTTTAATAGATCTCGAGCAGCAATGGCTTCATGCTCATGATGCTGCCTCGCTCGATCGCATTCTGGCTTCAGACTTCGTACATGTAATTCCAGCAGATCATTTCCGACCAAGCATGAGCACATCGATTGGGCGGTGAACCACCCCCAATCGAAAGACCGACACACCAGGTTCGGCAAGCTGAATGTGCGCCTTTATGGAGATACTGCGATCGTGAACGGCTCAGTCATCGCTGCTGACGACAGTGGCAAAGAGCTTAGCTGTTCCATGTTCACAGACGTTTTCATCCATCGCAAAGGACGATGGCAGGCGGTGAACGCGCAAGAGAACGCAGTAGAAAATAAAAGAGATTGATTCCAGGCGGGTAAAATGGTGGACCTGGTCGGGATCGAACCGACGACCTCTTCCATGCCATGGAAGCGCGCTCCCAGCTGCGCCACAGGCCCACAATATTACCTCTATTTTCCCCGACCTTGCTGAAATCGTCAAACAAAAGCAGCCGGCTTGCGTCCAAAAGGTAAAGAGCAGCAGGCAGTGCCGAAGAAAGCAGTTTTCCCCAAAGAAAAGCCCGTCACACTTCGGGAAAATAAAACTATTTGCGATAATTTTCGTCTTCTATCAGGAGACGTAATAAACTGGCAGTAGAACCCCCGGATTGCCGAATAAATTTCGGATCGCTGGATGCTCAAATAAACTATGTCTATGCCAAACACCACCCGCAAGGGCGTATCGCTCAAAGAACCGATGCTGATTGCCTTGGAAACGCTGCGCACCCACAAACTGCGCTCTTTTCTGACCCTGCTGGGTGTGATCCTCTCAGTTGCCACCCTGATTGTGGTGGTTTCCATGGTTGAGGGCACCAACAAATATGTAGCCGATAAAGTGGCGAATTTTGGCTCCAACGTTTTTCTGGTGATGCGCTTCCCGATCATTACCAGCCAGGAGATGTTCGTAAAGCTGAACCGCACGAACAAAAACATTACCTGGGACGATTATGAATACGTTCGCGACAACATGACCATGGCCAAAAATGTGGGCCTGGAGATGCGCCGCAACGGTACGGTCAAGTACAAAACACAATCGATAGAAGATATTGGCGTTCGCGGCGTAACGGCAAATATGGGGGATATAGACGTGGAAGAGCCCGCGATTGGCCGTTACATGACTGACGCCGATAACGAGCACCGCTCCAATGTGACGATGATCGGGGCGGATGTGGCCAAGCGATTTTTTGCCGGCGTAGATCCGCTGGGCAAGTCCATCTATATTGATGGCGAGTCATACGATGTAGTAGGTGTTGCCAAGGAACTGGGCAGCACTTTTGGCCAGTCGCAGGATGCTTTTGTTTATATACCAATCCAGACCTACCGCAAGGTGTACGGCAGCAATGAAAGCGCCAACATCAATATCCAGGCGGTGGCCGCGGACCTGATGGAGCCTGCGGAAGATGAAGCGCGGATGCTGATGCGCGCTCGCCATCACCTGAAGCCCAAGGAGGATGACAACTTTGGCATTGTGGAACCCACAGCGCTCATGGAGCTTTGGCTCAATCTTACCGGCACGTTGGCCAATGGATCGATTGGGATTGTGCTTGTTTTTCTGATTATCGGCGGAATTGTAATCATGAACATCATGTTGGCCAGCGTGACTGAGCGTACGCGCGAAATTGGAGTAAGAAAATCTCTGGGCGCTACAAGGCGCGATGTGCTGCTGCAATTTATGGTTGAATCTTCAGTTATGGCGGCAGTGGGAGGAATCATGGGCGTGGTCTTGGCCACAGGAATCGCTTATGCCATGGGCCGATTCACACCACTGCCCACGTCGGTCCCCATTCGCTGGGTCATAGCAGCCGTGGCAATTTCCACCGCTGTTGGTTTGTTCTTTGGGGTTTATCCTGCATACAAAGCTTCAAAGCTGAATCCGATTGAAGCCTTGAGGTTTGAGACATAGCCATGCGCTCTAACCTGGTTCGCGAAGACATGAAGATGGCGCTGGAAACGGTGCGCAACCACAAAGTGCGCTCGTTTCTAACAGTGCTTGGCGTGGTGATTGGCACCATGGTGGCGATTGTGGTGGCGTCTATCCTCTTGGGAGTGGAAAAGGGTGTGCAAGATTCGCTGAACGAGTTCGGCGTAGACAATCTCTTTATTTTGAAATTTGATCCGGGATTTCACTTTGGCCGCCTCAGTCCGGAAGAACGCACTCGCAAATCGTTAACTTATGACGATGCTATGGCGATCAAAGAGAATCTGCCGGCGGTGAAAAACGTGGTAGTAGAAGCGTTGCCGCACATCGGCGACAAGCCTCAGCCGATCCGCACAGCGCGTCACAAGAGCCACGAACTTACTAATATTATTTTTCGCGGCGTGACCTCAAGCTATTCTGAAGTGGTGAACGGCAAGATGAAAGAAGGCCGTTTTTTTACCGACCAGGAAGACCTCCATCGCCAGGACGTGGTAGTGATCGGCTTTGACACGGAAAAAAGCCTTTTCCCCGATGAACAAGCGGAAGGCAAGCAGTTGCTGGTGGATGGCAACATGTACACCATCATCGGCGTTTTTGAGAAGAAGAAAAATAGTGTAGGCAACGCAGGCGACAATGAGGTGTTGATTCCCTATCGCACGTATCAGAAACATTATCCGCAGGACGACGAAAATTTCATCATTGCCATGGCCCAGCCGGGCATGAAAAATGCCGCTGAAGATGAGGTGCGCGGCCTGCTGCGCATGCGTCGCCGCGTGCCGCCTGATAAGCCGGATAATTTTGGCATCAGCAGCGCTGAGGCACTGGGGAACCAGTTCCGTGACATCATGGCAGGCATTTTTAAGTTGGTCGTTGGCATCGTGTCAATTGGACTTCTGGTAGGCGGCGTCGGCGTCATGAATATCATGCTCATGTCCGTCACTGAGCGGACGCGCGAAATTGGCGTACGCAAGGCCATTGGCGCGCGCAAACGCGACATCAGTTTTCAATTCATTACTGAAGCTATGACGCTTACCGGCATCGGCGGCATCCTGGGCGTTGTCCTGTCGCTACTGATCAGTCTGCTGCTGAATATGATCCATTTTCCGTCGTCAGTCCCTGTCTGGGCAATCATTCTTGCTGTTGCCGTGGCCAGCAGCGTAGGACTTTTCTTTGGAATTTATCCAGCAATGAAAGCCGCACGGCTTGATCCGGTGATTGCCCTGCGGTATGAGTGAGTTCTCTTCCGAAGTTCTCTTCCGAAGTATCGAGCGAAGCGAGAGATCCCTTTAGCTGCAGATTTTCGCGATCAACGCGATGAGAATTAATTTAGCCGCAAATGAACGCGAAAAAGCGCGAATCAACCGACCCAATTAATCAATAAATAATTCGGGTTGTTCGGTGTATTCGCGGCTTACTTTTCCGTTTATCCTGGGACCCAAAATTAGCTTTTATCTGCGCCCCGTCTGCGGTGAATCGCTTTCCCTCACAAATCCATACGGACAATGCCTGCAACCTGACTGGCAGCAAAATCCTCGATCAAGCAGATATTTTGTGGTGAAAACCCACTTACCATTTTCCAGGTAGTAATCTTCGCCTTCGATCAACTCATTATCGCGGTTCATTGCCGGCTCGCAATATTAATAGGCTGCATCTCTGGTGTTTCCACCAGCACGCCGTCGCGGAAGCTGACCTGCTTACCCGATATCGCAGGCACACGTTCACCCGGCACCACAATGCCAGCCAGGTTCAGCGGATCGGCCGCCGAAATGGTAATGGTCTCACCGCTCAGCGGAATGCTCTTCATCGCGCGCAACGACTCAACGGCAATTGGCAAAGCAAATTGCTCGCCGATAAAGCCACTGATAAAACGTCCTCCGCGAATCTCTCCACGATCTTCCAGCCGCCGGAAAGTAATTAGCAAGTCGCGCCACCGCGGCAGCATACTCTCACGCGCCAGCAATTCGCGGAAGACTACGCCGTAACGTTCCAGCAGCACGCGGCAGACTGACTCCAATGCTTTGTTGCCATCATCGCCGTGCAGCGGATGTAGCAATGACCAGCGCCCTGCGCTGTGCCGCGGACGATTTGTCTTACCGCTTCCCTGCCCGGATCGCCGCTTGGGATCGATCAATGCACGCAGGTTGTCGAATCCATCCGCAGTTACCAGTCCAGCGGCGACCAGTTCCCACAAAGCAGTTTCAATTTCCGATTTCAATTTGCCGGTGCCGCGAACAATGTCAATAAAGAATGAAGCTCCTCGCGATCTCAGGAAGCTCAGCACCTCTCGCGCGTCCGCCCCAAGCCCGCGAATTTCATCCCCTGCCTCGCGATGCGCAGAACGGGCGCTGGGCAAAGCCATCCACTCCGCTTCGTCTCGAACAAAGAAGGTGATGGGCGCAACGCTGGTCGGCACTACGCGTCGCCCGCCGCCGGAAGAATCCTCCAGCATCGCCGGGTGCGGTGAGAGCCTTCCCCAACCTACCTGGCCCGTAAGCGAAAGCTGATCAAGCAGCTTGGGATCATAATTGCTGATACGCCGCGCCAGAACCTGCCGTTCCCATGCACTGGCTGGGATTTCAAAGCCCTGTAGCTGTTTCAGCACCTGCAACGTGCCGTGCTCATCTCGCGTCTGTGTGCCAGGTGAAACATGCTGCCAGCGGAAGAGCCAGCGCATGAAAACCGCCGCCGTGACCGGCTCAATCTGCTTGCGCAAAGAGCCAAGCGTAAGCCGGTGAATGCGCGCTAATAATCTCCGTTCGCACCATTCGAGGCCGGCGAGAGCACCAGTGTCGTTCGCAGGCGAGGGCGCCTGCGCTCCAAGATCATTGTGGACCGCAGCCGCCCTCGGCTGCGCTGCTCCAACGTGTTCTGAATATCCCGGTGTGAAGCGTCCGCGCAGAATAAGACCGGTGGACTCGATACGCAATAGAGTCTTATCGATTTCCGCGATCGGCAGGCCCAGGATCAGTGCAAGCGCTGCAGCTGTAGTTGGACCAAGATGCGTCAGCCAGCCTGTGACCATGGCTTTTAAAGCATCATCTGTTGAAGGCGTTTCATCCGCGATCTCCGGTAGTTGATCTTCAAATTGAGCATTCTGGTAGATCGTGCGAAAAGCTTTGGCCTTTTCCGCTGAGACCCAAAAAGTTTTTTCACCGCAGCCGGGGGCGTCTGCGTTCCACGTTGATTTTGGACCGCAGGCGCCGGGGCCCCCGGCATGCGCCGGGTTTGCGCGTGCTGGGGTAGAGGCACCCTCGCCTGCGATCGATAAAGCCGCTGGTACTCGCGCCCTGCTCGCTCGATTCGACTGCCGCAACGCTTCAAACATCCCCTGCCATGCTTCCACAGGTGTAGCGTGTCCTGCGGGCGCAAAGTCTTCGGGCACAGCAATCAGCGTGTGCAGCGTGTCTGCCAGTTCATCGGCATCGCGCACATCTGGCCATGCTCCGGCCTGCACTTCGGCAATCGCTGCCGGATCAAGCGCCCCAACTTCCTGCAAGACCGATTCAGGCAGTGTGCGCCGCATCTCTACGGCACGCGCCCGGCGTTCCTCCAGCGGAGCATCATCCAGATACGCATAAGGATTGCTATTCAGGATCTCGTGCGAAAAGACTGACGGCACCGGCGTATCAACGGCAATACACTTGATCGCCCCAGAGTTGATCTTGCGCAAAACATCTTTCAGGCCTTCCAGATC
>Ga0070741_10010111_pt1 | contig 17965 bp, 18 predicted proteins | sample Coa_R1_4_FD_66440 | JGI IMG/M metagenome (GOLD analysis project Ga0070741, IMG submission 66440) | Surface soil microbial communities from Centralia Pennsylvania, which are recovering from an underground coalmine fire - Coalmine... | ecosystem: Environmental > Terrestrial > Soil > Unclassified ...
TCGTCGAGGCGGCCCGCAAGGCGCATGCGCACGACTTCATTCTGCAGATCCGGGACCAGTACGCCTCGTTGGTCGGCGAACGCGGTGTGAAGCTCTCGGGCGGCCAGCGTCAGCGGATCGCCATCGCGCGGGTCGTGGTCAAGAATGCCCCGATCCTGATTCTCGACGAGGCGACTTCCAGCCTCGACTCGATCACCGAACAGGCGATCCAGGAGACGCTCGATGATGCGATGCGAGGCAAGACGGTGATCGTGGTGGCACACCGGCTCTCGACCATCGCGCACCTCGATCGGATCCTGGTGTTCGATGAGGGTCGAATCGTCGAGGATGGCACGCACACGCAGCTCCTGGCGCGCGGTGGGGCCTATTACCGCCTCTGGAGCCGTCAGGCGGGCGGCTTCGTGCTCGATGATGGCGCGGCCGCTTCGCCGGATTCCGTGGGGATGGAGGAAGAGCTGCCCGATGCCGGCGAGCCGCCGGAAGAGGTTCTCGGCCATGCGCGCTCGCCCACCGAACGGACTATGTGAGCGGGAGCGCGAAGGCCTCGAATGCCTGCAACACGCGCGCAGCAACCGCTTGCCGACATAACATCAGACATTTGGTGAGGGCATCGGCGAGCACCGCCTCCCGGGCGACGACGGCAGCTCGGGTGCAGATGAGTCCGTCCTGCGGCCATGCGCGGTTGTAGTAGCCCTGGTGCTCGGACGGCGCCTCTTGCGAGCTGCTGTCGCTGACCGCAAGCGCTGCATCCGCGAGCTCGAAGGTCTTAAAGTTGCCGTCCGATCCGCGCAGCGCCACGGGCCACGGATCCGCACCAAACGCGCGCATGTCCCCTCCCGCATTCACCAGCCCGCTGCGGCACCCATGACTCACCAGCACCTGGATCGAACGATCGACTGCATGGCCTTTCGCGAAGCCGCCGAAGTCGAGCGCCACCGGAACATGGGCGAGGATGCGATGCTCGGCCAGCAGCTCCAGGTCCCGCAACTTTCCGGGACGATGGGGCAGGCTGGGATCGAACACTCCCTCGCTCAGTGCGCTGAGCTCACTCGCCAGCCGCAGAAGGTCCCAGGTGCTCGCCGCCACCCTAACCGGCGTCCCGGGCGAAGCCTCACGGATCCGAGTCAGGTCGCCCCGCGCCGTGCCGGGGTGCAAGAGAGTCTGCAACTCTGCGATGGTCGCAAACGCTGCGCGTATGGCCGAGTGCGCAGCCTCGACGCAGGGCGCAGTCGCTTCGATGACCACGAACGTGCCGAGGAGGGCACGCATCCGGCGGACCTTCGCCGTCTCGGGGTGGGGGGGCACAGGGTCGGCCGGTGCTTGCATGTAATTCATTCGGGCTTGCCCTGCATGGCGCATGGGGGGCCAAGCTTCCGCTGGCGCAGCGCCCACCGGTTCGCTATGCTGTAGCGAGTAAGAATGATTCGCATTTGCATTATTGTCAAGATTCCATCATGTCCGCCAGGAGCCGCGCAAATCACACGATCGGGGCCAGGCCGCGCGCACTACTGCATGCAGCGTACTTGTGTGAGCACAGCCTGGCGCTGCTCGGGGGCGCAGCGCTAGTCAGTTTCGGCGCCGCGCCAACCCAGGTGGTGGAGGCTGCCGATTACCTCAGCGTCGCGGACGCGCAGCACGAGCTGTTCTCTCAGGCGGATCGCTTCGAGGAGATCGTCCTGGCCCTCACGCCTGCGCAGAAGCAACAAGTCGCGCAGCTCGCCGGCCCTCAGCCGCCGCATCGCTCGTTGCGTGCCTGGCGGGCCTTTCACGGTGGCGATCTGCTCGGGCACGTTTTCATCGATGAGGTGCTGGGCAGACAGGACATGATCACCTACGCCGTCGCGATCGATCGGGCGGGGCGCATGAGTGCACTGGAGGTCCTCTCCTATCGTGAGAGCCACGGTGGCGAGATCCGCGGCAAGGCCTGGCGGGAGCAGTTCGACGGTCGGCAGGATCTGCCTGCGCTGCGCCTCGGCACGGAGATCAAGAACATCGCCGGCGCCACGCTGTCCTGCGAGCATGTGACCCAGGGTGCGCGCTGGGTGCTGGCACTCTGGCAGGTTGCGCTGCGCACCGCTGGCGCCCCGGAGAGCTGACAGCCATGGCTGCCAACCTGCCAACACCGATGCGCGCCGGATTGCGTATGGCGATCTACATCGTCTTCGGCGCACTGTGGGTGAGTGGCTGCCTGTGGCTGCTGCTGCATGAGTTTTTTACGCACCCGGGAGACTTCGGGCCGCTCCCGAATCCCTGGGAGCCGGCCGTTCTGCGCCTGCACGGCTGGATCGCCGTGACCGCCGTGTTCCTGCTCGGATGGATCACCGCGCGACACGTCAGTGATCGGTGGGGCCAGACGATCAAGCGACCTTCCGGGTTGGCTGTTGTCGGCGTGGCTGTCGTGCTCGTACTCAGCGGCTATGCCCTCTATTACACGACGGATGGCTTGCACGACATCGCTGCTGCGGCTCACGAGATGCTGGGTGCCGCGGGCCTCCTGTTCGCTCTGCTGCATTGGAGGCGCTACCGTCCGCGCACCGCCGCCCGCAAGCTCGCGCAGCCCCCACCGCCGGAGAGCTCGTTTCCGGCCACTTAGGGGTTGCCGCCCTCGGCGAGGCTCCGACGCGCCGCGTTCATTCCCGGTTCATCGCCTCGGGCGTTGTATTAAGGTAGTCACCTGATGAGCCGATCAGGGTGGAGCGCACATCATGGGTTATCGCAGACTCTTCTCACGTCATCCGATCGCCATCGCTGCCTTCCTGGTGCTGGCCGCCGCCGCCATGGCGGTCGCCGGCGCCGATGAAGGCGACCCACCGGGGCGAGTGGCGCGCCTCAGCGATGCGGAGGGTTCCGTGTCGTTGCAACCGGCCGGCGTACAGGACTGGGCGGCGGCGGCTCCCAACCGCCCGCTGACGACCGGCGACAAGCTCTGGACCGATCAGAATTCGCGCGCCGAGCTCGATCTGGGCTCAGCCGCAATCCGCCTGGGCAGCACGACCGGTTTCTCGTTCCTGAATCTCGACGATCGCATGGCCCAGATGAATGTGACTGCGGGCACGGCAATCGTGCACGTGCGCGACATGGGCGAAAACCAGGCCTTCGAGATCGATACGCCGAACATCGCACTGACCTTGCAGGCACCTGGAGATTATCGGGTCGAGGTGAATGAGGCAGGCGACACGACACTCGTCGCGGTCAGCAATGGGCAGGCGGAGGCGAGCGCAACCGGGCAGACCATCCCGATCGGCACCCAACAGGCAGTGACCTTCACCGGCACGGATCAGGTCTCAGCCGATGCCAGCTCAGTGGGCGCACCCGATGCACTCGACCAGTGGTCCATGGATCGTGAGCACCAGGAAGAGCAGGCGCAAGCACAGGCCAGCCAGTACGTGCCCCCGGACATGGCCGGCGCCGAGCAGCTGAACCAGTACGGCTCCTGGAGCTCCGTTCCCGAATACGGCTCTGTCTGGACGCCGAACGATGTTGGGCCGGGTTGGGCACCGTATCAGGACGGCCGCTGGGTCTGGATCTCTCCCTGGGGATGGACCTGGGTGGATAACGCTCCCTGGGGGTTCGCGCCGTTTCATTACGGCCGGTGGGCAAATGCAGGTGGGCGCTGGTTCTGGGTTCCCGGTCCGCGCCACGTGCGGCACGTGTACGCCCCGGCGCTGGTGGCCTGGGTCGGCACCCCGGGCGGTGTTGCCACGACTGTCGCCGTCGGGGCCGGTGTCGCGGCGGTGGCCTGGTTCGCGCTTGGACCGCGCGAGGTGTACGTCCCCGGGTACCACGTCAGTCCAGCCTACGTTCGCAATGTGAACGTTTCCAACACGACGATCGTGAACAACACGTACATCACCAACGTGTATGAGAACAAGGTCACCAACATCACCTATGTGAACCAGCATGCGCCTGGCGCAATTACCGCGGTCTCGAGATCGACCTTCGTCTCCGCGCAGCCCGTGCGCGGGCACACCGTAGCAATCGCGCCCGCCGAGCTTGGCCGTATGCGACCCGTTGGTGCCGCTCCGGCGATCGCTCCAGAGAGGCAGAGCGTGCTGGGGAGTGTTGCCGGTCGCGATGTCCACCGTCCGCCGGCGGCGTTCTCGAACCGGCCAGTGGTTGCCCGCGTGGCCCCGCCACCTGCACCGGTGTCCTTCGCGAAACAACAGGAAGCGATTCGCGCGAACGGCGGCCGCCCGCTGGCCGGTCCGCAACTTGCGACGATACAGGAGCGCGTCCCAACGAGCCGCGTCCGCGTCGTCACACCGGGCCCGGTCCACAGCCTGCCTGCGGTGCGCAGCGCTCCGGCACCGAGCCTGCAGCAGCGCGAGCGCGCGCTGCAGGCCACGCCCGTGCCGCCGCCACAGAATGCGGTGCGGGGTGACCGCCCGCCTGGGGCGCAGCGCAGTGCCGCGCCGCCGGAGTCCTCTTCCAACCGCGAGTCGGGTCGCCCGATTCCACAGGCGCACCCGTTGCCGCAGGCGCACCCGTTGCCGCGGGCGCGCCCATTGCCGGAAGCGCGCCCATTGCCGGAAGCGCACCCATTGCCGGAAGCGCACCCATTGCCGGAGGCGCACCCGCCGCAGGACCGTACCATTGAGCCTGAAGCACCCCGCGCGGTCACACCGCCGTCTGCGGCTCCGGCGCCGCGAATCGAGTCGCCTCGGCCGGGTAGCCCGCAGGCGCATCCCGCGGCGCCACCAGGCGCCGCCCGTCCAGCGCCCGAGCGGCGCCCGCCACCTCCGCCAGCCCGAGCTGAGGAGCGCCGAAGCAACCCGCCGGATCGGCCTAACAATCGGCAGGATCGACCCAACAATCGGCCGTAAGCTCGCGCGAGGGGCGCACCAGGGGCGCGGCGCATGGCGCCGAGCCAGCGCACACGGAGGTGCGCCCAGGGCTTGCGCGCAGCAGGAGCGCAGCGCAATCGTGCGATCCCGCGCATTTAGAGCACACTAAAGAAGATTCTCCCAGAGACGCCAGAACTGCTCGCGCAACTTGGTGAGCGTCGAGCGCTTGCGCCAGCTGGCGAGGTCGATCGGCTTGGCGTGCTCGAGATCGCTCTGAAAGAGCTTGGCGAGTTCCTCGCCGGTGTTCTTGCCGATGACCACGGCATCGACCTCATCGTTGAAAAGGATGCTGCGATGGTCAAAGTTGGAGGAGCCTGTAATCGACCACACTCCATCGATCACCATGGTCTTGGAATGCAGGATGCCATCGTCGCGCTCGAAGATCTTCACGCCGGCACGCAGCAGGTCCGAATACTCCGAATGCTGGACCGCGAGCGCCGCGGAGGAGTCGCTGCGCGAGGGCAGCAGCAGCCGTACGTCCACTCCTTTGCGTGCAGCTCGGATCAGGTCGCGTTTTTCCTGGTGAGTGGGCACGAAGTAGGCTGAGGTGATCCAGATGCTGTTTTCGGCGCTGCGGATGGCAGTCAATACGGTGACGTAATAACGTGTCCTCAGGCGCCGTGGCGCGCTGCCGATGATCCGCACGACCTCATTGCCCATCCGCTCGCCGGGAGGCTGCAGGTTGATGTCGAGCGGTGTGCCCTTCTGCTCGTTCCAGTGTTCCCTGAAGAGCTTCTCCAGCTCGATGACGACCGGCCCCCAGATCTCCAGATCCGTGTCGTGCCAGACCTCCGGGGCCGCCTTGTCGGCTTTCTTCTGCTTCTCTCCGGACCCGGCGTCCGAGCCGCTGGGGCCGCTCTCGTAGGTGGAGCTGAGGTTTACTCCGCCCACCATCACGACGTTGCCGTCGGCGATCAGCATCTTGCGATGATCACGGTCGTTGACCGAGAAGTGGCGCACCGAGCGCAACGGATTCGGTGGATTGAACTCGAGCAATTGGACGCCGGCTTCCTTCAGGCGATCGAAAAATGAAGACGGCGTGCCGATCGAGCCGATGCCGTCGTAGATCACATTGACCTTCACGCCTGCCTTGGCCTTCTCGACCAGCAGGTCGCCGAGGTGCTCGCCGTTGCAGGTGACGTCTTCGAAAATGTAGTACTCGAGAAGCAGGTAGTGCTGGGCAGAATGGATGGCCTCGAACATGGCCGGAAAGGTCTGAGAGCCATCGCGCAGGATCTGCACGCGATTGCCGGTAAACAGCGGACTTTCCGCGACGGCTTGCTCGATTGCGAGATGGCGCTCGAGAGCTCCGGCATCGGGGGCCTGGGCCGCGAGATGCTTGAGAACCGCCTGCGACTGCCTGGCCGACAGGGGGCCCCGCGCGCCCATGATCTTGATTTCCGACGGCGAGTAGGTGCTGCTGAGGGTTTCATCGACCACCGGGACGTTGGCACAGGCAGCCAGAAACAGACTTGCCAACACGGGACCCGTCAGGCGGGCGAGCAGGCTCGGAATTACACTACGGGCATCGGCCATCATGAGCTTGGCGGGAAGATTCTCGTTGCGAATGGTGAGTGAAGGATACACGCGCCGAGGTGCGAATTTCTGCGCAAACACACAAGCAATCCGCCTTCCCGCCCCCGACCGCACGTCTACACTGTCGCCCGCTCGCCGCCCCTTTTGCCCGCCAGGGCGCCCCGAGCGATCAAGGAGGATCCGCGATGAACAGCTTCACGTTGCTTGCCATCGGTAATCTTGCCCGAAACCCCGAGCTCGTCGCCAAAGGCGACACCATGTACACGCGCTTCTGCCTGGTCGGCAATGATTATGCCGGCAAGGACGAGGAGGGCGCCGCCCGCGAAGTCATCACGAGCCTGTGGTTCGTGGCTTTCGGTGCCCTGGGGGAATCTCTGGCGAAGAACGCGCGCAAGGGCGATCAGCTCGTTCTCGAGGCCCGCATCCGCTCCCATAACTGGACCGACAAGCAGGGCGAAAAGCAATACGACCACTCCTTCATCGTTCAGGGCTTTCGCTTCGGAGCCCCGGGCCGCGCGAAGCGTCAGGAGTTCGATGCCCAGCAGGACGAGGAGGACGGACGCGTCGTTCTGGAGGCGGAGGCCTGATCGACCTGCGCTCGAAAGAGCTTCTCGGCCGACATTCGTCGCCAGTATGCGATGAATCCTGCTCGCTCAACTTGAAGGTGGTCCCGATGAAACTCCGCCCCACAAATGTCCGCGGGTGCAGCCTGGCGCTGGCTGTCGCTCTGGCTGGCGCGCCGGCGCTGGCCTTCGGCCAGGCCTCGCCCTTCCTCACCGGTGCCACCTCCCTGCAGAACAACATCCTGGCCTGGCTCACCCCCATCGCCATCATCCTCATCATGGTGCTCGGGGCCATGGCGATGGCGAACCGGATGTCCTGGGGCTGGTGCATCGGTGCGATCCTCGGCATCGCGATCGCCTTCGGCGCGCCGCAGATCGTTTCCTGGGTGCGCGGAATGTTCGGTGTTTGAGGCGGTCATGTCCGGCAGCAGCTCCGCCCTGATCGCCGATCCACTCTTCGTGGGCGCAACCCGGCCCCCGATGCGCTGGGGAGTGACGTACTCAGCGCTGCTTTTCAACCTGGTTTTTACCATGGAGTTGTTTCTGTTGACCCGGAACCTGCTGGCTCTGCTGGCCTCGATTCCGATTCATGCCATCTGTGCCTTGCTGTGTGCCCGCGATGCGCGAATCTTCGACCTCGCGATGTTGTGGCTGCGTACGCGTCTGCCCGCCCTGTTGGGAAGCCTGCGCTACTGGAAGGCGAGCAGCTATAGCCCGCTGGAGCTCGATATACCCTCCGTTCGGGGTGCGCGTCGCCGCCGCGATCTCGATCTTGCCACCCTGCGCGTGTGCTACCAGGTGCGCGCATGTTGAGCGGCAGGCGTATGAGCGCGATGCGACGTGAGGATGCGGCGGCCGTGCGCATTCCGTGTGCGGCGCATGTCGCCCCACACGTGCTGAGGACCGTATCAGGCGACTATCTGCAAGTCATGAAGCTCAGTGGCGCGAGCTTTGAAACCGCGGATGACGGTCAAGTCAACACCTGGCACGAAAGATTGAACGTGCTGTGGAGGAACATTGCGAGCCCTAATGTCGCCCTGTGGACGCACGTGATCCGTCGCAGGGAACGGACGCCCGAGCCAGGCGAAGGTCCGGGCGGGTTCGCTGGAAGGCTTGCCGCAAAGTATGCGCGGCGCCTCGCGGCTGAGACGCTCATGATCAACGAAGTGTTTCTCGCCGCCCTGTACAGGCCGGCTGCCGGCGTCACCACGGGAATCCTGTCGCGAGCGCTTGCCCGTGCCCAACGCGATGCCCCCAGGCTCGAGCTCGCCGACGCGCTCGATGCCTGTGAGAAGCTCGGTCAGACGCTGCGCGCTTCCTTGGCACGCTACGACCCGGAGACCCTCGGGACCTATCGCCTGGGTGAGGTGTGGTACTCCTCGATCCTTGAATTCCTCGGATTGCTGGTCAATGGCGAATGGCAACGGATGCCGCTGCCGCGCTGCGCGGTGAGCGAGGCGATCGCCACCACGCGCCTGTTTTTCGGCGCGGAAACCATCGAATACCGCACACCGACCCGTACTCGGCTTGGCGCCATGCTGGGCATCAAGGAGTACCCGACGCCGAGCGTGGTCGGTATGTACGACCGGCTGCTTTCAGCACCCTTTCCCATGGTGCTGACGCAGTCCTTCGCCTTTCTCGCCAAGCCGACCAGCCAGGCGCTTCTGCAGAGACAGTTCTACAGGATGCAGAACGCCGGCGACTTCGCCGTCTCGCAGGCCGAGGAGCTGAAGGATGCGCTCGATGCTTTGACGAGCAACGAGTTCGTGATGGGAGATCACCACTTTTCGCTGCAGGTGCAATGCGATCCGGGCGAAGGCGAGGCCGCGCGCCGACACGGAACACTCAACAACTATGTCGCGCTCGCCCGCAGTCTGTTGGCCGATACGGGCATGACCGTGGCCCGGGAAGACCTGGCACTCGAGGCCGCATTCTGGGCACAACTGCCGGGCAACTTTGCCATGCGGCCGCGCAAGGCCCCGATCAGCTCACGCAACTTCGCCGCCATGGCTGCCTTTCACAACTACCCGGCTGGCCGTGCGACCGGCAATCACTGGGGCGCCGCGCTGGCGCTGCTCATGACGAGCGCGCGCTCGCCTTACTACTTCTCCCTGCATGCAAGCCACTCGACGGACGGTGAGCCCTCAGGTCCCAAGGATACCGGCCATACCTTCATTTGCGGTCCGACGGGCTCCGGCAAGACAGTGTTCATCGGGTTCCTGGTTGCGATGCTGGAGCAGCAGGGGGCGACCCAGGTGATCTTCGACAAGGATCGCGGGCTGGAAATCCTGGTGAGGGCACTCGGGGGGGAATATCTGCCGTTGCGCAACGGAACGCCCACGGGGTTCAATCCGCTGCAGCTCCCCGCTCTGCCTGCACACATCGAGTTCCTCAAGTCCTGGTTGCGGGCGCTCGTGCGTTTCGGTGGCAGCCTTGCGCCCAGCACCCGCGAGCAGGCGGACCTGGATCAGGCCCTGCGCGGAACCCTGGCGCTGGAGCGCAAGGCGCGCCGACTCTCGAGGTTGATCGAGTTCCTCGATCCCACCGATCCTGAGGGCATTCATGCCAGGCTCGCGTGCTGGTGCGAGGTAAGTCGGGGCGACTACGCCTGGGTCTTCGACAACGACGAGGACACGGTCGTTGCGCGCATGGAGGCGCGTGCGCTGGTCGGTTTCGATGTCACGGAGTTCCTCGAGCATGAGCTCACGCGGACTCCGGTGACGCTCTATCTCTTCCATCTCGTCAGACAGCTGCTGGATGGTCGGCGGCTCGTCTGCTGGCTGGATGAGTTCTGGCGGATGCTGTCGGATCCTGCTTTCGAGAGCTTCGCCAAGGATGCGCCGAAGACCTGGCGCAAGCTGAACGGGGTGATGTGCTTCGCGACGCAGAGCGCAAGCGATGTGCTGGAAAGTGCCATCAGTCGCACGATCATCGAGCAGACACCGACCAAAGTGTTCTTCCCGAACCTCAATGCCAGTCCGGCGGAATACTCGGGCTTCGGACTCACGCAGCGGGAATTCAAGCTCATCAAGGAGCAGCTCGAGCCCGGCTCGCGCCGTTTTCTGATCAAGCAGGGCCCGCACAGCGTGGTGTGTCAACTCGATCTGCGGGGCTTTGATGCCGAGCTGGCTGTCATTTCGGGGCGCGCGAGCCAGCTCGCGCGCATGCAGCGGATGATGTCAGCTCAGGGGAAGGATCCCGCCGCGTGGCTGACCGCGTTCATGAACACGGAGAGTCAGGAATGAGAGCTCCACGCAAGTTCCGCCGGGCAGTGAGCATTCGCTTTGGCGCGTGCGTCCTCGTCTCGGGGTGCCTACTCACAGGCCCGAGGGCGCACGCGCAGTTTGCAGTCATCGATGTGGGTGCGATTGCGCAGCTCGTCGGGCAGGCCCAGACGCTCGAGCAGCAACTGGTGACGGCACAGAATCAGCTTGCACAGGCCACAGCGGAATATGCCTCCATCACCGGTGGGCGCGGGATGGAGAGCCTGCTCGCCGGCGCCCCACGCAATTATCTGCCCACGAACTGGAGCGATCTCCAGGCTGTGCTCAATGGTGGCGGTGGCCGCTACGGGATGCTCTCCGCCGGTGTGGCTGGCAGCATGCAGCTCAACGCCGTGCTCTCACCGCAACAGCTGGCCGCACTTCCCGCGGATGCGAGTTTGCAGGCGCAGTCTGCACGCAGCCTCACTGCATTGGCGCAGAACGTCGCACGCGAAGCCCTCCAGACCACGAGCGGGCGATTCGATTCCCTGCAGCAGCTCATCGGAACCCTGCCGCGCGCGACTGACCAGAAGGCAGTGCTGGACCTTCAGGCCCGGATTGCAGCTGAGAACGCGATGCTGCAGAACGAGCAAACCAAGCTACAGACGCTCGATCGGGTACTGCGCGCGCAGGCCCAGGCCGAGCAGGAGCAGATCTGGGAACGAACGATTGCGGGGCACGGACAGTTCGCGACCCGGTTCGAGCCGGCTCCCTGAGCGGCAGTGGCGTCCGCCAGGGTTGCAGGAGGCGAAAGTGGGATTTTTCCAGAGCTTCTGGTCGTGGCTGAACGGACAGCTCGCGACCTATATCGGGGACAACACAATGCGCGTGGCGGAAGCCCTGGAACCGGCCATCGTGACCCTGGCGACGCTCTACGTGATGGTCTGGGGGTATCTGCAGCTCACTGGGCGGATCGAAGAGCCTTTCGTGTCCGGCTTGAAGCGCATCGTGACTCTGGCCGTGATACTCGCGGTTTCGCTGCGACTTTGGCTCTACAACACAGTCATCGTAGATAGCTTCTATACCGCCCCCACCCAGCTCGCCTCCCTGGTGGTGGGCTCCTCCGACCCGGTCCAGACGATCGATCTGGTCTGGGAGCGCGGCGGAGCAGTCGCTGGCTTCCTGTGGAACAAGGGCGGAGTGCTGAACGGGGACGTTGGCTACTACGTCGCAGGTGTGCTCGTGTGGCTCCTCATCGGGCTGCTGTGTGTCTACACAATGTTCCTGATTGCCCTGTCGCACGTAGCGCTGGCCATTCTCCTGGCGCTCGGACCGCTGTTCATCACCATGATGCTGTTCGACAGCACGAGGCGCCTTTTCGATGCCTGGATTGCGCAACTCGCTAACTACGCTCTCGTGACGATTCTCACCGTCATGGCCGGAGCACTGTTTCTGCAGATTGTGGAGTCGTACGCGGCCCAGACTGCAGCGCGCGGCTCCTCGATCCGGACCATGGACACTCTGGACATGATGCTCGTGTCGGTGCTCGTATTTTTGTTCATGCGTCAGGTCATGCCCATTGCTTCCGGACTGGTCAGCGGCGCGGCGCTCAGCACGCTGGGCACCATGAGCCGGGCGTTGCAATGGAGCATGCGATCGGGTGTCGCCTCGCTTCGATTCGGTGCCCGCGCGGGGGCCGCACTCCTCATGCGCGAGAGGCCGTAAGTCGCGCTCGCCGTGCCGGAACAGGCGCCAGGGAGAGGTCATGAAAAAGCTGTCGACATCCATTGTGCCGCTCGCCGCCCTGATGTTGCTCGCGGCGTGTGCCTCGCACAGGCCGCGGTGTGAAAGCCTGCAGCCCATCAATGCGGTTGCGCTCCCCGCCGCCCAGGTTCCAGAGCGCGCACCGGATGAGACAGCGCATGAGCACTGATGCTGAGCTGGACCAATACCTGCAGGAGGCCCGCTCATGGGATGCGGATCGCCTGAGTCAGGCCCGGCGCAGTTCACGGATGGCCTGGTGGGCTGCCGCTGCTGGCTGGTCGTGCGCACTAGCAGGTGCGGCGTCGCTGGTGCTGCTGCTGCCTCTGAAAAGCGTAGAGCCCTTCCTGGTCCGTGTGGATAACAGCACGGGCATTGTCGATATCGTTCCCGTGTACACCGGGCACGCCGCCATGGATGAAGCCGTCACGCGCTACTTTCTCGTTCACTACATCACGGTGTGCGAGCGCTTCAACTTTGCCACCGCCGAGAGCGATTACGAGGAATGCGGAGCCTTCCAGACGGCGCAGCGCAATCAGGCGTGGTACGCGATGTGGAACAAGTCGAATCCAGCCTCACCACTGAACATGCACAAGGATGGCAGCGTGGTTCGCGCTCAGGTGGAATCCGTGAGCTTCATCAAACGGGCGAGCGGTGTGTCCGATCTTGCGCAGGTGCGGTATGCGAAATCGGAGCAGCAAAGCGGCGGATCCGCTGAGAAGCTGACTCACTGGATCGCGACGATCCAATATTCATATGGATCCCCGTCAAAGAATGCGCGCAGCCGCGGCTGGAATCCCCTCGGATTCAAGATCGTGGAGTTGACCTCGGAGCCCGAGGTGCTGACCTCCTCGATCTCCTCAGACCGCCCGCAGTCGAAGGGGATGCGCGATGAGTAAGACATGGGGGAGGGTGGGGTCGGCGGATGCGCACGCCTTGTCCGCCTGCATGGCAGCACTCTTGATGTTCGGTGCTTCGCACGGCCGTACCGAGACTCTGCCGGCCCGAGGCAAGGTGGATAGCCGGGTGCGCGAGGTGTCCTACAACAGGGAAGAGGTCTACCGGCTGCATGGCCTCGTCGGCTACCAGATCGACCTGCAGTTCGAGTCCGGCGAGTCATTCGTCGGCCTGGGCTCGGGCGATCTCGATGCGCTCTCCTTCGTCGCAGCGGGCAACCACCTCTTCATCAAGCCCAAGGCGGCGCAGGTGAGCACCAATCTGACCGTGCTCACCACGAAGCGGGCCTATCAGTTCGACTACACCGCCTCCGTGCGCCGCGCAGACACCGCTGGCGAAGGGGTCATCTATTCCTTGCGCTTCACCTATCCGCCTTCACACGCAGATGCTCGTGCAGCGGATCACCTCGAGAAGCTGCTCGATGCGCCCGACTCCAGCAAGACGATCAATTCAGACTACGCCTACTGCGGCAGCCCCTCGATCCGACCGATCGCCGCTTCGGACGACGGCGTTCATACGCGCTTGCGCTTCGGCAGCCGCTCCGAGCAGCCGGCGATATTCGTGCACAACGACGACGGAAGCGAGTCGCTGCTGAACTTCAGCATGGAGTCGGGCGATGTGATCGTGCACCGCGTCGTGCGCGAGCTGATTCTGCGGCGCGGCCGGCTGACGGGGCGCGTGGTGAATGGAGGATTCGTTGGCTCCGGCCAGCGCCTTGAATCCGGCACCGTATCGCCCGCCGTCGAGCGCATGGATGCGCGGGATACCCAGCAGCCATGAACGAGGTGCCGGCACAGGACGTGCAAGGCGAAAGAGGCACGCCCTCGGTGAGCCGCGTTCGCTCTCTTCAATCCCGCCTCAGCAGCATTGTGGCCTGTACGTTGATGCTGATCGTGGGCGCTGCGATGTTGACGTGGTACTACGCGACAGCGCTGTCGCGACAGCGCCATGCGCGCCGGGCAGAACAGGCGACACTTGCGATGCGAGCCCAGAGCGAGATGCCCCTTCCGTCGCTGGGCAAAATCGACAGCTGGCCGGCCGGTGCACCGCGCGGCCCCGGCTCAGCCGTTCCCTCAGCGCCAGCGGGACCGGCGCCGGACTCGCCGCCGCAGCCGCTGCCCTCACTTCCACTGGCACCGGCGCCGCAGTCGAGCGCAATCAGCATGCCTCTCGCCTATGGCGCCGCCCCCACACCTTACGGCACACCTTCGCTCAAAAGCTCCTCGCAAAGTGCGCTCGAGCGGCGCCTGTCGGGCGTCGCATTTGCGAGTACCGCTTCACCGAGTGCTGCGCCCACCGAGGCCGCAGGCTCCGGCAACGGTCCACATTCCGAGAGCGAGCTGGCGTCCCTGTTGAGACCGGACGTGGCACCGCCGGCCCAGGCGCGCTACCTGTCGGCCCCGCGGTTCCTGCTCGCGAAAGGAACATTCATCGACTGCACCCTGGAGACCGCAATCGACTCCACACTCCCGGGCATGACCGCATGCGTCACGGCCACGGATACGTTCGGGGCGGACGGAAAAGTCGTGCTGCTGGAGAGAGGAACGAAGTTGATCGGGGAAACGCGAGGGCAGGTTCAGCAAGGGGCTGCCCGCGTGTTCGTACTGTGGACGGAAGCGCGAACACCGGCCGGAATCATCGTACCGCTCGACTCTCCAGGCGCCGATGAGCTCGGGCGCTCCGGTCTCTCGGGCGAAGTGAATCATCACTTCTGGGATCGATTCGGAGCAGCGATCCTCATCTCCACGCTCGATGGCGCCGTGCAGGCGGCCGTGCAATCCACCAGCCGCAACAGCGGAACGGTGATCTACAACCCCGCGACCTCGGAAGGAATCGTGACGGATGTGTTGAAAGGAACGCTCAATGTCGCCCCCACGGTGACCAAGGAGAACGGCGAGCGCATCCAGGTCTTCGTGGCTCGCGATCTCGACTTCAGGCCCGTTTATGATCTCCGCACCGCAGTCGCGGCCCATTGAAGCACCGGCGCCCGGTGCGCGGCAGGACATTGCGATCCCTGCGAGGCCGGCCGCCCTCCAGCGTCCACCCAGCGAGATCTCCGCGCTCGATCTCACGCTGCGATCCCTGGAGCCACTCCTGGCAGATCCGCAGGTCACGGAAATCTGTCTCAACCGGCCGGGCGAGGCATTCGTCGAGACTCGGGCCGGCTGGCATCAGGAATCGCTGCCGTTCGCGGATTTCGACTGGTGCCGGCGCCTCGCGAAGCTCGTCGCCAATTCCACGCGTCAGCGCGTGGATGAATCCTCTCCGCTGCTTTCGGCCTCGCTCCCCGGGGGTGAGCGTATCCAGATCGTACTGCCGCCGGCGACCACCGCAGGATGCGTAGCCATCACGATCCGACGGCCGTCCGAGGAGGTGTGGTCGATCACGGAGCTGGCAGGGCGGGGAATCTTCCGTCAGACGCGCCGTGCAACTGAGGCGCTGGATGCGACCGACACGCGCCTGCTTCGGCTGCTGGACATCGGGGACTACGAAGCCTTCCTGCGCCTTGCCGTCGTGAGCCGGAAAAATATCCTGGTCTCCGGCGCGACCGGTTCGGGTAAGACCACCTGGACGAAGGCACTGATTCGCGAAATTCCTGAAGACGAGCGCCTGATCACCATCGAAGATGCCCGGGAGCTGGTGCTCGATCACCATCCGAATCATGTCCGGCTGTACTACAGCAAGGACGACCAGGGCCTCGCGAGAGTCACTCCGAAACAGCTCCTCGAGGCGTGCCTGCGCATGAAGCCCGATCGAATTCTGCTCGCCGAGCTGCGCGCCGAGGAGGCCTTCGACTATCTGCGCAATGTCAACTCCGGTCACCCCGGCTCGATCACGAGCGTGCACGCCGCAAGTGCCGAGCTCGCTTTCGAGCAGCTCGTGCTGCTCGTGAAGCAGAGCCCCGGGGGCCGTGAGCTGGCGAGGGGCGACATTCAGACCTTGTTATATCTGCTCGTGGATGTCGTCATTCAATGCGCAATCGAGCATCACGAGCGCTTCATCCGCGAAATCTGGTTCGACCCGGAGCGTCGGCGTCGCTGTCTCAGCGAGCGCCGGTAACCCATGGCATTTCCCCTGCAGGGACCCGAGCACGACCCACGAACTCCCATGGACGAAGAGACCATGAAGCTCGGCCTGCTTCTGGAAGCGGCGCAGGCCCATCAGAAGCTTGCCGAGAGCAGTCTCCGCAAGCTGCGGGCTCAATCGCAGGACCTCACGAGCATCGTGCGCGATGAGCTGCGGGACACGCTGAGGCAGGAGCTGCAGTCACTCGCGGACGATGGTAAGCGCGCGGCGGAGGCGCTGCGATCCCTGCAACGCGTCGCGAACATTCGCGTCGCGGCCTGGAGCCTCGGTCTGACCTTGTTGTGCTCGGCGGTGCCGCTGGCTTTGGCGATCTGGCTTCTCCCGTCGGAGGGGCAGATCCGCACGCTCAGCACCAGACATGCGGAGCTCGCGCAGCACATTGCGCTACTCGAAGCTCGGGGTGGGCGCGTTGATTTGCGGCGGTGTGGTGTGGGGGGCCGGCTTTGCGTCCGAGTTGATCGGGAGGCGCCTGCTTATGGAGAAAAGTCGGACTTCCTTATCGTCAAGGGGTATTGAGCATGGAATGGCGCAAACGTGGCACGCTCCTCGTCAGAGGGCCATCGTTCGGGCAGAGCGGGCTCCGCATGCGCGCTTGGCCCTGGAGTCGCTCACTGCGGCTGGCCGGTGTGGCGGTCACCGTCGCCGAGGAGACCAAGCACTTCAAGCTCATCGGCACTACCGGATCGGGCAAATCAACAGCCATTGCACAGCTGTTGCAGGGTGCTCTGCAGCGCGGCGATCGCGCCGTGATTGCCGATCCGGACGGCGGCTATCTCGCCCGGTTCCATGATTCGGGCCGTGGGGACATCATCCTCAATCCGTTCGAGCTCCGCTCCATGAAGTGGGACCCCTTCTCGGAGGTACAGGACTCTTATGATCTCGAGCAGCTCGCCACCGGGTTGATTCCTGCAAGTGGCGACGGTTCAAATCAGGAGTGGCGCGGCTACGCGCGCACCTTTCTCACCGCCGTCGCACGCTGCTGCCATCACAGAGGTCGGCGTGATACGGCGGAGCTGTGGCGCCTGCTGGCCATCGCCACAAGTCGCGAGCTGCGCGCCGTCGTGGCCGGCACACCCGCTCAGCCTTTCCTGGAGCAGGACAACGCACGGATGTTTGGTTCGATCCGCTCGATCACGGGATCGGTGGCGGCTGCGCTCGCCCACGTGCAAGCGCAGCGGGGGCGTGCCTTCTCGGTGCGAAGCTGGATTCGCAGCGGCCGCGGCGTGCTGTTCATGCCTTATCGCGCGAATCAGATTGCCGCGTTGCGTTCGCTGATCGCGACCTGGATGCGGCTCGCCGTGTTCGAGGCGATGAACCGCTCCGAGGAGGATCATCGCCTGTGGTTCGTGATGGACGAGTTGGATGCGCTCGGCGCGATCGATGGGCTCAAGGACGCTTTGGCACGGCTGCGCAAATTCGGAGGCCGCTGCCTGCTCGGGTTTCAATCCGTCGCACAAGTCACGAGTACGTATGGCTCCGGTGATGCGCAAACGCTCTTAGAAAATTGCGGTAACACATTGATTCTACGCTGTTCAGGAAGCGATTCTGGCGGTACCGCGCGTTTCGCCTCACGACTGATCGGTGAGCGCGAAATGATCCGGCGGCAAACCTCACACACCCAAGATCGCCTCACCCTCCTGACCAGCTACGGGGCGCGCCGCTCGCGCAACACAAGCGAACAGCACGTCACGGAGCCGGCCGTCATGCCCTCCGAAATCGAACAGCTTCCGGACCTGACTGGCTATCTCAAGACAGCCTCCTCCAGGGCCTGGAGACACGTTCGCATCCGCCGATAGGCATGGAAGCCGAAGCTCGGGCAGGGAGTCGCCCATGGCCAATTTTCGTTTGCAGATCACTTCGGTCGGGCGCGGTGCGCGACGGCGCGCCATTGCGGCCGCCGCCTATCCGGCAGCGCATGCGGAGATCCTGCTGCCCTCGCGGCTGCAGCAGAGCCCCGCCGCCGATTGGGCACGCGATCGCTCGATGTTGTGGCGCGCCGCTGAACAGGCGGAGA
>Ga0070741_10010113_pt1 | contig 17964 bp, 11 predicted proteins | sample Coa_R1_4_FD_66440 | JGI IMG/M metagenome (GOLD analysis project Ga0070741, IMG submission 66440) | Surface soil microbial communities from Centralia Pennsylvania, which are recovering from an underground coalmine fire - Coalmine... | ecosystem: Environmental > Terrestrial > Soil > Unclassified ...
GCGCCGATGAGCGAAGTCGCGGGCCGCATGTCGATCCAGGCCGGCGCGCACGCGATGGAGAAGGCGCAGGGCGGCAACGGTGTGCTGGTCGGGGGCGTTCCGGGCGTGGCCCCGGCGGAGGTCGTGATCATCGGCGGCGGAGTGGTCGGTTATAACGCAGCACGCATCGCGGTCGGCATGGGCGCGAACGTGACGATCCTCGACCGCTCGCTGCCGCGGCTCGCGTGGCTCGACGACAGCTTCGGCGGCCGCCTGACGACCGTCTTCTCGACGCGTGACGCGGTCGAGCAGTACGTGAGCACGGCCGATCTCGTCATCGGCGCGGTGCTGGTGCCGGGCGCCGCGGCGCCGAAGCTCGTCACGCGCGAGATGCTGAAGCGCATGAAGCCCGGCGCCGTGATCGTCGACGTCGCGATCGACCAGGGCGGCTGTTTCGAGACCAGCCGGCCGACCACGCATCAGCAGCCGACCTACGTCGTCGAAGGCATCGTCCATTACTGCGTCGCCAACATGCCGGGCGGCGTGGCGCGCACGTCGACGTTCGCGCTGACCAACGCGACGCTGCCGTTCGCGCAAGCGCTCGCCAACAAGGGTTATCGCAAGGCGCTGCTCGACGATCCCAATCTGCGCGAAGGGCTGAACGTGCATCTCGGTCAGATCACCTACAAGGCAGTCGCGGAAGCGCTCGGCTACGACTACACGCCGACGCACGAAGCGCTGAAGCCTTGGTGGCAGCATCCCGACCACTGAGGTCGAGGTCGGCGATCCGTTGGGAGGAAGTTGCGGCAACCATGCATAGGCGTGCCGCGCGCCCCGTCGGTTCACTCGCTCGCTACACATTGGGAGATGTCGCGTCACGAGACGCCCGTGCATGTCGGACGTATTCAGCGGAATCGGGATTTGCCGATTCACGGGTCCTAGGTATGACCTCGCTGCGGCGCCGAAAAGTTCCGACGGATTTCTCATCCGCAGGATCGCGTCTTGCATGCATCCCGATGGCGCGGGAGGAATTTACCGGGTGACGTGAAATTCCGCCGCATGTCGCCGACGGATTGCGTGCGCGGTGTCGCATCACTACAATCTGCGGCCCTTCCGCGATAGCTCAGTCGGTAGAGCAGCTGACTGTTAATCAGCGGGTCGTTGGTTCGAGTCCAACTCGCGGAGCCAAACCGTAGCAAGCGCCTGCCGTCGCAAGACGCGCGGGCGCTTGTTTTTTACGACAGGGCCGAACCCCGCGCCCGCCTAGGATTTGTAGCATCATGGGTGCACGGGCGGGGGGCCCTAGTAATGACAACAATGACTCAGTCGGCCGGGACTGTCGGGTCCGGCTGGCTTCGGCAATTCTTCAAGCGCATCCTGCGCGCCACCGGCATTCTCGCGTCCTGCAGGCGCCTGTTCCTGCGTCACTCGCTGGTCGTGTCGCAGGCCGGCCAGGATTTCCTGATCTGGGCGGAGGCGTTCAACGAGAAGCGCAATGGCTTCTTCCTGGACATCGGCGCGTTCGACGGCGTGCACGTCAGCAATACGTTCCTGCTCGAGAAGCGCTACGGCTGGCGCGGCATCTGCGTCGAAGCGAACCCGGAGCGGTTCGCCGATCTCAAGCGCAATCGCAGCTGCACCTGCATCGACGTCTGCCTCGATGCGACGGAGGGCGAAGTCGAGTTCGCGCTGCGCGAGGAGCTCGGCGGCATCGCGGGCCTGAACCAGGACAGCCGCGCATCGGGTCCGGCTCCGATCATCCGACTGCCGACGCGTAGGCTGATCGACGTCCTGCGCGAGCACAACGCTCCGGCGGTGATCGACTACCTCTCGATCGACGTCGAAGGCGCCGAAGACCGCATTCTGCTCGGCTTCGATTTCAAGGCGTATCGCTTCAACACCGTCACCATCGAGCGGCCGTCGGAACAGTTGCGGGCGGTGTTCCGCGACAACGGCTATCGACTGGTCAAGGAGATCCCCGGCCTCGACTGCTTCTACGTGCACGAGCACTTCCTGCACGTCTACCTGAACAACATGTACGAGTTCTACTGCAAGCGGCATTTCATCTTCCGCTGGACCTGAAAGCCATCCGCGCGGGTCAGCTGGCGGGGGCTTCGGCCATTCCGAACCGGCGGCGCAGCCGACCGGTCAGGTTCTCCATCGTCAGATAGAACGCGGGCGTCACGTAGAGCGTCAGCAACTGCGACGTCAGCAGGCCGCCGACGACCGCGATGCCGAGCGGCTGGCGCGCTTCACCGCCGGATCCGTAGCCCAGCGCGATCGGCAGCGTGCCGAGGATCGCTGCGACCGACGTCATCATGATCGGCCGGAACCGCACCAGGCACGCCTCGATCATCGCGTCGCGTGCGGCAGCGCCTTCGCGACGTCGCGTGATGGCGAAGTCGATCATGATGATGCCGTTCTTCTTCACCAGGCCGACCAGCAGGATGAGCCCGACGAAGCTGAACACGTTGAGCTCCGCACCGAACACCCACAGCGAGATCAGCGCGCCGATCGTCGCGAGCGGCAGCGCGGTGAGGATCGTGATCGGATGCACGAAGTGCTCGTAGAGGATGGCGAGCACCATGTAGATCACGAGGATGGTGAACAGCAGCAGGATCGGCAGGTCGACCGTCGATTGCTTGAACGTCTGCGCGGTACCCGAGAAGAAGCCGGTGACCGTGCCCGGCAGGACTTCGCGCGCGAGCTGCTCGATGCGTCCCGTCACTTCGCCGAGCGAGACACCGGGCTCGAGATCGAACGAGATGGTGATGGCCGGCAGCTCGCCCGCATGATTCACCGACAGCGGGCCGACGCCCGGCGTCACCGTCGCGACCGCGCCGAGCGGGACCAGCTTGTTGTCGGCGGTCGGCACATACAGCGCGGCGAGCGCGTTGATGTCCTGCTGGAACTGCGGGTCGATCTGCATCAGCACGTCGTACTGGTTCGACGCGGTGTAGATCGTGCTCACTTTCTCCGCGCCGTAAGCGGCATAGAGCGTGTCCTGCACGTTGGACACCGGCACGTTCAGCGCCGACGCGCGATCGCGCAGGATGTTGACGTTGATCTGTGGGTTGGCGAGCTCGAGGTCGCTGTTCGGGTCGCGCAGGCCGGGGATCTGCTCCATGCGCTGCGTCATCGTCGTCGCTGCCGCCGACATCGCCTGCATGTCGTCGCCCTGCAGCACGTACTGGTAGTTGGAGGTCGAGCGCCCGCCGCCGATGCGGATCGCCGGCGGGTTCTGCAGCAGGAGCTGCATCCCGCCGACGGCGGCGACTTTCTTGCGCAGGCGCGCGATCACCTGATCCGCCGTGATCGATCGCTTGCTCGGCGCCTTCAGGCGCAGGGTGACGCGACCGGAGCTGCTGCTGTTCACGCCGCCGGTCCCTTGACCGACCGATGAGATCACCGCCTCGACGTCGGGGTCCTTGCGGATGATGTCGACGACCTGGCGCTGCATCTTCACCATGTCTTCGTAGGCGACGCCTTCCGGCGCGCGGGTCGTGCCGCTGATGACGCCGGTGTCCTGGGTCGGGATGAAGCCCATCTTCACCACGCCGAACATCGCGAGCGTCGCCACGAGCGTCGCCACCGCGATGATCAGCATGGTGCCCGTGCGATCCATCGACCACTCGAGGCTGCGCGCGTAGGCGTCGCGCATGCGATCGAATTGCCGCTCGAACCACTCGGTCACGCGACCGCCGGCGAGATGCGCGTGCTCGCCGAGGAATCGCGAGCAGAGCATGGGTGTCAACGTCAGCGAGACGACTCCCGAGAGCAGGATCGCGATCGCAACCGTGATCGCGAACTCGCGGAACAGCCGTCCGACGACGCCGCCCATGAACAGGATCGGGATGAACACCGCGACCAGCGACAGCGTCATCGAGATCACCGTGAAGCCGATCTCGCGGCTGCCGATCTCGGAGGCTTCCTCGCCGGGCACGCCTTTCTCGCGATGCCGCGTGATGTTCTCCAGCACCACGATGGCGTCGTCGACCACGAAGCCGACGGAGAGCGTCAGCGCCATCAGCGACAGGTTGTCGAGCGAGAAGCCGCAGAGCTGCATCAAGCCGAACGTGCCGATCAGCGACGAGGGCAGCGCGAGCGCTGCGATCAGCGTCGCGCGCGTGTCGCGCAGGAACAGGAAGATCACGCCGATCACGAGGAGGATCGACAGGATCAGCGTGAGCTTCACATCCTCGACCGACTGATTGATGAAGTCGCTGCGGTCGTAGACGAGATCGGTGCGCGTGTCGCCGGGGCCGAGCCTGGCGAGATCGGGCATCAGCTCGCGCACCGCGTTGGCGATCTTCACCGTGTTCGAGCCCGGTTGCCGCGTCACGGCGACGACGATCGCGGGCCGCCCGTTGAACTCCGTCTGCTGCTTGTCGTTGGCGATGCTGTCGACCGCAGTGCCGACGTCGCGCAGCCGCACCGGAGCGCCGCTGCTGTAGGCGAGGATCAGGTCGTTGTACTGCTGCGCGTTGCGCAGCTGGCCGTCGGAGGCGACGGTGTAGCTGCGATTCGCACCGTAGAGCGTTCCGCCGGGCTCGTAGCTGTTCCCCGCGGCGACCGCGTTGCGCAGCTGGCTCATCGACAGTCCGCGCGCGGTGAGGGCCCGCGGGTTGACGTAGATGCGGGTGGCGTAGCGCTTGGAGCCGAACACCTGCGCCTGCGCGACGCCTTCGAGCTGCGACAGTCGATCGGCGACTCGTGTCTCGGCGTAGTCGTCGAGCACGGTGAGCGGAACCGTCGTCGCGCTCATCGCGATGAACATGATCGGCGAGTCGGTCGGGTTCTGCTTGCGCAGGGTCGGCGGCTGCGGCATCGAGGTCGGCAGCGCACGCAGCGTCTGCGAGATCGCGTTCTGCACGTCCTGCGCGGCGGCGTCGATGTCGCGCTCGAGCGCGAACTGCAGCGTGATGTTGGTGCTGCCGGTCGAGCTCGTCGACGTCATCGAGTCGACGCCGGGGATCTGCGTGAACGCGCGCTCGAGCGGCGTCGCCACGGTCGCGGCCATCGTGGTCGGATCGGCGCCCGGCAGATTTGCCGAGACGCTGATGGTCGGGAAATCCACGGACGGCAGCTCTGCGACCGGCAGCGTGCGATACGCGAACCAGCCGAACAGCACCAGCGCCGACATCAGGATCGTCGTCGCGACCGGCCGGCGGATGAAGATCCCGGAGACGTTCATTGGGCAACGGGCTTGCTGTATTCGCGCTTCTCGGCGTCGTCGGTCCTCGCGCCCTTCCGGGCAGGCGGGCCGCCGTGAACATTCGCGCCGGGAGCGAGTCCGCGCGGCGGGCGCGAGACGATGATCTCGCCGGGCTTCAAGCCGTCGGCGATCACGACATCGCCGCCGACTTGTCGCGCGACCGTCACGTTGCGCAAGGCGACGACGCCTTTGTCGTCCACCGTGAAGACGTAGGCGCCGTCGGCGCCGGCTTGGACGGCCACTTCCGGCACGAGCACGACGTCGGGATCGACCTTGAGCGTCAGCGTGACGGTCACGAACGCGCCGGGCCACAAGCGCAGCGCGGCGTTGTCGACCTCGGCCTTGAGACGCACCGTCCCGGTCGTGGCGCTGACCGCGTTGTCGACGAACACCAGCTTGCCTTTTCCGAGCACGTCGCTCGACTGCTCCGTGTTCACGCGCGCAGCGACGTCCCCGTGCGCGAGCGCGTCCTGCACCGCTGCCAGTTGCGTTTGCGGGATCGCGAAGTCGATCTGTACGGGATTGAGCTGGTTGATCACGACGATGGGCGTCGCGTCGGAAGGGCTGACGACGTTGCCGACCTTCACGGCGAGGCTGCCGGTGCGTCCCGCGATCGGCGCCGTGACCTGCGTGCGATCGAGATTGACCATGGCCTGTTGCACGGCTGCCTGATCGGCCTCGACCACAGCGCTTGCCTGGGCGGCGGCGGCGCGCGCGGTCTCGATCTCCTGCGCCGATGCGTATTCCTTCTGCGCGAGCGGCGCCAAGCGGTCGTATTGCGACTTCGCCGACTCCGCGGCCGCGCGATCGCGCGCGAGCTGCGCCTTGGCTTGCGCGACGGCGGCTTGATACGGCGCGGCGTCGATGTCGAACAGCTTGTCGCCGACTTTCACGTCGGCGCCTTCCGTGAAATAGATGCGCGTGAGCGCGCCGCTGACTTGCGCGCGGACGTTGACGCTCTGCGGGCTCAGGACCTGTCCCATCGCGGAGAGCTCGAGCGGCGCGGCCCCGAGGCGCGCTGCCGCAGTCTCGATCGGCGCTCGCGGCGTGTGCGGCACCAGCGCGCTGCGGTCGGCCTGGATGCGCCACCAGATCAGCCAGCCGAGGCCGATCGCGGCGAGGACGATGAGGACGCGTCTGCGCGTCATTGTTTTTCTCCGGAAGCGGGGGCCGACAGGCCGCCCGCGTCATGCCCCAATTGCGAAAGACTCTGATACCAGTTGATGCCGGCCTGCACGTCGGCGATGCGCGCCTGCGCGAGCGCCTGCTCGGTCGACAGCACTTCGAGGATGCTCGACAGGCCGGTCTTGTAGCGCGCCTTGATCGCATCCGCAGCTTGCTCGGCGGCGCGCAGCTGCGCGCGCGCGGCGTCGAGAGCTTTGCGCGAGGTTTGCACGTTCTGATACGCGACCCACACTTGCTGCTCGACCGAGAGGCGCAGGGTTTCCGTGTCTGCTTGCGACTGATCGACCGCGGCCTTGGCTTGATCGATCGCGCCCTTCACGGAGAACCCCGAGAAGATCGGCAAGTCGACGCGCAAGCCGCCGCTGTACGACGTCGCCGTGCCGCGGCCTTCGATGGTGGTGCGCGATGCGGTTCCCGATGCGCTGAGCGAGGGCCAGTTGTTTGCGCGCGCTTCGCGGACTGCGGCTTCAGCCGCTTGCTCGCGCGCTTTCGATGCGAGCAGCTCCGGCCGCGCATCGCGCGCACCTTGCAGCATTTCCTGCACGGTCTGCGGCGGCAGCTCCGGATTTTCCGGCGGATGCCATTCCGCGAGCTGCACCACGGAGTCGGGTGCATAGCCGAGCGCGACCGCAAGCGCGCCTTCGGCGACGACGCGCGAGCCTTCGGCTTGCTGCAGCGTCGTCGTCGCAGCCGCGAGCGCCGCTTGTGCCTGATAGACGTCACCGATGGTCGCGACGCCGCTCTTGCGGCGCGCGTCGGCGGCGTCGGCATTGGCTTGCGCTTCGTCGCGCGACAGTCGGCTCGCGAGCTCCACGCCGCGCGCACCGATCACTGCGTAGTACGCCGACTCGACGGTCAGCATGAGATCAGCGATCGATTGCGTCTGCGTGAGTCGCTGCGCGACCGTCTCGGCGTGCGCGCGATCGATGCCGCCGCCGCGGCCACCGAAGTCGAGCAGCAGCCAGTTGAAGGTGACGCTCGGACCGTAGCGCGTCTGCCACGGGACCTGCGTGCCCTCGAACGCAAGCTGCTTCAGGCGCTGCGCGCTGTAGCTCGCAGAGATGGTCGGCCAGTAGCCGGCGCGCGCGATGGTCTCCGCAGCTTCGGATTGACGCACCAGCGCCCACGCCGAGCGCGTCGACGGGTTGTTGCGCATCGCGAGATCGGTCGCTTCGACGAGCGTCAGCGGCTTGTCGGGCAGGGGCTCGGCCGCCTGCGCAGCCGCGCAAGCGAGCAAAGCGATCGCCATGACTACGATCCGGGGGGCCATCACCCCCACATGATAGGGGGAGCGGCGTAACGAAACGTTACGCGATCGCTGCGATGCGCTCGAGGCAGCCCTTCAGGACCTTGTCGCTCGTCGCGAACGACAGGCGCAAGTGACCGGGCGCGCCGAACGCAGAGCCCGGCACGACCGCGACCAGCGACTGCTGCAGCAGCTGATCGGAGAGCGCGAGGTCGTCCTTCGCGCCGAGCTTCTTCATCAGGCCCTCGACGTTCGGGAACGCGTAGAAGGTGCCGTCGCCCGGAAGACACTTGATGCCGGGAATCTTGTTCAAGCCTTCGACGAGCATGTCGTGACGCACCTTGAACGCCTTGCACATCTCGGCGACGCAGGACTGATCGCCGTTGAGCGCGGCTTCGGCCGCGACCTGCGCGATCGAGTTCGGATTCGACGTCGATTGCGACTGGATGTCGGTCATCGCCGTGATCAGCTTCGCCGGACCGCACGCCCAGCCGATGCGCCAGCCGGTCATCGAGTAGGTTTTCGACACGGCATGGATCACGACCGTGCGCTCGTAGAGATCCGGACATGCGTTGATGATGTTGCTGTACGGCTCGCCGGTCCACAGGATCTTCTCGTACATGTCATCCGTGGCGATCAGGATCTGCGGATGCTTGCGCAGCACTTCGCCGAGCGCGGTGAGATCGGCCTTGCTGTACGCCATGCCCGACGGGTTCGACGGCGAATTGAGGAAGATCATCCGCGTCCGCGGCGTGATCGCGGCCTCGAGCTGCGCGGGCGTGATCTTGAAGCGCGTCGCGGCGGTCGTGGCGATGATCACCGGCGAGCCGTCGGCCAGCAGCACCATGTCCGGATAGCTCACCCAGTACGGCGCCGGGATGATCACTTCGTCAGTCGCGTTGAGCAGCGCCTGGCACAGGTTGTAGCAGGACTGCTTGCCGCCGTTGGAGACGAGGACCTGGTTCGGCTTGTAGTCGAGCGCGTTGTCGCGCTTCATCTTGGCGATGATCGCGGCCTTGAGCGACGGCGTGCCGCCGACGGCCGTGTACTTGGTGAAGCCCTTGGAAATCGCGCCGACGGCCGCATCTTTGATGTGCTGCGGCGTGTCGAAGTCCGGCTCGCCGGCGCCCAGCGACAGCACATCCTTGCCTTGCGCCTTGAGCTCGGCCGCCTTCGCGGTCACGGCGAGCGTAGGAGAGGGCTTGATGCGGGTCGTGCGCTGCGCGAGGGTCGGTTCCATGTCAGCAGGGGCGATTGCGCCCGTGGCAATGAGTTAAACGGCGCGCGATGATACTCGGTCCACTGCATGCGTTCTAGCAAATGAAAGAAGCCCCGCGGGAAACGCTCGATCTCATCCGTCGCAAGCACCGCTCCGACGACAAGTTCCACCTGAAGGCCGACTGGGAGCCTGCGGGCGATCAGCCGGAGGCGATCAAGGGCCTCACCGAAGGCCTGAACGACGGACTGGCGCATCAGACGCTGCTCGGCGTCACCGGCTCGGGTAAGACTTACACGATCGCGAACGTGATCCAGCGCGTGCAGCGGCCGGCGCTCGTGCTGGCGCCGAACAAGACGCTGGCGGCGCAGCTCTACGGCGAGTTCAAGGAGTTCTTCCCGGAAAACTCCGTCGAGTACTTCGTCTCGTACTACGACTACTACCAGCCCGAGGCCTACATCCCGTCGACCGACACCTTCATCGAGAAGGACTCGTCGATCAACGAGCACATCGAGCAGATGCGCCTGTCGGCGACCAAGGCGCTGATGACCCGTCGCGACTCGATCATCGTCGCATCGGTCTCCGCGATCTACGGCCTCGGCGATCCGGAGAGCTACTTCCAGATGGTGCTGCACCTCGTGAAAGGCGAGCGCATCACCCAGCGCGATCTGATCAAGCACCTGACCTCGATGCAGTACACGCGCAACGAGGTGTCGCTGGAGCGCGGCACGTATCGCGTGCGCGGCGACGTCATCGACATCTATCCCGCCGAGTCGGACGAAGCTGCCGTGCGCGTGGAGCTGTTCGACGACGAGATCGACGCGCTGTCCTTCTTCGATCCGCTCACCGGCGAGGTGCGCAGCAAGGTGCCGCGCCTCACCGTGTTCCCGAAGACGCATTACGCGACGCCGCGCGAGAAGATCCTGTCGGTGCTCGACGACATCCAGGCGGAGCTGCGCGATCGGCTCGAGGTCCTGAAGAAGGGCGGCAAGCTCCTCGAAGCGCAGCGCCTCGAGCAGCGCACGAATTTCGATCTCGAGATGATCCGCGAGATCGGCTACTGCAACGGCATCGAGAACTACTCGCGCTATCTCTCGGGCCGCAGGCCGGGCGAGCCGCCGCCTTGCCTGTTCGATTACCTGCCGACCGACGCGCTCGTCGTCGTCGACGAGTCGCACGTCACTGTGCCGCAGCTCGGCGGCATGTATCGCGGCGATCGCAATCGCAAGGAGACGCTGGTCGAGTACGGCTTCCGCCTGCCGAGCGCGCTCGACAACCGGCCATTGCGCTTCGACGAGTTCGAGAAGATGGTGCCGCAGCTCATCTTCGTGTCGGCGACGCCGGGCCCGTACGAGCTCGAGAAATCGCAGGGCCAGATCGTCGAGCAGGTGGTGCGTCCGACCGGTCTCGTCGATCCCAAGGTCGACGTGCGGCCCGCGAGCTCACAGGTCGACGATCTGCTCGGCGAGATCCGTCTGCGCGTCGAGAAGCAGGAACGCGTGCTCGTCACCACGCTCACCAAGCGCATGGCTGAAGACCTGACCGATTACCTGCACGAGCATCAGGTGAAGGTGCGCTATCTGCACTCCGACGTGGACACCGTCGAGCGCGCGGAGATCATCCGCGATCTGCGCCTGGGCGTGTTCGACGTGCTGGTCGGCATCAATCTGTTGCGCGAAGGCCTCGATCTGCCCGAGGTGTCGCTGGTGGCGATCCTCGACGCGGACAAGGAAGGCTTCCTGCGCTCGGATCGCTCGCTGATCCAGACCATCGGTCGCGCGGCGCGCAATCTCAACGGCACCGCGATCCTGTACGCCGATCAGAACACGGGCTCGATGCAGCGCGCGCTGGAAGAGACCAATCGGCGCCGCGAGAAGCAGGTCGCGTACAACAAGGCCAAGGGCATCACGCCGAAGGGCGTGCAGAAGCGCGTTGCCGACGTGATGCACGCTGGCTACGAGCAGATAACGGAGGTGCCGTCGGTGAAGGCCGCCGAAGCGGTCGCGCAATATGCCGCGATGCCGCCGGAGCGGCTGGCGAAAACCATCGCCAAGCTCGAGAAGGAGATGCAGAAGCACGCGCAGAACCTGGAGTTCGAGCAGGCGGCCGCCAAGCGCGACGAGATCCGCAAGCTGCGCGAGATGGCGTTCAAATCGGCGGCCTGATAATCTTGCGCCCCTTCGCAGGCGCGTAGCTCAGCTGGTTAGAGCACCACCTTGACATGGTGGGGGTCGATGGTTCGAGTCCATTCGCGCCTACCATCTCGCTCGAAAAAGCCCTCGCAAGTCCGCGCGGGCTTTTTTGTTTCCCGCGTACCGTCCCGTACAGACCCCAATCCATGGCTGGCCAAAGCTAATCGCGTCCGACCGGGTCTCGTCGACCGGCCGGCCCTGGCAGGGCGGGAGGTTCCCATGAGAGGGAACCAGTGACCACGATGATGCAGAGCCTCAAGCGCTCGGTCCCACCGGGACCGCAGGCGCGTCGACCGTTGTACGTGCCGAGCGCCGACGAGATCGGCGCGAGCCAGCTTTCCGCATTCATCCGCTATTGCGAAGAGCGCACCGGCGCGAGCTTCGCGGAGTACGCCGGCTTCGAGCGTTTCTGCATCGAGCGATCGGAGGCGTTCTGGTCGCTGTTCCTGGACTGGTCCGGAATCGGCTTCGACGGTAGCCCGCGACCGGCCCTTGTCGGCGACGCTTGCGAATCCGCGACGTTCTTTCCGGACGTGCGGCTGAGCTACGCGGACTCGCTGCTGCGGATCGACGGCGATCGCTTCGCCGCGACGCGCCCCGCGCTCACCGCCGTGCACGCCGATCGTCCGACCGAGCGCTTCACGCGCGGCGAGCTGCGCGCGCAAGCCATGGCGATGTCTTCGCTGCTGCGCGAGCTCGGCTTGGGCGCCGGCGATCGCATCTCGATCCTCGCGCACAACACGCCCGGCGCCATCATCGCCGCGCTCGGCGCCGCCGGCATCGGCTGCACGCTGTCGACCGGCGCGCCCGACCTCGGCGCCTTCGCGCTGACGTCGCGGTTCGCGCAAACCGAGCCGAAGCTCCTGATCGCCGAATTGCCGGACGCGTCGACGCCGCTCGGCGCGCAGCAACGGCAGCGGTTCCTCGAAGTCGTCGCCGGATTGCCGAGCCTGCGCGCGGTCCTGCTGCTCGACGACGACGAAGTGCCCGCGCTGCTGATCCCGGTGCACCGCGCGTCTCAGTTGCTGCCGCGACATGCTGGCGCGACCGTCGAGTGGCCGCGACTTCCGTTCAACCATCCGTTGTTCATCCTTTTCACTTCAGGCACCACGGGAATCCCGAAGTGTCTCGTGCATGGCGCGGGCGGAACGCTCATCGAGCATCTCAAGGAACACCGGCTGCATTGCGATCTCACCCCCGACGACAAGCTGTTCTTCCAGACCTCGACGGGCTGGATGATGTGGAACTGGCAGCTGTCCGCGCTCGCGAGCGGCTGCGAGATCGTCGTCAACGACGCGCCGCTCACGGGCGCCGACTCACTCTGGCAGATCGTCGCGCGCGAGCGCATCACCGCGTTTGGGACGAGCCCGGCGTACCTGCAGATGTGCGAGCGCAGCGGCTGGAAGCCGGCTGCGCTCGACTTCGCCTCGCTGCGGACGATGTACTCGACCGGCTCGATCCTGTATCCGCGCCAGCAGGAATGGGTATGGGAGAGCGTCAAGCCGATCGCGATCCGCTCGATCTCCGGCGGCACCGACATCGTCGGCTGCTTCGTGCTCGGCAATCCGAACCTGCCGGTCTACAGCGCCGAGCCGCAGTGCAAGAGCCTCGGCCTCGACGTGCGTGCGATCGACGTCGACGCGAGCGGCATCGGCGAGCTGATCTGCGCGAATCCGTTTCCTTCGCGGCCAGTGGGTCTATTGGACGATCCGGACGGCAGTCGTTTCCACAAAGCGTACTTCGCGGCGAACGCAGGCGTGTGGACGCACGGCGATCTCATCGAATTCACCGAAGAGGGCAGTGCGCGCATGCACGGCCGCTCCGACGGCGTGCTCAACATCCGCGGGATCCGCATCGGTCCGGCGGAGATCTACCGCATCCTCGATGACGCGCCGGAGATCGTCGAAGCGATGGCCGTCGAGCAAGCGAGCGAGGAGGAGCCCGGCGGCGCGCGACTCGTGCTGCTCGTGGTGCTGAAGCAAGGCGTCGAGCTCGCCGCCGATCTGGTCGCGCGCATCAAGCGCGAGCTGGGCGCGCGCGGGTCGCCGGCGCACGTGCCATCGGTCGTGCTCGCCGTCGATCAGCTGCCGACGACGTTCAGCGGCAAGCGCTCGGAGCGCAGCGCGCGCGACGCGCTCTCGGGCAAGCCGATCGTCAACGCGGGCGCGTTGCGCAATCCCGAGTGCCTGGAACCGCTCAAGGCTTACGCCGCGGGCCAGTCGAGCACCGTTGAAGCGCTCGCGCCCGCACCTTTGCTGCCGCTGCGCGAGGCCATCGCGCAGATCTGGCAGCAGGCGCTCGGCGTGCCGCGCATCGGTCCGGACGAGAACTATTTCGACCTCGGCGGCGATTCATATCAGGCGATCCAGATCCTCGGGGCTTTGCGCGAGCACGTCGGGCGCGAGATTCCGATGAAGCTGCTGCTCGAGGCGCCAACCATCGCGTCGCTCGCGGCTGCGCTCGAGCGGCCCGCCGAAGACCACTCCGATCCGTTGGTCCTGCTCGCGGAGGGTCGCCATTCGCCGCCGCTGTTCATCGTGCACGGCATCGGCGGCAGCGTGATGGAGCTGCGCGCGCTGGCGCAGGCGTTGCAGATCGAGCGTCCCGTCTTCGGCGTGCAGGCGCGCGGGCTGGCGCCGCACGAAGAGCCGCACGCGAGCGTCGAGGAGATGGCACGCGAATATCTGGAAGCGATCCAGTCGGTGCAGCCCGCGGGACCGTACCTGTTGCTCGGCTATTCGTTCGGCGGCTGGGTCGCTTACGAGATCGCGCGCTTGCTGCGCGCGCAGGGCGAGCACGTCGCGCTCCTCGGGATTCTCGATACGACGCCGCGCGAACAGCGCTGGCCGGCCGCTGCCTGGCGCGAATATTTCTGGCGGCGTCTGACCATCGGGCTGCGGCAGGCGCGTGCGCTGGGCATCGCGCAGTGGCCGGCTTTCTGGCTGTCGCTCTGGCGATCGTTCGTGGATCGCGCCCGCCGCGCGCTGAAACCGCAGGTCATCGTGGACGGGATGGACGGCACAGCATTGCCTGACCAGTTCCGCCGCGTGCGCGAAGCCGGGGTCGCCGCTGCCATTGCTTATCAGCCGGTCCCGGCCGATCTGGAAATCTGCCTGTTCCGCTCGGATCTGGGGCAATCCCACCTGTGCGATCCGCGGATCGTGTGGGACCGCCTCGTCGCCGGGGTCGAGCTCCACGACGTCCCCGGCAATCACCTGACGATGGTCCGCTCGCCGAACCTGGAAGCGCTGGCGCGGCAGGTGTCGCAATGTGTCCGCCGGCACGCCCCGCTGGTGGATCGCCACGGCAAGCTCTTCGAGACCCTGGATCTCGAGGTTGCGTCTCCCGAAGCGCCGCTGCCCCTCGACGGCCAAACCCTCGCGCCACAGGTGGTTTAGCCGGTTGTCTCGCTGCCCGCCAAGCCTTAGAATTGCGCCCCCCGATGCCGCGCCCAAGGCTCTGCATCGGGTCTTGTTTTTGGAACGGAGGGTTTGAGCATCGCTTCTGAAAAAGATGACCGGCGCAACGAGCAGATCTCTGCGCCGCGCTTGAGAGTGATCGCGGACGACGGTTCCCAGATCGGCATCCTGTCGAGGATGGAAGCCCTGCAGAAGGCCGAGGCAGCGGGACTGGATCTGGTGGAAATCTCGCCCAACGCGGATCCGCCGGTCTGCAAGATCATGGATTACGGCAAGTATCTTTATCAGAAGGACAAGGCTCAGCAGGCGGCGCGCAAGAAGCAGAAGCAGATCCAGGTCAAGGAAGTGAAGTTCCGCCCGACCACCGAGGAGGGCGATTACCAGACCAAGCTGCGCGCGCTGAACCGCTTCCTCGAGGAAGGCGACAAGATCAAGGTGACGGTCCGCTATCGCGGGCGTGAGATGCAGCACCAGGAGCTGGGGATGCGGCTCCTGGAGCGGGTGAAGACAGAGCTCGATGCGGTAGCGATCATCGAGCAGATGCCGCGGATGGAGATGCGGCAGATGATCATGGTGATGTCGCCCAAGAAGAAGTAGTGGTTCTAGTTCGCCGATTCGAGCCGACGCAGGAAGCGTGCGGCTCAATCGGCGATAAGAGGAAGTCCTGCAGCGTTCTGCAGGCACGGCTAGCGCGGTGGCTCCGTTGCGAACCCGTTAAACAACCTGAGTAGGAGTCGTTCAAATGCCGAAGTTGAAAACCATCAAGGGTGCCGCGAAGCGCTTTGCCAAGACGGGCAAAGGCGGCTTCAAGCGCGGCCAGGCGTACAAGCGCCACATCCTCACCAAGAAATCCGCCAAGCGCGTTCGCGACCTGCGCGGCCCCACGCTGGTGCATCCGTCGGACGTGAAGGAAGTCCGCCAGATGCTGCCGTACGCCTAAGGAGAATCCGACATGGCAAGAGTCAAGCGTGGTGTAACCGCTCGCGCGAAGCACAAGAAGATCCTCAAGAAGGCCAAGGGCTACTACGCCTCGGGCTCACGCGTCCTGCGCGCTGCGAAGCAGCAGGTCACGCGCGCCGGCCAGTACGCGTTCCGCGATCGTCGCGTGAAGAAGCGCGAGTTCCGCGCGCTCTGGATCATCCGCATCGGCGCGGCGGCCGAGCAGAACGGCATCTCCTACAGCCGATTTATCAACGGGCTCGCCAAGGCGGGCGTGGCGCTCGATCGCAAGGTCCTCGCGGACATCGCGCTCAACGACAAAGCCGCGTTCTCCGCACTGGCGGCCCAGGCGAAAGCCCAGCTGTCCGCCTAGTACCTGCTCAGTCTGACGTTTGCGAAAAGGGAACGGCGTGAGCCGTTCCCTTTTTCATTTCTGAACTGGAATTCCGATGACTGACGACATCAATCAATTGCTGGATCGTGCGCGCGCCGAAATCAACGGCGCGACCGATCTGCGCGCGCTCGAGCAGCTGCGCGTCGACTGGCTCGGCAAGAAAGGCCGCATCACCGAGCTCTTGAAGCAGCTCGGCGCGATGCCTGCCGATCAGCGCAAGAGCTACGGCGAGCGCGTCAATCGCGCGAAGGAACAGATCGCCGACCAGCTCGACGCGAAGAAGCAGCGCCTCGAGCAGGCCGACCTCGACGCGCGGCTCTCCGCTGAGAGCATCGACGTCACCTTGCCCGGCCGCGGCGAGGATGTCGCCGGCCTGCATCCGATCACGCGCACGACGCAGCGCATCGAGCGGCTGTTCGGCGAGCTCGGCTTCGAGTCGGTCTCCGGTCCCGAGATCGAGGACGATTTCCACAACTTCGCCGCGCTCAACATCCCCGAGCTGCATCCGGCGCGCAGCACGATGGACACGTTCTACGTGGACCAGGGGAAGATGGTGCTGCGCACGCACACGTCGCCGGTCCAGATCCGCACGATGGAGAGCGTGGTGAAGAGCGGCCGCAAGCCGCCGATCCGGATCGTCTGTCCGGGCCGCGTCTATCGCAAGGACCTCGATCGCACGCACAGCCCGATGTTCCATCAGATCGAAGGGCTGTACGTCGCCGAAGGCGTCTCGCTCGCGGACCTCAAGTACGACCTGCACACGTTCCTGACGCGCTTCTTCGAGCGCGAGGTGGAGATGCTGTTCCGGCCGTCGTACTTCCCGTTCGTCGAGCCCGGCGCGGACGTGCACATCCGCTGGGAAGGCGGCCGCTGGCTCGAAGTGCTTGGCTGCGGCGTCGTGCATCCCAACGTGCTGAAAGCCGTCGGCATCGATCCCGAGCGCTACAGCGGCTACGCGTTCGGCATGGGCATCGATCGCATGGCGATGCTGCGCTACGGCGTGAACGACCTGCGCCTGTTCTTCGAGAACGATCTGCGGTTCCTCGAGCAATTCCGCGATACGGGAGCCGCTCGATGAAGATCTCCGAGAGCTGGCTGCGCGAGTGGGTCGGCGTTTCCGCGCGCGTCGAAGAAATCAAGGATCGCCTCGTCATGGCTGGGCTCGAGCTCGAGATCGAAGCGGCGATCGCCGAGCCGCTGAACAACGTCGTCGTCGGCCGCATCGAATCGCTGACGCAGCACCCACAAGCCGACAAGCTGCGCGTCGCGCAGGTCGACGTCGGCGGCCAGAAATTGCAGATCGTCTGTGGCGCGCCGAACGCGCGCGAAGGCATGCTCGCGCCGACGGCGCTGGTCGGCGCGACGCTGCCCGGCAACGTCGAGATCAAGCAGGCAAAGCTGCGCGGCATCGATTCGAGCGGCATGCTCTGCTCGGCGAAGGAGCTTGCGCTCGCGGAGAAATCCGAAGGCCTGCTCGAGCTCGATCCCTCCGCCAAACCCGGCACGCCGATCAGCGATTACCTGAAGCTCGACGATCGCGTGCTCGCGCTCGAGATCACGCCGAATCGTGGCGACTGTCTTTCCGTGAAAGGTCTGGCGCGCGAAGTGGGCGCCCTCTACGGCGCGGCATCGAGTGGACCGAAGATCGGTGAAGCTCCGATCGCGACAAGGGACGAGGTCAAGGTCGCGATCGAGAATCGCGACGATTGCCCGAGCTACGCCGGTCGCGTCATCGAGGGGCTGGATCGCAGCGCGCGCACGCCGGACTGGATGCGCGAGAAGCTGCGACGCTCCGGCATCCGCAGCATCCATCCGGTCGTCGACGTCACCAACTTCGTGATGGTCGAGCTCGGCCAGCCGATGCACGCGTTCGATCGCACCAAGCTCACGGGCGCGGTGCGCGTGCGTCGCGCGACAGCGGGTGAGTCGCTGCGACTGCTCAACAACCAGCTCGTGCAACTGACATCGGCCGATCTGCTGATCACCGACGATCGCGGAGCGCTCGCGCTCGCTGGCGTGATGGGCGGCGCGGAATCCGAGGTCGCCTCGACAACGACGACGGTCTTCCTCGAGAGCGCGTGCTTTGGGCCGACGGCGGTCGCCGGCGCGGGTCGCCGCTACAAGCTGACGTCGGATGCGGTGTATCGCTTCGAGCGCGGCGTCGATCCGGCGATCCAGC
>Ga0070741_10010114_pt1 | contig 17963 bp, 13 predicted proteins | sample Coa_R1_4_FD_66440 | JGI IMG/M metagenome (GOLD analysis project Ga0070741, IMG submission 66440) | Surface soil microbial communities from Centralia Pennsylvania, which are recovering from an underground coalmine fire - Coalmine... | ecosystem: Environmental > Terrestrial > Soil > Unclassified ...
TCGCGGAATTTACGGCCAGCTTCAAGGTCTTAACGGTCAGTTCCGACTGCCTACGCACAGCGACAGTGTTTGCGAGCAGTGTAAGAAGTGTTTGTCCGCGCGTGAGCAGTCTCGGATAGCGCATGGTTGGAGCGTTGTACGGGACGGTTAGGACCCACCCCAGCGGGAGCGGACCAGGGGAATCGTGATGAGACATAGCACCCGCTGCAGAAGTAAAGCTCTCTTTATCTAACATGTCTGGCCGCAAACGGAGCGGCCTCGCAAAACTATAAATTCGGCCATCTAAACCGACAACCGCATATTCATCCGAATAATAGGCCGCGCCCGCCGCCACGAGTGCTGCAACCAGTGTGCTTTTTCCGCTATTTGACGGGCCAGGAATAACGAGGGCCCTGCCTCGCCAAGCCACAACACCCGCGTGAACAAATACAGCCTTTTCAGTAAGAGTGGCTAGCTGCTGATGAGCCTGCGACTCAAGAGCAAGCACGGCAAGATGGATATCAGCCGAGGAAAAGAAAGGCGTGCCATTCTCGGTTACGGTGAAGTGGGGTTCTCCGTGGGCGGAAGTTGTTCGGCTGAACTCGAAAACGATATTTGGCTCGACGGTCGAGTGCTCCATTTTTACACCCGGAACCAAGGTTGGCAGATAGTGGAGCACATCGGGGCAGGCACGAATCCCGATAGACATTCCGTATGCTCGACACGACACAATTTGGTCTTGTTCGAGCGTAGGATGGCGCACGACATTTCCCACAAATTGATTTGCCCCAACCGCCATTCGAATTCGCGGACAAACTGCCGCGCCCTCCACATCATTCAGCACGAGCGTCACCAACCGTTCCATTGACAATGCTGCTTACCCCATCGAACGATGGAAATAATAGAAAACCAAACTACATTTGGTATGGGACGTACCGCAGGTACCGTGACCGTGGGCCCATCCTCGGCGAAAAAATCGGAATAATCCCCGAACATTGTCCCGGCTGCGAACGATTTAGCAACTTTAACCTCCGGTCTTCAATATTCACCTCAATACTCCACATATCTAAACGGGAAGTCGGCCTAACTTTCGTTATGTGGGTTACCCTACAATCCTATTTGCGATCATGGCGCGGTGCGGCATCTGTGCCGATCCGAAGTAGCATCGGACCGCGCCGACTAAATGGAGTTGTGGCGTGCGATCAGGAGATAGAAGCCTATAAACCCTTTCGGACGCCTCCGGCTTCTACGCTTTAGTACAAGATCGAGGGTAGGTATCCGCCGTTCGGCTCGTTGTAGAGCCCAACGGTCATCAACGTCATTGGATAAAGCACACGCAGGCTGTTCTCCAAACACCAACGGAACAATTCGGAGTTGCGTGTGGGGACGAGAATGCCGGGGCCGCCGAAGGTCTCGGCGGATGCAATCAACGCCTGCACGTCCAGGTTCGTTAAGCCGACTGTATGGCCGAAGAATGCGAGAGCTGAGCTGTAGCCGGTGAGTTGGCCACGGCGCTCGACGACGGAAGCTGTGTTCTGCAAGATGGCGTCTCTCAATTCGCCCGTCCTGTTATGCCCGTGGACCGTTTCGCACACGCGGGCCGCCGCTTCGAGATCGTCCATGACGGCAGGCCGGACCGTCCATCCTTCGAAGGCGCGCTTGATCGGCTGTCCCTGCATCACCGAGACCGGCTCACGGGCATCAAAACCCAGCTTCGTGTAGAGCGATAGCGAACGGTTGTGGAAAGCAGCCTGGAGCAGGCGGATACCAGCAAACCCGCGTTCGCGCGCGCGATCCATTACAGCTTGCATCAGCATTCGCCCGATGCTTCGATTTTGCGCCGATGGTGCTACTGTGATGGGGCCAACTCCGGCAATGACGGATCGTTCGTCCAAGCAATTGCTGCCCACAATCTGCCCGTCGCTTTCCGCAACTACGGTGTAGAAATGCGGATGCGAGAATACCGAGCGCATTAAGCCGATGCCGAACTCGGTCGACGGGAGATCGGGAGGGAAATTATGTTGATTGTTGATGGCAGCGAATGCATCAAAACAAATCCGGCCACACGCATCGGCGTCTTCGGGGTGTGCTCGACGAATTTTAACGGACCCAGCAGCGGTTGAGATGGACATTTAGACTGAAGCCTTTGGAGCAGCACTATATCTTTGGAGCAGCACTATATTACGACGGTGGCAGCAAAGCTCATCTCTTATTTTTGCGCGATGCTGGGAACAGCTTGCAGCCAATCGGCGGTTTGTTCGAGCACAATGAAGCGAGGGTCCTGGCGCAATGACGTTAAGCGCGGCATCTGTATCGAGATATCGGTTAGCGAAATTATTCGACCCGCAATGCCTCAGTCGGATCGACGCCTGAGGCGCGCCGCGCCGGAATCCACGCGGCCGCGATTGCCGCCGATGCAAGAATTAGGATCGAGACCGCAATCACGGTTGGGTCCGAAGGCTCGACATCATAGAGCTGCGATTTAACTAACCGGCCCAGAGCCCAAACCAGCGGCAAGCCTATCGCAATGCCGACCAGGATCATTGCCAGCGCATCTCGCAGAACCAGCCAGATAGCGGACCAGCGCTGTGCGCCGAGCGCCAGACGAATTCCAATCTCGCGAGTACGTTGTGTCACGACAAAGGACATCACGCCGTACAAACCGACCAGCGACAACACCAACGCAAGCGCGCTGAAGCTGGCTGACAGAGTAGCCAACAAATGCTCCGTAGTTAGCGAGCGATCCAGTTGCTCGCTTACCGTACGAAAGTCAACTAGGGGCAACGTTTGGTCGACGCCACGAACGATAGCGCGAATTGTACTCAACGCAGTATTGGGATTTCCACGCACTTTCACGTAAAATGTTGCGCCGGAATCGTTGCCCTCAAGAAACGGGAAATAAGCTTGACCCGCTTCTTCTCTCAATCCGCGATAACTAAAGTTGGACATTACGCCCACAATTTCGACGTTGGGCTTCGCGTTGGGCCCCGTACCCTGACAGATCAGCAGCCCCAACGGATTACGGCCCGCCAGGTAGCGCTTTACGAAAGTCTCGTTCACGATGGCGGAGCGCAAGCCTGGATCGCCCGGCGGGCGCACATCACGATTGTCGAAGTTGCGTCCGGCAAGAATCCTGATTCCCATTGTTTCGAAAAAACCAGGCGTGACCGCATTCAGGTTCACATCATCCGGAGTCTCGATTCTCTTGTCGGCAAGAATCGTCATCGGATTATTCCAACTCCCGCCCGTGAGCAGCGGGTAGCGTGCAATCGCGGCGGCCTGCGTGATCGGCGATTGCCGGATCAGTTCATCAACCCGCCGAATCATGCGATTTCCCTCTGCCGGCGAGTATCCGTTTTGCGAGCCGCGAATGGCGAAGGACACAAGGCTGGTTGTGTCGAATCCCGGTCCTTTAGCCATCAATGCATCCAGAGTGCAAACAAATAGAGCCGCGCCTACGACCAGCGTCAAAGTCAAAGCAATCTGCGCGGTCACAATCACTTTCCGAACACGCATACCGCCGAGCGCCGTGCCGCTGCGTTCTCGAAGAGACGTGAAAAGCGAATGCCGGCGCGACTGCCATGCGGGAGCAATACCGCTCAACAGGCCAGCCGCCAGACTTGCGGTGACCGCAAACAGTAACAGGCGTGAATCTACCCCCGCGTGTAATGCATTCGGTGCATTTCCGTACGGCAAAAGCCGCGGCAGATAGGCAACCATAGCGCGTACTGCAATGGGGGCCGTAAACATCCCTAGTACGCCTCCGGCCAGCGCAATGATGAAGCTATCGGTCAGAAGCTGCCGACCCAGGCGGCCTCGCGAAGCACCGAGTGCGAGCCTTGTTCCAATCTCACGCTCGTGCGCGGACCCACGCGCTAGGAAAAGACTGGAGACGTTCAAACAAGCCAAGCCCAACAAGACGCCCGTCACTGCGAAGAGTACCCACAAGGGCTCGACGAGCCGACGCCTGAGCGAGGAATGGCCCTGCGGCGCCGGCGTCAATACCAACGATGAATTCAGGAAGTGGCGTCTGCGTTCGGCTGTGATGACGGGAAAATCTGGACGGTGGATATCCTCGCGCAGCAGGGCCTTAAACCAGGGTTGGAGACCCGTCTGCGCTTCGTGCAGGGTCATGCCAGGGCTTAACCGGCCGAGCACCTGCATCCAGCGCGCAAGGCCCAAATAATCTTTGAAGCCGGGTATCGCTTGACCCGACATCGATGCAGGGACCCAGATGGAAGGAACTTCACCGACATCGATGCCGCGGAACGTCTCAGCAGCGATGCCGATGACGGTCATCGGATGGCTATTCAAAAGCAGCTTGCGCCCGACGACATCTGAAGCGCCTGCGAGTTTGGTCTTCCAAAAGTCGTAGGACAGCACGATGACGGGATTCGCACCAGGCGCACCGTCGTCTTCAGTTGTCAGCACGCGCCCTGCAGCCGCACGCACGCCTAGCACTTGAAAGTAATTGCCGGATACAACTTCCGCCGTCACGGGCTGAGCATCACCAAACGCGGTAAGGCTGACCGGAGTGAGCGCACGGCAAAATACCCCTTCAAAAAACTGTTTCTGTCGATCCAGATCGCGGCAGAGGGGATAAGACATTAGATTCCAACTGCCAAACCCACCCACCACATGCTCACCTTTCCAATCGATAAGAACCAGACGTTCCGGCGCTTGCACCGGAAGCGCGTGTAGCAGCACCTGATCCACTAACGAGTAAATGGCAGTGGTTGCGCCGACGCCGAGCATCAACGACAACACGGCAGTGACGGTAAACGAAGGCATCTTGTAAAAAGAACGCAACGAGAAGCGAAGGTCGTAGGCGAAGTCTCGCGCCCAGCGACTCAGCCAGACATCGCGCACCTGCTCTTGTACTTGCGCCAGACCGCCTAACTCCAAAGCGGCCAAGCGGCGCGCTTCGGTTGCGGACAGGCCGGATCTTTCCAGATCAGCAATCCGCCGCTCGAGGTGATAGCGCAATTCGCGGTCGAGCGAAGCTTCGAGTTTCTCGCGCCGGAACCAGTTCGCTAACTTCCGGATCATCGACCACCCTCATTGAAGATGAGCTGAACGGCTCCCGCGAGCCGCGCCCAACTGTCCTTCTCGATCGCCAGTTGCTTGCGTCCGGCGGCGGTCAATGAGTAAAACTTGGCTTCCCGGCCCGTTTCCGATTGCTTCCACTCGCCGCGCAGCCATCCCTTTTGCTCCAGCCTGTGAAGCGCGGGATACAGCGAACCCTGGTTCGCTTGCACTACCGAGCGCGAGATCTGGTCCAGCCTCTGCGCGATGCCGTAGCCGTGTGCCGGTTCCAGTGAGACAACCTGGAGAATTAACATGTCGAGTGTGCCCTGGGGAATCGGGAAGCGTGAAGAGCTCAATGCCTCAACCTTCTACGGCTTTAGCATACGGGGTAATAGGTCGAAGGTCAAGGCATTAGAGGAGCAACTTGGGCCGTGAAGGCGGGCCGAGCCTGAGATTCTTTCGATGATGGGCCAACAGGTCTTCCGACCTAGTCGCCTATAATCGTGGTTCGTCGCACGTGCAATGCCGCAGTCTACATCCATCGACTGGTTTCCTTTGTGGCTCAGCCTACGGGTGGCGGCACTCGCGACCATTATCGTTGTCACGTTGGGAACGGCTTGCGCGTATTTGTTATCCCACAAGCAATTTCGCGGTAAAAATCTGTTCGATTCCTTGATCACGCTGCCGCTGGTGCTGCCGCCGACAGTGCTCGGATACTATTTGTTAGTCGTTATTGGGCGGGCGTCACCGGTGGGTCACTTTTACGAATCGATCACCGGTGCGCCGCTGGTATTCACGTGGCAGGCGGCGGTCATTGCTGCCACGATTCACTCGGCGCCGATTTATATCAAGGCCGCACGGGCGGTTTTGGAATCGGTGGACTATCGTTTCGAATGGGCGGCTCAGAGCTTAGGCGCGACGGAATGGCGGACGTTCTGGAGGGTGACGCTGCCGTTGGCGCGGCGTGGACTTTCATCACTGGGCACGCTGGCGTTCGCCCGATCGCTGGGCGACTTCGGCGTCACTATTATGGTGGCGGGCAACATCCCCGGACGGACGCAAACGCTGTCGGTTGCGATCTATGATGCGGTGGAGTCGGGCAACGGACACGTAGCACGCATTCTGGTTCTGGTGGTGTCGGCAGGGGCGCTTTGCTTATTATGGGCGGCGGCCCATTTCTCACGGGGTTCGCGATTGACTACGGCCGGATGAACGGAACACCCGAACCAATCGTCGAGGCGCGTTTGGTGAAGCGTCTTCCTCCCGAACAGGATTCAGATGGATTCGAATTGAATGTCCATCTACGTACGGGACCTGGCATTACCGTGCTGTTTGGCAGCAGCGGCGCGGGAAAGACGCTCACATTAAACTGCGTGGCGGGATTCGCGCGACCTGATGAAGGCCGCATTCTCGTGCGGGGCGAAATTTACTTCGACGCAACGACGCAAGTCCATATTCCGCCACGGCGGCGGCGTTGCGGCTATATTTTTCAGGATCACGCATTATTTCCGCACATGACAGTGAGGGAGAATCTGCGGTTTGCGGCTTCAGTGGCTCTTGTGGACAAGAAGCGCCCACTACTTCAGCGACGGCGTGTGAATGAGTTACTGGAATTGTTCGAATTAGGGGAACTGGCGGCAAGAACTCCGGCGCAGCTTTCGGGCGGGCAGAAGCAGCGCGCGGCGCTGGCGCGCGTGTTAGCAGGCGATCCGCGCCTGTTACTGCTGGACGAGCCCACACGCGGCCTGGATGCCCGCTTGCGCAGTACATTCTACGATGTTTTGCAAAGAACGCGCGAACGCCTAGACATTCCGGTGCTATTGGTAACACACGACCTGGAGGAATGTTTTCAACTGGCGGATTTTGTTTGCCTGATGGATAGAGGCCGTTTTTTACAAGCGGGCTCGCGGGAGACGGTTTTCGCCAAGCCGGCCAGCGTAGAAGTGGCACGCATGATGGGGATCCATAACATAATTCCGGCGGAGATCGCGGTGCTCGATCCAGGGCGCAACGGCAGCAGGCTGGCCGTTCTCGATAGTTTTCTCGACGGGCCCTATCTTCCGGGGCATCTGATTGGGGATCGGGGATGGCTGTGCGTCAGGGAGCATGAGATGAAGGTAGGCACCGAAAAAAATCCGGCGACAACGAACCAATTAGCGGTGCGCGTTCTGACAACAAGCCCGGTCGCCGCGGGCGTCCGTGTTCATTTTGAAGGAGACCTTTGCGTCAGTGTAAGCGAGTCCGATTGGCAGGAATTCCGCGGAAACGAGCGATTGTGGATCGAAATTCCACGGAGTGCAATATACTTCATCGGGTGAAGCGAGCGGCATGAAGCGCTACTACATTACTGATCGAAAGAGCGCCGGGGGCTTTCACCCTTTGCTCGAAATCATTCGAGATCAGATGCATCTGGGGGTGGAGTACGTTCAGATCCGAGAGAAGGATATATCCGCGCGCGAGTTGTTTGAGTTCACTTTAGCCGTGTTGGAACTTCGGAATGAGATGCGCAATCACGCGAACACGAAGATTTTGGTGAATTCGCGCGCCGATGTCGCACTCGCGACGGGCGCTGATGGAGTACATCTTCCTGCAACCGCGCCGTTGCAGACGCTGCCCCGGTTGATGGTCGCGAGATCTTGCCACACGCTGGCAGAGGTCAAAGCAGCGCAGGCCGATTTCGTTGCTTTCGGTCCGGTATTCGACAGTCCCGGCAAGAATACACCGGTGGGACTAGAGCAGTTGCGAAAGGCCTGTAAACTGGGCAAGCCTGTTTATGCCCTTGGTGGTATCAACTGGGAGAACGCGGCGGCGTGTCTAGAAGCGGGCGCGGAGGGTATTGCAGGGATACGGTTGTTTCAAGATCCCGAATTGTAACCGCCCGGTTGGGATAACGTCCACTTTTTAGATCGCCCTTTCATGACCACGATTTTTTCGAGCAAATTTGCGGCGTTCAGTGTAGCTGTACTCGCCGGGCCGTTTATGGTGAAGGGGCAAAACACCCTTCCGCCACAACCCGGACAGTTAGCGTCACAAACGCCGATATCAGCGGGGCAAACCCAACAACGGCCAGATAACTTGCACGATTTGAGCCGGACAATGTCTGCGCCGCCTTTTACAGTTCGCGATAAGTTCGATTATCGGGTGGTTCAGAGCTTTGGAGCGCGCGGACTAATCGGCTCGGTTTTCGGCGCAGCGATCGGACAGGCCGAGAACAGCCCACATGAGTGGGGTCAGGGTGTGGAAGGCTTTGCGAAACGATACGGATCGGGAGTAGCAGGCAATCTGTCGCGCCAAACATTCGCCTTTGTTTTAGAGTCGTCTTTTCACGAAGACCCGCGTTATTTTCCTTCCGAAGATCGCAGCAAGAAATATCGATTCATCAATGCGCTGAAGCAAGTCATTATTTGCAAGACCGATTCGGGGAAAAGCGAATTTGCGTATGCGCGGGTGTTCAGCCAATTCGGTGCAGCACAGTTCGACAACATCTGGCAACCGCCGAGCACGGGATCGTTCGGACAAGGCATCGAGCGCGGTTTTATCGGATTAGGCTCGGATGCGGCTTACAATTTGATGCAGGAATTCCTTCCGTTTACGCGGCCCCGTTCGGTGCGGCATAGACCTTAGACCGAACCCTATTCTGTGCATGCTGAGCACAAATGCTGCGACGCATCCATTCTGCATTGGTCGCTGCAGAAGTGAAATTTGCCGATTACTCTCTATGGAGTGGGTATGGCATTGGGTCAATCGTGTATCAATGTTTCGCGGCCTTTGACTCCAAAGGCGTAATTATTCTGAAGGCATCCCAGGCTCTGGGTTTTTGGACGGTCCACAGAGATATCGCGCTGTTACAACGGCCAAAACAAAAACAAGTGGCATGTAATTCCGGGTTTCGCTCAACCAACTAAATAACAGGCTGGAGACGAATAACACGAGAATGAGATAGAAGATGAGACGTTTGAGCAATAGAGGCGTATCTTTCCAGCCAAGAGCCAGGAAGGGTAGATACGCTGCCGCGGTGATAAGAAACAGCCCTTGCCACTTCGTATCACGCCAATTGTCTCCGATGTGGGCGAGGGACGTACCGCTTATATTTCCGTAATCCAACCCCCCATGCAGGACAAGCTGCCGGACTCCCAAAAAGATCGCAGCACTGGTGACGCACAGCGTTGTTGCTTTGGCGAGGTAGTTTTTTTCTTTGCGACAGAAGACCGCGTAGAAGCCCGCCAGCGCCAGCACGGTTTCTTTAGCGAGCGATCCGAGAAGCAAGCTTGTCAACAAGCACGCGAAGTCGCCAGTCTCAAGAAACAAGAAAGCGAGTAAAAACGACAGATGGGACAACGGATCTGTCAGTTGTCCGATGTATAACTCGAAAGTGATTGGATAAACGACGCAGACCAGCAGCATGGCCATCACAGCTCCAGTGAAGGTGGTGTATAGACACGCAAAGCGATAAATGACGTAAAACAGCAGCAGCCCGACAAGCAATCGATATATGTCGCGCGCCGCATCGAAACGGACGCCACCAAGCTGCATCCAGAGGACGAGCGCATTGGGCAAAAAGCGATAGGAGTGCGGAACTACGCCAGGAGATAGCTGGATTACCGAGGCTTGTAATTTTTCCTGAAGTGTTTCGTTCGGAATCGTTGGAATATAGTTCGCCGCGCGATCCACGTTGAAATTGTGGATTTTGTTTACGAAGCTTGAAAGTAGAAAAACAAGAAAGACTAAGGTGAGGGCGTGACGCCTGTCTAGCCGCCTGCGTTCTAGGCGATACATCGCAAGGCAAATGAAAGCGGTCAGCAGATAGCTCAGGTCGATCGCGATGTGTGTTCTATGTGGACTTGGGGGCGGAGGGGTCCAGTGCCGTAGCACCGGATAGATTGCAAATCCCGCGAGAATCCAAATCACGGCCAACACGAGCCGTCTCCTGGTGGTTATCGAAATGCGAGAAAGCACGTCGAATTGTGCCGTCAAGCTTTCGATCCCTCGGCCACGTCAGGCAGTTGTAACGTGGATCGCTTCTCCGGCATGCAGTTCCTGGAGACTCCAGACCCGGAGAGGGTCGCGGTGGCGCGAAGCAATTGCCTCGGCTGCAGCTCTTGCGCCGCTCATCGTTGTGATGCAGGGCGTGCGGTAAGTGACAGCGTTGCGACGGATCGTCTGCTCGTCTGGGAACGAGTGACTGCCTGTCGTCGTGTAGATGACCAGGTTGAGCTTACCGGCTTTGATCCAATCGACAGCGTTGGGACGGCCTTCGTTCACTTTGAAAACTGTTTTGCAAGGCAGGCCGGCTTGCTTGAGCGCCATAGCGGTGCCGCGCGTTGCAAAGAGCTCAAAGCCGAATTCGCGGAACTTGGCGGCCACAGCAACGGCGGCTGGTTTGTCGCGATCATTCACGCTGATGAAGAGAGCGCCGCCGTTCGGAATCGGGGTGCCTGCGGCGAGCTGCGCTTTAGCGAATGCTTCACCGAAGCTTGCGCCGACACCCATCACTTCTCCGGTGGAGCGCATTTCCGGACCCAATGCGGGGTCGACGCCGGGAAATTTGCCGAAGGGGAAGACCGGGCTCTTTACGAAGTAATGTGTCACGGGCAGCGTACCATTGACTATTCCGTCCGTTAGGTGAGTGAACTCATTTAACTTTTTCCCGAGCATGAGGCCAACGGCTATTTTGGGGAGCGGCACACCCGTCGCCTTACTGACGAATGGCACGGTTCGAGACGCTCTCGGATTCACCTCCAAGACGTAGACTTCACTGTCTTTGATGGCGTATTGCACGTTCATCAGGCCAACGACGTTCAGAGCGCGAGCCAGCTTGCCGGTGTAGTCTTCGATGGTGCGAATAGTTTCGGGCTTGAGCGAGATGGCGGGCAAGACGCAGGAGCTGTCGCCCGAGTGGACGCCCGCTTCTTCAATGTGCTCCATGATACCGGCGATGAGAACGTTTTCCTTGTCGCACAATGCGTCGACATCGACTTCGGTTGCGTCCTCGAGGAAACGGTCGATCAGCACGGGGCGTTTGACGGAGAAACTGGTTGCCTCGTGCATGTAACGACGCACGGTGTCCTCGTTGTATGCGATGACCATCGCGCGGCCGCCGAGAACATAGCTGGGCCGCACGAGCACTGGAAATCCAAGCCCCCGGGCAGTTTCGCAGGCTTCTTCCACGCTGGTGGCGGAGCCGTGCGGAGGCGAAGGAATGTTCAGTTCCGCAAGGAGTTTGCCGAAGAGTTTGCGATCTTCGGCCAAGTCGATGTCGCTAGGATCGGTACCGATGATGGGAAGCCCGAGATCCTTTAACGGGATGGCTAGATTCAGCGGCGTCTGTCCGCCGAATTGCACGATTATGCCGTCGGGTTGCTCGATATCGTAGATATTGAGCACTTCTTCCTGAGTCAACGGTTCGAAGTAAAGGCGATCACTGGTGTCGTAGTCGGTCGAGACGGTTTCCGGATTACAGTTCACCATGATCGACTCATATCCGAAATCCTGCAGCGCGAACGACGCATGGCAGCAGCAGTAATCGAACTCAATTCCCTGCCCGATGCGATTGGGTCCGCTGCCGAGGATCATCACTTTCTTACGAGTGGTGGGTTCGGATTCGTCTTCCGATTCGTAGCTCGAATAGAGATACGGCGTGAAACTTTCAAACTCTGCTGCGCAGGTATCGACACGATTGAAGACAGCGCGAATACCGAGTTGTTTGCGAGCCGCGCGAACATCCATCGGCTGCGCGCCGATCATTTCGGCGATCTGGCGATCACCGAGGCCATCACGCTTCAGTTTGCGGAACTCCTTCGCACTGATGGACGCGAGCGGACGATTGGCAAGAGATTGTTCTAAGACGACGACTTCGGAGACCTGGCGCAAGAACCAGGGATCAATGCTGGTCATCTCATGCACTTGCTCGACCGTGTAACCGCGCGTGAATGCGAAGCGAACGTAATCGAGACGATCCGGGTTCGGCGTGATTAAACGCTTGGCAATCAGCTCCGGATCGAGCGATTTTGCTCCCGACGATTTTCCAGTTTCGAGACTACGAAGCCCTTTGCCGAGCGCCTGCTTAAAGGTTCGACCGATGGCCATCACCTCGCCAACGGACTTCATCTGAGTGCCGAGTACAGGCTCCGCGCCGGGAAACTTTTCAAATTGCCAACGAGGAATTTTGACAACGACGTAGTCAATTGTCGGCTCGAAGCAGGCCGGCGTCGCGCGTGTAATATCGTTGCGAATTTCGTCGAGCCGGTAGCCGACGGCGAGCTTGGCCGCGATCTTGGCGATAGGAAATCCGGTGGCCTTCGAGGCCAAGGCTGAGCTACGCGAAACGCGGGGGTTCATTTCCACGATGACCATGCGGCCGTTTTCGGGATTAATGGCGAACTGGACGTTGGAGCCGCCCGTGTCGACACCGATTTCATTCAAGCAGCGCAGGGCCGCATCGCGCATCATCTGATATTCGCGATCGGTCAAGGTTTGGGCAGGAGCGACCGTAATGGAATCGCCGGTGTGGACGCCCATGGGATCGAAGTTTTCAATCGAACAGACGATAATTCCATTGCCGGCGAGGTCACGCATGACCTCAAGCTCATATTCTTTCCAACCGAGGACGCTCTCTTCGACCAGCACTTCGTGCACGGGCGAAAGGTCGATGCCCCGCTCCAGAATTTCGACCAGCTCTTCACGGTTGTAGGCGATTCCACCACCAGTTCCTCCGAGAGTGAAGCTGGGGCGCAGAATGATGGGGTAGCCAATGCGATCCGCAAACTCCAGACCGTCTTCGATGTTGTTCACCAGTTGCGACTGGGTCATGTCGAGACCGATCTTGCGCATCGCATCTTTGAAGAGCAGCCTGTCTTCCGCCTTCTTAATGGCGTCGATTTTGGCGCCGATCAGCTCGACATTGTATTGCTCCAGCACGCCGGATTCGGCGAGCTCGACAGCAAGATTCAATGCCGTTTGGCCGCCAACGGTAGAGAGCACGGCGTGAGGCCGCTCCTTGCGAATCACTTCGGTAGCGTAGGCAAGACTTAGCGGTTCGACGTAGGTCTGGTCGGCTAACTCGGGGTCGGTCATGATAGTCGCCGGATTCGAATTAATCAGGACAACTTCATAACCTTCTTTTCGGAGGGCTTTGCAAGCCTGCGCGCCGGAGTAATCGAATTCGCAGGCCTGCCCGATGACAATCGGCCCGGAGCCGATAATGAGGATTTTCTTCAGATCGGTTCGCTTAGGCATCAACTAGCGTTTGTTTTCGTTCATTAAAGCAGCAAAATCACGGAACAGGTAGTGCGAATCGTGCGGCCCAGGGGCAGCTTCGGGGTGGTACTGCACGCAGAACACAGGTTCGCTGCAATGGCGCATGCCTTCCACCGTGTTGTCGTTCAGATTCATGTGGGTGATTTCGACTTCGCTGTCGCGAAGAGAATCAGGATCAACGCAGAAACCGTGATTTTGTGAAGTGATCTCCACTTTGCCGGTTTTGTAATTCAACACGGGATGATTTGCGCCGTGGTGACCAAATTTGAGTTTGTAGGTCTTGCCTCCAAAGGCGAGGCCCAGAATCTGATGCCCTAAACAGATTCCAAAGACAGGCACTTTGCCGATCAACTGACGAACTTCACCCGATTGCCGCTCGAGCGGTTCGGGGTCGCCGGGGCCGTTTGACAAGAAGACACCATCGGGTTTCAGTGAGAGCACGTCCACTGCGCTGGTATCGGCGGGAACCACTGTCAGACGCGAACCGATCTGCACCAGATGGCGCAGGATGTTGCGCTTGATGCCGTAGTCGTACGCGACAACGTGAAACCGTGCATCGTCCGGGGCCACCGCTTTTTCGGAAGGCGAAACAGGCTCGACACCGTCGGTCCAGGAATAGGCGTTGGCAGTAGAAACTCGGGAGACGAGATTTTGACCCGTCATACTGGGCGAATTTCGCGCGATCTGAACGAGTTGATCAAGATCGTGTTCACCGGTTGCGATTACGCCGCGCAGAGCGCCACGATCACGAAGCAGTCGGACTAGCCTGCGGGTATCGACGTCGGCGATGACGGGTATGCCGTATTGCGCAAGAAAATGTTCGGCTTTGTCGCTCGAACGCCAATTGCTAGCGACGGGAGAAATCTCACGGACCACGAGACCTTCGATATATGGATGGGGTGCTTCGCAGTCGGAAGAATTTGCGCCGTAATTTCCAATCTGAGGATTAGTGAGAACTACGATCTGTCCGCAATAGGAGGGATCAGTGAAGATTTCCTGATACCCGGTGATTGCGGTGTTGAATACCACCTCGCCTGTTTTCTGTACCGGCGCACCAAAACTCGTGCCCTCGAAGATGCTTCCATCCTCCAGCGCGAGAACTGCTTGATTCAACTAGACGGGCTCCTACGTATCTGGAATGCTGCAGCGGATGTGCAGATTGATCAGAAGGGGCTGATCACTTTATTTGATCATGTTTTACCCAAAAAAACAAAACGGGCTCCCTGTGTAGGAGCCCGTCGAGGAGAAATGGAACAAAGTAGATTAGCGCCGGCCACCGCCACCACCAAAGCCGCCGGCATGGCCACCGCCAAATCCACCTGCATGGCCTGCATAACCACCGCGTGCTCCGCCGAATCCACTGGCCGCGCGAACTCCGCCGGCATAACCACGCATGCCGCCGACGTATCCGCGTCCGGCGTATCCGCGTCCGACGTACCCATATCCGCGACCTGCATAGCCGCGATAGCCGTAGCCGCGATTTCCGTAGTAGCCGTAGCGATAAGGATAATAGCCTCTAAATCCATAACCGTAGCGGCCCCAGTATCCACCCCAGTAACCGATATATGGGTAAACGTAGGGATAGCCGTAAGCGTAACCATAACAGTACGGATTCCAATACGGATCGCAGGCGTAGCTGGCGGCGTATGGCGGGTAATATCCATACCCTGGTCCGACAGCTACTCCGAAAGCGACCTGCGCTTTAGCCGGCGCGGGTGCCATGAAAAGCAAGATAGCGGCAAGAGCGATTGCAAACAACCCAAATTTTCTGAACATCTTTCGAGCCCCTCTTGAGGGTTTGCTCCCTAACATTTAGACGCACGGGACGGCTAACTGGATTCTCGCTCCGTAACGTGCACAAAGCAACGGTTGCTCGTACTAGAAGATTAACTCTAGAATTTGGGTCCCGGGAGCGCTGAGAGCTTGCGTAGGTTCAAATGGTTATTAACTCAATGCTCGATCATGTCATACACTGGCTGGACATCGCCGGGACCGCAGTAGACGCACTGCTGGTGGTCCGTGTTCTACAGTTGCGCCTATACCGCATCTACTTGTTCATTACGCTTGCCTGCGTCCTTTCCGTCTTTTTCGACGCGGTGCAACTTTGGCTGGGAATCAACTCCGACGAGAACCAGAGGGTCTTCATATACTCTCGTTTTCTTTACGCCTTTCTGTATCCCGTGGTGGCCTGGGATGCCTTCGAAGAAATAAAAGACCAGGTGTCGAAGCTAAGAAGACTCGCGATCGGGCGGCTGATTTCGGGTTTGTTCTTTGCGGCGCTCTTCGGATTTATCGTGACGCTTTTTATCAGCGCGGATCAGGAGCAGCCGGCGTTGAGCGCGACACTGGCGATTATTCTTTGGGCTGGTTCCTGCACCGCGAGCCTCGCATTTTTGTGGTCTTTGCAGCGAGCCTTGAAAGCGCAGCAAATCACGCGCCCGAACAATACGTTTGTGTGGATGACGTTTTACCAACTTACGTTGATTGCAGAGATTGCCGCTTGCTTCGGAGGAGTGGTGACATCTTTTTTGAACGCGACCGCGCAAGGAGTGCTGAATATCTGCCTTTTGACTTACGGCATTCTGATTACGGCCTGGTGCGTGACAAAGTTAAAGCGATTGCCCTCAGATGTTTCTACTACTGCAAATGCAGATTTGTCGTGAGTAGCTTGACAAGAAATCTGTAGTTTTGTTAAGCAACCCACCTCAATGTGGGTACAGCCTTGAACCTGATCGCCGATTTTGGTATTCTGCCCCCCAAAAGCTGTCTCGGGTCGATAGTATCTATTCGCGGCGAAGGCACAGTTTCTGCTCGCCGCCGGGCTTACTTGTCTCTAAAGCCTCCAATCTCGGCCTATCTGATCTCGCGATTAACCAGAAAGGAAGTTCACCAATTTATGCGGTTTTTGCGTGCGATTACCGGCACGTTCGTAGTTTGCTTTTGCGCGGCACTGTTGTGGTCACAAAGCACGGACACCACGATCAGCGGCAACATCACGGATCCTACGGGCGCGGTGATACCCAATGCTCATGTTCATGTGACCGAGGGCAGCACCGGACGCCAATTTGACGTCTCGGCGAACGCCGAAGGACGGTACACAGTGCCTGGCATTGCGGTAGGAATTTACACGATAGAAGCAAGCGCCGCGGGATTCAAGAGCAAAATCATTCAGAACGCCAAGGTGGATGTGGGGACGCCGCTCACCGTGAACATACAGCTTGAAATCGGCGCGGCCAGCGAAAGAGTGGAAGTGCAGGCGGAAGCCACACAAGTGGAAACCGCGACCGCAACTGTGGGCACCACGGTGACCGGCCGGCAGATAACGGAGCTTCCCTTTACCTCACGTGACGCGCTCGATCTAGCCTTGTTGACACCTGGCAACAGCGCCAATGGCGCGCCCCGGCAATCCAGTTTCAACGGCCTGCCCCACGACGCACTCAACATCACGATGGATGGCGTGGATACGCAGGACAATCTGCTGAAAAGTTCAAACGGCGGCGGCATGTATACCTACATCCGTCCGCGTGTGGATGCGATTGACGAATTCAATATATCGAGCGCCGTTGAAGGCGCGGAGTCAGCATCAGAAGGCGCAGTACAGATCAAGTTTGTCACCAAGCGCGGCACGAACGATTTTCACGGCGGACTTTATGAGTACTTCCGCAACACGGCGCTGAATGCAAACTACTATTTCAATAACGAAGCCGGACAGCCAAGGCAGCTTCTTAAGCTGAACCAATTTGGCGGGAAAGTGGGCGGACCAATTCTGAAGAACAAGCTGTTCTTCTTTATCAATGCCGAAGGGTTCACATTACCGGAGAGCAATTCGCGCCAGCGCCTGACACTGACGCCTACCGCAGCAGCGGGGAATTTCACATATACGGACAAGGGCGGCCAGACACATACCGTCAACGTACTCTCAGCAGCGGCGAATGCCGGATATTCCTCCACAATCAACCCGGAGGTCGGCAACCTTCTGGGACTGATCAACGCGAACATTCCCACCGTCGGCATTACACCGGCAAGCGCAAACACTCAGCTTCAAACATTCAACACGAGCGACGAGCAGAAGCGCGACTTCGTGACTGCACGCTTTGACTACAACATCACCGAGAAACTGCATTGGGAGTTCGTCTACAGCTACGACTATTTCTATGCGTTTCCCGACTCGCTCAATAGCAACGATGCGCCGTACCCGAATATTGTCACCTACAACGGCTACAACACCGAGGGCGGCCAGATCTCAAATCGATTCTTTGGGTCGACCGCGCTGCAATGGACGATTAGCCCGACAATGACCAACGAAATCCGGGCCGGGTTACAGGGCGGGACAAGCGTTTTCGAGACAGAAATTAATCCTCAGGCGCTACCGGGCGGATTACGTCTGAATTTCCCCGCCATCAACGGCAGTACAGCGCTTTACTCTCCCGTGAACCGGCAACCCAGTCAGTGGCGCAATACTCCTGTGAAGCAGATTTCGGACACATTGAATTGGGTGAAGGGGAATCACACGTTAAGCATGGGTGGCAACGGAACGCTTGTTTCCTTCTACGGCAACACAGTTTCCGGCCTCACTCCCGTCCTGAATTTTGGGGTGACTGGAACCGATCCAGTTTCTTCCGTGTTCACCAGTCAAAGCGCTTTCCCTGGAATCCAATCGACGGATTCGACATACGCGGCAACGTTATACGCGTTCTTGA
>Ga0070741_10010115_pt1 | contig 17963 bp, 14 predicted proteins | sample Coa_R1_4_FD_66440 | JGI IMG/M metagenome (GOLD analysis project Ga0070741, IMG submission 66440) | Surface soil microbial communities from Centralia Pennsylvania, which are recovering from an underground coalmine fire - Coalmine... | ecosystem: Environmental > Terrestrial > Soil > Unclassified ...
CCCGCGCAGTACGCGCGCAGCATCACCTGTCCTAACGCGCCGCGCAAATTCGACCCCGCGCGAAACGTCCCGGCTTCGAGCCGCAGCGGTGTCGTCGCCTCGCACACAAAACGCAGATGGTGTGTGGTGAGAGAAAACATTTTTGATATCCCGGCGCGGCGAAAAGCGATACATTTCTATCGCCACTTTCGCCGCGCCAGATTTTCCTTTCCGGAATCCACGGTGGATCGAAATTTATTCCACGCGTTCATACAGACTGAACGACTTGCTGGAGCGCGTCAGCCGAAAATTCGGCAGAACGATTTGGTGCAGCAGGCGGTCTTTGCCAATTCTCGCATCCCTGTAGATATTCACTTGGTCAAAGGACAAACGCGGTCCAGCGTCATCCAAAATTTGCAGAGTGCCGTTAATGGAAAACGCGCTCTGTGTCATGGTTGCAATCACAAATTCCGTTGGCAATGTTTCTTCCCAGTGCGCGGGAGGACGCCACTGCACAAACCCGCCGCGTTTGCCGAGATAATTCACAGTCATTAACAATTCGACGAGCCATTCACTTGCGCGTTGTTCGGACACCTCGAATGCCAATCCCAGCGGCTCGACCCACTGCGCGTACTCGCGATACCCAATCGTCTTTTGAAAAGGGCCTGCATCCGTCGCGTTGAGATTTGATTCGCCGCGGCGTGGGCGCAGCATTTTCTGAAACAGATTCGATACCACGACGCGCGCGGCGGGCTTGAGCGCAACGTTCAAATCGCGAATCTGTTCCCACAACGCTTCCGCCGCGTTCACACCGCGCGTACGGCATGCCGCGTCCAGCAGCGCCATTTTGATAGCAAACGGCGTTGGCACGAGCAGCGTTTTACCGCCTGATGACGTGGCGGAGCTCTGTTTCAACGAAAATAGCGTCGCCGCTTCAAATTCGGTTATAAGCCACATAGCGTCTCACTTTCACGCTTGTCATTCTGAACGGAGCGAAGCATCTCTCCTGTTCGAGCTGCTTCGTCCCGCAGCATGACAAGATGCACTATGCCTGATTGGCAAACGCCAACGTCAATGGTGCTGCCTCTCGAATCAACTGCGCCATCACGCGCGCCAGTTCGCCGCTCGAACGGAACGGTTTCACTTCAATCGCGTTGGGGCGCAGAGTATTCAGCGCGTCCGCAATTTGTTGAATCTCGCTCTCAAACTCCGCTTTCAATGGCGAAATGCACGGCGCAGGAACCACCGCGCGGCTTACCGTCACCAGGCCCCGAATATCTACCACATGCGGATTCTGCGTGCTTCGCATCGCGCCCGCCGGTTCGATGAACGTGTGCAAAACACTTTCCAACAAAACTTTTAACCGCGCCGCGCGCTGCGCTTCATCAATCGCATACGTCTGCGCTAAATCGTTGAATCCAATGCGTGCGGCTTCCACATTCAACACAATCGCATAAATCCCCGATGACGCGGGACGATGAAAAATCGCTTGTCCCACATTCGCGCCCCGCGCTTCGTCACTTTCCGCGCGGTCACGCGCACCTTGACTGCGGTCCGAGGCGTACTTGACGTGAAAATAGCTGTCCGTCTCGACGCTGCCCGGCACGCCGACTACCCAACCAAATTCCACCACGCTCTTGCGCGGCAGCGAACGATTGCCCGCCGTCACCAAAATGCCTTCCATGTCCGTCACCGCGCACTCGCGCAGAATGACGTTCAATTCCGCCGCATCGCCTTGTGCGTCCTCTAAAGATTGCGCCAAAGCATTCTTGGCTTGAATGTCGAAATTCACGCGATTCGCGTTGAATTGCCGCGCGCCTTCCGACAAAGGTAGCCCTGCTTCGACCGCGAGCCGGTGCAAATGTTCCGCTTGAATGTGTTTGAACATATCGCCCGAAATCGCATTCACATTATGCAAATTGCCGTCCGCGCCGATAATGTTGACCATGCGCGTTTGAATCTGATTGCCTTCGCCGCCTTCGTTGTTCAGCGAGTGCATATCAAAAATGGCGCGCGCCGAAATCGAAAGCGAATAGATTGCGTTTGACATTGTCATTGCTCCTTGATCGAATTGTCTGTCATTCTGAGCGGAGCGAAGAATCTCGCTTGGGCAAGGTGCTTCTTCGTTGATGACAAACAACGTCGCCACTCAGAATGACATTTTGATTATTCTTCCTCTTCGCCCTCGCCTGCGTCATCCGTCGCTTCCAGCATTTCGGCGTCGGCGGTTTCCCCTTCGCCCTCCTCCGCTTTTTCGTACGGCGTCTTGGCGTAGCCGTACGCGACGAGCAAATTGCAAATCACTTTTGCGCCGTATTCATCCACTAACGCCGTCAACGCTTCAATGTCCTGCGTCGTCACATTTTTGCGGAACGGTTCGCGTTTGTTTTCGCGCAATTGCGAATTTTCCGCGTTGTACAATTGCAAAAACTCTGCGACCTCTGCCAAAAATTCGTCGGGATAATTCGCTTTGCGCGCCAGCTGCTGCCCCAAGCCATAGCGAATATCCACGACCGATTTGCCCGTGCGCGTCTTGCGCCCTTGCGGAATCACCGTGCTGTGGCGAATCGCATACGCGATATTTTTGAACCCTTCGTTTTGCAGAATGGCTGCATACGTTTTCTGTGATGTATCACTATTCACAATCATCACCTCCAAATTGGTTGTTGTAAATTGCCGTACGGGTTTGCGACGTTCGCGTTGACTAATGATGAATCCGCTGTACGCCGTCGTAAATTCAAAGAACGGATTCAAATCATTTGCCGAGAGAAAATCGCGATAGTATCCTAACAACGTGAACTGTTCACCGCGCGTTTCATCCAACGCGCGCACAATCGCCAAATGTTCCTCCAACGCCTCGCGCAATTGGGACAGCGCGACATTTTGCGGATTCACCCAGCGCGGCAAATTGATGCTCGCGATATTCATCACCGCCGCCGATTGTCCGAGACTTTTGTAAAACGCCATCTCCATGCCGCTCACCAAATCGCTCGGACGTTTGCCAAAGAGATAGGATTGGTCGTCTTGTTTTGCCTCCTCGTAATGTTTCAAGAACGCGAGTGTATAACGCAGCGCGGCAAGAATATCGAGTTTGACTGCCGTCGCACTGCTCACCATCGCCTGCCGAAAATCTTGCATCACCTTTTGATGTGTGCCCCATTCCAAATACAGCGGATGCAGCACGTAGGTCTTGCGGTCTTTGGCATTGCGTGGGTCGTTTGGATTTTGCACAATGCGCGTCAGCGCGGCTTGATAAAACCCCACTACCTTGAGCCATTCCAGCAGCCACGACGCGGGAACATTCCCAGGATTGCTCCAGCGCGCTTTTATGCCGTTGATACCTTTGCCTTGCGCGGGATTCAAGAGTTGTAATGCTTTGGGCGTTTTCGGTTTTTCCAATCCGCGCGCCTTGCAAATTTTCTCCCACGCCTGTTCCGCGCCTTCCACATCGTTCGGCGTCTGCGCCGTCATTTGCAGAACCACGCGCAAGAGTTCAGGGAACGCGTCCTGTCCTTGCCGCCATTCGGCAAGTAACGCGTTGTAACCTTGCAGCGCGGCGGGATTGATTGCGCGCAGTACATCCCAAAACTCGTGCGGTTTGGCGGGCGGCGTGAGCTCGCCGCGCGCCGCGAGTCGTCTTTGTTCGGCGGGCAGTGCTTTGAACCAATCAAAGAATTGGCGATTGTTGCTTTTTTCGATTTCATAATCAATCGCCAGCGGCACCTGGGCGGGTGTCAACTTGGTGCCCTTGACCATGCGCGTTTCGGACTTGCGATCCATCGTCACAAGAAACGAGGCGCCCGCGAAAAACTTGCACTGCGCGACCCACTCTTCACTCAGCGCGGGTTCACAGCGCACACGGAACGCCGCGCCCGCGTCCTCGACAAAAATTTTCGCGCGTCCGTCGGCGATGCTGTTCAGCACGAACGCTAGTCCGAACGCCGCGAGATTATCTGCGAATGTGTTGGATGATTTGTCAGTGAAATACTCGGATTGATACATAGACCTCCTTGATTCCATCGAATGGAATTCGACGGCAAAAAATTAAGGACAAGAAACAAAGACGGATTAGTGACTCCCTAGCTCCGTCCCGCGCTGGTCGGCGCGGCGTAGCGCACGGACGAGCAGTAAATACGCGAGCCAACCATTTTCATCTTTCGGCTCGATCACCGCGACACCCTGCTTGCTTGCCAATTTGGGTTTGAGCCATTTCAAATCCAAGCCGCGCTGCATCTCACACGGCACATAATCGAATGTTGCGCGAATGTGTTCGGCGGCTTGGGGTTCTAATGTGTACGCTTCACACTCCAGCGTGAACGGCGCGTGATGCCGCGCAATTGCCGTCCACATCGCGCGGATTAGATGTTCCATCTCTGCGCCAAACAGTTGCACAAACAGCTTGTCCGTCGCAAAAACGCTCTGCGTCGCGTGCGGCGGTTTGGGTGAGACTCGGCGAATTTTTTTGTCTGCCGCTTGATGTTCAGGATTTTTTGGATTCCAGTCCGTATGCGCGGCGGCAAAATTTGTTTTCATCGCGTTGCCGATTTCTTTTTGATATGCGCGAGCCCATTTCTGCCAACCGACGCTCAACTTGCCGACGTCGTGCAGGAGGCAACACAGCCACGCCGCGCGCAGCATGCTCCCTTCCGCCCACCCCGCGCGTTTTTCCAACGCGCGCGCAGGATATTCCAATTCAGGCAGCGCGAGTTCCTCGAACGCTTTCAAAACCAATTCGATGTGTTTCTCGTACGCTTCCAATTTGTACGAAATATCATCCCATGTTTGTTCGGATGCTTTGGGCGGAATGAACGATTGAAATTCCCCCCCCCCTTTCTCGGAAACAAAACCTTCATCGCGCAGATAACTTGCCAGCTCAGGATTGACAACCACTGCGTGCGTCGTCCACAAGAGCGACGCGTCGTGCAATTCTTTCCAGCCATATTCGGCGCGCACTTCATCGCTCTTTTCTATTGCTTTGTCTTCCAGCAGCAGTTTCACGCGCCATTCCGCGTCGGTTGGACGCATCGTCCAATCTTTAATCATGCCGTACAGGGTGAGCGTTGGCACATTGAATCCCACTGCGCCTAACGGATTCCGCAAGAGCTCATCGGGATTGGAATGAAGCAGCACGAGGCGGCTGTCCGCATCGCGAATGAGCAGACGCCCATCATTCGCCTGCCGATCGTTGAGCCACACGCGTTCAATATGCTGCGAGTGGGTGAACCGATTGGCGGACAATTCTTGCAGAATTAATTTGTCGCGCGGCGCGGCAACCGCATTAATCAATTCCTGTTCGCCGTGAAAATCCAAAATCTCGTTCGGACGTTCGCGGAGCCAATCCAATGCGTCGCGCATTTCTCTGACCCATGGCGATTCATCGCCCGGGTCATCTTTTTCTTTGCCGTACGGCGCATAATCGGAAACGGGATAGACAATCACCTGTCCCTTTTCGCCCGCATACCGCGCGCAGCGCCCGGCGCGTTGAATCATCGAACTCGCGGGCGCGAGCTCGGTATGCAAAACTTCCGATGTAATATCCACGCCTACTTCAATCGTTTGCGTCGCCACAATAATCGCGCTGCCCTCGCGCGCCGCATCTTTGCCAAACCATTGCTTTAATTCTTTTTCACGCGCTTGACGGTCGTCTTGCAAAAAGCGGCTGTGCAGCAACAAGAGCTCCGCGTCGAGTTTGCCCGCGCGTTTCAACTCTTTTAATTCGCGAAATAGATTTTGCGCGCGGCGCACCGTGTTGCAAATGGCGATACTGCGCGTGCGATGCATCTTCATCACATCCTCGGCAGTCAGTTCGGTTTCACACACGCGCCACGTACGTTCACGCGGCGTCGTCTTGCCGTCGCGCGTTTGAATCGCGCGCCATTCCTCTTGCGAAACATGTTCCACCTGCGCGGACAATTCATCCGCCAATGCGTTCAACATATCTTGACTGAACGTTGCGGTCATCAAGAGCATCGGCGCGAGCCCGCGAAATTGTTTGAGCGCGTGCAGAACAGTGGGCAGCGTTGTTTGGGGGTCGAGCAAATGAAATTCGTCAAAAACGAGAAAGGTGCCGACGAGCGCGCCGGCGTTGAGGTTGGCGAGCCGATGCGCCAAACTGAATGGCATCGTCAAATAGCTGCTCAAAAATTGGTCAATCGTGCAAAAGGTCAGGTCTTGTTCAAAGCGGCGGTCACGCGGCTGCTCGCCCGTTTGTATCTCGACGCGGATTTTTCGGCGGTGAATTCGTTCATAGGAGGCAGCGTGCTCACCGTACTCGGCGACGAATTGATTCGCCAGCACGCGCATTGGCACAACATACAAACACTTGCGCGGCGCGGATGCGTTAGGGGTGTCAAAAAAATTTTCAATAAAGGGCGCGAGCGCGGCGCGCGTTTTGCCCGCACCCGTCGGCGCTTGCAAAATTACAGATTTGCCGTGCTGTATCAATTCCTTGACGCGTTCTTGGTATGGATACAAGCCCATTCTTCATCGTCCTCCAAAAAAGTCGTCGAGCGTAGATTGTTTTCCACCTGCTTGGGAAGATACAAACCATCCATACTTTTCCGCCAGCGCCTTGGCTTCGCCCATCATCGTCTCGCGCAATTCGCGCGGCTCGACCACTTCCACATCACTGCCCCAGCCGCGAATCCACGGCAGCATATCCGTCGTATCCGCCACTTGCGCTTGCCAGAGCAAGTAACCGGGATGGTCGGGGTCGTCGTCCTTTTGTTCGGAAAAATGCCAGCGCGTTTCCAAAACGCGTTTCCGCACTTTGGGACTGAATCGCAAAATCACCGTCACCAATTCGGCGCCGTAAATCACCGACCACGCACTCTTGAGCAAATCGAGTCCGCGAAATTCGTGCGGAATCGTGTATTCTTGTCGCGTTAGGGCGGCGGTGCGGATGCGTTCCAACTTGTATGTCCGAATCGCATTGACGATGCTGCTTTGTCCAATCACATATGTCGTCATCCCGATAGCCGACGGTTCGATGAGATATGGCGCGAAATCCGTCTCGAATGCTCTGCCTTTGAGCGGTTCGTAGGTGATATGCAAGACGTGACGATAAATGTAACCTTGCATCACCGCGCGAAAAATCTGGTCATACTCTTCCTGCTTGGGACGTTCTGCCAATTCTTGCGCGGCTTGATGGATTTCGCGCCCCGCGATGGATTTGTTGGTCAGCGAGGCGGCGAGTTTCATCAACGCGGTTTCGGCGGGTTCATTCCGTTTGTCGTGCTGCTTGGCGAGTAGGCGCGTCGCCAAATATAGAGTCATCGCTTCTTCGGGCGACAAATCGAAATGCCGCAAACGCAGTTCGTCAAATGGCAGCGCGAGCCAATAAATGCCGTCTTTGTAGACCTTGCCTTCGGTCTCAAGCACACGCAAATAATTGTTGAGCGTGCGGCGCTGAACCTGCGTCAATTGTTCCAGTTCGGCTTCCCTTAACCCATTGGGATATTGACGCAGGGTAAAAAAGACGCGTTCGCGGCTGCGCTCGATAGTTTCGTTATCTACTTTTGGCATACGGTCTCCTATCTTTAGTATAGCCGCCAGTTGGAAAATTAGCGCGCGGCGCGTGCCAAATTCCCAAAAATTTTTTTCAATTTGATTCGTCTTTGAGCCAAACGCGTCCTTCTTTGTAGACCTGCTGCTGATTTTGCAATTCGCGCAAATAATTGTTAACGGTACGGCGGTCCCATCGCAAAAGCTCCGCCACTTCGCTTTCGGTCAGTCCATGTTCAAAACGCGCGAGCACGCGCAAAATGTCTTCGCGTTTCCATTTTTTCTCGCCCCAAAACAAGCGTGCCATCGGCTGCCTCCGTGAGTGTGAATAAAAACCTTCACACACAGAGTAAGCCGCCGTTGGAAAATTTTGTTCCAAATGAGTATGGTCAGGAGAGAGGAAAGCGGAGAAAGAGCTTCCGCGCGCGCGCAAGCACATGTGCCCGTCACCGATCACCCGTCAAACCCGTCCTTTTCGCGCCGCATCGCGCACATTTTGCAGATTAATAATCTCTGCTGCTTCGAACTGCGGCGGCAAACTGTTCGAGACGGGACGCATTCGCAGCATCGCGGGAAAATAGCCGCAGCGCCCGTGCAGTTCCGCCAACAAAACGACCGCGACAAAATTGAGCGACGGCGGATTGATGATAAGCGGCGCGGACTGCCATTCCATTTGCGAAAGTTCCGCCTTGTCCGCCATTGCAACCACTTGCGGCGCGAGCAGCTGCTGCGCGTCAATCTGGCTGTGGATGTCAATCACGCGCTCGATTTTTTTCCCCGCCAGCGTTTCAACTTGCGCGAGCTGCGCGGGGGTGAGGGGGTGGGAGTAGTTGAGGAGGATCATCACTACTTTCCTTGCTTTGTCCCCGGCTTGCAATCCAAAATCCAGCGCCCGCTTGACTCTTGCCGTTTTCCGATAACTTCACACTTTGCAGGATTCCCTTTGGCATATTGCTTGTTGCCGCGATCCTTTGCTGCGATATAGCCCGCGACCTCTTTGATGGGCATATTCTTGTATTGAACTAACACCCCACCATCTGGGAAAATCTCGACAATGTTTCCCGTAAATGTCGCGCCAATTTCTGGCAAATCCATACTCGGTTTGGTAGCAGGTGGCCGTGTCTTTGTCTGCGCACCTTGCAATTTTTCTTTGGGCTTTGGCGCCGATTGTTGCTGCCCGCGTTGCTGTGGCGGCGCAAATGGTTTGGGCTGCGACGCGGGTTTGGAACTTGTGCGAACTTGTTCACCTGTTGGCTTGATATTCAGCGGGTCGGGCAGCACAGGGCGCTCTTTGAACTCGTTCACCTTAGGTTCAGGGTATCCGTTGTTTCGCTCAATCTCCATGTTGCGCGTCCAATTTTTATCTGGCCCAGGGAACTCCAGCAACTTGAGCAGCATCTGGATTCGCTCGACATCACGAAACGATTGTGCAACGCCTTTATCCGCCGCGTCCAATTTCTCCAGCATAAACTTTTCGAAGGCGTCTTTATATTGCGCCTGATTTGACACCAACGCGATGCCGCTTGCCCACGCGCCATCCTCAAACAGTTTGCAGTAACGTTCCTCGCGCTGGCTCAAGTAGAGCGTTGGCGTAATCTTCACTGCGCCCATTCCCAGCGGCTTGCCCATTCCAAGCGATTGCGAACGTCCTTCGGGCAAGTCCAACACCCACAATAGCGCGCCGAGTTCCGCATCACTCAAATTTTCAAAATGCACGCGAAATTTGAAGCTCACGCCCGCACGGACAGGTTTGATACCCGTAAGTTGTTTCGCTAGTTGTTGCCTGTCTTTGTCCGCTTCCAATTCAATGTCTTGGCGCGTCACATCACCTTTGTGCCAGTACACCTTGTGTCCGCGAATCACCGTTTCGTCGGGAGTAGTGCTGGCGTAATGTTTTAGGTTCTTTTTGTTCTCGGCATCGGCCTGCACGAGATAATGTTGAAACGTCGGCGGTTTGGGCGAACTTAGAATTTGGGGCGTAATCATCGCGTTATCGGCAGTGAGCCACACATTGCTTTGGTTTTCCGCGAGCGCAGCATTACTCACAAACACGCGGCTCGCGTACGCGCGCTGTTTGCCTTCACCGCTTTGCTTGGTATAGCCGAACAGCGCCTCGGCGAGGTCAATGTCAGATTCGCGGCGCAGGCGTTCGGGGACGAAATCTTGCGCGGTATGCAGATAGGGAAGTCGAAACATCCATAGATGCCCGAAGAAAACTAACTTGCCCTGCTCCATTAAATAAAACACAGGTTGATGAGGAATAAGCGCGCCATCCTTGCCCAAAAGTCTTTCTTGTTCCGGGCTGATTTGTTCTTTGAAACGGCGCAGCAAATCGTTATCAATTTCAACAGGTTGGCCGTCAGTGTCGGGCGGAAAGACCACTGCTTCGCGCGCCTTTTTGTTCATTGGCCCGCTGTATGCGATTACTGCTTCTTGGAAATCGGGTGCTGCCGACGCGCGCGCCTCTACCGCTGGCGCATATTTAATGTGAATAAAACCATCGCGCACAGGTTGATAGTCGTATTGTCCCAACTTGACCCAGACCAAATGCGCGTTCTTGCAGTTGTGCCACGGCTGCAAGCCTCGTGGTATATCCTTTCTAAAAATTCGCGCAAACGTCGTACCGCTAATCATCTTCGCAGGGCGAATCGCCCAACGTCCATCTTTTCGTTCAAGATACCCCGCTTGCATTAGCGGCGTGTAATATTTGTTGCCATCATCGCGCATGAGACGTTCGCGATAGGCATCGCCCAAACTTGAAGTATCTCCAACCGCACGATAAATGAGCGGTTCTTTCGAGACGGGCTGTACTTTCCCATACCCCACAATCTCCACCAACGCGCGCAGCATCCCGCGCAGACTGCTTCCTGGAATTACGGGTTCGTTATCGCGCAGCATAAAAAATTTCGCGCGCTCTTGTTTTTGCGCGTCGGTCAATTTGTCAAATGACTTGTCGCCTATCTCTTCAAAACTCGACTGCGTCATCATCCCGCGCACATACAGCGGCGATTGCGTCACCAACTCGCAATCAATGCAGCCCGTGTTGCCTTGATACATGTCGTGGTCGGGCGGCTCGCCAACCGTGACCACCTGCTCGGGCAGCGGGACAAAGTTGTATGGGGCGCGCGCATAAACGTCATAGGGAGGAACGCCGCGCTTTTTGTTTTCGGGAATATGGCGTGGAACAATCTCGTCGGTGTGTTTTGGATTCATCGCTTCATCTCCTGTTGCGTGCCCACCAAGCGCGTGGCAATAATTTTCACGCAGCCATCGTCGTCATCATCCAAATACGAGCGCGTCATCAGTTTTCCCATGTGTGCAATTTGCGCTGGAGGCGTATGCTCAAGTCCTTGCCCGCCATCGCGCATCAGCAGAAAACCGTCCTGCGCGGCGCCTTCGGGTTTGCCCCATAACAATTGCTCTTCGTCAAAATAATCGCGCGGCTTGTCACCATCTTCGGTAATCAAGCGTCCGCGCCAACTTCCATCGCCGCGCCACAGAAACAATTCCGCGTCTGCGCCGAAGAGACGAATTTGTTGGAGCGTAGTCAATCGGAATGGAGGCGAAATGGCGAATGCGGCGCCTGACCATTTCCACGCGCTGTCAAAGCGTCCCCAAATGACGCCGTCGTCCGCAAACGCCAACGCCGTCGAAAAATTGTGCTGCGCGGCTTGGCGTTCCAACCATTCCGTAAATTCGGTATTGGTTGGAATATCGCTCACGCGCGAAATCTCGCACTGAACTTGTTTAATGTCCCGCATCGGTCAACCCCTTTCGCAGCGCGCTCACACAACTTTCCAGTTTTTGCGCGTCGCCCGTGATGGATAGCTTGTCATCTTGCTGCTCCAAACGCCACAGTCCCTCACCCCAGCGTAATTCGGCAAAACGCCCGCGCAAACGTCCGCGCCCCACACTGCTCTCCCCGCCGAGCGGCAAATCGCCCGTCCACAAATCTTTCAGCACGAGCAGCAGCAAACCGATTTCAGATTCTTGGGGCCCGACCAAATCGAGTTCGACGTAAACGCGCGTCTCGGGCAGTCCCAACAATGGCTGTTCGCTAAACAGTGCGGTATTCGACGCGCCCCCCGTAAGGCGGTCAATCTGGACGCGGGTTTGCACCATCTCCGCAATACTGTTTTTCACTTCTGTTTCGCGCACGCGTACGCGGCTCGCTTTCAAATCCTTTTTATTGCGCGGACCAAACATTTTTTCAATCATGTCATTCGCTTTGCTTGAACTATTCGCCAGCGTGTTTGCAATTCGGAATGCTCGCGCGCGCAAAACACCCGCCAGACTCGTGCCGCTGACAATCGGTTTCATTTCACCATTGCGCCGTGATTTCAAGTGCGCCGCGTCCGCCGACGTGACTGACCCTCCATAATCGCGAATGAGCAGCGAACTCTCGAGCGCGAATTCCGCGCGCAGCGAAAGAACATTTTGCGTGCGCTGCGGCAGCGCGCTTTCGGAAATTCCCATCGCTGCTAAAATGTTCACGCCGTGTTTTTCGTTCGCGGCGGCGTCATTTAGCCACGCGATCAATTCGCGCGGTTCGGAGACGCGATAACGCCGCACGCGCCATTCCGAAACGTGACACCGCCCCAAGCCGCGCGTTTTGCGTTTGCCTAACCCAATCGCGCCGTCTTCCAAACCGCGCAGCGCGTACGCCAACGCGCCAACGAGATGTTCTTCCTGCGACGTGATGTTCAACTCGAATGACAACGGAAATCTCGCGCCTGCAGGAATCAGCTCAATGTCAAATTTTTTCCCCTTTTCCACTGTGCGCGTTTTAGAATCAATCGCAACGCCATCACGCAATTCTACGTCACTGCCATTTTCAGCAAGCGCATCGTTCACAAGCAGCGCGCTTTCCAGCACATCGTTTCCGTTCACATCGCCAAAGAGGTCGTGCGCGAGTTTGGAATCGGCGGCGCGTAAATAATTTCGCAGCGCGCCCGCGATGGATGCGCCCGTCAGCAGTGGCTGTTTCGTTTCCGCGTCACGCGCAATGGGCATGTCGGTCGCCGCACTTACATCGCCGTTGCCAAAATGCGCTGGCGCGTCCAACTCGAGCGCTGCTCGAATGATCCAGCGTTCGTAAATCTGGCGGTGATTTTTCCAACGTGAGTTAGTCACTGCTTGCCTCCTTGTTTTGCGCGCGGCGCACAACGCCTTCAATCAAACGCGCGGTGTATTCGGTTTTCAATTCTTGAGTCAGTTCCACGCGCATGCCGCCAACCGCTGAAATCTTGTTCAAATCGGGATTGAGTTGCTTTTCGACATCGCGTTCTCTGACACGCGCTTGCAGCCACTCGTACAAATTCGTGCCTGCACCGCGACTCTCTTGCAATTTTTTCGCGGCGTGTTTGCCCTCAATGTTTTGGAGCAAATCTTGGAGCGGCTCCAACTTTCCTTTGAAAATGGACTGGCGCGCGGCGAGTCGTACACGCGCAAAGGCAGATTTGGACGCGACATGGAATTTCAATGCATCATCCAGAATCGCATGCTGTAACGCCGCATCAAGTTCCTTTCGGACTTGATGCTCTATAATTTTGCGCGTGAGGTTTTCGGAAACCGCGTCGCCCACAAGTGAAATCTGTGACCGATGTGATTCTTCAAGCGGCAGTCGCTGTGCCTTGAATTCGCTTGCGGTATTCCAATTCACCGCGATTCTGCCAAACCCATCCTGCCGCCGTTCACCGATGCCTCGTTCCAGCGCACGCTGCAACAAGTTCTCATCGAGACTCTCACGTGGGAACACAAATACACTTCCCGCTTGAATCGCGTGCGCTTGCGGCAGCGGCAAACCCCATTTACGATTAAAGCCGCCGACCTGTTTCATCTGGCGAAAACTTTTGCCCTTTTCTCTCGCGCCAATCCGCGCGTCAATCGCGTCCATGAATTGACCGTTCTCATCGCGCCCAATCACATCGCTCAACAGTGTGACAATGATTTTTCCATCGTCACTTTCGCCGCGCGTCGCTTCATGCCAATTTCGTTCGCGTGACACATTCGAAATTCGAATCAACCCATAGCCCGCGCTGCGCGAACCGCCGATACGGAATTCGGGCGTTTCTTGGAGCAGCTGCGCGAATTGGTTCAACGCGTCTGCGTCCTCCGCCAAAATCGCGCCGCAAAAAATTTCGCCGGCTGCCAATGCTTGGTATGCAAAAACATTCGTCTCGCCTTTAGTCTTGAGCTGGCGCTTGTGCTCGCGTTGAATATGCACGTTGATTTGGTGCGAAATCGGAACCGGTTCAACCACGCGTTCGTCATCATCCGATTTTGGTAAAGAACAAAAGTCGCTCCTCTTTGCAAACGGTTTGAGCTCAGACTCTTGACCAAAAATCGCGTCGTCCACCGCGCCGTCATAAAGCGTGAGCGTACCTTCACCACCTTCAGTCCACTTGGCAAGTTCATCTTTTTTCGCGTACCACGAAAGCGGTATCGGCAAACTGCGCCCTCCCAAACGGTCGGCGCGATAGCTGTTCAGCACAAACACGCGCTCGTCAAAAAAGAGTTTGCGGCACGTTTCATCGTTCGCGGCATCTTTTAGTGTGCGCGCGGCGATGTATCGCGCGGCAAGCGCGTTCCTCAAAACACTGCCAGGGATGTAATTCAAACTCTCGGCGCTGTTTTCGTCGCCACTGCCGAGCTGTGTCACCAACAGCGGTTCGAGCAGTTGAATGTTGAATGTAAGTGCGTTCATGCCAGCACCTCCCGCGCGAATTGAGTCATGCCTTGTGCCGTCACATCGTTTCCCGCTTCGTCCATCAATTCCGCGCGCACCCGTCCCAAGCCGCGCGCGCGATTTGAACCAACGCTCCGAATTGCTTCCGCGCACGCGGCGAGCAGCGCCAGTTCAACCTCCTCCAGCGGGCATTCGGCGGTAATTTCGGATTCAAAGATTAAACCGCTGACCAGCACACGAGTCGCGCGTAGCGTATTTTCTTCCGCCGCGCCGTCGTCATTAATTTTGGTTTGGCGGCGAATCGTCGTCAATGCTTCCAACACATCATGCCGCGACAATTTCTTTTCGTCTATCGCGGAAATCGCATCGCACAAATTTTTCGGCAAGCGCGCCGTGCCGAAATGCAGCTTGCCATTCGCGTGCAAATCACTTCCGCCTTTTCCAAATAGAATATCTGCTGCTTGTTCTAATTTGTCGTGCGCGGGCGATGATTGCAACGCGCCCAAAATGTCGGCGCACTGCGCGGTGAATAAACCTTTGACGCCGCGCCCATGCAAGTACGGGAAACCGCGTTCGTCATGTTCAATTTCCGTATCTACCAGACCCGCAACGCCATCGCCGCGTCCGAACGTGGCTTCACTCAAGAGCGTCAGTTTGAAATGAAACGTCGGCATTATGTGCTCTCCTTTATTGGTAGCGGTTCAACATCGTGGAACAAGTCCATTGCTTCGATGGCGTCAAAGTACGCGCAGGTGTCACCCACCCAGCCATCTTGACGTCCTTCGGACGCATCAGGGATCATTGGTAACTCGCCCAAGCCATAAATTCGGAGAAATTGATTTGTTGCATCCTTGCCCCGTCGCAGCTGCTCACGCAATTCCTTGACCTTGTTACGCTTGTCGCTCCAACCTTTTCCATGTTTGAACTCGTGAACCGTTCCGCGAAACGCGTGCCAACTCTTGAGCGGAGCGCGTGGCGCATTGATAAAATACGGACGCACGTAAAGTTTTCCGTCTGAAGCGGTGTATTCGTGCACTCGAATCTCTTTGACATCCAATACCGCGCCGCTGACCGCAAAATGCCAATCGAGTGCGAGCGCGTCATCATCTTTGTTGATTTTCCAATCTTTGACCACGCGCTTAGCGTTTTGGCACAGCTCTTCCGCCATGCCATACGCGCGGGCAAAGGGATAACGATTTTTTACAATCGCCACGCCCGCGCACGCATACAGCGGTTTGTCACCCAGACGATATTTGTTGAACTCTTGCAGATAAATCGCCGCCAGCGACAGACCAATTCGTCCATCGCAAACGAACGTCACGTCATCACCGCCAAACACGAGCGGGACAAACTTGACGCGATTCACTTTTTCTTTGTCATCCCAAGCAATAAAACTTTTTCTTCCCTCCTCATCCTCTTGAAACCACTGCATCATGCGCGAAAAAGTCGTTTGAAGCGCCAGCGTCCCTGCGTCTTCGACCCGCTGCGAAAAGTCGCGTATGGCGTTGATGAATTTGCGATTGTTTCTTTGATTTTCTGGATTGTCGCAGAGGGCTTGCTTGCGTTTGCCCATTCCATTCCCATCGGTGTGTACGACCGCCAGAAAACTTGCTTCGCCGCTTTCGCCTAAAAGGTTGAAATCATAAGTGAACTCGTAATCGCCCAGCCATTTGACAAAGTCTTGTCTCAAACGCTCACGCGCCTGCCCTTGAACATGCATTTTCGCTTTAACCTCTGCCGAAATGCGTTTGTCGTCATCCTTGGGCTCTCTTGCCACCGCAGGCAAACCCGTATATTGACACGCAGAGGTCACACTCAAACCCAGCATCGGCAAGACTGGAGTTTGCGCGGATTTTTTCTCGGCGAGTTCACCAAGCGCGTCTTTGTACACTTGCGCCAGCGACTCGCCCCATTCAAAGTTGCTGTGCTTTACGACGACGCGCAGCCCTGGCGCTTCTTGCAGCAAACGACGCGTATATCGTTGGGTAAATTCGAAGGCGTGTTGATGTGAGGCAAACAACAGCACCGCATTGCCACCGCCGCTGTACACGCGTTCCCACTCTGCGCCATTTTCAATTTCCCCATGCTGCAATGGACTCGCTGCTCTGCCCACCCAACCGTCCATCGCTTGTTCGACGAGATATGACGCGCCGAGGTTATGCGCCATGCGGTTACTGTTGAATAGATAATTTTGCACCCCGCTGACGTCGAGTATGGTAAGGGTATAGGTCATGATTGTCTCCGTTTATGGTTGTTGATCCACTCTGCCAAATATCTGGGTAAATCTTGCATATGGTTCGCGCCAAAGACTCGCACTGTGCCTTCCGCAAAAAAATTTTCGCGTTTGAATTTGTTCAGCAGATTGACAGGGTCGCGGTTATAACACACCAGCGCGGTTCGCGCTTCGTCGCCGCCCATTTGTTTCGCGCGTTCGAATCCTTCAAACAATTTCTGTTTGCACATTGCATCTTTGTCCTCAGTGGTACATGAAAACGCAAAGAGCTGATAGCCGCGTGTGGCTGCCACGTCAAATTCAAATTTGCTCTGCTCCGCCACATAGCCCATGCCGCAGTCATCCAATTCACAGGATTCTTTGATTTGCAAAAGCGCGTCCAAGGCAATGCTTTCGAGCCAATAACCGCCCGCCAACCACCCAACAAATTCCTTGAGCCCGTCAGAACTGTTTGGAAACTCGCATGTCGCAATTGCCCAATCTTCCAGGGTCGCGTCCACTGGCGCGCCCAGATTCATAAACGTCTGACCAAGCTCAGGAAATTCGCCGCTCGGCATTGGTTTCGTTCGCAATTCATTTGCGGGCTTGGGCTTGCGCTTATTCTGGAGCGTCATCAAATTCTGCTCTACCCACGAGAGCCACTGCTTGCCCGACTCAAAATCTTTTTGCAGGGCGCGCGCAACGTCCAGCAGCAATGGTCTATCCCTGGATTTTTCGAACTCAATCTTGTGCAGTCTCGCGATTTCTCTAACGGTAAGCGTCACAGCCTTTCCAACGGGTATTTCATCATCCCGCCCATCGCCCATGCCCCTATCAATCACCATTTTCAAATCATGCGCATCGAGGTATGAACAGACCGCGTCTGAATGAACCTCCTTAACCGCGCGGTAGGCGTGCACCGACATTGCTTTTGTGCCGCCCGTGTAATGCAAGCCGACTGTGCCGTGCATTCTCATAACCATCTCTCGAATTGCGCTGAAAATTTCTTGGGGGCGGCTCTCGCTTAACACAGGACGGCGTTCAAAATGCAAGCCGTCGAGCGCAAGTTTCTTTTCCAATCGCTCGGCAATAGATGCCGTGCCGCTCGAACAAACCAAATGAATTTTGCCGCGCGGCGCGCACAAGAGCCGCGCAGCGACATAATTGGGCAATGGGTTCGTCCCAATCAGCAAAATCAAATTATCCGTTCGATATGGCTCCAGACGTGCCAGAGTATCACTCATGCTCCACTCCTTTCATTGCAGCCCGCGCAGTATAACCTGCTTTCGCGCCCAAATCTTCCTTTTCCGTTCCCAATTTTTTTAGTAACCTACTCCTACTCGCGCCGCGCGCCTTGCAGCACAAAGTACGGCGCCAGCGTCGCAATCAACATCGCGCGGTTGGGTGCGCGATCGGGAAAACCTAAAAATTCGTTCAACTTACTGTACGCGCCCGTCAATTGATTCGCTACGGTTGCTTCGCTCTTGCGCAATTTGCGCGCGATGGCGCGATTGTCCAACCCGCGACACGCCCATTTCACCACCTCACGCTCGGCGGGTCTCAACACTTGCTCCACAAAAA
>Ga0070741_10010116_pt1 | contig 17963 bp, 11 predicted proteins | sample Coa_R1_4_FD_66440 | JGI IMG/M metagenome (GOLD analysis project Ga0070741, IMG submission 66440) | Surface soil microbial communities from Centralia Pennsylvania, which are recovering from an underground coalmine fire - Coalmine... | ecosystem: Environmental > Terrestrial > Soil > Unclassified ...
CGATTCGACCGCTTCCAGAGTGAAACCGCCCGCGAAGACCGCCAGACGCCGCAGCAGTATCCGCTCCGGTTCCGAGAGCAGATGATAGCTCCAGTCCAGCGTCGCAGCAAGCGTCTGCTGGCGCGGAGTAGCGATCGGGGCATCGCCTGGCAGGAAGAGAATGCTCTCCTCCGGGCGCGCGGTGAGCGACTCCACCAGGAGCGTACCCACCTGCGCTGCCGCCAGTTCCAGGGCGAGCGGAAGGCCGTCCAGTCGGGAACAGAGTTGGGCGACGGCAGGCGCGTTCTCAGAGGTCAGGGCAAAATCGGGCTGCGCGGCTTTTGCGCGCTCGACAAAAAGCTGCACAGCGAGACTGGTTTGCACGTTTTCGACAGTTGGCACGGTCTGTGCATCGGGTATTGGAAGGGGAGGCACACGCCACGCCGTCTCGCCCGCGATGCCCAGCGCCTCCCGGCTTGTCGCCAGTATCTGCAGCTTCGGACAGGAGAGCAGCAGCGCGTTGGCGAGCGCGGCGCACGCGGCGATCAGAGGCTCGCACGTGTCGAAGAGCAGCAGCAGACGTCTGGGATAGAGGAAATCCGTGAGCGCGCTGACCGACGAACGGCCCGGCTCCTCGCGCACGCCGAGAGCCTGCGCGACGGCCTGCGGCACACGGTCGGGATCGGCGATCTCCGCGAACTCGACCAGCCAGACGCCGTCGGGATAGGCTCCCAGCAGGTCGGCGGCAGCCTGCAGCGCCAGGCGCGTCTTGCCGCAGCCTCCCGGCCCGGTCAGCGTCAGCAGGCGCGTTCCGCCGCCGTTTGCGGGGAGACTGTGTCCCGCCGCCCGGTCGGACTGCCGATTGCCGGAGGCGGAACTGCCGGTCAGGAGCCGCCGGACTTCGGCCATCTCGCTCTCGCGGCCGATGAAGCTGGAGGGTTGCGCGGGCAGGTTGTTGGGCTGAATGTCCAGCGAGCGGAGGGGCGGGAACTCCGCAGGCAGGTCCGGCGCGACGACCTGAAAGATGCGTTCGTGGCGGACGAGGTCTTTGAGGCGATGCTCGCCCAGGTCGCATAGGGTCACGCCGGACGGCAACGCGGCGCGCACCTGCTCCTGCATCGCTTCGGAGAGAAGGACCTGCCCGCCGTAGCCCGCATCCAGCAGGCGATCCGCCCGATTGGTCGTCGGGCCGAAATAGTCGCCGTCGTGAGGTTCCGCCGGGCCGGTATGCAGCGCGATACGCACGCGCAGCGGGCCGGTCGCCCCCCAGACTTCCGCGTGCAGCGCCCGCTGGATGTCCAGAGCGGCGGCGAGGGCGTTCCCGGCCTCCGCAAACGCTGCGCAGAAGCCGTCGCCCATCGTGTTGAACACGAAGCCGTTCCAGCGCGTGATCGCGGCGGAGAGCAGCGCGTCGTGGCGGGTGAGCGATTCCCGCATGGCCTCGGGAAACTGCTCCCAAAGCCTGGTGCTGCCCTCAATATCCGTGAAAAGAAAAGTAACCATATCCGTCGGCAACGCAGGCATAGCGGGCTTCCCGGTACAGATTTTGGGCCATAAACCAACAATGAACCAACCACACGCACGCGCACGGTTTTTCGACAGAGCGCGTTGCGACTCCTGCGAAGGGCCACAACAGGTGAGAAAGCAGCCATGTCCAGCAGAAGGGAACCGGCGGTCACAGCAGAGCCGAGAGACAGCGCAGACGCCCAGTTTGAATCGCTGACAACCGAATACCTGGCGATGCAGTACGCCGCGCACCCCATCATGGCGACGGCGATGGGCGTCCACGACTACGATGACAGCGTGGACAACTTCAATCGGTTTGCGCTGCGCGACGACCGGGACGCCATTCGCGCCTATCTACACGCCATTGATAAGCTGTCGCTGGCTGACCTGAACGCGGACAATCGCCTGGACTATCGTCTGGCCCGCAGCAGCGCGCAGATGGCCCTCTCCGCGCTGGAGCGGCAGCGCTGGCCGGAACGTCAGCCCGGTCTCTACGCCGACACCCTCTTTCACGGCCTGTTCCTGCTGGTGGCTCGCAACTTTGCTTCTGCTGAGACGCGCGCGCTTGGCCTGCTCGGTCGCCTGCGCGCCGTGCCGGGCGCCCTGGCCGAAGCGCAGCAGAATCTCAAGAACCCGCCCCGACTCTTCACGGAGGTCGCTATCGAGAGCGTGGAAGCGGGCGATACCTTCTTTACGGAACTGCTGCCCGCGTTTGTCGCCGCGCTGCCCCACTCCGGCCTGCAAAAGGCGCTGCACGAGGCCACGACCGCCGCCCGCGCCGCCTTTGCCGATTATGCCCGCTTCCTGCGCGAAACCCTTCTCCCGAACGCGACGGACGACTTCGCGCTCGGCAAGGAACTGTTCGACTATCACCTGCGCATCGGCCATCTGATGGATAAAGACCGGGAGAACAGCGACGCGCTGCTGGAGATCGGGCAGGAGGCGCTGGAGGAGACGAAGCGGGAACTGGCGGCGCTGGCCGAGAAGATCGCGCCGGGGCGGGAATGGGCCGAGATCGTCGCCGAACTGAAACGGGACCATCCGCCTGCCGAGGAACTGGTACGCGCCTATGCCGAGGAGATGGCGCGGGCCAGGGAGTTCGTGCGCGACTGCCGCCTGGTGACGCTGCCGGAGAACGAGACGCTTCGCGTGATGGAGACGCCCGGCTTTGCCCGCAGCCTGCTGCCTTATGCCGCCTACCTGCCGCCCGCGCCTTTCGAGGCGCGACAGGAGGGGCTGTTCTGGGTGACGCCCGTTCCCGCCGACGCCGCGCCCGCACAGCAGGAGACGCTTTTGCAGGGCCATTCGCGCTACACTATCCCCATCATCGCGCTGCACGAGGCGTTTCCCGGTCATCATCTTCAGATGGCCCGCGCCAGCCAGACGCCCTCTCGCTTCCGCCGCCATTTCGCCAACAGCAACCTGTTCATCGAGGGCTGGGCGCTCTACTGCGAGGAGATGATGTGGGAGCAGGGTTTCTACACCGATCCGCGCGTCCGCCTGATGCAGCTCAACGCGCGGCTGTGGCGGGCCTGCCGCGTGCTGCTAGATGTCCGGCTGCATACCCGCCGGATGCCGCCTGCCGAGGCCGTCCGCTTTCTCATGGAGGAGGCCCGTCTTGAGGAGGCGCACGCCAGGGCGGAGGTGCGCCGCTACGCGCTCACGCCCACGCAGCCGATGACCTATATCCTGGGCAGGCGCGCGATCCTGAGCCTGCGCAGCGAGGCGCGGCGCCGCCGGGGGGCGCGCTTCGACCTGCGCCAGTTCCACGATCAGCTTCTCTCCTACGGCAGCGTGCCGCCTTCGCTCCTGCGCGACGTGCTGTTTTTTACCCCCTGAGAATGCGTCTCTCTAGCGGCAAGAGGCTGCAAAGCTAACGCGCGCCTTCCCATAGCGCCCGCTCTGCGGCGCGCGGATCGTCCACGACCTCCGACGCCGTGTTGAAGCGCATGGTGGCCCTGCGCTCCAGATTGTACTTCGGCCAGCCGGGGGTTCCCCCGGCAGCAAAGGCGCACCAGGCGGCGTGCATGGCATCCGCGAGTTGCTGCGGCGGATCGGTTCCCAGCAGCGGTTCTGTCCCCTTGCCGAGCGTGTCGAAGACGAAGGCGATCTCAAGCGCATGGCACGCGCCGAGGAGTCCGCCGAACTGCGGGGAGCGCCAGGCGAACTCGTACATGTAGGTGGCCGAGGCGCTCTTCGCGTGGGCGTCTGCCAGGCGGATCGCGGGGATGCGCCAGAACCAGTCGGTCTGGATAGCCGCCAGCAGGTCGCCGGCGCTGGCATTCGGATAGGCCGCGCGATAGGCGGCCAGTGTGGTTTCGACCGGGAGGCCGTAGGCGGACACGGCCCCGGCGAGGGCCTCGGCGGTGATCTGGCGGATCGCGCCGCCGGGAACCAGGAACAGCCGATGCTCGTCGGCATTCGTGCCGACCAGGAGATCAACCTCTGTTCCAGCCCCGGCAGCAAGGCGCTCCATCGGATGCGCGGGGAGAGTTTCCCCATCTATCACAGGCTGCCACAGCATCATGGCGGCCGCCACCTCGCCGCCCCACCGCTCCGGGTCGGGATGCGCAGCCAGTTCAGCCTCCATCGCTACCTGGGCCTGAAGCAGACACTCCATGGGAACCGCCGCCATCGCCTCTCGGATGGCTTCGACGCCAAGCTTCTCGGCGAGGCGCTGACCGACCCGCTGCGCGGTCGCGGCGGAGATCACATGATGCGCCGCCCCGCTCTGAGCGATGGCGCGTCGAAACAGCCCTGCGGCGCGGGGCATGGCAAGCAGCGTGCCGACGCTCATCGCTCCCGCCGACTCGCCGAAGATAGTGACGTTGCCGGGATCCCCGCCGAAGGCGGCGATATTCTCCCGCACCCATTCCAGGGCGGCGATCTGATCGAGCAAGCCCCGGTTGGCATTTCCCTCACCCAGATAGAGGAAGCCATCGGCGGCGACGCGGTAGCCGATGGTCACGCAGACGATGCCATCGCGGGCGAAACGGCTGCCGTCATACCAGGGCGAGGCTCCCGTCGCGTGATACGCATAGACCCCACCCGGAATCCAGACCATCACCGGTTGGCCTGCCGCTCCGAGATCGGAAGACCAGATATTGAGGTTCAGGCAGTCCTCACCGGAGGTAGCAAGCTCTGGAGGAAGGAGCAGTTTTACTGTTGGGGGATAGGGCGGCTGAGGTGACTTCGGGCCATAGGCGAGGGCGTCTCGCACGCCGCTCCAGGGTTCTGCGGGCCGGGGCGGCAGAAACCGATTGGCCCCGAACGGCGGCGCCGCATAGGGAATCCCTTTGAACGCATTCACGCCCTCGGCAACGCGACCGCGCACCCTACCCTGTCGCGTGTTGACGACTGCATACATGGCGGGCCTCCTGCCGGGCGTCTGGCTCGGACACCACGAAGGCCGAACGTCTGCGCTCTACCGCCGCGCGCCGCGATCCAGAACGCTGTTCTCATAGACTTCCACTCCGTGCGAGCAGATAGAATCATCCTACCGGAGCGGGCGGGAAAAAACATCCGCGATTCGGCGGATTGTGAAAGTCGGAGAGAAAACGTTGTGAATTGCAGTCCTGCACGTTCTCAGTGCGCTCTGGAATCCTTCAAACCCAGGAGGCGCAGCAGTTCACTGCGCTCCTGCTCCCAGGTAAAATGGTTTCTGACCCTCCGCCATCCCGCATGTCCCATCTCTTTCCGCAACTCCGGGTCGCGCGCAAGGGCAAGGAGACGCTCTGCCATATCCCCGGTTTGGCCCTCGTCCACGAGATAGCCCGTTTTGCCCTCTTCTACCTCCTCCGGAATGCCCGCGTGCCGCGTGGAGACGACCGGCAGGCCCTCTGCCATCGCTTCCAGAATAGCCACCGGCAGGCCCTCTTCATCGCCTGTGTCCGGGTCGGTGATGCTGTGCTGTAGGAAAATATCTGCCTGGCGCAGCGTATTCTGGACGAATTCGCTCGACTGCGCGCCATGCAGCGTCACCCTATCTTCCAGTCCAAAAGCGCGGACAAACTGCCTGGCAGCAGGCAGCAGTTCCCCGCCGCCAATATAGTCCAGATGCAGGCGCGGGCAGGCTTCTGCCGCCCGGCGAAAGGCGTCCAGGGTCAGGATCGGCGCTTTCTTGCCGACCATGCGCCCAACCGCGACACAGCGTATCGTCCGCTCCGCTCTCTCCCTCGGAGACGCATGGGGCTGATCCGGGACGTCCACGCCATACGGAACGACATGAATTTTCGCCGGGTGGATGCCCAGGGATAGGAGACGGTCGCGACTGGCGTGCGACATGGTGATGATGCCGTCGGTCGCGTTGTAGCGTAGATACTCTTTCTGCCACGTCGGCTGGCGCAGCGTCTTGGAGACATCATAGCCATGCGCGTGTCCGAAGAAGCGTATTCCCAGCGTTTGCGCCACCGGGAGCCATCGCAAGCTGGCATCCAGAAACTCTCCCAGGATCACGCGGACGCGGTGTCTCTTCAGAAAGGCTTCTGTGGCAGGCAGCGCGTCATCATAGCTCGGATCGAGTCGGCGGTGAATCCCTCGCTGCACCCGATGCCAGAGGCTGCGTAGGTCCCGGTCGAAGATCAGGGTGGGACCATCGGCCTGCCAGTATCCGGCTCCGGGCTGGCTGGCGGTCACTGCGACCGCCACCGTCTGGTGAACGCACAGGTCTTGAATATGCCGCCGTATGAACGTTTCGGAACGCACGCCTAAAGCGGGCGTAATAATGGCAAGTTTCTCCGTCATTATCGAAACCTCACGGATTCGTTCCTTGCAGTGACGTGCCTTCTCAGCCCGGGGCGAAAAACGATTTCTACTTCGGGAGGGTCTCCCCTTCCACGTTCTCTGCCCTCATATCAGCGTCTTTAGATGGGGTCGGCGGAGGCGGAGGGGCGCGCAGGGCGCTCTCGTTTTACACCTGAAGCCTGAACGGGGGACACTACTGAATACGCGCCTGTTTTCGATTGGTTCCTCATAAGAGCGTCCGGCAGAGGACGCTCCCGTGAACGAACGTTGCTCATCCAGCTTTGCTCTTAAGGCGGCAATGGGCCTGTTCCAGCACGGCCCGATTGACGATATGAGTTGGCAGCGCGCCCTGCAAAATCTGTACGACGTTTGTCGCAGCCTTGATCTCTAACTCCTCGATAGCGGCCTCCGAGTAGAAGGCCGCGTGCGGCGTGATGATGACGTTGTCGAGAGAGAGCAGAGGATGGTCAGGCGCGGGCGGTTCCTGCGTGAGGACATCGAGACCGGCCCCGGCGATCCAGCCCTCCGTCAGCGCGCGATAGAGCGCCTGCTCGTCGAGGATCGCGCCGCGCGCGGTGTTGATGAGGTAAGCCGTCGGCTTCATCTGCCGCAGTTCATGCTCTCCAATCAGACCGCGCGTCTGCGGCGTGAGCGGCACATGGACGGAGACGTAGTCCGACTCGCGCAGCAGGAAGTCCAGGTCGTTAGTCGCCGTGCCGAAGGGCGCGAGGGCGTCCGGGGTCAGGCGGGGCGTGTAAGCGATCAGTTTCAGGCCGAAGCCGAGTGCCTTCGGAACCAGCGCGCGGGCGATGTTGCCGTAGCCGACAAGCCCCAATGTCTGCCCGCGCAGGCGCGGCAGCGGGAAACCGGCCTTCAAGTCCCACTTCCCGGCGCGCGCGTTCCGCGCATAGGTGACGACGCTCCGCGCGCAGGCCAGCAGCAGAGCCATCGCGTGATCGGAGACCTCTTCCAGGCAGAAATCGGGGACATTGGTGACGAGAATGCCGAGCCGAGTCGCATGGTCTACCGCGATGTTGTCCAGCCCGACCCCGTAGCGGCTGACGACCCGGCAGCGCGGCGCGGCGTCCAGCACGGCGGGCGTGACCGGCTTCCAGTTCGTCAGGATGGCGTCGGCGGGCGGCGCGAGGCGGATCAGTTCCTCCTCCGCGCCCGTTTCCGCCACGATCAGTTCCGCGCCGACCTCCGCCAGTATCCGCCGCTCGATCTCGACCGAAGGCCAGGCGGTATCCGTAATCAGCACCCGGAACGTCATCGCGCCAGCGCCTCCCGGCCCGCAAACACGGCCTTATCCCCCAACGCCTCCTCGATGCGCAGCAACTGGTTGTACTTCGCCAGCCGCTCGGACTGCGACAGCGAGCCGATCTTGATCTGTCCGGCGTTCGTCGCGACCGCCAGATCGGCCAGGCTGGAGTCCTCCGTCTCGCCGGATCGCGCCGAAATGATCGTGCGATAACCGGCCTGCTTCGCCAGCTTGACGACTTCCAGCGTCTCCGTCAGCGTGCCGATCTGGTTCATCTTGACCAGGATGGCGTTGCCGACCTTGCTCTCGATGCCCCGCCGCAGGCGTTCCGGGTTCGTGGTGAACAGGTCGTCGCCGATAAGCTGCGTGGTTTTGCCCAAGCGAGCCGTCAGCAGCTTCCAGCCGTCCCAGTCGTCTTCCGCCAGGCCGTCCTCGATGGAGACGATCGGATAGGCCGCGCGCCAATCTTCCAGCAGATCAATCAGTTCTGCGGCTGTGCAGACTTTCTGCTCCGCTCCCAGAGGATACCGCCCGTCCAGCGGATCGAAAAAGTGCGTGGAGGCGACATCCAGCGCAAAGGCGATCTGCTCTCCCGGCTCGAAACCAGCCCGTTCGACGGCCTGCATCAGTAGATCGAGCGCGGCGCGGTTGCCCTCCAACATCGGCCCGAAACCGCCCTCGTCCGCCTTGAGAGTGGACAGCCCGCGTTCCGTCAGCAGATCGTAAGTGGCGAGATAGACGGCCAGACTCATCTCCAGAGCTTCGGAGTAGGTCTGCGCGCCGACCGGCAGAATGAGGAAGTCCTGAAAGTCCAGGTTGCGCCGCGCGTGCAGTCCGCCGCTGAGGATATTGATCATCGGCAGGGGGAGAACGCGCGCCTCCTTGCCGCCGAGCGAGCGCCAGAGCGGAAGCCTCTGCGCATTCGCCGCCGCCCGCGCCACCGCCAGCGACACGCCGAGCAGCGCGTTCGCGCCGAGCCAGGACTTGTTCGCCGTGCCGTCGAGCGCGATCAGGGTTTTATCAATCGCTTCCTGCTGTAGCGCGTCCTGCCCGACGAGATGGGGCGCGATGCTGTCGGCGACATTCTGCACGGCGCGCAGCACACCCTTGCCGCGCAGGCGTTTCTCATCGCCGTCGCGCAGTTCCAGCGCCTCATGCCGCCCGGTGGACGCGCCCGACGGCACGCTCGCCAGGCCCGCCGTGCCGTCGGCCAATGTCACCTCGACCTCGACGGTCGGGCGTCCGCGCGAATCGAAGATCTCACGCGCATGGATGTGTTGAATGGCTGTGGACATAGCTTACTCTTGTTCCGCCTCTGCAATGCGCCGCTCGACCAGATCGAACACCGCCGGCAGGGACATTTCCTCGCCCGTAAGAATTTCCCGCGCGATGCGCCGGGCGACCTCCTTTGTCGGCTCCTCGGTGATGTAGGGAATCTTGGACTTGCCGTCAATGCGGGCCAGCAGCAGGCAGCCCAGTTCCCGAACCGTGTGCGCCTCGATGCCCTCGCTCAGGGCCGCGTCCAGATGGCTGCTATAGGTACGCCAGAGCCTCTGCGCCGATTCGAGATAGCGGGCGCGGCGTTCCGGGAAGCGAACGGCGGGCAGCAGCAGGTGATTGAGGCAGAAGGCGGTGTCGAACGCCGGGTCGCCGTAGTGCGCGACCTCGAAATCCAGCAGCAACAGATGGCCGGGATAGGCGAAGATGTTCTTGGGGCTGTAGTCGCCATGCACCAGCGTCCGGCGCGTGCGCAGCATCCGCTCGACTTCCGCCGCGATGAGCGGCGCAAGGTCGGGATGCGCTTTCGCCGTCGTGCGGTGATAGGGGTCTACGCGGCCCTGCAAGAAAACGGTCGGATCGGCAAAGCGGGTCTGCGCGCGGGCGTCGCTGGCGGCGCGATTGTGCATCTGAGCCAACAGGTTTCCGGCGTGTTCGGCGGTCACGGGATCAATCTGGCCTTCCAACAACGCCTGCTCCCACAGCACGCCGCCCTCCGGCGCGCAGGACATGCCGAAGGTGAAGTTCTCGTCGTCGGAGAAACGGACGGACGGCACGCTGCCTGGCGGCAGCAGTTCGCCGAGCAGCCGCATACAGTCGCGCTCCACGAAGATACGGCTGCGGTCGAAGGGCCAGTCGTCTTTGACGCGCAGCTTCGGCAGGGACTGCTTGAACACGAAGCAGTCGCCTGGCAGTTCCACCTTCATCACGACGTTAGAGATGCCCCATCCGAGCGGTTCGATGCGCGCCTCCCCGTCGGCGGGAATCTGGCCGCGCGACACGAGGTAGTCGCGCGCGTTTTCCGGGCTGATCTCGATCATGGCTTCGCTCTGACCTCCCCCCAACCCCCTCCTTCGTAAGGAGGGGGAGAAGTCGTTGCTCCCTCCCCTTGTGAAGGGGAGGGCTGGGGTGGGGTTTCTCCCTCAGAACCGCTCCCCGCCGACCGTCAGCAGCGCCTCCGCGACCTGTCCGAAAGGCCGTCCGTCAGCAGTCAGTTCGACGGCGAACGGCTGGCGGCGGCAGGGGCCGTTGGGCGTGATGGCGAGTTCGCAGCGTACCTCCGCGCGGCCTTCCGCCGGGAGCGTGGCTCCAGTTCCCTCCCAGCCGGGCGGCCCGACCAACCGCACCTCCAACTGCGCCGGATGTGGGAAGGGATTGCGCACCGTGACCTGAACGCGCGCTGTTCCCGGCGTTGTGAGATGCGTGCGATAGGGCCATATCCAGCCGCCCCAGCTATCCAGGTTGAAATGCGTCTCGTCCGCGCCCAGCGCCATCGCCCGCTCGTGCAACTGCGCATACTCCTCCGACCAGTCTGCTATGCGCCGGAAATAGTCCGCGTCCGTGTGCATGGGCGGCTGGTGGCCGCTTATCACGATGTCGGGACGCCAGGCGAGCATCCAGTCGCCGCTCTGCCTGTAGCCGTCCAGGAGCGCGCCGTTGCGATAGACGTGGTTCTGCGCGATGGGGTTGTTCGCCCAGTCGCCGACGCCCTTCTGAAAGAAATACTGGTCGCCGGTATGCGCGAAGCGTTTGCCGTCCGCCTCGAAGCCGATGAGGGCGGCAAAGCGCGTATGGCCGCTCATCGGGCCGAAGCGGAACGTATACTCCTCCCACTGCGCCGTTCCGTTTACAGGCAGGCGGCGGTCAATGCGGCAGGGTGTGGGCCAGTCGCAGGGGAAGCAGTGCGCTTCGGGCGAGGCCAGCAGATCGGCGAAGGCTTCCGAGGCCCAGCACTCCGTTCCGAAAACGCGCTGCAAGACCGGCACGCCGCACACATGGTCATCGTGGAAATGGCTGATCAGCGCGACATCTATCCGGTCTATGCCGAACTGCTGCTTGAGCGCGCCGACGCTGTGCAGCAGCGCGCGGCGGCGCTGCGGGGTCGGGTAGCCTTGCAGCATCACGCCGCGCGTGCTGTAGCCGTAGTCCAGCACCAGCGCCTTGCCCGACTCGCTGAGGACGAACCAGTTGATGCTGACCGACTGCGGCGCCATCCAGACGTGATCCGTGACCTTTTCGAGCGGTTTTTCTGCAAGGTCGGCAATCGCCGCCGACTCGCCCGGTCGGTCTTTGCAGAGGAACTCCAGCGACGCTTGCAGTCGGGCCAGCGCCGCGTCCGTCTCGCGCAGAATGGGCTGTCCGAGGCTGGGCAGAAGCGCGTCGGGCTGTCGGTCGCGCAGCGTTTGCGCGGAGAGGTGGCAGTTGATCGCGCCGGAGAGATCGTTATAGTTGTACTGCAGCGGCGCGATGCGGGCCAGCCGCCCCGGAGAGTGGATCGCCTCGCCGCAGAAGACGACTTTCTGCCCGGTCGTCGGCAGGCGCAGTTCCAGGCCGCACTGCATCAGCGTGACGCCGGGCAGCGGCACGACGCTGATCTCCAGTCCCGCGAGCGAGACCGTGTCATAATCCTTCAGCGCTCCGGCGACCGGAATCGGCTCGATGGGCGCGAACAGGTCCCACAGGTTGTCGTAGATGATGTAGGTCTGCCGCTCCCGGAAATGCTGCTCCGGATCGGCAAAGACCGCCTCTTCGCCCTCCGGCACATAGACCGGGATGCCCTGGCGCGCGGCGCGGGCCGCGCCTGCCGAGTGATCGCGGAAATAGTGCGTGCAGGCCAGCGTGAGCGGCCCCGGCAGCCCGTCCAGATGGTCGAGCCACTGCCCGGTTCCCGCATTGACGATCAGCGTTCCCTGCGGGCCGCGCACCGCATAGACATTGCAGCTATCCTCGAAGCGCAGGACTCCCGGCAGCGCCTCCTGCCAGCCTCTAGCGGATCCCATGGTCTTCTCCTACCTCGCCACCTTCTCGATGATCTCCAGACTGTCCCGCGTGATGTCGGCCAGCTTGACCGTGTGGTAGCCGGTGACGCCGGTATGCAGCGTATCGTTGATGATGTCTACCCACCGTGCAGGAAGCGCCTTGCGCCCGGTCAGGATGCCGAGGAGGGAGCCGGTTGTCGCGCCGTTGCAGTCGGTATCGAAACAGGGCTGGACGGCGCGGCAGATCGTCGTCGCGTAGTCGCCTTCGCCCCAGAGCAGCGCAATGGCGACCGCCATCGCGTTCGAGATCGTGTGGCACCAGTCGTGTGCGCGGTTCTCATCCCAGAGTTCATGCAGCCGATAGACCGCCGTATCGTAGTCCACGCCAACCTCCTGCCACTCCATGACGCTCTCGATGGCATCGGCCAGGCGGCACTTCGCCGGAATCTGCGCCAGTCCTGCCCGGAGGATGGTCGGGATGTCATCGGTGACGAACGCGGCGGCGATCATCGCGGCGGCCCACATCTCGCCGTAGATGCCGTTTTTGACATGGGAGATGCAGGCGTCTCGCCAGGCGAACTCGGCGGCGCGTTCCGGGTCGCCTGGCGCGGCGTAGCCCCAGAAGTCGGCGCGAATCTGCGCCCCGATCCATTCCCGATACGGATTGTGGAAGGAGGCGGATTTCGGCGGCGGGATGAGCAGGCAGAGATTGCGATAGGCCACGCGCTCGGCGGTGCAGGTGTGCAGGATCGGAATATCGCTCATCCAGAAGCTCGCCACATCTTCCGGCGTGAAGTCCGGGCCGTAACGTTTCAGGATGGCAAGCCCCGTCGTCGTGTAGTTCGTGTCGTCGTCCTCCGGCATCGCCGTGACCTGATCGGCCATCATCCGGCGCACCCACTCGCTATCGAGATCGTACTTCTCGCGCGCCTCCGGCGTCGCCACGTCATAACGGAAGAAATCACTTAGAGGCCAGCGATTCAGGTCTTTCAGATAGCCCCACATGCGCGGACGCCGCCAACCCTCCACGGGTTTGCCGAGAAGACAGCCGACGCACCGCCCGACCCACGCGCCGTAGACCTTGTCTTCCAGTTGGGCATCGTTCAGGGAGAGCGCGGGCAGTTGCGGGCGGGCGGCAGGCCGCGCGGCGCGAATGCCTTCCAGATCGGACGGCTCACAGAAGGCGTAATCCGCCTTGATCGGCAGGGCGATGGTCTTGTCCAGCAGGCCGCGCGCCGCCGGTTGGTGCTTCAAATCTTCCAGGTCCAGGCTGAGAACGCGCGCGAAATCCTCTTCCATGCCGGACAGGTCGCGCCCCTCTTCTTCGCACTGTCGTCGTTCGGTTTCAATGTCGGACTTGCTCAGATAGAGCCAGATCTGCTTCATAAAAGCCTCCTTAAGCACCTCCCCCCTGCCCCCTCCTTCGTAAGGAGGGGGAGCCAGTCGGTAGCTCCCTCCTTCGTAAGGAGGGGGAGCCAGTCGGTAGCTCCCTCCTTCGTAAGGAGGCGGAGAGCCGTTTGCACTCTCTACCTTTGCGAAGGAGGCGAGGGCGCATTCGGAACTCCCTCCCCTAGCGAAGGGGAGGGCTGGGGTGGGGTCAGTTTTCGATGGGTGGGTACTGATGAATGTCGCGTGCGGGCATCTTGACGCCGAGCAGCTTGAGACGCTGTTCGCTGGCGTTCTCGAAGCACTGCCAGGGCCGCTGCTGCTCGCCCTCATACGGCTTGAGCCACCAGTAGCCGTAATACAGATAGATGCCGCGCCGCAGTCCCTCGCTCCGGTTGCGGCCCCCGGTGTGCCAGATCGCGCTATTGATGAACACGGCGTCTCCGGCCTGCGCATAGACAGCGACTTCGCCCGGCAGCGGCTGGTTCCGCATCTCCTCCGGCGGCCAGGCGGTTCCCCGGTGCGACCCCGGCACCACGCGTGTCGGCCCGACCTCTTCTGTCATATCATCGAGATAGAGGATGGTGTTGATAGAGACCGGATAGTCGCCGGGAAACGTGAAGTCGCGATGCCAGCTTCGCTCCGGGAAGCTCTCGTTACGCGGCCCCTGCCGCAGAAGGTCGTATTGCAGCAGTTGCGTCTGATCGCCGAAGATCGCCCGGTGGCGTTCCAGGATCGGCGGATGTTCGATCAGGTCAATAAAGGCCAGGTACTTCAGCAGCTTGTGCTGGTTCGCCTTCGGCTGCTCCAACTCCCACACTCTATCGAACTCCGATTGAATGCTGGCGAGGTACTCTCCGGCCAGCACGCCGCGCGCATGGAAATAGCCGTTTTCGAGAAAGAACTGTTCCTCATCGGGCGTCAGCATCCTGGAACCTCCTTCGGCACTTACGCTCCGCCGTTCTCTTTTTTGTAGGGACGATAGTAGCGGTAGGTGACACGCTGAACGAACTGCCCCGGCCCCATCCGGTCGCGCTCCCAGCGGGCATCGGGAATCAGATGCGGGCTGACCAGCGCCTCCGTCTGCAAGTACCAGGGTTCTTCCGTCACGACACAGTGCAGGCGCGGATCGCCGGTCTCGCCCCAGGAGGCCAGGCGATGTTCGTACTGATTGCGCACGAAACCCTGCTGCCAGAGCGTGCGGATACGGACGGCGCGCACCTCGCCCACCAGCACATCGCCGGAGCGCACGAACCGGCTCTCGTTCAGGCGTCCGTGCCAGACCGGTATCTGCACCGAGAAGCCCTCTATCGGACGGCGGGAGTAGTCGAAGGAGACTTTGCCGAGGGCGCGTGTCACCTCTGTCGGTCGGAACTGTACCATGAGGCCGCTGAACTCGTGTTCGCGCCGCTTGTTCTCGTAGAGCAGTCCGACGTTGAACTCGCCGATCTGCTTGCCGAGGTAGACATTGCCGCCAGGCTGCGCCGACTGCCCCAAAGGTTCGCGGCGCACCGCCAGCCAACCCCCGCGCGCCTCGAAATGCCAGCCGCGCCCGAAATCGCTGCGATAGAACAGGTACGACTCGATGACGCGCCCGACGACGTGCGGATCGCCCTCGAATCCCTGCGCGAGTCCGGCCCAGTGAACGCCCCATCCGCTATTCAGCGCCGCCTCGCCCTGCAAGACCACGCTGCGATAGTCCGTCTCGGTATTGGCGTACAGGTCGGAGATGCCGGGAACCTGATCGAACTGCGCGATGGCATCGGGATAGGGAAAATGGAGATAGCGCACATGGCCGATACGCAGTTGCAGCCCGGCGTTCCAGGTCGGCGCGCGGTACTGGTTGAACGCTTCCAGATAGACCTCGTCCGAGTCTACCTGAAACGCCTTCTGCTCGCCCTCCCGCCGCCGGAAGTTGGCCCGCACGCGCACGCCCGGCAGCAGGTCCATCTGCCCGCCGAAGATGAAGTTGCGCAGGATAAAACGATCCGGCCAGAACTTGACGCCGAACGACACATCGAAATCGCCGCGAAACGGCCCGATGAAATCCGTATGCCAGCCGGTGCGGGGGGCTTCGGAAAGCCCGGTCGGATTGACCTGTCGTTCCTGCGTCGTCGTGCGCGGCAGAGGCGTCGTCTCTGTTGGGGCGTCCTGCGCTTCAACTGCAAGCGGGGCAGCCATGCACAGCAGGCAAGCGATAAGCGTTCGTGTTGCCGGGTATTTCAATGCCCGGCAACATGGATACATCATGCAAGAATCTCCTTCAATCGGTAAGACACAGCAAAAAAGCCCGCGCCTGTACGCTGCGGGCTATTTCGGCAAGAGGGATGCGAATGCCTGCTGCGGAACCGGCTTGAACGGAAAGAGGTTCGCGCCGCCACCGGCCAGCCGATGTCGCCGAGCGCGCCCGTCACCAAAACGGTTCGATTCATACAGATTCCTCCGGTAAAGACGGCCCGAAGCAGGCGAGCAGCGCCGCGAGAAGCAGATCAGGAGCGATATGCAGCACAAGGCGCTCGATGCTGGAGCCGATATGGAAAGCGAGCGATGCCGGCGTGATGAGATAGATGCCGGTATAGCCGAGCAGTTGAAACAGGCTCAGGAGCCAGAGCGGGCCGGACAGGGAGACCCGCCGACGGGCAGCCGCAAACAGGCCGACCGGAACCAGCAGGCCGAGCAGTCCCCAGCAGGGATACCAGGGGCCGACCCGCGCCAGTTGCAGCGCGAAGCTGCGCAGCGTATAGCCCAGACGCCAGGCCAGCAGCGCGGCGGTGAACGGCGGATGCGATTTCGGCGAGAGCAGGTCGTTGGTCAGATGCTCCTGTCGCTTGCAGAGCAGCCAGGGCAGATAGGCGCACGCCGCCGCTCCAATCCAGAGCATCCAGTCGCTTGCGCCGATGCGTTTCGGCCTGGAGGCGCGCAGGGCGTAGAGCGCGACCACGAGCAGCGCGCTCAGGCAGGCCAGCAGCCCCTCGTTCTTGACCAGCACGACTCCGGCCAGCAGCCAGGCCAGCAGCGGGATAGAAGCCGGCTCTTGCGCGGTGAGCAGGCTCACCAGGCAGCCGCCCAGCGCCAGCGTGTAGGCCGCCATCGGGACCTCCGCATAGCCGGACAGGGCATGAGACGAGAAGACGGGCAGCGTCGCCAGCAGCGCCGTGCCGAGAAGGGCATCGAAGCGGGAGACATACCGCGCGGCGAACGCGGCGCAGAGCGCCAGCGCGTCCAGAGTAAAGCAGAAGCCCGCAAGCTGCGCCCAGCCTTCGGAGACCGCGCCGACATGCCGATAGAGCCACCAGGATTGCAGAGGGACGAGCAGGGGATAGTCCAGATGGGCGTACTCGAAGCGGACGGTGTCGCGCAGCAGCGAGAGATCGCCGTCGAGAAAGAAGGCTTTCGCTTTGAACTGCCAGATAGCATAGCTGTCCCACTCGCCGATCCAGTTGAAGCCGATCAACCAGCCGCGTTCCAGGGCCGTCAGCACGCCGAGCGCGATCAGCCCGATGAGGAACATCCTCCATGCGGTCGCGCCCGCCGCCAGTGGAGTTGCCTTCCGCGCGTCAGTGCGGGCCTGCGGGAACAGCCAGGCGCGAGCCAGACGCCAGCCGGGAGCCAGCAGCAGCGCCGCGCCATAGACGGGCCAGGCCAGCAGGCGGTGCGTAGCGAGTGCGATCAGGGTCACGAGCCAGGCAACGGCTGCCGCCCCGACCAGATGTGCCAGCGCCAGATTGCCCCACCAGGCCGCAAACGGTGGACATGGAACCGTGCGGCTTAGCAGCAGCGCGCCCAACGCCGCCACGACTGCCAGCCCGAAAAGCCCGGCCAGAGCGCGCCCTATTAGCGCCATAGGCGACAAAGGCGCTTCTCGCGCCGCCTGCGCACTTTGCGCCGTCTCGCCCGCCGCAGACACAAACAGAGAAGCACGCTCCACCGTTGCCAGGCGGTTCCAGGAGGCGGGAACAGCAGCCTGCGCGGAGTGGTAGGCCAGCACGTAGTCAAATCGGCGGGCGGCGTCGGCGGGCAGCGCGTCCCAGGTGGCTTCGTAACGGCGCGGATAGACCAGATAGTTGAGGCGGATGCGGAACCATCCCGGACGCACGTTCTGCTTCGACAGCAGCGCCAGCACGCGCGCGTCCGAGGGCAGAGGGCGTATCCAGCGGGCGGCGGCCTGCGCCGCCTGCTCGTCCGGGCCGTTCACCTGCTGCCAGAGCAGAGGCGCGCGGCGGGCCATGCCCAGCGCATTCACGAGGGCGACCAGAGCGGCAAGCGCCCAGAGCGCAGCGAGCCACCGCTTGAAAATAGAGTTCTGACTGGTTAGCGACACGATGCGTGCCTCTGCGTGCGGCTTATTTCAAGCGGGCTTCTTCGCGCCCGCCGGTGGCGCGATGGATGTCGAGGATGTCGCTGAGGCTGCGCACCTTCTGGACGATGGTGGCGAGGTGGTCGGTGTTGCGGACCTCGATGGCGAGTTCCAGCGTGGCCGTCTTGTCGCGGTGGGACTGGGTCTTGATGGCCGTGATGTTGGTCTTGGCCTCCCCGAAGATGTTGCCCACATCCGCCAGCAGGCCCGTGCGATCCATCGTCTCGATGATGAGGAAGACCTGATAGACTTGCCCATCGTTGCCGACGTACTCGACCGGGGTGCAGCGATCCGGCTCCCGCTCCAGGTAGTGCTGCGCATTCGGGCATTCGCGCCGGTGCAGGGCCATGCCGCGCCCCCGCGTGATGTAGCCGATCACGTCGTCGCCGGGGATCGGCAGGCAGCAGCGCGAGCGGCGGAAGAGGACATTTTCGGCGTCCAGCCCGCCCGCCATGATATGAAGCTTACGGTCGTC